>NFZD01010742.1_pt1 | contig 45871 bp, 66 predicted proteins | sample 1095381 | NCBI WGS metagenome assembly NFZD01 (sample SAMN03609891, study PRJNA323583) | gut metagenome | isolation source: feces | host: Rattus norvegicus | place: Denmark: Riget | collected 2013 | reverse complement strand
CCTGCCGTCCGCGGCCAGGGGTTAATGGGGACATAGTCCCAGGCTGAAATACTGTCCAGAGGTCCTGGGCAAGGAAGTTGACGCCAAACAGCTACCGGGTAAGGTGTAGTTGTAAGCCCACAACCCTCACATATTAAGGAGGATTATATTATGGCTATCAACTTCGCTTCTAACATTAACGAATTCACAACGGCAAACCGTTCCGCTCGTACCAAGAACTTCACGGAGTTCGGCTCCAAGAAGAAACTGGAAGAGGCAGGCGTTCTTCCTGCTGACCAGCTTGATTTTGTAAAGCAGATTCGCGGAACTTTCACCTTCGCACTTCACACCGGCGGAAAGTATATGGTTATTACCCTTTACCACGCCAATGCGGAGAAGAAGTACCAGTTCATCGTTGTGGACCTTGAAAACAAGCTCATCGCGGAATGCGACAGCGTGAAAAACGCCAAGGCTGAGGTTATGGAACTTGTTTCTACTGCTACTGCTCCCGCTGAGGAAGCTCCTGTAGAAAATGCTCCTGCTGAAGAGCCTGCTACTGCGGAAACTACCGAAGCTCCGGCAAAGGGCCGCAAGTCCAAGAAAAACGACAAGTAATCACCTGGCAGAAGTCCAGGAACCACATTCACCAAAATAATTAAGTAAATTGAAATTGGGTTGTGGGCTTACACATACACCTTATCCACTTCATCTCAGCTGTATGTCCTCCACCTTCACCAAATTGAAATGGAGGAATTCACATATGGCAAAAGAACTTTACGAAATCAAACTCAAGGAGCGTTATTACCCTGCCTCATCTGCGGCAGAAGCTTTGGAAGTGCAGGCAAACGGGGAACTCACTCGCTCCCTCTCTGAAGATGACTTTGAAGTAGCAGTTGTGGTCAAGGAGGAGCATACTATGAAGCTCTTCATCTTGGCCAAGACAATGCAGGATACCGAGAAGTATGAGTACAATGAAGTAGAAGCTTCTATCTGTGCTCTTGCTCGCGAACTCGGATATCATCATAACTATGCGGAAGTTGCTGACTGTATTCTCACCTGGGTAGACCGTTTTGACGATATGCCGCTGGAAGAATTAAAGGAGTGGCTCACAATCTAACCTAAAATCTGGGTGGAGGGCATACACATGAGATGAAGAGGTAGCTGAAATTTACCGTTCTATCGGAGGTTTCATAAGGTGGATTTTTCCTTAAGACAAAACTATATCGAAAAGTTAGACCTAAATCAAGGAGGAATCACATATGAAACTGAAAAAGTACACCTTTAGAAGCCCGTTATTCGGGTCGATTTGTTGCGATGAACTGTTTTCCGATACAGATGGAAGGTTCGAATTGTCTGCTGAAAGAATGGCCGCCATGTACGACCGCCACGGAGACAAGCTGATGATGTTCTTGACTGACAACTTGGAGGATTTGGGACCTTATGTTCCTGAGAAGTTCAAGGGTTATATTGTCAAGGCAATTTTTGGCGAATTTGGTATCCAGGAAGGAAGAATGTGGCTTAAGACCCAAATCTTCGCGATTGACGAACTTATCGACGAAGCTGTAGACGATATCAGCAACTGGATTGAAGGTCAAATGTCTGACGGATGGGGCGAAGGAATTGAACAGCGTGAATGGATGCGTGAGCGACAGTACAAGAAGTCGACCGTTTTCGACGAATATACGCTGGAATTCGAGGAAGAGGAAGAGCCTGTAACGGTTGAATACTATATCAATCCTTGGAATCACGGAGACTTCTACCTTGTTCTTGAAGATGTAGAGGAAGAAGAATGGGACGACGGCAAGGTAATTGCTACCCTGAATATTCCAGGAAAGGAATTGCAGGTTATCAGAGTTTCCTCTGCCGCCGACCTCAATGTTCTGCTCACTGCTTTCAATGCTCAGGAGATGAAGCGTCTTACCGGCGTCGACAAGATGACTGACAATGTAGGACCTTACTATCTTGTCAGAGAGCTTGGAGACGAAGGAATGCAGTTCTTACCAAAGTATGTACACCAAGACGGAGAAGTGTCGGACGAGGCGTTCTATCATATGGACGAGGAATCTTGTTATCCGATGAAATTGCATAAGGCAATCATAGAGCTTCTCAAGTAACCAAATTAAGATGGGAAAATCCATCTTATGAAGCCTCCGGTAGAGGTTGGCGGTAGAATAAGGCACAGCCCTCCAAAGGAGGAACCAACTATGTTCAAAGCAAGAGCAATGGTCCATTCTCTGCAAGATGTTCGTGAAGTGAACATTGTAGAGAAAACGGGCGACAATCAGTATGTAGCAGAGTTTGAAGGAACCTACGCCACCGCAATCTTTAATCCATTTAGAGGGCTGTATTATGTAGATGACATTTATGGGAAGGTAGAAAACTATGCCGGAGCGTAAAATGCAGGAAACTATCATTGACCTGAGCGAGTATAGTGTCTCTCAGCAAAGAGAGCTTGCCGCATATAGGAAACTTGGTACCGTTGCCCATCTCAAGCGACTGAGAAAGCAGGAAATCCGCAGAAAACAGCTATTCAGGCTGGCGAATAAGTTCATCAGCTGTATATTCTTCGGAGGATGCCTCTTGTTCGATATTTGGGTGTTTATTTCTTGGATAGATGTTATCCTACATAATCTCAGCCCAGACCCTATTTACCAATCTTGGAACTTTTTCACGCTGTTTTTCTAAATCGATAAAATTGAGGACTGTGTCTTATTCTACCGCCAATCACCTTGCCATTACTCATGCTCTCCACAGAGAGGAGCACATAAGACATGAAAGCTAAAGAAGACATAGTCGAAAAAATAAAGCGTCTACTTGCTCTCGGAGATGAGAAAAGAAATGACGCTGACGCAGAGGCGAAAGCCGCGATGCTTAAAGCTCAAGAGCTGATGGCAAAGTACGATATCTCCATTGAAGAATGTGAGGAACGAAACGAACCTGAATATGCTCATGAAATGTGTGAACATAAATGGGACTATGCTTACAGGATTCCGCTCGCTCATGTTCTTGCAAAGAATTTCCGGTGTATGGTTTACAGCAGAGGCAAGACGATTGTCTTTATGGGCCACCCATCAGATGCCAAGATTTGTAAAGCGACCTTTGAATATGCCTATAACTTCATTCAGAAGAGAGGAAATCAGGTCTACAACAAGAGGTACACGATGGGCTATCCCACCAAGGGCGTATTCAATTCCTATGCAAACGGATTTATCACCGGACTCAAGGAGGCGTTCGATGTTCAGTGTACTGCACTCGCCATTGTTACGCCGCCTGATGTCGTTACTCATTTCGAGGAAATCTCCAAGGATTGGGGACATAAGAAGAGTAAGAGTATCGATGTCAATGACTACGAGGTCTATAGAGAGGGCCAAAGAGACGGGAAGTCCTTTATGGACAAGAAACAGCTTCCCGAATAAGTTACCAAATTCATTGTGGAGAGTATGCGTAATGGCAAGGGCGGTACCTACTTCCTGTGTACAATGACATGAGTGCTTCCTAATCACATATTATGGAGGTATTATTATGTCAGCAGAAGTTGAAACCATGTTTTCCGTTCGTGAAACACCTTGGCACGGCCTTGGAACTATTATTCAGGAAGCTGTAAATTCGGAGGAGGCTTTGCGTCTCGCAGGTTTGGACTGGGAAGTCAAACAGGAGCCGGTTCTATATAAAGGGGCCGCTACTGGACACCAGTTCAATATTCGTGCATCTGACGACACCGTTCTTGGCGTTGTAGGTGCAAGATACAAGCCTGTCCAGAATGCGAGTGCATTTGCATTCACAGACGAACTCATTGGCGGCGATGTTCGCTACGAAACCGCAGGCAGTCTTGCCAGCGGAAAGAGAGTTTGGATGCTCGCAAAGATGCCCGACACTAAAATCTTCGACGATGTAGTAGAGCCTTATCTGTGCCTTACTAACAGCCACGACGGATTCAGCAGTATGAAGGTCTGCATGACTCCGGTTCGTGTCGTTTGTCAGAACACTCTGAACTTCGCTCTCAATACAGCGAAACGCTCTTGGAATGTCAGACACAGCGGCAGTATCGAAGGAAAGCTCGCAGAGGCAAAACATACCTTGGGCCTTGCTCAGGAGTATATGGATAAGTTCGCCATCGAAGCAGAAGAGCTCTACAAGATTAAGGTAGCTCCGAAAGACTTCAAAGAACTCACTGAAACATTGTTCCCAATCACAGCTGAAATGAGCCGCAGAAAAGAGGAATCTCAGTATCTTCTTCAGTGCCAGCTCAAAGAGGCTTGGGATATGGACGATTTGGGTAACATTAGAGGCACCGGTTGGGGCTTCATGAATGCTATCAGTGATATGGCAACTCACAAGCCGCCTGCAAGAAAAACTGATAATTATCAGGAAAATATGTTCATGTACACCCTCGACGCTCCTGTTCTTCTTGACCAGGCGTTGAAACTGTTGAAAGCGAGGGCAATCTAATGAAAGTATTCAGCAAAGAAAGAATGTTGAGCCGACTTGAAAAAGAAGGCCGACTGCACCTGGTAGACAGTGAGTCTGCCAAAATCATGGATATGCTGGATGGTAAAGAAGCTCACAAGAACGACTTCAAAGCTCTCATCTATGATGAGCTGGAATACTTCGTTCGTGTAGACGACAAGAACTATCCTGTAAATCCTGACGACTGTATCGATAAGTAAATCAAATTAACTTTCAGGAAGCACTCATGTCATTGTACACAGGGACTCTAAAGAAGGGAGGATTAAATGAGACTTCTAAACTATGTAAAAGATGATTGGACAGTAAGACTGCCTTATCATCTCCACACCAACCGATACCGAGGATTGAGTCGACCAGCATTTGGCTTCTGGTGTATCGTGTATTACAGTATAAAGTCTCTTCTTCTACTATACTTCTTTCTCGCTTTTCTCTTCTACAAATTCGTATTCTGGGATATTTGGAATCGACTTTTCAAAATTGACCAGAGTGACTGGTTCTTACGCATTACAGAACGATTCCGCTCAGAGGACGAATACGAGTGGATAGACAACGGCGACGAAGAATATATTCCAGAGGAGAACTTTGAAGAAGACGATGAAGAGATTGAGGAGCTTCCGTTCTTCCAGCTATTCAATCTTGGAGAAGAAATGTGTCTTATGGTCGACCATGTAGAGATGTGCCCGGACGAAAATGCTTTCATTCGAGTAGTTGACGATGAAGGATACACTCCTCTGTATAAGAGGAAAGTTCGGAGAGATAAGTTAGGAGGTAGATATATCGTATTCAATGGGCAGAACCTGTATCTGAAAGACGAGAAAACAAAACCTATCATCAAACCATAACAAAAGACCACCTGGCCGCTGTTGGCTGGGTGGTCTTTTTTTTGTGACTATTTTTAATCAGGAATTTCGTCTTCACCTTCGAACTTGACTACAACGCCTCCGCCTACATTGACATTGGTATTGTTGTATCCGTGCATCAGATTCAATTCCTTTGCAGGAAGAACGATTGCATTGATTCGAGACATCGTCATCTGTTTGGGAGCAATTCCATTCTTTTCATCTCCATACAGGTCTTCCTCTGCCTTGTTAATCAGTCGCATGAGCTTCTCCGTTGCGACTTCTTTTGTCCAGACAGCTTTACTGGTGTCTCTATCACGAATTTCTTCCATCAGTGCCTGATAGTAGTTATATACATGAGGTCTGAAGAACATAGAGGAGGCCGCACTCTTAATCTTCCTCATGTTATCCTCAGTATATTCAATCTCAGATACTGTAGAGTATGCTTCCTCTCGACTGAGTCCCTGATAGCAAATTTGGTGAATAAATTCACGCTCTTTAGAACTCAATGGACGCATCTCCGGGTCAATCTTTGCCATATTCTTCTCACCTCCTTATCTTTTTGGTTGCAGAGGGAGAGATTCGAACTCTCGCACGCCGCCTACGACGCCTACTCGCAATATGCGAGCCTCTTGTAGCCGAACTTGAGTACCTCTGCATGGTCGGCTTCTCGCTTAAATTATCACACCCTCCAGGATACAATGCGTCCGGTACGCTGGGTAGTTTTCAGCGAGCATTTTCATTCTTCGTGAGGTGAGCCGAGAACCTCTCACATCAGCTGGGAGCGACCCAGCAACTGGTACAGATAACAGGACTTGAACCTGCACATACTCTCGTATAATAGAACCTGAATCTATCGCGTCTGCCAATTCCGCCATATCTGCCTATGTGATGCCGAGCCAGTGTGGGTTACACAGCACCTGGAGAAGTCAAGCGAGCCTCTCAGACTCGGCTGAGGCTTATCGGAGGATAGTACGGATACCCTCTATAGTATTATACATTATTTTTCGGTGAATGTAAAGAGGATATCGAAAATAATTTTTTCGTTCCACGCTCTTGCATCCACTTTTTATAACAGATTTCGCCCATTCCTCTTTCTTTCGCCTGAGGATTCTTGAGCTTCCTGCCGCATCGTCTGCAAATATGAGTTTCTTCTTTATTAGCCATTGGCGGCCCTCCTCACAAAGTCCTCACAGTTTGCACTTACAGCGACAGAACAACGCTTGCCAGATAACCCGCATATCTTTCCGCTCTCAGTGGTTTTCATATGCTGGCAACGCACACAGTTCTTGGCGTTCGGGTTTGAGAGACACGCAATCTCGTGGTTCTCGCAAACCTTCTTACTCTTCTTCAGTGTGCCACAATATTTACACTCATATGCCAGAGTTCTTACTGCCATTCTTCATCGCCTCCTTTTCCTTATACCACTCATCTAAATCGATGCCGTATTCCTGTAATTTGCGATTACATAACCACGGGCCGTCTTGTTCTTCCATCTGATAATATTCAATCAGCTCCTCGTGAACTTTGTCAAAGTCCATGAAGAATTCTTTCAGTCTCTTATGACCAAATCCATACTTCACACGAAGAAAATACAGCAAGGTGGCGTCGAAATCTTTCGCATACTTTCTATCGTTCTCAATTATTTGACGATTGATTTCGATGTTCATCGCTTTTCGTTCGGCGGCGGTAAAGTCCGCACCATAAACCTTACCGCCAGCCTTCTTAACTCTCATGATATCACCAAATATAGCCCCACTCAGCGAACTTTTCAAATCCGCCAAGAGCTATGATATATCTACGAGCTCCTTCTACAATTTCTGAATAAGGCACGCCATCAATCTGCTCGTCGCCGATTGCACAGCACATTTCAACAGGCTTACCCAAAACTTGAGCTCTCAGGAATGCACAGATATTGACAGAAACATCAGCCTTGGAAAGGTCTTTTCCGTGAAGGCCTCCACCTGTAACAGAATCACCCATATCACTGCCCAGCTTACGATTGGTTGCACCGGTGTCCACATCTGTACCGCCGGTCCAATCTCCAAGAGGATTAACCTCTGCTCCAGGATATGCCTCTTCCAAATCTTCTGTCTTTGCATTACTCTGACAGATGATAAGACGGTTACCATTCAGAATATACTTACCATCATAAGGGAATTTTTCATAAATGTCTTTAGCTATTCTACTGAGAGTTTTCTGTTCCTCTGTCATAGGAACTCCTCTGAAAATTCCATTGTCTCCGCAACGAATTGCCTCATTCTGATTTTCCGCAAGGTGGTGGTCCTGAGGAACGATGCTGATGTCAGGAATTACAGGCCCGGCAATTCGCTCAATGGCGGCCTTAACATCATCTTCTCTAATTTTTACAGTAGTCTCAATGATGACATGACACACACCGTGACCCACAAGAACTTCGACTGCAATTTTAGGATTTCGTTCCAGATTATATGCAAGGTCTACACACGCTCCGGCAATTCTATCTGCTACCTTGTCAGGATGTCCAGGATTTACTTTCTCGAACATATTATTTACCCTCCCAATCTTCGTCGAACTGCTCAATTACCTGCTGAACAGGTGCTTTGTTCTTCTGCTTCTTTACCTGGTCCTTACGAACGCTCTCCAGGAACTTCTTCGCTTTGTGAGTAGAACCGAACATCTTCTTGACGACAGCGGCACAGAATGCGGCGTAATCATCTCTCTGCTGGTCATCACAAGGACTGACCATAGTCTTTGTACCGTCCTGCCACATGATAATTGTCTTGGGTCCACTATACACGACCTGCTCAATCTGAGGAACATCCAAAGATGCAAACTCCTTGTCAGCTTCCATAAGAGCAATAGTCAGTTCCTCATTGTGCTTGAGAGCAGAATCAAGAGCCTTCTTGAGATGAATCGCTTCGTGACTAATACTCTCTTTTTCCTTATCCGTCTCTTCTACAACGCGACGCATTCTCTCCAACTGCTCCGCGACATCGGTCGCTACAAACACACCCGCAGGAAAACAACCATACTGTTTTAACATATTTATATCTCCTTTACATAATATTGACCATGACATATTCCACCGCAACATCCGCTTCAATAGCTCCTGTTTTGATTCCTCGTTCTACGAATCTAATCACTTTCAAAGCATTTACAAGCTCTGCAATAGAATAATGTCCTTGTTTCTCTTTTGCCATCTTAACCTGCCAAGGCGTCAACCCTGTACGCTTGGAAGGCTCAGATTGGTCTCTGCCCAAACCCTGAACCATCAGAATTTGTTTGAACCCGTTATACAAGACAGACAAAGTTAGGATTTCACTTTCTCCAACAGCTTTTGCCTGAAGCAGATATTTACCTGCGTTCTTATAGTCTCTCGTCAGGATGGAGTCTGTGAACAAGAAAGTAATATCTCCAATGGGCTGATAAATGACTCCGTTCTTGAGAAGTGTCTTAAAAGACTGCCCGTGGTCTGTTCCTCTAACCTGGCTGTAATGTTTTACCTTATCAGCTTCAAGAAGAATTCTACTGTAACTGCATTCACACACCTCAGCGAACTGTTCCTTCTCAGCTGATGTCATTCCGGGCAGGAGTTTGTCTATGTAGCCTGCCAACATAGAGGAACTGAGCTTTTCAAATTCACACAGCCTCTCCTGGTTCTGCTTATAGAACTTACTGCGACGGTCCATAGACGAGTAGATTAAAATAAAGTAGTCTCCGCTGTTCTCAGCGGCTGTAAACACCTTTGCCCACTCTTTATCCGCTTTAAGGAATTCCTTGTCATCTCGCACGACAAACACGCGAGAGCCACTGGTTGTTATACGACGCTGTACGAGCTTGGCGTATGCTTCTTTTACGCTGTCAAACCGCAACACATCTCCGCCCGTAACCTTGTATATCTTGTCCAAGTAGATATCCATAATAGCGACCTCTTCTCCGAAGAACAGGAGCACCTGGTCAATATTCTTTTGGACTATCTGTTTTTGCAAATCAGGTAACTTCATCGGTTTCCTCCCTTCTCAAGGATGCTATATCTTTCAGCTCCTCGAGTCTTTCTGTGACGATATTAAATTGGTCCACCACCCAATCAATATCAAAGTCTTCTCCGTTGTGGTGCAGGAAAAGCTCTCTTGCCTGCGTTATACTACGAAGAGCATCATCCAGTAACTTTGAAATCATGTTCCGTGCCTCTTATGTTGAGTACGAAGAGTGGCGAGTCTCTTCTTGTGTGTTTCAGGAAAGCACAATTTCATTGCCTGATTGATACGCTCTGTATCAAATACAATATCGTCTTTTTCAGCATCGTAAGAACTGGAAGCCAGGACATTTTCTAAAAACAATTCATGTCTATAGATTGTCTTCTTCTGTTTACTGTATTCTGAAAGAGACATTGTTACGCTACTCTCTGCCATTAACACTCCCTCATTTCCAGAACCCACATATCCAATGTTGCATCCTTCTTAACACCGGTAAGATTAAACTCACGATGATATTTTCCAGTTACCATGAGCATCTTGCTCATCTTCTGCTGTAACTCTACAGAGGTATTTTCGTCCAGCACTCTCTGAAGAAGTGTGTACTTCATACAGTGAAAGAACAATTCAGGGTCGTGTCCTTGACCGTCTTCCTTGAGTTTGATTCGCTGAACAATCTTGAATGCGTTGACGCCGGTCACCTGCTGAATATTGTCGATGATTGTGTTACAGAAATCTATCAGCTCTTCCACATCCACTTTTTCCATTTCCAACATAAGGCCTGGTGTGTCGCACACTTCACGAATCAATCGATTACGCTTGTTCGTATAATCATGATAGAACACATCCAGTTCATCTGCTGTATAAGGAGCGAGTTGAAGGTTTGTTGCACGACTTCTGAGAGTCTCCAACATATTCTCCGCATTCTGAACCGTGACGATAAAGTGTGCCTGGCGAGGAGGCTCTTCTGTAATCTTGAGCATGGCGTTCTTCGCCGCTGTAGACATCTTATCAGCATCCCTGAAAAGATAAACCGTATTGCCTGAGCACTTATAACAGTTCTTGACGGCTTCTCTAACAGCGTCTACGGACAATTCACATTCAATTACATAGGCTCGCATTCTACGAGCAATTTCCTTTGCCAGCGTTGCTTTGCCTCCTCCTTTAGGCCCGCTCACAATCATAAACCTTGGTACGGTCTCTGTCTTAATCCAGTAATCAACATTACCAAGAATGTCTGCCTGACCAATCATTAGCTCACCTCCGCATTATAGAGGACAATAGCAGTCTGAGTAATGGCCTTCGGATTAGCTTCCCATTTGATGTCCGCATTAAGCTGACGAACCCACTCCAGAACACCAAGAGCCATATCTAAATCTTCATCTTCGAGCTTCTCTTTATATTCAGGAAGAGCAGGAATACTCACATACTTGAAATCATTGAACATTTTGTACTTGCAGACATCCAATACGAAATACTGGAACTGCTTCACAAACTGCTTGAGGTCCTTACCACTATTATAAACATCTTCCACGATACGAACTGCGGAACTCTTTGCTCCTGTTTCCATAGCAAACAACAAATCGAAATGAATATTGTAGTCTACGGTACCAAGAGCCTTAACTACATTTTCTACAGTAAGGTCAGGACTGAGAGACAAGCACTTATCCATCATCGTAATAGCGTCACGCATACCACCGTCGGCGAGCTTTGCAATATACTGAATGGCTTCCTCATCATATTCATATGCTCCGTCGGGCCCGCCTTCATTGAGAATGTCATCATTTTCAGCTCGGATAATATACTGCAAACGACCCACAATGTTATCAAGCGAGATTTTACTGAAATTATATCGCTGAACTCTGGACAAAATAGTTGCCGGAATCTTCTGAGGGTCCGTAGTACACATAATGAACACCGTTGTCTTCGGAGGCTCTTCCAAGAGCTTCAGCATAGCATTCCAGGCACCGTTACTGAGCATATGACACTCGTCGATGATGTACACCTTATAATCACTGTCAAGAGCCTTACGGCGAGCTCCGTCAATAATTTCTCTTACATTTTCCACACCATTATTAGATGCGGCATCGACTTCAATAGGATTACCCTTACCCTTATTGATATCAGATGCAAAAATACGAGCCGCAGTAGTCTTTCCGCAACCTGCGGGTCCGCAGAACAGATAAGAATGCTGAAAAGTTTCTGTCTCAATCTGGTCTGTAAGAATGTCCTTGATAGCTGTCTGTTCAACGACATCATCAAAGGAACGAGGGCGATACTTTACCGCCAAAGTTTGTTTAGCCATGAGTTAATCCTCCTTTAATTTCCTCTCTTAATATAAGGTCTACCTGTTTCACGAGTCTCTTTTACCATCTTGTTATACCTACGAACAATTTCCTGTTCATGAGGTGTCATAGACGACAACACAGACTTCATCGCGTTCTTGGTCATAACCTGACCTTCATCTTCTTCCTGCTCTACAGGAGCATTTGCAGTCTCCATAACTCTCTTATCCAAAAGAGAAGGAACATTCTTATTCTTAACTCTCTTCCAGTTCACCTGAGCAGGAGTTACAGCGATTTTCGCAAAAGACTCATCAAACACAATATGGTTTCTATCCAGATAAAAATCTGACTTTCCAAGCATCGCCTTGATAGCAACCTCAGCGGCATTGATAGAGTACACATACACCTTTCCGCCCTTGATAGACGACAGACTCATCACACCGTCTTCAATCAACTGAACAATTACGGCATAATTGGACGGGTCAGATACATCAAGTTGACAAATATCGTGCGAACCAAATGAGTATGCTCTTCGCAACGCATGGTCAAACAAGACACTCCTCAACACACGATTAACATGAGAACCCGGGTGTCTTTGCCCGTTCGCTTCCACCTGCGGCTTTGCACCATGAATGATAGCAAGGTCTTCAATAGGCTTCGCGAGGGTGAAACAGAAGTTCTTAAACTGATAGAACTTAATGTCATTTTTCATTTCCGTACTTACCTCCTCATTATTAAATTCCATGAATTTTAGACGCAATCATATCTGCATGATGTGTCCAAAGAACATTCGGATATCTTCGAATAGCGGCATCATAGTTTTGCCAAGCGTCCTTCTCATACGCTCCCATATGATGCAAAATACACATAACCTCTTCAGGAGTCAACTGAATAAGAGTAGAAGCTACGGCGACACTTTTACTTCCGTGACCATCTCCCCAAGGCGAGCCGTCCGCATATTCCCACTTTTTAGAATCTGTGATGGGCACACCTCCGAGAGTACCAGCAATAACTGGATGACGATATTTATCGCACTTACAAAGGTCATGAAACATACCCACAATAAAAGGAGAAATGTCTCTTTGCCACTGCAACTGATTATTCGCAGTCAGCTCAATGAGCTCCTTGGTCATCACATGACAGTGGTCAAACAATCCACCAGGATAATTGCCGTGATACTTCGTACTTGCAGGAGCAACAAAGAAGCCTAAACCATCAAGACTGTCAGCCAACTGCTTTGTCGGCAATTCAAACTCTACTGCCATCTGAATAAACAGCTCTTTTCTGTCTACTGTGTTCACACTATTCTCTCCCTTCAAAATACTTGACAAGTTCCTGCATTCGCTTGGAGTCAATTACGAAGTAATCTTCTCCGTCAGGCGAAAATCTAAATGCAAGAGCAGAGTACGCCTTGCCTTGCTCAAAAGCCTGTTCGTGCATCTTGTCTATCCACTCTTTCTTGATAGAGAAAGATGTCTGCTCCTTTGTAGGAGTTTTAGCTTCGATAAAAAACTGTTCTGTCTGTACATCTCCTCCACCGAAACGAGTACCGCCTGAATTACTTTGTACTCTTCCGCCCAGGAGTCGAGCGATGTCACGCTCTTGGGACACTGAACAGTCCTTTGCGGAGTTGTTTTTGCTCAACTTTCTTTACCTCCTTTTTAGGTTCAGGTTTTGTGAGTGAGTGCTTTTTCTTCTTATATGTATCCCACTCAGCTGGCTCTACTGCTGTCTGATATTTTAACTTCTGTAGAGCTAAATCGCACCCTTCCTCCATTCCGTGCTCTTTGTTATACTCCAATAACCTTATGGCAATTTTAACTATCTGAGCATCTCTATACGGTAAATCAAATCCTGTACTGGCATCAAAATCTCTAAATGCGTCTGCAAATATGACCTGGTCAGCTATTTCAGGATTTGCTTTCTGCAACTCTACGAGCTCTTGTGCCCACTCTTGCCACTGGTGGTCCGAAATTAAGTTCAAATCCAAATCATAGTACACAAGGCTATGAACAAGGACCTGATATCGTCGTTGCTGTATTTTTGCGGCGATTGGACTATCATATGTTATTGGTCTGTCGTCAGCGACAGTCTTTGCTTTAACGAGAGCCATCTCTACTCTTCCTCACATCTTGCCTGTGAACAAGAATAGGGTCTATCTTGAATATCCACAAATCCAAGCTGAACAGCGATGGCGGTGTCAATCATGTCCATCTGAAATGTGTGTAGGTCACAAATGTATCTGTGAAGCTCATCTACAGGCACGGAAGTAATCTGGTCAGCAAGAGCAATACTCACTCCGTCTCCGAAAATCACAGGCACCTGCTGAGGATATGCTTTTTTGATTCGAGTCGTAAACGGAACAACGGTTACTACACCGGATGACTGATTACAAGCATCATTCGATACTACTACGACAGGTCTCGTACCTTCCTGAATATGAGCACGGCGATGTTCAGGACAATTCCACCACCACACAGAGCCTCTACGAATTTCCATCACTTCACCACCTTCTCATAATCTGTAAGACAACGCTTACCGTCGATTACTTTGTTGGCGAAATTAGAGAACGGATAAATTTCACGACACCACTCCGGGTGCAATTCCAAAAATTTCTCATTTGACGCATTGAGTCCAAGACTGGTTTCATCAGGTTCGTCCTGCGGATGACACTCATATACACGCTCTTCCACTCCGCTGTTAATTTCACGAACATAATCACCGTCGTGTAACTCCTGACCATTTCGGTCAAACCACTTAATTTTACTCAAGTTAATATACCTCCATTTCTTCCAAATCCTTCTATACTTCATGATAGGTGTCTCCGGAAACTACAAATTCTCCATTGACATACCCCTCATAATGCTCATGAACATGACGAATTTCAATTACGGGTGCAGACTTTTCCATTTGGTAATACCTCCGTGGCATATTCAATGCCTGATTTTGCAATCCAGCCTTTCCAGGTTATTCCGTTGAGCTTCTCTCTTACTTCCTGAATAGCTGATTGCAGTTCTTCTTCAGTGTTAAACGGATTGATATGTGCATGACCTCCGCACTCTGGGCCCAGCCCATACAATTTACTTACAGGATGAGTCAACGGACGACCGCATCTCATACAATAATCTGTTTTGAGAACACAGGCTCGTAATTCCATGAACACCATCCCTCGTGTTTCACTGAGAACTCTACCTCTCATTACTCTGAACGGCATAGGAATATTATCGTTCCATCGCTTCATAAAATCAAAATCAGCACTTGTGGTCTCCTGTGTCATCCACTTCTTCACTCTTACGATGTACTCATGTCCTTTACGGACGCTATTTCCTGAAATGTGAAGAGGTTTGGGTTCAATTTTCTCTACTTGAATGACAGCAGGAAAAAACACACTAACCTGTTGACCTTCCTGAAACTGCTGAACAAATTCCTGCATATTCAGTCCGTTCATTTGAGGCTGCCTCTCAATGCTCTTGAGTAATGCTTCCATTCTTTTCCTCCTTTCGAAAAGTGCATAATAGCATTAAGGTTTTACCCTCAATGCTATTATACTACATACGCACTTTTTTGTAAAGAGTTTATTTAAGAAAAATACGCGAGCACCTGCTCATTAAGCTCCTCTACCCAGTCCGGATTTTCACTCAAAAAGGCGTACAATTTCGCTCGACCTTGGAACTTAAGAGGATTTCCTTCGTTCTGAGCAACCTCACCATTTTCATCAACGATGCTAAACCAAGCCCCCGCCGCATTGATTAGCCCAGCACGGATAGCAAGGTCAATGATATCTGACAAGTAGTCAATTCCTCTCATATAATTCAAAGTATAAAATCCAACCTTACGGTCCAAATTACATACCTTGGACTTCACAAGAGCAACCTTTACAAGATGACCAACAGGGTTTTCAGAGTTGCGAGGGATTGAGTTTCCTTTGTCATCAATATAATTGCTCTTCTGAAAAGTCATTCGCACCGTACAGTTGTGTCTCCAGGCTCTTCCTCCTGTGGTGGTTGTTCCGCCGTACATACTGTTCATATCCTCGCGGACCTGATTGATACCAATAAGCGTACAACCTGTCCTTGCACACACCGGAATCATCTCTTTACTAAACAGCGTGAGAGCCATTGAGATGCCGCCGTATGTGCGGTCTTCAATAGTCTTGCTATACGCTTGGGCGGACACCATAGCCGCGAGAGAGTCAAGCACACACAGCGAGATACTACCTGTATCCACAATCTGTTTAGTTACTTCAAAAATCTCTTCTGCGGACTGCTCATCAGGAGTAAGCATTATCAAGCTATCCACATCGACACCTAACTTCGTCGCCCACTCCGGGTCCAAAGTTCTCTCAACATCGACATACAAGACCTGCTTGTCAGGAAACATCTTCTGAGCATGAGCTACGAGGTCAAGAGCAGTTGTTGTCTTACCTCCGCCCTCTTCTCCTGCAAACTCAATGATTCTACCTACAGGCATACCTCCATAGGTCATATAATTAAGACGAGGAGAGCTGAAAGGAATGCGTGACACGGCGTCGAATTTCAACCCCTGTTTACATACATCAGCTTTGAACTTCTTATTGACATCCTTCATTACTTCCTCAAGAGTTGCCTTTGCCATGATGTTTCACCTCCTCGAAAAATACACGAACCTTATCATAGAACTCATCACACATAACAACAGGCTCACCTTCTTCGTTAATAGCGATGTGTTCTGCATCGATTCCTTTCATTGACTTATTACACACGATGCACTCCATTAGATACCTCCTGACTGTCGTGACAGCTCCAATTCAACTGTACGACGAGTAAGTACCTTTTTCACAGAGTTGAGCATTTCCCACGCCGCCTCTTCTCGTGTCTTAATCGTTGATACTGCTCTCTGAAGAACAATTACTGTGATTGCTTCACTTTGAGCGGCAAGGTCTGCGGCCGTATCCTTATCTGCCACAGTTCCTTGGGCTTTCTCACGCACACGATTATAGACATCCTTGTAGATGGCACGGGATACATCCTCTTTCACCTTAAGACCCTCTCTTGCGGCAGATACGGTGTACAGCATCGAAGGAAGATTAAGAGTAAAGTCCTCCAATTCTTCGTCTGAAACGGGCTGGTCCTTATCACACAAGATTTCGTCTATTTGCTTCATATAATCATCAAGCGTTTTACAGGCATTATTAACAATCTCCGACACCATCTTCTGAACAACAGAAGCAAGAGCGTCGACTCTATCATTATTTGCCTTCAACTTATCCATATCAACACTTGATGCGAGAGCTGAATTCAAATCTGCCATTACAGTTTCCTCCTCGCATACTCCGCCATGAGAACTGCTTCTGCAATTCCGTCAGACGGCTTTCTACTTCGGTCAGTTGCCAACAGGCTAACTTTTGGAAAGAGTTTCTGGCACACCTCTATAGATTTTGCCTTATCAGAAGAGAGTGAGAACTCTTTCTTCCAAGTCTGCGGGGGCATAAGCTGATAGGCAATTCCATTAGCCTGCAACACGCCTTCAATAAATCCAAGATTATGGCCAAAATTAAACATTGACACGACACCTTGCCCAGGCATCGCTGATACTTTTTCCACACAACAAATTACATCGGAGCCTCTTAATCCACTCAACACATCTACATAATTAACAGCGTTGAACGGTTGTGTTTCTACAGACCCGTTAGGATACAGTACAGCAAGAGCTCCTGATTTTCCTGGGTCAATTCCTACAAATGTTTTCACCATTATTTACCTCCTGCGTAAATTCGGATACGGCGCCTCTATCACAGACAGTGATTGCGGCCTTCTTGGCCATGGCGGAGACCTGAATCATCTCACAGGCGGCAAGGAGAGCAGTGAGTTCCATCTTCTTAAGCTGTTCGTACTTAATATTGTCCGGAGCATCTTCTCTGACCATCGCCCAAAATGAGCCCATACCTTTAGAAAATCCATCGAACTCTACACCAGCTTCATCGAACTCTTCCATCATAACTGCAAAAGACTCGTGGTCGGAGTGATTGGTGAGCCCGAAAGCTACTCCTGCTCTACCGTACTCCTTCTCTACCAGTTCTTTCACCTCTTGAATTAACTTCTGCATATTCTACCTCCCTGACTTTTTACAGGCTATCTGATATTGGCACCAGCGGCAAGGCTTCTTATCTGGATGCATCGGAGGAGGAACCTGTCTCTCCACATAACTATCACACTCCAGAATTTTATCCACTCTTGCCTGCTTCATTTCTTGAGTAACTTCAAATACTTCAGGACACTCCAGATTGCAGTTGTCTCTGTTCTCATACAGCACGAGAGCACGGTCCAAGTCCAGGGCCATACAATATGTACACACCTGGTCTTCATGGGCTTCATCTACATGAGATTTGGCAATAGCTCCGGGCTCTTTGTCGTCATGACCATACTTAAAAGAAATCTGGTTCTTAAACTCGAATAAGAAGTCTTCTCCTGTAGGCAGGTGTCTAACAATGCCGTCACACATAAACGAGATATTCAAAGTCTTATGACGAAGAGAAGTTTCCACTCCTCGCTTGCCTTGAACCTGAACATCAAGGCACTTGCCTTGGGCCCACTTTCCACGAAGATACTCCTCTACATCCAGATACTTCCATTCAAAACCGAGTTCAGCCATTTTATCTACAGCTTCCTGAATTGCGACATGGCGACGGGTTCCGGTATCCGCCATACCAACACTCGCATAATCGGTTCTGGACTCGTCGGGCTTCTCTCCTGTCACCTGGTAGTACATCTGTCGCATACATACCATCGAGGAGGGCTTATAGGTACGACTGGGCATTCGTCTTCCCTTACGGTCCAGAATCTCGATAGCGGCCATAACATCCGTCAAGAAGGCCTTATTAAGAGGTTGCTTCTTGGCGGATGCTGTGACCAGTTTACCCAGCTTTCTGCGGATATTATTCACCCTGAATATTCTCCAGTCCTTCGTCTTCCAGAAGAGCAATGACCTGAGTGACCTTACCGGAAGTCATCTTAATGCAGGCCTCGTTACCATACCAGATGTCAACAGACTCACCAGGATTTGCATCGATAAGTCCTTTAATCATAGGAATATCTACACAGCATACGAAGGGAGCGAAGTCTTTGCTTTCCAGATAAGGAATCAACTCATCAGAGTTGGACTTCTTGCTGTTTACCTTTACACCCTCTTTAGTAAAGGTGAAATACGCACCATTCTTGTCATAAGGCTCAATGAATACTGCAAGACGAGCAATAAGGTCCTGAATTGCCACTTTAGGCAGACGACAAGAGGACTTAAACTCAGTGTCCAGATATCCCATTACATCTTCCGCAGGGAACTGGTCTTTGCCGTCATGCTCCACTCCATGAAGAATCATATCATCAGTTTCAAAATAGAAGAACCCATCAGCATACCACCAGGTAATCTTCTCCTGTTTGGACAGAGCGAGCAATTCCATCATCTCCGCAGAAATGAGATAAGGCTCATCAGTGAGCGTCATATCGTTGAAGCAAATGGTATTTTCGTCTGTAGTAATTACCTGGTCACCCAGATAGTATCCACACAAACAAGGAGTATCGATAGTCTTTGCAATACACGCCTTATTGATGTCGAGAATATTCTTAATAGAAGACAGATTGATAACCTGACCCTCGCCGTCCTTCTCAAACTTAAAGGTAGGGAACTGAACAACACCGTCTTCGTCTACAGGCAGAGCAATCTTATAACTACCATTTGCCTGAATATGAAGCTCCTCACCCTTGAGCTCCATCTTGATACTGTCAGAAGTAATACGAGCAATAAGGTCTCTAAACTGCTTGACAGGTACCACAGCATACATATCGTCGCCTTCGACTTTGTCCGCCATGATTGTGAGAGTGTTCGCGGTATCCGTAGTAGTAAGGCGAAGCACATGGTCTTTCAGCTCAATGCACATCATACTCGTGATAGGCAAGAGCTTGTTTTCGGAAGCTCCTTTGGTAGCACGAGCCACCATATCCTGGAACTTCACTGCAGAAATTGTCATTTTACTCATTGATAAATCCTCCTAAATTAGTTTCTTTGAGATAAATTGCTTCCGTAACTTTATATGTCAGCGGCAACACGAGAATCTCGTATGCTACCTTGACAACTACATTGAGCCCAATCATATAGACAAGCTCTGAGGTTGGCATCGTGCCGTAGAATGCAATAGACACAAACAACGAAGAGTCCACAACCTGCCCAAACAACGAAGACACAAACGCTCTTACAGCGAATCCTCGCATTCCGTTATTTCGGCGTTTCAACTTCTGGAACACCTGGTCATTGACAAAATCACCTACGACATACGACACAAGACTGGCTACAATGATTCTAAACGAACTACCGAGTGCGAGCTGGAATAGAGTAGGGTCATAGTAGTCAGGAGCAGGAAGGATATTCACAAGAGATACCAAGCCTGCAAACAAAAGGTTCATTGTGGCCGCCCACCAGGTAACTCGTCTACTCCACTTGTATCCGTACACCTCCGAAAATACATCGGAAAGTATGTAGGTCACAGGGAACAATAAATTACCGGCGTCCATACTCCAGGCCCCAACCTGAATCATTCTGTTGGCAAGAATGTTGCTGATAATCAGACACGATGTAAACAGCACAACTAACCTTACCAACAAGGGGGAAACTTTCTGGTTCATTTGCTTTTTCTCCTTTTTATTTTTATTTTCAGAGAGGGTTTCAAAGGAATACAAAACTCTCTTTCTGACATTAGAACAGGGTTCGTCTTTTTACAGACGAAGGATTATACTTATAGTTTCTTGCCCAATCCAAAAGATAATCGATATTAAAACGAATTCTGTCTGTATATTCTTTTGACAGTCTTTCCATATCATACCCCTTGGACTCGACATATTGCTGAATTTCCTGCTGTGCCGCCTTCGGCATCTTTCTGATGTGCTGAGGGTTGTTCATGGACTTTTCACTGAGCAATACTGCTCCATATTTTGTCATGATAGAACCGTTTGCACCATTCAAGAGCCAGCTTGTACTATCTGCACTCGTGAAAGGGTACATCTCCAGCACATACAAACTCGTCATTCCAAATGCGTGAGTCTGAATATTCGGGTTGGAGCTCTTCTTGATAATGTTGAAGCACTTTTCAATGAACTTAATCTTCTCCTTAACCGGCTGGTCGTTGGCAGGCGAAATACCCATATACTCCACCTTGGCACCCGTATCAGGGTCACGCCACTCAAGAATGTTATGAAGCCATTTATAGTCTTCACCTTGATGAAAGATAGGCATCAGCTTCTCGGGGCTCTTAAGTTTAGGTCGCATATACAAATAATTCTGCCAGCTGAGTTCAGGAGCCTCTTCCAACTCTTGTCGAGTTTTGGGCTGTCTAAACTTACCAGGAATCTTATCCACTTGAGCACACGCATGAACATAATCATCTATTCTATTAAGAAACTCAATGTACGCATCGACATCGACTTCTGCGTCTCTTGTATGAGCTGAAAATGCTCCAGAGTCAATGAGTAGATGGCCTTTACACCTTCCGGCTTCACGCCCGGCAATCCATCCATCAATTACAGCTTTATCCAAGAGCTGGCTGGCGAGTCTATGAGCTCCTTTATCCTTGAGGTCTTCCTCAAATACTTTATTCAAACTACCTGCAAAGTAGAGATTAAATCCAGAAGGTTCCAACACCTCTCTTTTTTCAGGAGTTTTCTTTACAGATATCAATCCCATTTTCCCACCTCACTCTACTGTAAAAAGTTTTCGACGCACTCTGTGAACAAACTCTTTGGGCTTTCTGTTTCCAGCTTTAAGATACTCCAAGATTTCAGGTAGATATGTATCTACACCAATATCCTGAGCGACAGCATTCAACCTTTCCAGCCACAAAATTCGAGTCTGAACACTTTCCTCGTCTACTTCGCCAAACTCAACAGGGCATTTCAACGCCCAATTTCGTCCAAACTGCGACAGAGCGATTGTCGTTGTGGTGTCGTGAGCGGTTTCACTGTGAAAGAATCTACAATGAGGCATTCCACAGGTTACAGAACGAACAGGATGAATTCTACACCTGTATGTTCCTTCTTTTTCAAACAACCAATGGCACCTCGTCTGCTCCTTACGGTCACTCCAACTGAGTTTTGTTGCGACGGAGGCAGGGTCTTTTTCACTAACATAGAATTCGATGTTTTTACCGTTCACACTATGAATGACGGTTTTCATTCGACTCTTAATGTCTTCTACTGCTCCAAAATCCAGTCCCCACACTTCAAAGTCCTCAGATTTAGCAGATTCAATTCTTTGCAGGCCTTCCCTCGTCCACACCGTGGTCTCATTCGGACAACACTTGCCGCACATCTGACAATTGTCTTTCAGGAAAAAAGACTCACTGAGCACAACCTTATCCGCAGGAGCATACCCAAAGGCGTTGCCGTCCACAATCATGAACTCCTTGGCTACCTTATTCACATATTCCAAGATTTTAGTAGAACTCTCTATTGACATACTTACACCTCCAATGGGTCGCCGTACCAACAATAAGTGACCTCAGCATCACACTTCATAGGCACACGAATCTTTTCTCTGGCGGCGCCAACCATTAAAGCAGTCAATCGTTCTGCAACTTCTTTGGCATTACCTTCAGGACACTCACAAATGACCTCGTCATGCACCTGCAACAGAAGATGACAGTCAAGTTCTTTGAGCTTGGCATCATTATGAATAGCAACCATAGCCAGCTTCGTCATGTCTGCTGACGAGCCTTGAATAATGCTGTTCACACACTGACGCTCTGCATCTGCAATCTTTCCGCCGTTGTCAGTTATCTTAATTCCTTCATCACGAGCTTTCATGATGATGTCTCTACGCTCTTTTCCTCCCCAGGTCTTGTCCAGTAGCTGAGTATATTTGCGAACAACACTCGGGTCTACCTCTGCTTCACCTTGGTCTTCATCAAAGTTCAGAGGGTCAAAAGTAGAAGGCCCACCGCTGAGTAGCTCGAAGTCGTACTTGGCAAGCTGTACATCTGGAAGTCGTCTTTTTCTGCCCCAGGCAGTTTCAACATATCCATATTTACGAGCATTGACAAGAACCTTATCCATCCACTTCTTAACTTTCGGGAAGGAGTCGTAAAACTGGTCTACAATCTTCTGAGCTTCCTTCGTGGAGCAATTCAACTGCTCTGCAATCGCTTTCGCTCCTCTACCATACATAATACCCAGAATGATTGACTTAACAGAGTCTCTTCTCTTCTTACCTTCCGGATTCTTTGTACCGTCAGGACGAAATTCCTTACATTCCTCATACGGCACATTATAAATCTTTTCAGCAATCCAGGCATAAATATCTTTACCATCAATATACGCCTGAATAAGATTTTCGTCTCCGCTCATATGAGCAAGGGTACGAGGCTCCTGCTGAGAGAAGTCACTGGAGATGAGCACATATCCGGGCTCACCTCGGAACATCTTACGAATCTCTTTATTGTGAGAAGGAATATTCTGCATATTAGGGTCACTGGAACTGAATCTACCCGTTGCGGCCCCATACTGGTGGAAACTACAATGAATCTTGCCTGTTTTCGGATTAACAATACCAGGCATCTTGTCCACATAAGTAGAAAGGAGCTTGGCTGTCTCTCTATAATCCAAAATTGCTTTGGATAGCGGAGTGTCCAGTCTGGACAGAATTTCTTCGCCCGTTCCACGAGGCTTCTCTTTGTCCGGAGAGGTCAACCCAAGAATGTCATACAACACGATTGCCAACTGCTTCGGACTTCCGATACCAATCGGGTCTGAAAGAATGTTGTTAGGGTTTGCTTGACGATAAGCATCAATTTCCGCTCTGTACATATCAAGCACTTCGTAGATTCGAGCTTCACGCTCTTTCATCTGCTCATTATACTTGACAGATAACTCAGCGGCAAACTCTGTGTCCAAACAAATTCCTCTGTCCTCCATAGCGGCCACGACTGGAATTGTAGGCATCTCCACATTCCTGAAAATGAAATAAGGGCCAGGCAGTTTTTCTTCTGTAAGATACTTCTGCTGAAATTCCATTAACTCCCAAGTCTTGACGCCGTCGCCTGCGGCGTACAGATAACCGGTCGTAATTGGAATATAAGTAAAAGGAATACCCTCAAACAGTTTCTCATAGGTGAGAGCTTCTGCGTCATCAGACTTACAATATTTTAGATGCAAGTCCTTCAACCTATGCGACTCGTTCTCGTTGAGACAAGATGCGGCGAGCTGAGTATCCCACCAAGCTGTCAACTCTACACCAAGCTGATTTCTACATACTCGGATATCGAATTTTGCATTATGGAAGACCCACTTCACATTCGCCTCTTCGCACTTCTGCAGACACTCATACACGACCTTGTCCTCAACCTGATTAGCTGACTGAACACCTGTCACATAGCTCACATGGTGCATCGGTATGTAGGCGGCCTTACGACCTGGAACATACAAACACACGCCAGCGAGTGTTGTCGTTATCGGGTCCAGAGAGTCTGTTTCAGTGTCTATGGCTCCCATTCCGTATTCAATGATGTCATCGAAATACGCTCTAACGGCCTCCTCATCTCGAAGTAGCTCATATCTATCGAGATATTTACCGAGCTTCGTGTTTACGACTGCAACAATAGTTGAGATTCTATCGTAGACACTTTTTCCGCCCTTGACGGTTGGCTGTGCCACCACTGCCTTGGAAGCCTTATTGACAGCGGCGGCATCAGCCTTACGAGACGCTCTGGGAGGAAGGCTCTTCAACAGGCCTGCCATTAAAATACCTCAGAACCGTTAGAGCTTCCACGACGAGTAGAGCGAGAACGAGGTGCTTCCTGAGCAACAGGCTGTTCAGGAGCGGACGCTCTACTTCCTCTGCGAGACACACCGGCGGGCTCAGTTTCCTGAACAGCAGTTCTACGAGCGACAGGTGCTGTACGAGCAGGTTCTGCTCCTCTACGACGAATAGGCTCATGAGCTCCGTCATTTTCCGCAGGGAAAGCACCAGTGTCAAGATAGTAATCCATTTCTTCAGCACTCTTCTGAAGGATGAGGCCGCCTTCAAGGTCAGGCATCTCTACATCGTCAAGATTTACAGGCTGAACATTATCCAGAGGATATACCTCATACTTGGTAGAGGTGTCACCCGCTTTGCCGTGGCGTTCCACTTCGAACACCTTATCTTCCAGAGGATTATATCTATTGATAAGTCCCTGGAGCTTGGAAATAAACTGACGACCACGCTCCCAAATCTTCACCTTACCATCGTCATGCTGATACATAATGATGAAACGAACAGCCTTGGCAGGAAGACCCGCCGCACAGAAAGGACACGCATCGATAGGGTCCTGAGGATTGCGAAGACAGTCAACATAACGATCCTTGTCTCCGACTTTTACTTTATGAGTGGAAAAGATGGGAATATCGTCTACGCTATTGAGCATAAACTGAACACGAGCAACATCGCCGTCATTCTTCAGATGGAACCAGTCACTGCCACTTCCGCTGTAATACTTTTCCGAATCATCATAACTTACTCTTGCCATTTTGATTTCTCCTTTCGAGTTTTCAAGTTTAGTTTAGGTTAAAAGGGTAGAGGAGCAAAACCAGGATTTACACCTCCATCAAAATTGCCCACTGAACATTTGCGGTCACGATTGACCCACTTCGGAACATATACATCGTATCCGCCTCTGCAATTAGACTTAATCTGACACATAGACTTCGGATAAAATGTAGTAATGGGTTCACCATACAGGGTCTGTCCGATTCGAACCTTAATGGCTTTTTCTGTATAACCCAAGATGTGTCTGTCGTCGCACACGCGAACGAGGTTATTGGTTTCAGACATATTATTCATTAACTGTCCTCCTTTTCTTCTTTCACGATAATCTGACGATAGTACAGCCCATCATTGATGATGGAACGCATAAGAGGCATCTGAGAATCATCTGTGAATACGAACTTGACAGACAGCGGCCACCCGAATGAGTCCGGATACTGCTTAACGGCCTGTCTCATATTCACCGCGGACAACGACTTCGGATGTGCCATGACTACAAGTCTACGCTTACAAACCGTAATCTCAAACACATTTCTACCGTTGTACTTAATGACAAGATTTCTCTTATCTTTTGTGCCCACGACATCCAAATCCTGATTTGCAGACTCTTTGATAATATCTACAAAGATGTTACTCAATGCAGAGCCTACACCGACAGGACCTTTGTTCTCATCAGGCACGGAACGACGACTCTTTCGAGTGTCGCCTTTCTCAGGCTCAGGAGTAGAAGACTGTTCAACAGCAGGAGACGCCTCTGCAGTCTCTTCATCCAAGAGCTTGTACCACCGTCTAAAGGTGGCGGGTGTGATGGTTTTCTTGATGTCACCGTCTGCGGTAGAAAAAGAAATGACAAGCGAAAGGCTGTCTTCCTTGACCACTCGGCCCATGACTCCAGCTCGCTTGTCATACACTTCTCTACCGACGATACTACCTTTGGTAGTTGCCATTTAATTTTCCTCCAATCTTTCGTAGTTTTGGTAGTGAGGCGTATGATTAGCCTTCATATAAAGTATAACACACAACAACCTTTTTGTAAAGACTTTATTTAAGAAATTTTCCTTAACACTCTACATATATTAGAAAAACTCTTTCAACTCAAGCACTTTTTCATCAAGGTCATTGATGTCATATCCTTCCGGAATATCAAACTCTGTTATAATCTTACTCGTTCCAAGGTACTGCCGTATCTTCTGAGCACCTTTTCGTCCTGCTTCGTCCGGGTCCAAACCGAGTATAAACTTTCTTACAGGCATATTTTTCAATATGTCGTACTGCTCTTTAGCTCCTGTGCCTAATAAAGCCACAGCAGGCAATCCCCATTTCCAACAGGTGAGAGCATTAAAAATACTTTCACATATCACTGCGAAGTCGTATTGTTGCCTGTAAAATCTATCGGCTCCGTACACTGGTTTCTCAACATCTTCTGGGTAGTTGAAATACTTCGTTTTAACAGACCGGCGGGCAATAAAAGCAGGGAAGCCATCAGCATAATAACAAGGAAAAGTAATTGCTGAATTCCGAGCATCGTAACCAATATCAAACTCTTCAATAATTTCATCTGTCAACCCTCTTTCATACATATATGGATGAATGTAACGATAACTGTCAAGCTCTTTCTCTGTAAAGCCCGGAACCCGTTGCTGTCTTCGCGAGACGCCGCGAGACATTTGCAGGTTTAAGGGCTTACGCATTTCTATACTGAGAGCCAAAAAGTTGCGAGAGAGCCACTTCTCGCCATAAGCTCCATCATCATTATAGCCAAACACAGCGGAAATCATTTCAGGCAAACTTCCTACCCAGCCGCAGGCAAAACAATGACAAGTTCCATCTACTTTAGAAATACCAAAAGACGGTTTCCGTTCCTGCCCTCCCTTATGGAAAGGGCAGGTTGTCATAATATCATTACTACCGGACATTCTAAATCGATGGAAAAGATTCATACCAGCTAAAAGACAATCATCTCTCAACTTGTACAGAACTTCTATTTCATCTGCCATTATGGGAGCACCCTTGACATAGAACATTTAGAACACCTCCGTGCCGTCTTTGTACTCAGGAGCATTCTGAGTGGTCCAAGGAGGAGTATCATCATCTGTCGATGCTTTTGTCTGAGGCCTTGCGTGTTCTTCTTCGCTGTCTTCATCTTCTACAAATGTGAACTTTCCTGTATCGATGTCCCAAAGGTAACTCAGCTTACTACCGGTAACACCATTTCTGTTCTTCTTAACATTGAGCTCAATCTTGGAGTCTTTTTGCCTCGCACTCAACGCAATAGAGCAATTATAAGCAATACCATCAGAATCTCTAATGTTTTCCAGACCTGGTGCTTCATCATCCTTTGCTCCCTCACGATTAGACTGAGCTACAACGATGATAGGCACTCCAAGCTCAATACTCAAGTCCATAAGGTCTTCTGAGATGTTAGTCAACTGAGTTGTTCTGTTGTCGCCTCGCTTGGCTCTTTCGTCCGTCAAATAACTGATACCGTCGATACCAAGTATATCAATATTGTTTGTCTGAATAAAAGAACGAAGTTTAGATACAGTTATGCGTCGCCCAAATTCCTTCGGACTTGCTACAAAGAAAGGCGTCTGTCGAGTTTCCAGGTCCTCAATATACTTACCGTAGTCATCCATCTCTTCGCCTCGTACCATTGATCTATTAGACAGGTGTCCATACAATGTGTCAAAACGATAGCCGGTCTTACTTGCACTCATTTCAGGCTCAATAAGACCAACCTTATACCCTGTTCGCCAGGCGTGCTGAAGAGACTTGATAAGCAACCAGGACTTACCAACACCCGTTCGAGCAAAAATAACGACAAGCTCTTCGCCTCGTCTCCAACCTCCAATGATTTTGTCCAAGTGGTCAAAACCTGTAGAGATTTGAAACTTTTCCGGGTTATCTCTCATTTCTTCCCACTCTTCATATCTCTTACGAGCTTGAGAAATGATGTCAACACCCATTACAGCGGACCGCACACGAAGATTATCCATCTGAGTCAAAAGATACTCAATGGCATCTGCACTATTGGTCTGCATAAGCTCCGCCATTTTATTGACAACCGGCACAGCCTTGGAGTACAGATACTCCTCGTTGAAGGTGTCTATAAGGTATTTGTCTGTTTCATGAACTTCCACAATCGTAAAGTCTGGAAACTTTGCCAAGAAGGTCTCTCTGTCTGGAACATTTCCATACTCCTGAACATGACCTTTTATGAACTCGTACTCTGATTGGTATGTAAGAAAGTAATCGTCTGTGATATTATTAAGTGTCAATATCGACATACTTTTATCTTTCAATACCTTTGACAATATTTGAAGTTCTACCATTTAGTTCCGACCCTCCTGTCTTCCCCGACAAACTCCAAAATTTCAGAAGTGTTCCAAACTCTACTAACGAGTCTTCCTCCTAAAATATCCAGCAACTCATCGCCTTTAAGATTACCGGTGAATATATTTGCTTTGCCTGACAGTACACGAGCGTCTATAATATTGAAAAGTGTCGCTCTTGCGTAATCAGACATCTTCACGGACGAAATGTCGTCCCAAATCACGAGGTCACACCTTATTAGGTTATCTCGTATCAACTCAAATTCCTCATCCTTGGCTCCTATACGCTGTCGTTCCCTGTCAAAAAACTCAGGCACAGACACGAACACACCGCGGCACTTGAAACAATTACCCCGCCATATTTGATTAAAGTAAGCGAGCATGAGCTTAATAGCCCAACTGGTCTTTCCGTTTCCGTAATTCGCTGAGTACAGATACAAACTATTTCCGCCTCGTACCCACTCTTTGATATCATCTTTAATGGCCTTGAGTCTACGAAACACTTCAATATCCTCTCCGCCCGTGAGCTGAGCAGGCTTCCACTGATATTCAGGAATATTAGACAACTTCACAAGTTCCAGCATTTCGGCGAAGCGGACACAAGTGGGCCCGCATTCTTGAGGAGCAAGACTGCACACATCTGAATACCAACAATCCTTTGGTTTCATTTAGAATACCTCCTCTCCATTCGCAACCGCCCTTCGTAACTGCTCATCTCTGGAGATGCGAGGAGCATCAATCGCCTTGGGCTGACTGTTTCCTATAAAGGCGGGGTCATTCTTTTTCTTGTTCTTACCGGACAGCTCATCACACATATACACAAGGGATTTCCATCCGTGCTGTAAGGTTCCTGTAACAGCCTCCACTCGTTTATCTGCGGACAGCTTGTCCAGAGCCGCCAACTGTTCCTTAATTGTCGTCTGAGGCAGTAATGTATTTGATTCGCCCAGCATAATGAAAAATTTCTGCAACTCTCTCTGAAGAGCTACCGGGTACCCCTTCAGGGCGACCTCCTTCTCACACATTCTGATGAAGGAGTTGACTTTCTGAGTTACAGACTTTCGAGTCTTCGGAGAAGATATAAGTTTTCCTGAAGTAGTTTTAGATTGACTCGCTCTTGAAGAAGAATGTGATGTTTCAGAAGACGAAGTTTCTGCAGAACTCGACGAAGGAGGGTTGGCAGAAACCCTATCTTTATTTATATTATTATCTGTATTATTATAGTGTAAAGAATCTTTACTACCTCCCAGTAAAGAATCTTTACTACCTCCCAGTAAAGAATCTTTACTACCTGCAACACGATAACTATTTGTCTCACCGTTTTCAAATGTAGTTTTAATGATAAGACCTTTGTTAATCAGTGAGTTGAGAGTAGCTATTACAGTTGGCCTGGACACTCCTGTCCAATCTTGTATATACGACAAACTACCTTTGAATTCAGATTTGCCGTCTTGTGTGAATCCGTATATCATAGCGAAGATTTGAAGTTCGGTAGATTTCAGATTCAATTTATTTATCATCCAGCCCTGGACGACATAAAAGTTTTCATCCTTAATCACCTAAATGACCTCCTTCGCTAATATTTTGACCTGTGTTCTTGTGTCTTCGTCCAGGACTACTTTACTTTCCACCATTCCGGCTGAAACGAGAATATCAAGATTCTTTTTCTGTAGCTGTTTAGAAAGAGAAGTTTCCTTTTCAATTTCTCCCCACGGCATGATAAAAAATCCGTCCTTGTAGAAGCCGCCGTTTTCAATTACAGCTTGTTCTTGATTTCTGAGCTCTGACAGCAATACAGCGGCCTTGATTCCTAAGTTTTTCATTACACTTCTGTTGAGATTTAGAATTTCCATATTGTATATAGCCTCCTTTACTATATAATTATACAGCCCTCGCACAAGAAATGCAAGGGCTGTATAAAAAATTCTTAACCTCGCATAACGGCGTCTACCTGAGCGTCAACTTCGGAATTTACAGCGTCCCAAAGGGCCTGTTTTTCTGCTTCGACATCTGCACCTTCAGGCAGTACACGCTCTTCACTGAACATAAACTTGTACCAAGTGCCGTTAATTTCGCGAGAGACGCCGCTCTCGGCACGAATGATGCTGGTAATACCCTTAATAGGTAAATTACCCGCTTCGTCCTGTTCGTGCGAATCTCCGCTATTCTCAGCGGGCTCCGCAGGTGCGTCATTGACAGCTTCTTCTACAGCCTGCTCTTCAGGTTCATAGCCGCCACATTCGCTTGCATCGTATTCAGCGTCGCCTTCTACGAGCTTAATACCGTTACACACCTTACAACCTTCATCTAAAGGGTCTCCTGCATACTTACATCTGATAATATCAGCCATTATTCTTTTCCTCCTGTTTATTCTGAATTTCAATAAGGGTCATGATTGCGTAGTTGGCAAGGTCCATGAGAGTATCCGTTACGGACTCGTCAGCTACCTGCATATCCTTGTTCTTTGCGAACGATTCCAGACGACTAAGTTTATCGCCAAGACGAATACAAGACATCGGCAGTCCCCACTTCTCAAAGGACTGAGCGAAACTATCACCGTAGTCGAAGTTTTTCTTCTCATACAGATTACGCATCGCGATGGTGATGTCTTCGAAAGCATTTACTTTCTTCTGATTTGCTTTTTGAGTGAATTCCATACTATTTCCTCCTTAAACTGCGTCGAAATACATATCACCGAAAATTTCCGGCAACTGATTACTAAACTCTGCGAGAACCATGAGTGCGATTTCCTTCATCTGAGGATGAGGAGCTCCCGTTGTGCCAAGAGCACGAAGATTGAAAAAGTGAATCCACTCACGAAGATTCATCGTGACTACAATTTCAGTCTTCAAACTGTTAGGTAACACAGAGCGAGCTTCCTGAGGAGAACGACCCATCTGAATAAGCTCATTATATGCTTTTTCAGCCTGCAAACAAGACTCTTCCCAGATAATGTATTCAGGTGTTCCTTTTTCAAAGAACATCGGTTCAATGACGGTAATCTCGTTTCCGAATTTACCCTGGTTGTAGTTACAGTATCGAGTAGATTCCTGAGCATAGCTCGCGACACGGTGACGAACAATCTCATGAGACACGCCTCGGTCAACAGTCATCTTAACAGATACGCTGAAATGTTCAATCATTGCAAGGTGCTGACTACGAATGAGAGCCTTCACCATTTTAGGAGCACTCTGCTCCGTGATTTTATCCTCGCTTTTATAGCAAGTACGAGCGACAGTTTCCAGATGCTTGAGAACCTCATCCTTGTTGATGGGCGTCAGAATCTCAAAAGTGGGCTTAATAATCTTCATATTATTTCTTCACCTTTCCTAATCTCAAAGTAACAGTAGGAGCAAGAGGAGTGACAGCAGGCATAAGAATTTCTGCGTCGACTTCCTTGGCGTAGACAAGACGCTCGAATTCATCATCATCGATGTATTCTTTTGTCTTTACACACTGACTGAATTGCTCAGGAGTGAGAGCCTTACGCAAAATTTCAATGGCCTGAAGCTCATTTACTTCTTGCTTCGGAGTGATTGTAATAGATGCTCTGACATCGCCTACAATAAACTCAGTCTCGTTTCTGTTCTGGAGCTCAGTCTTAATGGTTTCGTTGAGCTCGGATACGACTTTTTTGATAGCCGTTTCCTGCTTTTTCACATCCTGATAATTCAGGATAGCGGCGCCTAACTCTTGGTCAGGCATTTTGGTTTGGGGTACTGATTTTCTGGACATCGTACTATTCCTCCTTAAAATTTATCATGAACTTCCTTTTTAGAAGTTCCCTTATTCTCAAGGATTTTGCTTCCTCGTTTGCCCCACTGGAGAGCGGCATTGAAGTCAGCCATACATCCTTTATAAGGCCCTCTAATATCTTCAGCGAACTTCTGCAGATGCGGAATGTCTTCAACTTTGAAGAACTTTGTTCTGCGTCTGTCTCTGAAGTAGTAAGGCGGCAGGTAAAGGCCTTCCGGTTTAGGGAAGTTATCGTTCTCCCACCACTTGTACCATCGATAGATGGTTACATCTGAAATATCAATCTGCATTCCTGCTCGTCGGGCAGAAATATACCCTTCATTTAGTGTTTTCATTCATTCACCTCCGAATAACAAAAATAAATACCATCCTGGTAACAGTATGTACCATCACCTTGTTCAAATTCTGCTTGCCAGATAACATTTTCGGGTAGCACTCTCTCTCCTTCTAAAAGACGCACCGCACACGCAATGGCTCGTTGAACAGCGTGAGTTTCTACTTCCTGTTCTGCTCTATCGGGCCACTTAATACCTGTCCAATGAAGATTGCCGTATTGTCTTTTAGCAGTTGCGACTTCTTCGAATGTGTCTGGAAAGTAAGGACTCGCGACCCGGTTGAGAAAAACATTACCCACCTTGAGTCTCGTGTCATTAGAACAGGCATCGCCTCCGGCTTCCTGATAAATGATAATAGCGAGAATTTCAAGCTCTTCATCTGTATATGCAGGACCCTCTTCAGCTGTTTCGTCTGTTGTAGAGTTATCCACACTTTCCACAAGGTTTTCCACAGCGGGCGGAGTAGGTGTTGTGGTAGGAGATTGTGTTGGTATAGGCTCAGTAGAGTCTATTTTGTTACTGGGCTTGGGTGATAAAATAATGAGTAGGACTGCGACTGCGGTAAGGCATATTACCACCCCTTTGAATAGTTTGAGTTTGTTCATGATTAAGCACCGAACGAAAGCAGATAGTCAAGTGCGGCGTTGACATTCTTATTATCAACTTTGCCGTCAATCAAAAAGTCTGCCATTCTTCCTTTCTTCTGTACTAAATTGTAGATACCTTCATCAATAGTATCTTTGGAAATGAGCGTGACGACACGAACAGTTCCACGAGTACCGATACGATGAGCTCTATCCTCTGCTTGGTCTTTCAATCCTCTGTTCCAAGGTTCGTCAACAAAGATAACAGTAGAAGCCGCTGTCAATGTTAAACCTGTACCCATAGCACCTACGGTACCGATTATAACCTTACAAGTGTCATCATTCTGGAACTTATTAACTTCACCCATTCGTAACTCAGATTTTACATCACCTGTAATATATGCAGGATTATAATCTTTAAGTTTTTCACGAATGATATCAGTCATTGTGGACCACTGACTAAAGATAATAGCTTTTTCGCCTACACTTGAAATTTCCTCAATCATCTCTACAAGACGGTCCAACTTTGCGGACTGTGTGCAGGTCGTACTCAGAATCTCTGGAGCACCCGTAACCTGACGAAGACGAAGCATTTCAGACAACGGGTCTGGGTGCATTCTAATCTTATCGATAGAATCTACAATTTGCTCCTTGACTTCTTTGTACAGCTTCTTCTGGTCTGCTGTCAAGTCTACATACTCAATAGAGTGAACCTTTGGTGGCAAGTCAAGTACATCGCCTTTTGTTCTTCTCAACATTACCTTTGACATTACAGTTCTGAGCTCGTCTAAATTTTTGTATCCGACAACTTCCTTATTGTTGAACCCACCCATTACACAATAATGGTTCTTGTACTGATAGAAACTGTGGTCTTCAAAGCCTGCCCAACGAAGAGGCAGATACAAATCCAAAGGATTATTCAATACAAAAGTACCAGACATTGGAATAGGATGTTTAGCTTCAATAGATAGAAGTGCTCGCCCTTGTTGAGAATCAGGATTTTTTGCCTTGTGAGCTTCGTCGAAAGCAATCATTCCGATTGTTCCGTCGTCTACAAGCTCTTGGATTCGTTCTGCGATAGGAAAACGATACTTGGCATTCTTTGCTTTGCCTTCCTTGTATGCTCCGCCACGAAGAGTTTCAATGTTTGTAATCCAGAAAAACTGAGAAGGAATATTCTGTAAGTCTTCCAGTTTCTCCTTCGTGCCGCCTTCAATCATCTTTACAGGAGCCCTCTTCGTGTAACGAGTTCCGAGTACCCAGGCATCTTCTGAGCTGTGAATTTTAATTTCATCTGCCCAGTTATACTTCGTACCATTGATTCCGCAAATAATGAGACAATGCTTCATACCTTCTGATGCTTTTCTGCAAAGAGCGATGTCAATTATCTGCTTTGTCTTTCCAAGACCTTGGTCATCGCCAAGAAGGAAAGCATCGTTTTCCAGGCCGTACATAACTCCCTCAATCTGATGTTTGTAAGGAGTTGTCTTAAAAGTGAAGCCGTCGGGCAGAATAATTTCCTGCTCTTTTTCGTGCTTCATTTCACCTGTGAGCATTACATCGTACTTTTTCAACTTGTGCATCAGCATAGGCACAGCGGATTCTGGAATTTCCCAACTTCTCTGTTCAGGTAGATATACTCGGGTTCCAAGTTCTTTGACAATAGACACAAGTTCTGCGTCATAGTCAAAGGATACAAATGCTGAAAGTTTAGAGAGTGATGTAGGTTTTAACTTGACGGGTTGTGCAATCGTGATATTAACCATTTTCTTCCTCCTTCCGTCAATTATATTGTACTACATATATTTCTAAATTGCAATAGCAAATTTAAGAAAAATTAAAGAAAAATGCGTGACGCTGAAAACTATTCAAACGCCACGCATTTCACGCATATATTATAATAAGGTAGGAATGCACTACACTACGGTCAGGTCATCTTTACGCACCGCGGCGGTAACAGCTTTACCCAAACCGATAACAACCCTGTCGCCACTCATCTGAATGACATCATAAGTTGTCTTGTAGACGAATGATGCAAGATTGCCGCCTGTATAAGTCTTGGCGCCGTTCTTAACCTTTACCTTACTGCCAACCTTAAGCGTCGCGGCAGGAGCAGGCGTAGAAGCGGAAACAGGCGTACCACTCTGTGTAGTAATATAAGTATCAAACCCGGCCTTCTTCAGCTTGGAAGCCATTGAGATTGCATTGGATTTGTTCTTATACGCACCAACCTGAATCTTATACAGACTACCCACTTTAACCATATAGGTCTCAAAACCTGCGGCCTTAACCTTCGCGAGCTGAGCATCTGCATTCGCCTTCTTACTGTATGCACCTGTCTGTACTCTGTACAGCACTTCCTCCTGAACTTCTTCTGCTTTGCCGAGTTTAGCATTAACCTTGGAAGCGATGTCGCCCATTCTCTCATACAGATAAGTACCAGGACAGCTCTTATTGGCAAACCATCTGTGAGCACCCATATTCTGCTGAGCAGTTCCGACATAACTCTTATTGCCCTTCCACAGAAGCTCCTTGATGTTGTTACGCTTACAAATATCAGCACACAATTCAATGAGAGCCTTATATGCCGCATCGGTAACAGCATAAGGTTCGGCGGTGTCGCTGGCAACTTCAATGGCGATTGCTCTGTGGTCAAAATCAGCACCAGAAATGCCGTTTACACGAATAGGATTACCATTCTTATCGCTACCACCAGAGCACCAAGCTCTGTATTTTTCTTCTACAGAAAGACCAATAGAGCCATCTTTACCTACAACATAGTTGGCAGAACAGTCTCTATCAGTTGTAGCAAAATAATCACAACCCTGTTTCGCAGTCCACTGACCTACAATGCAGTGAATGATGATTGAATCAATCTTACTCTTTCGAGTAGATTTATTCTTGGACAGTCTCGTATATGTAACGAGTGGTGAATTACTCATATGATTACCTCCTAATCCTTGAGTACGAGTTCGCAAATTCGACATACAGCGTCAATTCCATACTTATCCGCCATCGATTTAACGAACTTTTGAGCATATTTTGCTCGATTTTCATTTTTGGACTTCCAATAATAAAATCCGCCCCAGGCTCCGTCCGTGACAAAAGAGGTTCCTGCAAGGATGCCGACTGCTGTAACATCGACACCCTTGAAGGTTCCTACAATCGTTGTGATACACAGACAAACGGAAATGAAAATATGAAAGACCAACATCTTCTTGGAGAACTCCATACGCTTACGCATCGGTGTTCTCAGGTGCTGTGATTACTTCAAAAGTATCTCCGCGATTGATTCTCAGCTGAGCGACAGCGTTCTTAATATATGCCTTAAGCTCGTCGTCATCTACAGTGATGCTCTTACTTGCGAGAATCTTTTTAGCTTCCATCCAGGCGTATTCTACCTTCGTTACGCCCATCTGAACAAGCTCGCCGGTGATATCCAGTTCCCAGGCCGCACCTACAACCTGTTCTGCGATATCAAATACCTTGGCATACTTTTCAGATTCACGCTTTTCTTTGAGCCAAGGGATAAGAAAAGTGGACACAATAGCCAAGATAATAGCGATAATAGCTTCAATAATCATGGTAATGTCAATCATGATATCGTACCTCCTTATTCAACATACTCTGTCCAGCCGTACACGCCAGGTTCCCAAACATTGTCGTCTACATCAGATGTCCAATGTTTATCGTCATGAGCAACCTTGTCACCCTTTGCGTAATCGTCGTGAGCTCCGATAGGCTGACTCCATTCAGGCCACTCCTCAGAAGGGTCTGCAATCAATGTCCACAAACTTGCGGAAACATCAGGAGTCCAGTCATCTTGAGAAGTGTGGTTCTGTACGCATCTATACAGAAGACCATTGTGGCGTCTGATATTACCTTGCACATAATTGATATTAGTACGCCAGGTATCAAAGCTGGAAGAATGTTCAGCTATCGTGGTGTCGTCAATTTTGCCTTCTTCAGAATTAAGTACAAACATAATATCAGACATCACGGTGGTATTTGCAAGAGCAGTTTCCAGAAGCTGAATATATTCCTGAGTTGTATAGACTGTTTCATCATACAGCCACACCTTGTCAAGCGTCTCACCTTCTGTAGACACAGTCTCTTTCTGACGAATGTTGGTGCGAACATACACCTTATCGCCAATCATTTCTCGTTCAGCCAGCACTTCCACAGCACTCTGAACATCAGTAAACTTTTGAGCCATTCTTGATTACCTCCTCGTAAAATTTAGTTGACTCGGGTTCTAAAGGGGTTATGTACTTTCTACATAGCCTGTGAGTGTCAGCACATAGTATCCACCCTTTATACGAAGCAAATGCACACCACTGATTAAAAGACATTCTACCCGTTCATTCAATGGTGGCGTGTGTTTCCTTGATTTTACGCTTCATTCGCTTAACTGTCGACTTGCGAACAAGCACATAATCAGGAAATATTCTATAGCCTAGAAAATCGATTCCTCGTTTTTCTACAGGAAAAATCTGATAGTTACTCTTCACTTCTAAATCTAAAGTGTCTGTAAAATAAACTCGAATGTCTTCTAAAAGTTGATGGAGTCGTTCTTTAGATGAGTGCAAGATAACAATGTCATCCATATATCTGTAGTAATACTTACATCTCTGAGTTTCCTTAATCCAGTGGTCAAATCCGCTCAAGTATATATTACCAAACCATTGTGACATATAATTGCCTATTGGAATCCCCTTGTTTCCTGGAGTGCTGTCAATGATTTCATCCAGTATCCACAGTAAATCATTGTCCTTAAAAATTGTTCGCATTAGATTCTTAAGTATCTGATGATTTATAGATGGATAGTATTTCTTGACATCCAGTTTTAGGCAATATCGAGTACCCTCCTTGTCGTTGTGTACAACTCGTCTTATGGTGCTCAAGCCTAAATGAATTCCTCGTCCAGGGATGGCTGAATATGTTGTGCTTATGAGCTTTTTCATCAGATAGGGTTCAATTACCTGAAGTATCGCCCATTGGCATATTCTGTCCGGATAATATGGAAGTTTATAAATCTGCCGTACTTTGTTGCCCTCTTCTTTATCAAACACTTCATATTCTGATGTGTGATAAGTCTTATTGATTAAAGTGTTCTGAAGTTGAAGAAGGTGAGTGTCTAAATCCTTTTCCACCTCCACGATATCTGAATACCAACCCTTATTCTTCCTCGCATGAGAATGAGCAGTTTTCAGATTCTCCAAATCATAAATCTTATGGTATAGATTACCTGCTCTCTTCACAATGTGTTTGTGCCTCCTTGAATTTTCGAATCATTTGACCTACTAACACAAGGGTTACTTTTGTTCTGTTTTGCCAAGTGGCAGGGCAAGGTGTCGTCAGTCATGGCATTGAAAATACTTCAATGATAATTATGCGCAAACATAAACTGCTCCCTGATATTCCGATTCCGATTACTCGCGGTATTATTCACATTCCGATAGAAACTGCTGGCATTCGAGCCATTATTCCAATTCCTGCCTAATTTAGAAACCAAGTTCACCTTGCCCATAAGGTCATTCAAACATCATGCAGATTCAATAAATGAATCATTCCACTTCTTTTCCACCGGAAGGCACAAACAAAAGCCGCCCCCCGGCATCCCGACGCCGAGTACCCGCGACATTATTCACATCCCGATAGAAACCGCCGGCATTCGAGCCACTATTCCAACGCCCGCCCCACTCAGAAACCAAGAAACCGTTGTAGGTGTTATTCTGGTAAAAATAATCATTAAGCGGTCTATTAGATGCTCCAGAAGTTCTGGTTGCCAAGAATGCAAAGTCGCATACTTCGCTATAACCGATGGCGTTCACATAGCCATTCGCTTTTGCAAGTTGGAATCCTACATCTTTATAGGGCTCAGCCTTGGTGTCGTCAGCAAAGTTACCCAGAGCAAAGAACGCATTGTTAAGACCTTTTGCCTCAATATTGAGTCCATCTTCCCAAGACCAAATATTGCCCCAGAAGTTCTCCTCTCCACGGTAGGTGATAGAAACCTTACCGTTATCACCATTGGCCATTCCACTGATATTTCCCAGATTGTCTGTTCCGCCATTGACGATAGCCATATTAGTAGCACCGTCGTCCGTGAATGAAACAACGCCCATTCCAATTTTAGACTGAGTATCAAAAGAAGCATACTCAACCAAGAATAACATTTGAGTAGCAGAGTTGGACAAGAAGTCTGTAATCTGGAAACCGCTTCCTCGATTATTTGCCAGCTTACGAGTATTGGCTCTTGTCAGATTCTGAGTTAATCCAGAACAAGGTTTTGCACCACTGATAGAGCAAAGTTTGTCAGCGGCAAAGTCTGCTACCTGTTTATCATTCAGAATCAGAGTTCTCGCAGACGCATCATAAATACTACCTTCATACGCCGCAGAATAGATGAAGTCCTTAATAGTAGCGGGCACGCCTCGAGTAAAGTTCGGATGAATCTTGAAACCGCGTTTCGCGGTATCAGACAGATAAATTCTAAACTTATCGCAGGACCATCCTTCCTGACCTTCAACCTTAAACAGGTTGAGAGGAACAAACTTATAGAAGAATTTCGGCTGTTCCACCATTACCTGGCCATTAGAGCCGGTTGCGGAATATTCAGCGTCTCCATAGTACGCAGTAACCTCACCAGCGTCTGACAGATTACAACGCTTACGACCTCCATACATATTAAAGACATTAAAGTCTTCTCCAGGGTTAAGACCTACGGCTCCTGCAAGTCGAGTAAAGGTGTTGTTTACGATATCAACCTCGACACCTACGATATCAGAATCCGTGTAACCTACATAGCCTTTCAAATCTTCGATTTCGTCTTTCAGTTCATTGATATCACGAATCGTAGCCGCGGCGGCAGGGTCTACCTCCAATTGGACATTTTCTGCATTACTAATGGTACTCACAAGGTCAACCAGAATGCTGGAAGAGCTCAAACCATTATACGGAGGCATATAATCAGCCTCGATTGCAGTGGTGACAGAATAGAGAATTTCACCTCTATCAGGGTCCTGAGCATACAGACCGATAGTTCTGATAAAGTAACCCGAAGTCAGCTGTTCATTAGTAAATACAGAAGATACCTGAACAGAAACATTGTTAATTACCTTCTTTTCAGAAATTACAGAAGTCTGCTTGACGCCAGACAGTGAAGTGAGAGCCTCAACAGACGAACTCGAATATGCAGTATCTGACAGGCAGATTTTCGTAAACGACATTCGAGTTTGTCCAGAAGAGACTTTAGCATCCAATTCTCTACCTCTATTGGTAATTTTGGTGCTATTGAAACTTGCCATTGTTTTGTCCTCCTTATTATATTAGGTGTTGTATAGATGCAGTAGACACAGCACCACCGCTATGCCTTACTGTTTCTAACAGATAATTTACATCGATGTCTTGAGACAGTCGATATATTTTACCAGTAGACACAGCACCACCGCTATGCCTTACTGTAAAATTATAACATATAATCTCATTATTTACAACCTTTCCGATATTTGCAGGGACAATATCTGTTAGAGTCTTGATTAGTTCGTCCAGTTTTCCGTACTCACCTATGTGAACAGTCAATGTGAGAAGATACTCTCCGTACTCCATTTCAATTTCGTACTTCTTCTCTCCTAAATACACATTCAACCATCTAACCAAATAAGTTATGGTATAGGGTGACACCTGATTAAGACGATTAAGAATTCTATCTCGTCTAAAATCTTCGGAATCTTCAGCACTGGGAACGATATTGAGCATTTTCTCGTATCGAGAGATGCCTGCCAAATCAGCGGTCAACACCCACTGATTATTGATAAGTGAATATAACTCATCTCTCAGTTGTGAGAGTAATTGCTGTTCCGCCTCAGAAAGTGTGTCTATTTCTAACACATTGTCATAATAATTAGGAAATTTTTCTCTGATATTGATATCAAGCATTTATGACCACCTTCCTGAGAGTCGCCATATACTGAACAGAACTTTCCTGCTGGAAGTAGATGTCCGACTCGTCTTCGTTGAGGGTAACATTGGATACATTCAAAACACCCGGAACAGACAACGCGGCACTCATAATCTGAGACCTGTACACATCGAGATGATAACGATTAAACGAGTCAGCATTAGACCACGCTTTTCTCACACTCTCAATATATTTAGATATCGCCTCTTCTATCTGCGTCTTGACTGAATCTACAGCATACTGACCGTCAATTGTTACAGAACAATTTATGTCAATATACAAGGGCTCAACGGTTGTAATCGTTACATTGTGTCCGATAGGAGCAATTCCTAATCCAGTTCCACTATTTCCTTCCATATCCTGAGGGTCAACCTCATCCTTTACATGAATCAAAAATTCAGGAGATACTGCATTATTAGAAGGTCCAACGATACAACATTTTACAGTACCTGGTCCATTCCATACAGGATACACTTGAATCTGTCCAATACCTTCAATCTTACTGAGTTCCTGTCTGTACTGAGCAATATTACCACCAAATGCTTGGTTTTTGATACTTTCAAAATACCTGGTCCTTAACTGCTCGTCTGTTTCAGCATCCTCACCCGGAATGAGCGTTGTAGACATAATAGCGGAGGCCAAACCTTGTACAAAAGAGATACTTATAAGATTTCCAGAGTATCGATTACCAATGACTCCGGCAACTTCACAAGTCAGCTCGTATGCTCCAGGAATAACTACACCGTTCTCTTTATACTCCGCCGTGACTGCGTAGTTTACAGGGTCTGTATTAGACACCGTGCTAAATCTTGAACCGATGGGTATAACCATAGGCATACCACCGTCATCTGTAAAGTCAGCTCGTCTAACCGCATAGTTTGCCGCTTGTCTTACAATATATCTTTCTTCTGTTCTTAAATCCAGAGCTTCGCCTGTGGCGGTATCTGCAAAAGTATCCGTATAAACATTTCGCAATTCCATGAATGCAAGAGCAAGAACATGGCACGCCGGGCCCAGAGCGTCGTAAATAACTGAGCCTTCGCGTTTGTCAATGGAATCAGGTACAAAAGACAATGCCATAGCCATAAGATAATCAAATGTATATTGTTCAAGATTGCTACCAATCATGTCAATACCTCCTGTTCATATTCTATTGACCCATAAATTGTATCGACTATGCAAGTAACTATCATGGCGTCAATGCTTGTTTTGGCAAAAGTAAAATCGCGAACATCTACGATTCTATCATCTGTCAAAAGTGCTTCTTTGAAAATGTTTGGAATTCTTGTACACACATAATCGTATGAATGTCCAACGAGTTTCAGGAGCTCATTACCGTAATACCAGTCGTAAATTTCCCAGGCATACTTATCTGTATTGAGCACCTTTCGGATAAACTGCATTACAGCCTCTTCGTCGTCAATCATTCCGATTATGCGTTTATTTACAGGGTCAATCTTAAAAGTCTTTGTAGGTAAAATCTGAAAATTTTCAGACTCTTCATCCTGCAAAAAGTAATCTTGACTTTCCGGAATCATGTTGGTATCGCTCCTTCCTCTCTCTGAATAATATAGTATTTCTGCCCTCTACCCACCTTGAGCATCAATACTTTGTCTCCAACACGAAGTCCTCTCCACAACATAATGTCGTAGTCATTTCCGTGAGGAGTTACAGGATTAGTATTTCGTTGTGAAATACTGTGGCTATGAGGCCCTTCTCCTGCGGGTTGTGTGGTTGCTGTGGGTATCACATGGTAATGGTCGTGTTTAATTATGTAGTCGGTGTAGATGTGTGTCTCTTTGCAGAGAGCACCCAAAATCAAGAAAGACTCTGTTAGCTCTCTGTTCTCTACCTTGACCTTAAGAGGAGAAGTAGAGGTGACTTCACCGAGTACAATGTCAACGATTTCATTTTGTGGAGTCTGGCCTGCTTGTCGCATAAGCTGAGCCAGTCTGTGTCCATCACTCACCTCTTACCACCTCCGTCTTAATATCCATGGTGTGTTCTTCGTTAGAGATTTTATGAGTACATTCAGTCACCAGTAGATAACTATTCATAGACAAATCTCCAAGGTCTGCAATCTTGCACTTAAAAATACATCCAGCAAAGAACTCTTTTACGCCTATACAATGAAGAGTAAGACTGCGACGAGTATCGCAGTAATATTTCAGCATCTGTAAAGCTCTGGCTTCAATCTGGGCAATATTGTATTTCTCATCTACTTTTTCATAGAGCTGTAAGATACCCCATTGCCTGATTTTTTCTCCGCCATTGACTGTGTCGTTTACGATAAACACCTCACGCTTACCTGTGTCCTGATTATCTCTGTAGAGTTTAATCTGGTTGTACACATCGTCATCGATGGAAGTTTCATAATCAAAGCCGGTGACAAATGACTTATCGCCCAACACTTCCGGGCGTACACAAGAAGTGATATTCAGATGCTCCAGAGTTCCAAAGTTATCTCTGATGAAATACCACTGCTTGGTGTTGGCCAAAGTATCGTCCAAAGCGTGTTTAATCATATCGTACAACGATGTCGCGTCTTCACTTCGCGGAGCACAGATGTGAGAACTTGCATCGACTGTCTTATATTTTAAGACGAAGTCTTTGCATAGTTGCTCGAAAATCTGGTTACTCGTTACACCTTCAAATACTCTGGAATCTTTGTTCTTGAGATATCTGAGCTGGTCATAACAGGTGACTTTAATTTTGCGAGCATCCTGGTCACGAGACTTTTTGAACACATAGCCTTTGAACATCTTATGACCGTCTAAAATTACAGAAACGGTGGCACCTTCCCAAAATGCCAGAGGGCTTGTGGCTAACACGGTGAACTCCAGTTTACCTGGATTATCTTCCAGGTAGGTAGTTATAGTCATGTCAGACACAACCTCTGAAACATCGAAAGTAACACCGTTTCGATTATCGTAGATTTGTGTGATACAATTCATGCCAGCGTCACACTCCCTTCTGTAACCCAGCCCAGCCATCCACCGGATGGAGTGGTCACATGATAGGGGTGACTGCCCTTCTTGTTAATAAGATTGACCTTGCCTTTGTAGTTCTTAAATGTCTTACCAGGCTTGGAACCGTAGCTGTCATAATGCACACGGCCGTTAAGAATGACATCACAACCTACTGTAATTTGTGCAGGTTTAGGCGTTGCCTTCGCCTGCGGCTGAACAGTACCGACAGCAGTTGTCGGCTTGAGTTGGTTAGTCACTGCCTGTTTAGAAATGATAGATACAGCAAAAGGCTGATATCTTTTGAACTCAATACTGTAATAGGTATCTTCGTGGTCTCCTGCCTGATGGTAGTAATCGAATGTTTCAATTACAACATCGTCGTCGAAGCCGATACCTGTTACAGTAAGGTGGCAAGGTTTGCAGTCATCTCTAATCTTGTTGATGAAGTCCAAATAAAACTGAGCTGACTTAAATCCACCTTTCGTACGAATAGCTGGATACCAACTTTCGTAAGGGAAAAAGCACTCCCAAGAAATAGCCGACAGCTTTTTCTTTTTAGGGATTACAATTTCACCAAGAGTGATAATCTCAGTGGTCTTGTTGTTACCACTTGTTTTAACATTAAAGGTCGAAGGGTTGACAGGTATCTGAACCACCTGACCGTTGTATTCAAGAAAAATTCCAATATCCATATCAACCCTCCTGTAGAATTAGCTGACGAGTGCGGTTGCCATCTGCTCGTCAACCATATTTTCAATGACCTCAACGATTTTGTTGACATCAGCCGTTTCTCGTACATCACCAAAGGTAACATTAGCGACAGGTGTGACAGATTGTACTTGAAGCAAGTAATCTCTCGCCGCCATGTCTCTGAGAAGCTGAATATCTTCATCACTCAAGTCTACATCGCTGTTAATAGAACCTACGCTGTCCAGGTTACCACCATTGATGTTGATGCCGTCCAGTCCATTGATTCCAAGTACAGAATCAGTCGGTAGACCAAGAGCAAAGTCTCCAACGCTGTTGGTTACACCTTCGCCCCAATCATATCCGGAATTGTACCAATCCATAGGATTCTGCATTCCGCTGTAAAGGAACGCATCTGCCTCCAGACCAAAGTCCCAAATATTGCCCATGATGTCGCCGGTTCCGTTCCAGACATCGGCCATATTGTCGCCAATAAACCAATCATCGTATTCACCAGAACCAGTGTACATATCTCCAAGGGTTTCAAAAGAGGTAGTCCACTGAGTACCAATATCCTCAAATTCGCCCAGGGGGTCAAGAGCGTTATTCAGGTCTTTGACAGAACCTGCAAGGCCGTCCATCCATCCGCCAACTGTATCAGCCAGATTGGAGCCAAATACCCAGTCAATCGCTTTCGCGATAGCATACAGGATACCCAATACGCCTTCACCGAGTCCTACAAACAACGCATAAATTCCAACGATGGCACCTTTCACGACGCCCCAAGCTCCCTTGGCAATGGTGTAAATTACATCCCATATAATCATTAGAACTGCGTATATGGTAGTTATTGCCCAGAGTATTACCTGAACAATTCCTTGTACGATGAGAATAATACCGGCACCTACTGCGACAACTGCTTCTGCTACGATAACGAGTACCCACATTATGATACCCAAAAGCAAGATTACAGCGTCCCAGATAACTGCGATAGCAAACATAATCGCACCGCACACAGCACCTACAATCTCTGCCATGGTGTAACCTGCTTCCAAGAACACATACACGAGAATGCCAATGAGTGCAATGATGAGCAGTATAGGCCAAGCGGCCGCAACCCAAGCAACGATAGCATTAATGGCGGCGATTACTGCCGCGGCGGCGAGTGCAAAGAAAA
>NFZD01016584.1_pt1 | contig 46658 bp, 59 predicted proteins | sample 1095381 | NCBI WGS metagenome assembly NFZD01 (sample SAMN03609891, study PRJNA323583) | gut metagenome | isolation source: feces | host: Rattus norvegicus | place: Denmark: Riget | collected 2013 | reverse complement strand
CTCCAATCGCCCTGTTTGATTGCGTCCCAATTAGTAGCAATCTCACGAATAATGGTAGTAAAGCCTTGCAGAGCAACGCTCCACGCCGCCAATTTGATATTGCCAGTGAAAACACCGATACCGATTGCGATATTGGTTAGACCTCTTACAACGGACAGGGCGTTTTCCCAATTTAAACCGTTGTCTGCAATGTCCTTCACATTCGCAACTATTTCTCCAATACCTTGTACAACTTTCAATGCACCGCCGACCTTTAGATTACCGAGCATTATTAGTGCGTCTCCGACCATTCCTGCAAACTCACTCAGCATACCAGCCACATTACGGAAGGTAGCTCCATTCTTTACAAAATCATCGAAGTATCGCATAAACTCTGCGAGGTCTGCAATAAATCCCATCAGCCCAATAGAGCCGAAAATGTTCCCGAATCCTTTGAGGTTTTTAATTTTGTCAAGGAATTGAAGGACATTTTTTGCAATTTTCCAAGCCGCCAAGCCTGTTCCGACTGCAATTACACCTTTCAGTATTTTTCCAAGACGAGTGTCAAATAGTTCAGCCCATGAGTCAATATCCTCAGTAAGACCGAGCCAATCCTTCATTTTGTTTACAATCTCGTCCACCTTACTTGTGATAGCGTCACCGAGGAAGTCATACTCCGGCAGTTCAAAACCAAGACCGCCACCGCCACCGATACCAGCACCAGCACCGCCAGCCCCGGAATCTTCGGGAGGAGAAATGACATTCAGTTCGTCAATACCAAGTAACGCAGTTTTAAGCTCTTTGGCTTTCTTAGCGGCGTTGCCGAGATTGTCTGCCATATCAGCCGCACCGCCAGCACCAACGCTCAAACCGCTGTAATCTACTTCCGGCAGTTTGAAGCCAAACAGACTGGAAATGACATTGGCGATAAGGCGAATGACTTTCGCAAGTGCGATAGCATAAGGCAATACTGCATTTAATGCAGGAATGAAGATATTACCCAAAGCTCTTGCACACTGAGTAACCTGTGCCTGTAATACACGAAGCTGATTTGCAGGAGCGTTCAAGGTACGAGCCATATCGCCTTGAGCAGTAGTTACCTGTGTCATAATGGTGTAGTAACGAAGCTCTGCTTTTTCAGCCTGCGTCATAGCACTAACTTTTTTGTTAATGCCAAGTGTGTACGCTTCCTGCTGTAATCTTGCAACAGACAGGTCGTAACCAAGTCTACGGAGAGGTTCGAGTTCGCCAGCCATACCCGACTGTAGCTTTTGCATAGCGTCAGCAAATGGAATGTTAAAGAACGAAGACAAGTCATAACCGAGCTGAGTAAGGTTTTTACTCATAATGTATGCTCTATCATTTACAACACCGAAACCAGTTGCCAGTGTCATAAAGATACCTTGATTTCTTAACCATTCGCCGGGGTCGATACCCATTGTTTCGGAAACCTTTTCAGCATATTTTTGTGCTTCCCCTGCAAATTCACCGAGAGAAACTGTGAACAGGTTCAAGCTCTCAATATACTCATTGGACTTGGTTATCCACGAAGCGATAACTCGTGCCACTCTTTGTATCGCAATAAGAGCAACACCGACTTTTGCGGCAAGATTTGTGAAACTCTTTGCAGAGCGTTCATTCGCCGCAGTCATATTGTCAGTCTGTTGAATCAGTCTTTGCAGTCTCGAAGGTAAAGCAGAGAATCCCATTGCGATTTTATTCATTTCATCAGCCAATGGTCTAAAAGCATTTGCCAACTGCTGAACTTGAGACGCAAGCTCACCGATGTTTACAGACTTTAACGCCTGTACCGCTGTAGGCAACTTAATAAGCTGAGTAACAAAGGGAGTAAGGTTGTTCTTTCCCATCTGAGTGAGAGGGATAAGAGCAGATACCAGTTCTCTAATTTGAGAACCAAGTGCTCCCATGTTTACTCCGTTAAGAGCCTGTACCGCACCCGGTAGTCTTGTGAGTTGAGAAATAAAGCTGTTAAGATTTGCCTTACCTACGGTTGCAAGAGGAGTCAGAGAACTCGCAAGTCTGTTCAAAACAGAAAAGTCCGTTCCTCCTAAGCCTCTTACAGCAGTACCGAGATTTGTAATCTGAGACGCAACAGAGGAAGACAACTTGACCTTTCCGAGAGAGGATAAGGTCTGCAATGCCCTGTTGAGATTTCCCAACTTCCCAATGTTTGCGTTACTGATACTACCAAGGGCAGTATTAAGCGTTGTTAGCTGTTTGGAAACAGCAGTCAATCCTACACCGCCCTTGGTAGCAGTCTTTAACTTACCAAGAGAGGAAGCAAGAGCGTCTATGCCACTGACCGCAGAAGTAGCGTTGGATTGTACTTCAAGTTCTAACTGTTCGATTGTAGTAGACATTTTGCTCACTTCCTTTCAAATTTTTTGTTATGTTTTGCCATAAATCCTTCCATAATCTTTTTGCCTTTATCAAAGACTGTTTTTGCTTCTTCCTCACGCTTAATTTCAGCCTGTTTCTCTGTAAGAGAGTAGGCTTCGGAAAGATAAGGTGTTGGCTTAGTTCCTTTTTTAGCGAAAGCATGGAAGATGGGAGAAACACGACACAAAGCGTCATAAATATAAGCACCTTGTAACCACATTTCTTGATTTCTTCTGCTCATTCTGAGTTCGTCTGCTTTGCGAAATGCTACCACAAGCTGACTGTCCTTGTCCCAATACTGCTCCTCGGTCATACCGATTGCGAGATAATGAGGGAACAACTCATTGAACTTCTCTGTGTAAGTTAAGAGGGGAGCAGTGGCAGAATCACCACCACTCCCCTCAGTGGAGGACAGCAAGTCACTTACCAAGTTGCTGTCCAGTTCAAGTTTCCCTTGTCTTCCTCGGGTTCTTCTACGAGAGCCATGATAGGTTCGTTGTACATTTCAGCCAACGCACCGATAAGCTCCTCTTTCTTGGTAAGTTTGTTGTAGATTGTGTTAATTACATCTTCCTTAACGAATCTGTGATGTGCAAGGAACGCCCCTGCAAACAGAGCAGGAAGGGTAGTCATAGGCTTATCGGTAATATCCGAAGCGATAAAGCCCTTCTTTTCCATTTCTGCAACGGTTCTGCGAGTGTATTCAAGGGTGTACTCCTTGTCCTCATAAGTGAAAATAAGCTGTTTTGCCATAGTCTTGTCCTCCTATTATTTTTCTCTTAACCGCCTGCTTCGACACCCATCTTGATAGGCGTAGAAGGGGCAATAGTAATGTTCATGTCAACAACTTCATTGACACCGCCACCTACAGGGTAGGCAGAAAGCTGACCCTTGAACTCAAACTTACCGTCAGTACCAGTAGGAGTGAGAACACCGCCAGTCTCAGTGCCACCGAACCAAACAGCGAAGTCGTGTTCGATTCCTTCAAGTGCCGCCAACTTCTCGAAGTCCTCCTTGGTATAGTTGGCAGTAAACTCAAGAGCGTCAAGAGACTGAATACCGGGGATATAAGTCTGCATTTTGTCAGAGAGCGTTGTAGTCTCCAACATTTCGGGAGCACCGCCCAAATCCGGGAAATCCTTAATGTCAATCAGCTTCGTATAAGTGTCAGCTTCTTTCATCATAAGGAAAATCTTATAAGTAGAAATTGCCATGATTTTTACCTCCTAAAAATGGTTTTATTTCTTGAAACGACTGCTCGGTATCGTCCGAGCATACGATAAATTGTTGCGTCATTTTGGTTCGGAACAGGTTCAAGCATAATGCGAGTGAAATTGAGACTCATAAGAACTTCGTCTACAAAAGCAACAATCTCTTTACATTCTGCTTTCTTTCCTTTAGTTTTGTTTGAATAAACATTCACTTCGTAAGAAACAGCAACATGGTTTTCTTGACTTTCCGTAGTTTGAGAATTGCGGAAGGTTGCGTTGTCGATTTCTACGATAGAAACGCAAGGAAATGAAGAAGGAGACTTAACATATTCCCCTGTAACATAAATGTTCGGAAACTTAGTTCTTACTTTTTTAGCTACTTCTGAGAAAACATCGTTCTCAACATCTATCATTTGAACACCTCCCTTGCAATATCGGCGATTTCATCACAAACTATTTTTGCGGCATTATACATAGGCATAACAGCCGGAGTACCATGAGTTAAACGAAGTTCGCCGTCCTCGTAAAATCCCCATGTGTTTTTCTTACCCATGCCTTTGCCATAATCGCCTATGGTGAACCCAAGCTCAGAGCCTTTAGGGTGTGGAGAGTTTCCTGCTGAACCGTTATAATAAACACCAGTTCCGAACTCAACCCATATAGCGTCTTCGCCTTGAGCAACTACTACCAAGACATTACCTCTCTCGTCAATGGAGGTGGCAACTTGTGCATAACGCACACCGCCGCTATCCTCAGTCAAATCATCAACGATTGCTCCTGCAAATCCACTGGCGGCAAGACTTTCAATTCTTTTTGCCACTTTCTTGCAAAGAAGTTCGGTTTTGTCGAGAATTTCCTTTTTGTACTGCTCAAGTTCTTTGATTGCTCGATTTATTTCTCGAGCTGACAGTCCGAAAGAGATTTTCTTTTTACCCACTGACATTCACCTTGCTTATAGCAATCGAAACCACATTCAAGCTCTTTGCGACCTTCTTCACTATATAATCATAAGGAGTAACGGTATTTCCGTTATCGTCCTTTTTGAGTGAGCCATCTTCATTGAGCGAAGGTATGGTATCGACCCATAGCACAGAGTATTCGTTAATAGGTGGAGCTTCGTTGTCAAAGACAATTATCTTGTCGTAGTCTTCGCTTTCACCGAACTGTCTCGTAGAGGTTTCGCCTTTGGCGGCAGATATATTTGCCGAGTAATGTGTCGGATTGCCGTACTTAACCGCATATTCACCAGTTGCATTTCCGTAATCGTCTTCGATTTCTTCTTTTCCCTCGTAGAGAGCATAGAAGAAAGAAGATTTATTCCTTTGCATACACTTCATCAGACCACCCCGCAAAACGGTACGACTGATTTCAACATGGAAGAAGGAACATCGGCATTTTCATAAGTCCTACTAATGCCGTTCTCAGAATGGGAAGTCTGTCCTTCTGCACCACGCTTGTTGAGCATATATGCGGCAATTTCAATCTGCAAATAGTGATATTGAGTAGGAACTTCCGACACTTCACTATTATACGGATAAGCCTTGGCGAGTATCTTTCCTCCTGCAAGGGTAAGGTAGGTAGACAACACTTCATCAGAATCGTTATTACCGACAATCGCCTTGAGAGCTATCAACTTTTCTTCATTTGTCATGTTGTCTCACCTCCTCGTTGTTTTTTACGCAAAGGTAATCTCGTAAAACCCTTCCGTCTTCGGATTAGTCTTAGGAGTACCTACGATATAACCGCTGTCGGTCTTAGCGTAATAGGTCTTACCTTCGGTAACAGTGGTGTCAGCAGTTACAGTAGCCGTACCCTTACAAATCTTAACTGCCTTGGTAGCGTCAGTTAGAGCCGCAAGATAATACTTACGAGAGAAGATAGTATTCTGACGAATATCACCGTTTCGTTCCTGCTCAACCTCAACGCCCTTCTTGTTGAAGATAGTAACTGCCTGTCGAGTAGCCACAACGACTTCGCTCTTAGTTGCGTCCTTTTTGGTGTAAATGTTCACACCGGCAACAGTACCAACATAGCCGGAGCGAGCAAAAGACTCAACATACTTCAAATCCTCACCGATATTCTTGCGAAGCTCGGCGGTATCAGACGCATTGATGAAAGCGAAAGTCTGTGGAGCCACATCTTCGGGAGCATTATCCGTGCTTTCAATGTTCAAACTTGCAACTGCGTCAACGAAAGCGGCGAAGTTGTACTTTTCGACAAGAACAATCATAGTAGCTTTCTTAAACTCGCCGTAAATGTCACCGTTTACAGTGTTGAACATATCAGTACCCATGTGACGAGTACCAACAGGAACTAACATCGGGTCAGTCATTTCCTGCTCGTCATAATACTGGAACTTATTCTGTGCCATCTGAATACGGTATTCCTCCGGGGTGTAGGAAACTTCGATGGACTTGGTGTTACCCTTACCCATTTCCAACTTCTCAGTACCGTTGGTAGCTCGGTAGACATTGATTTTGCGAAGCATACCGGCTGTACCCACGAGAGAATTGTCAACAGTACAGAACTGCTGTAGATTCAGATGGGAATTGTACTGGTCTTCAACCTCATTAGAGAGATAGAAGTTATCATAAATTTTATGTGCCATTATTCTTTACCTCCTGTATTTTCGGCGTACAACGCCTTGTATTCTTCCGGGTTCTTCACAGAGAAGTCATATCTTTCCTGCGAAGATAGCTTACGGAATTTTTCAAGTGTCATAGTTTTGGAATCTCCATCGGGAGTAGGTTTAGGTGTGTTTTTGAGAGCGTCAGCACGAACCTTCTTCTCAAAATCTTTCAAATGCTTCTGCTGATTGATGAACACCTTTTCGGAATCACCGTCAGTCATAGCAGTGGCAGTTTCCTCGGCAAGAGCTTCATCATATCCAAAGGCAATCAGCTTCGCCTTGTGCTTGGAAATATTGGATTCACGCAAGAGTTTGTTGTAGTTGTTTTTCAACTCCTCACGCTCCTCTTGTTCCTTCTGCCTTGCCGCTTCGTCCTCAGTCATTTTTTCTTTTAACTGCTTTTTCGCAGTAGCAAGTTCAGAAGCGGTCTTATCGAACTGCTCTTTCTTTACAAAGCCGGAATAGTCCGGGTCGGGAACATCGAACTCCTCAAGGGCTTTCAATTTTTCCTCTGCGGTCATGTTTTCATAACCTTCAATCTGTGTTACATCAATCTTCATTGTGTTTCCTCCTGTCTTTTTAGTTCTTCTGTGAACATTTCTTGCGATTTAAGGTTTCTCTACCTTTTGCGATTATTTAGGTGTCTTCTCTGACACCGTTATATCAAGCGGCATATTTCCACTTATAACCATAAGCGGTCTTTCTCTTTCCGTTGCAACACTGAGAGATAGACCAAGCATTGTAATTGAGATTTCTGCAAATCTCAGCAACAGACTTCCAAATCTTTACAACTTTCCCATCCTTATCAAGCTGAGTAACAGGAGTCATATTTTCGGGTCTCCCTGTCTTCTCCGGGTGATTACTTTGAAATTTGTTGATATTCTCTTTCAGAGAGCACCACTCCAAATTATCAAGGCGATTGTTTGAAGGATTTTCGTCTATGTGATTTACAGTCATTGTTTCGTCGGAACAGGTCATGAAAGCGTCTGCCACAAGCCTATGCACCAAAAACGACCTACACTTTTTACCTTCGTACAGGAGAACGTGAAGATAACCTCGATTGTGGTTCTTGAGAGCTACAGGCTTTGTAGCACCTGTGTTTCGCCAGTTAAGACTTCGCACATTGCCGAGGTTACTGACTTGATAGCGTCCCTCGTAGCCTTTAATATTTCTCCATACCTCATTCATCGTTACCGTCCTCCGGGTTAGGATTTTGTTCAGCCAGCTTTTCCTGCTGTTCCTCGTAATAAGTCATGCTCATTGCATAGGCGTTTTCCGGGTCAACAAACAAGCCGGAGTGCTGGAAAGCAAGCAGAGGGTGAATCTTAGGCTGTTGCAACATAGAAACCAGCACTTGAGATTTACTCTGAATGTTTTCGTAGTTTCTTCTCGTAAACTGTAGGTCAATGTCCTTGAGACGAAGGTCAATATCACCAAGGTCTCGACATATACGAAGAACCAGCTTAAGCATTTTCTTTTCGGATTTCTTGAAAATATGCTCACTGTCCTTTGCTCTTGCTTCAGCAAGAGACCAACCGTCACGAAGTAGTACTGCCGCACCAGTATCGGAAGTAGAAGACCCTCCGTTACGGTTCGGCATACCGCATATAGTGAGAATTGCATTGTAGCAATCGTCTTTTAGCGTTTGAGTTTGAGTTTGGTTTAGTTCTTTGACAACAAGGTCAACATCAATTTTTCCTCCATTGTCGTTAGGAGGTACAAGAATTGCACCTTCCTCCAAGAACTCTTTATATTTCTCCTTGTCGATATTGCAACCGATGAACTTCCAGTACGCCTGTATGAACTGTTCAATACCGTCCATACGGTTTGACTCTATGTTATTGATTGCGTCCAACAGAGGAAGAACAATCTCGAAAGAACCAAGACGAGCATTATTCGCCGGATACTCAAAAATAGGAATTATATCAAGAGCATGAGGTTTGGATTCTGCTTCGTTGATAATGCCATCGTCAATTAGCCAGTAGTAATTCTCTGTGTAAACCGAGTAATGAACCATGTCGTTTTCGTCTTTGCTGTATTTGACTGCCATCAAAGGCTTGTTTCCTACATCGTTGGAATAGACAACAAAGGTGTCACGAGGGTCGAGAGTATACATTTCAAACGGAGACTCGTCTTCCTCGGAAGGTTCATCGGGAAGCACCAAACGATAAGCTGTACCGCAAATCATCTGCCACTCCACAATTTCTTGGTCTTGTGTAGCTTTGTCCTCTGCGAACATAAGCTCATTGAGCTTTGAAATGCCCTCAGTAACGGACTCGTCCGTATTTCGACCTATGTATTGAATGGGTTCTCCGCATAGATAACCAACCTTGAAGGAGACAATCTCATTCGCTCTATTTTCTACAATCTTGTTGCAGATTTCCGGGCGAACTTCTTTGACACGATTCAAAATAGGTTGCTTACCACGATAATAGTTCCACAGATATTCAATCTCGCTACGGTTTATAGCGTGTTCGCTGAGTGCTTTCTGCAAAACTTCGAGTACATTATCGTCTGTGATTGCCTTTACACTGGATTTGATAACTCGTCTGCCGTTCATCTGTCTTGTCTCAGAAACAGGCTTGTTTTCGTCAATGATGTGTGCCACCGCAAATCTCCTCCTTTCTCGGAAAATAAAAATGACGCATTACTGCTTGTGAGTTGTTCTCACTCGCAATAATGCGTCAATCGTTACATATACCTTTACCTATATCATTGTATCAAAATAATTCGCAAAAGTCAAGTTATAATTCTTGTTATACGAACTACCAAGGGCGTTTGAATACCTCTACACGCTGTCCACTTAAACTTTGTGCGTATTCTGCAAGCATAGCCATTCCATCGGGAACATCATCGTGCTTATTTTTACCAGCAACGGTGTAGGAGCAAAGCATATCCATCATTTTTCCGTAATCTGATTTTTTCTGATAGAGAGAACTGTCTTTGAACAAGCAATGCTCTTTGACCCATGCACTGTTGACGATGATTTTCGTTTCCTTGTTGGCAGTAGTGAACTTTGTAGTAATATGCGTGATACCGCCTTTTTTCTTGACCTCCTCTTGGATTTTCTCAGCAACACGCCTACCGGCAGAGTTAGACTCAAAGCGGCAGGACTTCACCTTGTCTCTGACAAGGATTTCCGTCAGACGAGCGTCAACGATATTCGGCAGACCATTGTCGCAAACACAATCGTCAATATAGTAGTCTTGTCCGTAAACATAGGCTACAGGAAGAAAAGCATAGTCAGCTCCTTTATCCTTGGTGTCGCAGATACCGATGATTGCGTCCGGGTCTTCTGACGGAAGCTCAAAGTAACGGCGAAGCTCGTCCTGTGAGTAGACAAGACCCTCACGCTCAATCGGTTCGTTCATATACAACGCTCTCCATGACACATCGTCCATAATGTTTCTCTGCTCGTGATAGAACTTTGTATTGAAACCGACTCCGTAAGCATAATCGAAATTAGATTCATCGTTTCCATCGAGAGCAGGAATGACAATGAACTTCGCTCTGTCACTACTGCCATACTCAAGCTCAAGTCTGCCGATAACATCATGGACAGACCAGCGAGTAGCAATGTGAAGCTCCTTGCAATGGTCTCCAATTTTACGCTGTCTCAAGTCGGTGGTGTATGTCTCCCACAGCTTGTCGAGACGTTCCTTTGACAATGCCACCTCGATACCCGACACCAAATCGTCACAGTAGAGGAGGGTTGCCGCACGATACAAACCAGCGTTACCAGTGCCAATAGAGGTGAACTCCAATGTTTCAAAACGCTGACGCTTATCGAGATCGATACGACAGTCCTTCGCATTTGTGTTCGTAACCTTAATGTCCGGGAATACCTCATGCCACAGGTAGTCTCCGTTTCTATCCATAATTCTCAGACATTCGTCATAGACACCACGGACAAACGAGTTCGAGTGAGAGCCTGTCAGCATAGGGTCATTCGGAATCCTGCCGCCGAGCCAAGTAAGAAAGAAAATTGCCAGCGTTGTTTTTCCGCTACCGGGTGGGAGAGATACCGCCAGCAAATCAAGTTTATCGTCTGCCAACTCTTGCAGAGCGTCAACGACCTGTTTCAGAACCTTCCTGCGAGGAGGGTAGAATTTCTTCTCCGGGTCTCTGTTCCATTCCACATAGAGAAGATAGGAGTCAAAGTCATACTTTGCGGCGGCGAAGCACACTCTCTTATGCAAGTCATATACCTGTATGACCTGTTCCCCGGAGAGAGACCTGTTTCGCATGGTCTTCTCACATAGAGCAGATAGCTTTCTAAGATATTCCACACCGAGAGGAATATCCGTTTTCATTGCTTCCTTGCTCATGTATAACAAATCTTCCATGGTCTGAAAATCGAAGGATTTCAGACTCTTTCGGTAAATCGTTTCCAGTAATTTTTTCATAATACCTCCAAAAGAAAAAGCGCATGACTGCCGAGACATAGGTCTCAATCGCAATCATGCGCCAATTTAAGTTAAATGTTATTTAACTATTTCACAATCATACAAGTTTATGATAATAGCTGTATTTTCCTGTTCCGAATCAATAATACTCAAGAAAGAACCCTTGATTTTAGCAACATCGGTTAACTTAAACTCACTTGCCTTGCCAACAAATTCTTCCTTCATTTCACAGTGATAAATTATCCATCTGTCGTTGTCACCCTGTACTTGAACGGATAGTTTTGTGTCACCTTCTTTTAGGGCAACAGCCACTTGACCTGTGACAGAAATTTCGTCTCCCTGTTCATACTCGTTTGATTCAGATTCTTCACTAACAGAACTTGACTCCGAAGGTGTTTCCGATGTTTTTCCACTATCGGAAGAACAAGCGGCGAAAGAAAAACATACGCCCATAGTGAGCAACAACGCAATCAATTTTTTCATGGTTAATTTCTCCTTTTTCGTTCTTTTATTATTTTTATTACCAAGCTGACTAAAATAACAACAGCAGATATGCTTAAAATAATCAGCCAGTAAGCACTTACTATAAATACTACCACTTCGAGTAGTATTACAAAAACAACACTTTCTACAAAACTTTGAGGGACTCTCATTTTATGTCTCCTTTTTCTCGTAGGAAACAACAATGTCGTAACCAAGTGCGTTCATTATCTGAACGAAAGTGTTGTTAATGAGACCGTCTTTTTTCTTTATGACTCTACTCACATACTGTCCTGTTGTTCCTATTTTCTCTGCAACTTGCTGTTGAGTTAAACCTTCTTCGAGACATTTCATTTTTATGTCTTTTTCAAAATTGTTTTTAACCATGAGTCAATAATCCTCCTTTTGTTAGATTGTACCATGTTGAACGACTGATATTAAGTTCTCCGCAACAATCGTCAACTGTCATTTTTCCTTCTTGTTGCAGAATATAATAATTTCTTAGTGTTTCCGCAGGAACATTCTTTTTAGGTCTCCCATCAACTCGAATCCCTTTTTCACGAGCAATAGCTTTTCCTTCTTGGGTTCGTTCAACAATCATATCACGTTCGAACTCAGCAAAAGAGAGCATTATGTTTCGTATCAGTTTTCCAGTCGGTGTATTATCCATGAGACCGATGTTCAGAACGTGAACCGTAACCCCTTTAGCGATAAGCTCCTCAATCATTTGACTGCCTTGAACCGCACTACGAGCGAATCTATCCAATTTTGTCACTACCAGCTTGTCACCTTCGTGCAAAACAGATAGGAGCTTATTAAATTCGGGACGTTCCATTTTCCGACCTGTGAACGAGTCATAGAAAATCTTCTCAACCCCGGCTTCTCTCAGCAAAAGACTCTGACCTTCGAGACTGTTACCGTCTTTAGCTTGCCCTTTGGTGGAAACACGAGCATATCCGTAAATCATGACCTATACCTCCTAAAACTCAGCCGAAATACCTCTTTCTGCTTCGAGTTCTTGAATCGTGTCGGTTATTTTCTTTTCGGTTGAGTATAAAACCTCGTTTGAATGAGAAAGAACCTTCGTTATGGAATCATAACCGACTTTCCGCCCACGGCTGGCACATTCCTTTTGTAAATCTTTTTTACCCATTCCCAAGTTATAAAGCCTTTGATCTAAAGACTGTTTCATTTTTTTTATCCCTCCTCGTTATCAATAACAAATTCGTTATCATTCGCCCCTTGAACAACCAACTGATAACCCATAACCTCAAGCATTTTTACAAATGTACCGACTTTCAAATCCTCACGAGAGAGCATTTGACATATATTTGATTTTGAGCCGAGGTCAGAGTATTCCGCAAGTTCGGATAGGGTGTAACCTTCCTGTTGCATGAGCATACGAATGGTTTCAATCGCAGTCATTTGACCTCCTCCTTTCATTTAGTAAAAACTAAACGCATACCTAAACTTTTTCTTAGTGTGCTTCTTATTATAAACTTTCCCACATCGTTTAGTGTTTACTAAATCAATGGGCTTCATCATCAGAAAGCAAAGCGTCAAGGTCGTAAGAAGGGGATTGTTCGGGCATTGGGTACTTTGGGTCTGACTCCATGTCTATTACCCATTCCTGTTTACTGCCCATTTTGTCTCGAACAACGATTTCACAGCCCATAGCGTCTAACATTTTGAAAAGGTTATCCATGCGAATACCGTTTTTATTATTGTTGAGCAAGCCTGTGATATTGGATTGGCTTTTGAATCCAGCTTCGGCGGCGAGCTTGGGTTGACTCCAACCTCTCATTGCCATCACCTTACGCACAACGTCTTTTTCAGTCATTATCTGTACCTCCTTGTATGTTGTGATTAAATGATAGCATAGGAAAATCTATTTGTCAATAGAAAAACCTATATTATAGCAGAAAAATCTATTTATTATATGACCTTTTTCTATTTTTCGGCTACTCGAAGCACTCCCTCGGCGCAAAAGTGCGGCGGTGCTTCCCCCTCCGGGGGTGTCTCTCAGAGCGTCCACAGCCAGCCGCAGACAGCCCGAAAAGCTCCAAGCCATACAAGAACACACCCCGAAAGAAAAGCCCCGAAAAAGGGCAAACAGAAAGCGCAGAGAAGGACAAACAGCCAAAGGACACACCAAGCCACCAACACCGCCCACAACGGGAGACCCAAGCACGGCACACCCCACCAAAAGAAAACACCACCAGCAGAGCCGCCAGCGGTGGACGTGTACGAGATCGGGACACCCTCCCCCGGATAAATGCAAAAGAAAAGCACCACGGCGAACCGGGGCGCATGATGTAATATTTTTAATTGGACTGCTTGAGGATTTCACCCAGCAGAACGAACGGAAAAAGAATAATACACACAATCAGAAACATTTTTACACCTCCTCCACCTTGTCATTATGGATAAATACCGCATAGTTAAAAACCTGTCTAAATTCATCGGCGGACAAATCCGCAAGAATTTTCAATAATGCCGGGGCTAACTGTTCAAATTGCTTTTGCGCTTGCGTTTTCGGTATATTGATCTGAATATTTCCCATTTTCAAAACCTCCTTATTATGCAAATGTGAAACGCTTCGTTTCGGTTGTCTTGGTGTATTGTGCCGCAATGTCCGGGTGTCCCTTCTTCAATGCGGCGGTATCAATGCGAGAGCTGGAAACCGTCTTGAATGTGGCTTTGTGTTCGTCCCCTGTGAGGACTTCAAGCCCGGCGGCGGTCATGTGTTCCTTGATCTGATCTTTGAGGGCTTCCACCATTGCGGCGGCTTCCTCTTGCATTCTCTGCCATTGTGCAAGCTCTTTCATTGTCTCGTTGATGTTCATATTATGCGACCTCCTTTTCTACGCTGTAAAAATCGCTGTGTTTGCCGTGGTGTCCGCTGGTCTTATATCCGCAATCTTTCAGAATAGACCAAAAGCAAGAAGCACCCACACCGCCCTCAAAATACGGTAATACGGAATAGCCCGAGCCATAGCCGCAAATATTTCGATTGTCAACACCTGTACACGCTGTTTTGCTTGCGTCCGTCTTTCTAGCTCTCAAGCCGTTTTCCTTGAGCTGGTAAAGGGCTTTCAAAATGCTGTCGCACTTGTTGAACGCTTCCGCAATGGCGGCGGATTCCTTATCATAGCCGCAACCGCTTGCCGTTCCTGTGTATGTCCCGGTGTTGGTTCTCACCTCGACATGAGGGTTATAGCCCCAAGTGCGAGAGCGAACCCATTCAACGGAAACGGAAATGAAAGTGAGGTCGGGCGCATTGGCTACCCGGTCAAGCTGTGCCAGCTTTGCGGCGGTGTTCTTGTCGATTTCCTTTTGCGCTCTCTTTGTGGCAAGCTCGACAGCCTTTTCACGGCTGATTGTTCCGGCTTGGTACTGTTTCCATCGGGTTTCGGTGCTGTTGGCTTTCAAACCTCTGTCGGGGTCTGTGCGGTGTTCCTCTGCCCATGTCGGGAAATATCCGTTTTCAATATAGAAAACTGTGTCGGCGGTGTTTCGCTCGGCTTCTTCGGTGATTCTCTTTTCAATCATTGCAAATTCTTTCATGGTGTGACCTCCTAAAAACAATCTTGTTTGTGTGATTTTAAATAGATTTTTCTATCTGTCTATATATTACAATAGATTTTTCTATTTGTCAATAGGTTTTTCTATTTATTTTTCAAGAAATCAAATATTTTTTTCTATTTGCTTTTATGCGTCCATTTACTTTTGACTATTTGAACATACATATAATAAAGAAGCATTTAGCAAATACTAAATGACTGCGGAAACTTTCTATATAAGAGGTATATATAGAAAAAGTTATACACACCATTTAGCAAACACTAAACCGCCACAGATCAGCCCGGAACGCTTTACCATGCTAAATTGTTAATACCGCCGGGGTCAGATCAGCGAAAATCGTCCAAAAATCTGTACAAAAAGACCGCCCATCACACCGCCGGGAAGACCCGGAGCGTGAGGGCGGTTTTCGATTTCATAGTTGATAGTCGATAGTCGTTTGAGAGTCGAAGAATCTGATAGTCGCAAAGTCGCAGAGTTGTTACTCGTTCTCGTCACTGTCAGAGTCGTTCTGAGAGTCGATAAGATATCTCTTGCGAATATCGTCAGCGTCATAATCGTTGTCCTGCTGGACATTCGGTGTAACCACATACTCGGTCTTGTCTTGGTAGCCGAAGTTGTTCTTTGCAAGGAAAATCGCTGTAACCGGGTTAATTTTGCCGCTGGTAGCGTAGCTTTCCCACAAATTTTCAAGCAAAAAGTATGCCTTTTTTATAATGTGGGTCACGTTCTGCGGCAACGTGGAGTAGTTACCACGTCCACCAATAGGAGCGTCATGTGTAATACCCCATAAAGTCTTTCTGTTCATACCGTTTAGTGCCATAGCCATGCCAGCAACGGTCGGTTTCATATCATGCTTTGCGTACAATGCAAAATACTCCTCCAACCTCTGAGCCACGGCTTCTTCATCGTGCATATCAATGCTCGGTAGATTAAACAGCTCAATGTTCAGTGTCAGAAACTTCGTATTGTCTCCCGGTTCAAGGTCATACCCATTCATACCAATGACAGGAGAGTTGCCGCCACGAGGTTTCTTCTTAATCACCTGTACGTCTTCCGTACCAGTAGGCTTCTTGTTTGCCATATTTCCTTTACCTCCTATAGTCGTAGTCTGTCCTCCACAACCACGGAGAGTCCTCTTTCATAGTCGAGAGTCCTCTTTGTTCTTATTGTTCTTCTGAAAGTAGTCAAAGTAGTTGAAAATCAATTTTTACGGTAACTTTTACTATATAGACCCCTTATAAGAGAACTTATACGCAAAAACTAAAATTGAACTACTTTTACTACTTCATACCCGAAAAGGCGAAAAGATTGTTTTTCAATCCGATTCGTGTTATTTCACAAATGTCGTTTTTGATTATTTTTCAATCCTTTTCGGATAATCTGAGGTTTTCTGCCGCCACAGTCGCAACCTGTCACATTTCTTTGCTCGTGCCATAATTGTACCTCCTAAGTTTCAAGCAATATATCAAGCCATTCGTTTTTATTCGGCGGCTTTCCTACGAAGTCGAAGTACCGTTCCGCAATGTCGGGGAAACGGTTCTCTACAAATTCTAAAGACCGCCATTCAGAACCCTTCACACCCACGTCACGCAAGTAACCTTCTACGTCTCTTTTGTAGAATTTGTAGTCGGCTTTTCTCATTCCTCGGCACTGCGAGAACAGTCGGAAGGAGAAAGTGTTGAACATTGACGGTTGGTTACACCATGCCGCCACCGTTGCGTAAAATGAACTGTATTCGGATTCGTAAACTTTCTCGAAGCGCATGATATACGGTTTGCAGTTAAAAGTTTTGAGAATGAAAATACGCTCAAACATATTTTCAATATCTCTTTTCCAAAAGGCTTCATCGTAGACTTCGTTCTTGTCGCAACCGCAGAACACATAAAATTTGAGTTCTCGTTTCCATTTTGGCACTGTAGCTCGTATGAGCATGAGCTTGGAAACGATAAGGTCTTTGTCTTCTATGTTATCAAAGGCGAAAATTACCTCACCGTCATATTTCCACTTTGACATTTTGATGATCTTGTCCTTTGTGAGAAGTCGTTCGTCCAATCCCTGTTTGAATTGAAATCTCTTTCCCGATTCAAGGACAGGTTGCAACAGCGTTTCCCAACATGGGTATGCGAAGAAGTTATCATCGAGGAAACAGAGCTTCGGGCGGCTTTCGTCCATAAATTCTTCCAGTGGACTTGCCGCTACCGCTCGTTTACAATTCCGATTCACACAGTAGTAACAACCTCGAAAGCAACCACGAGTGAGATAGCCTATCGAGTAGTCGAGATAATATGTGAACTCAGAACGCTTCACCCCTTGAGAAATCTTTTCCTCAACCCATTCGTCATACAAGTGATAGTCCGGCATAGCGTGTTCGATCTCCCATGGGAGAGGAGGGGCTTTGTCGTAAAAGAACCCTGTTCCGCCATACTCAACATTTTCCATTACCAACACTTCATCGGGTACAGGAGTCTTTGTGAATACTTTGGAAATATACACTTTGTCGTAGTCGGACAATCCTTCGTATGACAGAAGGAGAACTACGGTGTCACCTTGACTTTTGTGATAGGAGGAAATTTTCATACAGCATAGGTTCGGAAATCTGTGCCTTGACTTGCCTATGATCTCTGCGTCAATTATTCCCACCTTCACTATACTACCTCCTTGAGCTTGAGTCCCCAATAGATCACGAAACCGCTGGAAGTCGATTTTCTGTCGTACCATTCCGGGTGTCGTTCCATTTCGGAGTTGAACTTTCGAGCCGACAGGACGTAAGCTCCTTCGGATTTCGCCCACAGCTTGAAAGCATTGTACAGGTCTTTTGCCTTTATGTTCACGTCCTCATTGCGGACACAGCGGTTCTCAAGAAACTGCAATACGAGGTCGTTGTCACGCTCGTACTTTGTGACTACCTCAGTCAGAGAGTCCGCCATCGTGAGTCCGTGTTCCTTGTACTTAATGTACCCACGCACCAGCCACATGAAGATACCGCTCATTGCTTCTGCGGAAGTCAGCTCGTCCTTGAGGTGAGTGTCCTGTTCCTCCGGGCGGAAATGACGGTTGAACTCGATCACCTTGATACGCTGGGAAGCGAATAGGGACTTGTCCGTAACCATTGGAAGGTCATTACAGGAGAGCCAAAGGGTGAACTGCGGCTTGTAGGTAATCGCTGACTGGTACAGCGCACGAGCTGAGATTTCCTCACCGCCTGTAAGCTGTTTGATTTTCTCCTCGTCCAGCTTGCCGTACTCATTCGACTCGGACATAGTGACAAAGCGTTTTCCCTTGAGTCCGGCGAGAGTAGGAGAAGCGGCTTCTGCGTCCTTCTGCCTGTCACCACGGCAAATCATACCGACAGGAGCAACCTTCGCATAGTCACCGAGCATGGTTTCGATGGTGTTGAGAAGGGTGGACTTACCGTTTCGAGTCGTTTTGCCGTGAAGAATGAACATACACTCCTCGTTGCTCATGCCGAGAATGGAGTAACCCAAAGCTCTTTGCAGGAAGTCAGCCTTGTCGGTTTCTCCCTGCGTAACCTCGTCAATGAACTTCTCCCAACGCTCACAGCGAACGTCCCTGCGGACAGTGTGGCGGAAATTTGTCTGCATGGTAAGAAAATCGTCCCATCGTGCTTCCCGGAAGGAGAAGTCTTCGAGAGAGTATGTACCATTCAGACAGTTAATGAGGTAGGGGTTGGAGTCGAACTGAGTGGCAGAGATACGAAGTTCACCTGTTGCGTCCTTGAGGATTCTGTCTCTCATTCTTCTGTCACCCATTTTGTTGACGAAAGCGGTGTAGGACTTTCGGGTTTCATCGTCAGTGATTTCTCCGCAGTAGAGAATCATGAGTCGCACGAAGTCCTTGATTTTCTCGGAAACGAGGATTGCACCCTCGTCCTTGCGCCACGCACCCTCGAAGTAGGTGTACCAGCTCTTATGCTCGGTACAGTATCGGGCTTCCTCGTTGTAGAGCATACCGAACAGGTTTGCCATACCCATTTCAGACCACTCAAAGCCGGAGGAAGTCTCGTCAGCTTTTTCCGGGTGATATGACTTGATGATATACATTTTCTCCGACAGGTCTTCGTCCATAATGACTCTACCGTTTCGAAGTTCGAAAAGTTCTCTATCACTTACCACGTTTTTCACCTCCCATTGCTGTGATAGCGCATTTCTGTTTGTCCTCGACCCACCATGCACAATGAGATTCAAGGCAGTAGACAGGTTGAGTTCCTATTTTGACTGTTCCGTCCTCCTCAACTACCGTATTGGTAGTGAGGAGAGGGCAGATAATTTCATTCATCGGTATTACCTCCTGTGATGTATTCGTGGATAATCTTTGTGCCACGTCCTTTGCACTTGGTATAGGGACGGATATACACGACCTTGCCGGACTTATAGTGTCTCATGTGACCTCGAACATCGAACTCGTGTTGAGGTTTCGCACCCTTGCCAGTAGGTGTAGCAGGAGCGTGTTCGCAGGAGATATAAGCCTTGAGCTTTCTGTAAATCAGTTCGTCTGAATCGGAGTTGCTTTCCACATTCAGTCTGTGCTTCCCGGAGCTTTCCACGAATACTCGGTCAGCATACAGAATAGAGTAGGCAACCGTCATACTTACCGTCACAGTCATAAGTGCGACTTCCTTGAGCCACTGTTCCTTCCCTCGTTGGAGAGCTTTCACCTTGTAGGAGGTAGCCCAATCGAAGGAAACAGGGTCGAAGTCCTTCATGGTACAGCTTACGACACCTACGCACCTGTGACGGTAAAAGACGGTGCATTTGAAAACATGATAACCGAGGTGTGCTTCAATGATGGTGTCAATCTCGTATGTCTCTCCGGGATTGATGTTCTCGAAAACATAATGAATTTTGTGTAAAGGGAACTTGTCTTGAGTGGCAATATTGAAACTCGCCGCCAAATATCCCTTCTTTTCTGTGAGCAGAGCCAGCCTGTCAAACTCAGAACGATTGATTCTGATTACGTTTTCAATCATTTAGAACACCTCCGTTCGTTTTAGATTACTTTCCGCAAGGTTCGTTGCAGATAATTCTCCCACTCTTACACTTGGGTACGAGCATGAACCACAGGTCAGCGTTCACACAGTAGACCATCTGCTGAACCAGCTCTCGGATTTCCCACTGCGCTCTGCGGCACAGACGCTCGTTGCTCATGTGGATAAGCTCTCTCAGATTACAGGACAGGTAGAGAGAGGTTTCACAGGCATTGGGGAGAACATAACGAGCGTCCTCATTCGGGACACCGCTTTTCTGATACTCCTCATACCAGTCCTTGATGTCCTCCATGTCATTTGCGAAACGTCCTTCATCAACAGTGGAAGGTGTCACAAAACCGAAACCGTCCTCGGAGCAGTAACGCTGACTGCGCTGAGTGAAGCTACAGTGGCGGTGTCTCACAAGCTGGTGGGAACAGGCACGAGAGATACCCTCGATTTTGAATGTGAAGTAGATATGCTCGAAGACACTGTGGTGTCCGTTGCGGTACAGGTGCTTCACAAGTCCGAGAGGGTTCTTCGGGTCACTGTCGTAGCAAATGCTGGCAATCTGAGCAATGGTCTCAATGGGGTTTGGGGTAGCTTGGATAAGAGTAACTTTCATTGGATTTTTCCTCCTTCATTTTTCTGTTGATACTGCAATAGCAGACCGACTTGCAGTACCTTCTGAGTGCAACTCTGCACGTTTGATTATTGGGGCAAGAGCGGCACAGACACCGCTTCCTGCATTGCTCACACTTGTTCAAGGCTATTTCATCACCTTATCTAAAAGTTGCTCGTACAAAGCCTTGTACAAATTTCTTTCGACCTCTGCTTCCGAAACAGCTTTTGGAACTTCGGTTTCTTGAGTCCCCCCCCCGACAACGGAAGGAGCTTCGATACCGAGAGAATGAAGCAGAGCCTTGTCTATGGCTTTCATTTCGGAAGTGGTACAGGAGCGAATAAAATCGCTCAGACGTTCCTTCGAAACGGTCTGAATGTTCTCGCACAGGGCGGTCGAAGGAACTCTTGCAATCACCTCAACGTGGGTCGGAAGGGCTTTCTTCTCCTGTGAGGTGAGGAACACAACCTCCACGTTGGGAGAGTGCTTGTTCGCAAGGTCATTGGACACGATGATACCCGGTCTCCCGGATTTCTGTTCAGAGCCAACGTAACTGCCCTGCATTATGTAGAAGATGTCACCACGATAAATTTCGGGTGTAGGGTTGTTGTATGTCATAATTGACCTCCTAAGTCTTATTAAGATAATTTCTTATCTCTTGATGATTAGATAATAACACGAAAAGGATTAGTTGTCAACCCTTTTGCGAAAATATTTTATCCTTTTCGTGTTACTTATCGTCTTTTGCGTTTGATTGCTTTTCGCACACTTTCGGAGCGTTGCTCATACAGATTGTTGTAGACTTGTCGTTGCTCAGAAATGATTTTCTTCTGCTCGTCCCACAGTTTCTTTTCCATGAGATATTCGGGACAGTTCGAGTGGCAACCGGGGTATCTTTTAGGAGCAACGCACCCCTTACAACATTTGATACCTGTAATCATCGTTTGTACCTTGTGACACTGTTGCAGATTGTTCTAATCTCAGCTCTATCGAGCGGAGGGTCACAGGCAACAGTGTTTGCGTATAGAAGTTCTTCGTAAATCTGTTGTTTGCTGTACCCTTGGTTGTGAAGCATGCCAGCAAGTGAGGTCAGACAAATGTTACGGCTTCCGTCCGGGATTCTTGGATAGACAGGTCTGAGCTTGATACGATTGTTCTCCGGCATTTCCCATATAGGAGAGTAGATACGACCACCGTAAACGGAGGTTTCTTTCTCCTGTCGGGTCTCCGGGAAGTATTTCTCAACTACATAGTCAATCGCTTCTTGATTCTCCTCGATTTCCCTGTAGAGGAGAGTGTCACCTGTCATGATGAAATATCGAGCGGATTTGTATATTTCCACCCCTGCGAGGTTATTCTTACCTTTGAAGGGAAGTGTACCTCTCAGAATAATGTGGAAACCTCTGCCGCTCTTTGACTTCTCAGTGTAGCTTTCGCAATGTCCGATGATGTCAGCGGCAAGCGGTGTCATGAACCCTTCTTCATCAAACCCGGTGTCGATGTCTATAGCAACGAAACCGTTGTCAGCGAATACAAATCCGCAGTAGTCATAGACACCCTCCGACACAGCTTTGTGTGCCATGTCGAAGGTAGCCCATGTTTTAGGATTGGTGGAGGAAGCACAAGGACTTTCGTCCCTAAATGCTTTCATAGGAACTTTGCTGTCACTACAAGCACAGACCCACTGACTTAATTCTTTCAGTTCTTTGGGTATGTTATTGTAGTTTGTCACAGCAATCCTCTCCTTTTTGCAATCTGTTTTTCTGCTCTGCTTACGAGCTTCCAAATAACATCTTGATTGACATTCAGCTCTAAAGCAGATTCATAGATGTTGTCAGAAAGAGTGTCGTTTTTACGGAACACCGTCAAAACAATTTGCTTTTCCGAAGGAGTGAAACCCTTCATCACAAAGTCACAGGCGTTCCAGTTTTTAAGTTCAGCGTTGGTGTGAAAATGAGGTTGTGGGTGCCTTGCGTAAAACCTCATACAGTGCTGTACATAATCGGAGTAGTAAGTCCTCATTACTTGCCCTCCTTCGGTTTACGAGGAGGTTTTACTTCCTTACCCTCAAAGTACCATTTATCGTCCACATTGATAGGATAACCCTCAACATCGGACTTCTTAACTTCTCCTGTGTCGATGATATGCTGTGCGGAAGCAATCGCCATCGTATTTTTTACGAGGTCTTTTCCAGTACGGAGAAGGAAAGTGACCTTTCCCTGTGTGTTTTTCGGTTTATAATTCATAATAAGTTATTCCTCCTTATTTCTTTTCGAGTTTAATTCCAGCTTCTTCCCACAAACACTGAGCCAAATCATCAAGAGTGACATAGCCTTTTTCAAAGCTGTCGTATAGGTCAAGGCAAAGGTCTGCGAAACGCTCTGCTCTTGGTTTACCGTCAACCTCTCTCCTCATAAGTTGTGGGTATTTGTCGTGAATAACCATGACTGGAATACTCAACATAAGGAAGAAAGCAAGGTCAGAGACTTCGGTTGTAGCCTGTTTCGTGATGTTTTGAATGTCACTCACCTTTACATTCATTACAGGTTCTTTCGGTGTGGGAAGACCCTGTTTCTGTCTCTTACGGCGTTCTGCTCGGTTCATATACCGACAGCGTGAGCCGCAAGCATATCTGCGTGGTGAGTCCACAGAACATTTTCACAAAGGTGAATAGCGTTGGTATAGTCTCTCCATTCTTCCTTATCTACGAAAGCCCCCATGTGATAACGAATACAGAAGATTTCTTCATCGGTCAGAGTAAGGAACTGTGAGAGTAGGATAATCGACTTATCACCATGACCCTTGATAAGAGTGTCGGGATTGTACTCCCAATCACTACTGTCGTAGAGCTTAGTTCCGTCCAAAGACTCGCCAATTACAGGGTGTCGATACTGGTCGATTTTACAGAGGTCGTGGAACAGACCAATGATGAACGGACTCTCAGCTCTTTTCCACTTGAGATTGTTCTTTGCCGACAGCTCGACAAGAATGTTCATTACAGCGAAAGAATGGTCGAATAAGCCACCTTCGTATGCACCATGATATTTTGTACTGGCAGGGGCAGAAAAGAACCCATTTGCCAGTAAATATGTCTTAAATTCCTCTGAGAGAATCTTTCCTAAACCTGTTCCCATGCAGAGGTCAAATCTTTCTCTTTCAGTCATTGCTTACCTCCTTATTGAATGGTAGGTCACAACATTCGGGTTTGTTGTTATGAGTCCACAATGCACCGAGCATATTCCATAGGAAAGCTCTATCGTGAGGTTCATCATCGTCTCCTCTGCACCATTTCAAATAGTGTCTTACACCACTGTCAATGTAGCAGTGAAGGGGAATACCTTTCTCCCAATTTCTTTCCCCATATTTGTTGCAACCGTCTTCGTAGTGTATGGAGACTTCCAACATAGCAGTATGAAGGTCTCCGTATCTTATTTCAGAAAACTCTTTAAGAGCTTCCACAAGAAGCATTTTGTCTCCTGTACGAATGAATCCGTTAAGATTGCTCAGTATATCGTCTTTGAAGACTTCGCCCACTACATCAAGGGGGAGAAGGTCACAACGACCTTTCCCCTCGTTGATGTCTCGGACTGCCCCGGAGGAGAACTCTCTGCGTGTGCCGCTGTCTTTGAGTTCCATGTTCATACCTCCTCGAAGGGATTTTTTATCCAAGTAATGCGTCCAAATCCAAACCCTTTGTAGACTGTGCCGCAGGAGCAGGAGTAGGGGCTGTTGCCTTTGGTGTAGCCGTTGCAGTTGCACCTTCTTTACCGAGAGTCAATGCACGAGACACAGGTTCGGTATCAAAGTAATCGGCAGGAGACTTGTCACCAAGATTTGCGAAAGTAACAGTCTTGTTCGGGTCTTTGTTGGAAGGGAGCTTGGTGTGTACGACCTCTGCACATACGAAGTGGTCTACCAGCTCGGCAGGGTCGATGTCCTCCAATGTGTAATCGCCCATTACCGTCTTCGCAAAGTAGCTGAAAGCGTTCAGAGCTTTTTCGTTCATTTCATCGTTCTTGTCCTTGATGGAGAAACGCTCGGTGTGGGTCATGCCAGCGGCATTTACCAGCTTCACCTCAATTTTGCCGAACTCCTCGTCATAGGTTGCGGCATATACACGGAACACATAAGTTCCTTCGGGAATGAGAGTAAAACCACTCGTCATAGGGATTCTTGCCATTGTAATTTACCTCCTAAAATTAGTTGTGTTTGTTTTTGTTGCCAGTGAACAAGGCAAAGCCGAGTACGAGAATCAGTTCCACCATAATGGTGGCGATTACTCCTGCTACGAACGGATTGATATACATGATTGAACCTCCTTATTTAACCGTCATACGGTACTGTTCGGTCTTTGTCTGATACTTTTCGAGCAAGCCGTCAGCTTCCAAAGCCTTTTTGTTGATGGTCGTAGTCTCGGAACGAGATACCGTCCAAGTGTAGGTGCTACCCTTGACCTCTACCTTCTTGTCACCCTCACGGAACTGCTTCATAGCGTGTTTCTTGATGATGTCATCGACCTCTTTCAGACGCTTCTCTTTGTCGGCGATTGCGGCGGTAGCCTTGTCAACCTCAGTCTTGAGGGACTCAGCTTCTGCAATCAAGGCAGTGATGTCAGTGTCCGGGGTGAGGTTATGAGTGCGGAGAGCCTTGAGGATTTCAGCGTCCTTTTTCTCGTCAAAGGCAGGAGAAACACCTGTATCAACGTAGTCAGCCCACCACTTCTCAACAGTTGCAACCTTCTCGGCAAAGTCCGGGTAACGCTCAGAGACTTTGAACTCAACCGTAATGGTGTTCTTGATGTTCGGGACGAACTTTGCAGGGTCGTTGTAGTCCTTCTCCTCAAGGAAGGAAGCTACCATGATTACGTTATCCACACCGAGCAGATAAGCGTAGAGAGCCGCCTGTAGAGCGTAGTATTCGGGAACATCGTTCTGCCAGTCCTCGATACGATTGGTGGTCTTCATTTCAAGAACCGTATCGACCTTGCCCTCCTCGTCAACGGCAAGGTAGTCCCACATACCGCCGAGGTGAGGATTGTCACCAAAGAAGTCACCCCATGTCTTGTTGTAGTAGTCAGCACCGTAACGGTCAGTAGGAGAAATCAACTCCATACCGTAAGACTTCTTCATATACTCAGCCTGTTTGGATTCGATGGTCTTACCAGCCACGGTATAGACGGTATCTTCGAAGGGAAGCTTGAAGGTCTTTGTGATTGCACACCACATTTCAAATGCGGTAGACCACGGATTCAGACCGAGGATAGTAGCGAAGCGAGTACCAGTGATCTTCTTGGTACGCTTAGGAGGGTCAATCTGCAAGCGATTACCCTCAAGCCATTTAATGTCAGCCATTACTCATTTCCTCTTTCCAGCATAGCGGTGATACGAGTGATAAGAGTCTCACAGTCGGACTTGCTGATAACGGTAAAGCCCTGTGTCTGAACCGCAATCTGAGCGATCATTTCTTCCTTAGAAGGGTCAGCGTCCTTGAGCTTCTTCAACACGTTTTTCAGACCCTTGATCTGCAAAGCGGTTGCGTTATCTTCGGGAGCAGTCAACTCCTGTTTCATTTCCTGTCTCTGTTCGGGAGTAGCAGGGGGAGCTTTCGGAGCAGGTGCGGCGGCAGGGGCAGGAACACCAGCGTTTGCGTCAATACCGTCACTCTCACAAATGTCGAGAGCAATCATGTACAGGTAGCGTCTCATATAAGTAATGGAGCTTCCGAGAGCCATCATTTCGTTGGTAGCCTGTTTGCCAGTGTTGCTCACAATAGGGGCAATCTGATTGAACGGAGATACGAAAGAAATCGTTTCTTCCGGGTTGTCAGTGTTTACCATCGTCATAGTAGCGGTATCGTTGGTGAAGTTCACCACAGGAATAATACCGACCTCTCCGAAAATACGAGTTGCCGTAGGAACAATGTCCTCAAGCTCGAAGTATTTAAAAGACAGGTGCATATTCTTACCAGTCTTCTTTACATCTGCTTCAAGAAATGAAGCTCTTGCTTTGAGCAACTTCTGATAAATATTCATCGTTGCCATTTCGTTTGTTTCAGTTTTCTTGGCTGTAGCCATTTTTTTGCGTCCTCCTTTTTTCTTTTCGGGTTTAATTCCCAAAAAATCGTTTATGCGTTTTTTCGCCATTTCGATGTAGAATGACTTGTCCACATCGGAAATGCTGAGTTGATTGTCGTTGTCGATGATACAATGTTCCGGGAGCATTTCGATTTTAGCTGTGCTGTCGTTTTCTGCTTTGACCTTAAACAGCTTTCCGTAATGCTCATTTTTAGTAGCATAAACACGATTGACCTTCTGAACAGGAACTTTTTCTTCACCGACAAGGTGGTAGGCTTCACGATACTTTACGCCAGCCTTGGCTATGAGCTGGAACTCGAAAATATCATTACACCCATTTATTGTGTCTTCCACAGGAATACCGTTGACAAAATACTCTTGCAGAGCTGTAGCAACGATACAGGCATTGTTATTGATGTTGAAAGCACCTACTGTAGAGATACCTCTTACCAAGTAACCTCCCTTAGATTTTGCTTTTCCGTTGTCCTGTACCTCGATGTAGTTGTTTACATCTTTCTGAGCGATTTTAGATACAGAATCGGTTTCAAGCTCAAATCCTGTTCGGGACTGCCACTCGTCACAGATTTCGTCTAACACTTCAAGGTCTTTACGGTCACATTCGACCATGATACCGTCAGTGTTGAGCTGGACTATTTTCAGTCCGGGTATATCTTTATAAAGGTGCTGTGCAAGCTCCATGAGGAACAACTGTCCTGTGATACACACTGAGCGTCCCATAAGAGGGTCAAACAGGTCGTTGTACTTATTGAGCAATGCACCGTAGGTTGTGTTCACAACGAGCTTGAGAGCGTTGGCAGTGGCTTTATCGCCGCTTGCCTTGGCTTTCATTCGAGTTTCAAGAACATTCTCGAAGACTTCCGCTGACGGAATATTTCTCGAAGTGTAACCACACAATGTCATTAAATGAGGGTAGTAGCTTGCCACATCTTTGTTACGGATAACTCTGTCCTCTGATTCTGTGAAGAAGTAATTCGGAATAGCGGCATGAATACCACCGTACCCAACAACTCCGGGGCAATCTCCGATGGAGAATGTTTGTTTTTCACTGAATAGGTCTTTGTCTGAAATCTCCGGGTCGTACATTCTGTCAAAGAAATCGAAAATCTCTTGAGGAATGTATTCACGCTTGAGATTTTCCGGGTAGACATATTTGCGTTCATCATCGTGAGGTTGCTTCGTAGCTTTCAGCAGAGCCGCAGTCAGTTTGGCATTTGTCATACCCATTGCCTTTACATCGGGCAGACCAGCAAGTCTACCAATGTGAATTTTGTTCTTGAGGTAGTCCTTACGAATGTCAATCAGCATTTCCGTCGTATCAACATCGTGGTCGCAGTAAAACTCTGTCTCTGCTTTTTCTTCCTCAGTCAGAGGACGGTCAATATCAAAAGGTACGGTACTTTCCTGCACTGACATTCCAAGGTGTCCTTCAATAGCTTTGAGAGAAAGCCCCATCTGCATATCATCTTTAATATCCACATTGTTGAAACGGAAGTAGAAATCCTTGAGTAGTGGACATTCCCAGCCTTGACCGCCACCGATGATGAAATCGTTGACTTTCTTTATATCTCGTGGGGTGTACCCGGCGGCAATCGCTTTGATGATGAACTGGTCGTAATGCTTACTGTTGAATCCGATGTAAACATTTTCGCTGTCCAAACAGGCGAGAAGTGCTTCATTGTCATTCCATATACGAGTTCTCGTGCCTGTTTCTTTATCCTTGGAACAGACTAACCAGTCATAAGCGAACACCTCACAGTCATAGGTAACTAATCTCATTCCTCGTCACCTCTTAACAACTCGTCCAACCACGCAGAGCGTGTTTGTGGTATATAAGGTTTGGCAAAACGAAAGATATGAGAGATAACATCGACTGTCCAACAGTCTCCGCATACATCTTGCATTTGATTGTATGTGAGATTATCTGTATAACCGATGGGAAGTGTTTGACCTCGTTCCAATTCTTCACGAGTGAGGTAACGACAGAAACCATCGAACTCGATAAGCCCAGAGTTAGGAAATCTGTCTTGTTTACGAGTAATGCACTGAATATGGTTTGAATGTGTAACATTGGCACACGCACCGGCTTGGTTTCTTCCGGCACCGTTGCTCCACATTTTTTCTCTGCTTGGTGTACGGTTGACCTTATAGGGCAACTGTTTTTGGTAGTCTCTCTCTCTAAAGGTTTGAAAATTGATTTTTCTATCTTCGGGAGGAACTACATTCGGAATGTTTGTCCAATAAATACGAGGTCTGTTTTGATAGCTCACCAATATCGAATTGATGAAAATTCCTTTTACGCCAAGGTACTCATTGAGCTGCTCCTCGCTTTCTCTTTTCATTCTCACATTCTCAAGTAAGAAGAATCGAGGTTTCACTTCACTAAGTAATCTCAGATATTCGTAAAAGAGCTTTGATTTCGCTCCTTTCAAACCTGTGATTTCAAGACCGCTTGCCGCTCTCAGAATTGAAAAATCTTGACAAGGTGAACCACCTATCAACAAGTCAACGTTTCCTACCTCGAATTGCCCCTTTTCAGTGTATAGAACACCGTTTTCGTAACTGACCTTTGTTACATCACCTATTTGAATGGTATCGGGATAATGGAGCATTGTTGTTTCAATCGCAATCTTCTTTATTTCAGAAGCATAGTATTTCGCAACTTCGATTCCAGCTCTTTCGAGAGCAATTCGTCCACAACTGATACCGTCAAATAGAGACAGCACAGTGAGTCCTTTATCCATTCCCATTCTCCTCTCCGATGAAGTAACAACCGTTTTTACGGTATGTCGTACATCTTTTCTTGTAAGACTTCACGAGATAGCCGATGTTATCCACGAAGTCATAAGCGATAGGTTCAGCTTTGCCCTCAAAGGTTCGGGCGATTCTGCCTATGGACTGAGTGATAACTGCGTAGTCCTTTTGAGGAGTAGTGAGGAACAATCTCTCCAATCTTGGAATGTCGAGACCTTCCTTCGCCAATGTGTAGGTAGCAAACAGGTATTTTTTCTTGCCAGTTCGCATATCCTCAATGGCTTGTTCTCTCTGAGCTTTTCCTGCTTTGGAAGTCATTTTTCCGCTTACCATAACAGCGTCAGCTCTCATGTGTTTCGGAAGCCGGCTTATAAGGTGTTCCAAGTGGTCGAGCCTGTCAGAGAGTATCAGACAGCTTTTTCCCTCATTGAGCTTAATTTGATTGACAATGATTTCCTCTCGAACAAGATTCTGAGTGAGGTAGGTAATCAGTTTCGTGTAATTCAGCGTACCGTCTGAGTTCAGACACTCTCTACTGATTTCAACGCCTGTGCTTATAGGGAAGACACCCACCCTCATAATCTTATCTCCAACAGCTTCATCGGGTACAGTGTACACCACCTGTCCGAGTAGGGCGTATGTTGCGGCAATCATACCGTCAGCCCTATGTACTGTTGCCGAGAGACCTACTTTGTGTCGTGCCGACAGATTGTTCAGCACCTTGTAAAACTGCGTCAGAGCTGTCGGTGTGCCGGAACATCTGTGACATTCGTCCACAATGATTGTGTCCCATAGGTCTTTGTAGCGTGGTAGGTCGATTTTACACATTGTCTGAACGGTTGCGAATGTAATGCCGCTTCCAATGTTGACTTTCCCCTCTGTGATAGTGCCTATCGTTTTCTTGTCTACATAAAGCTCTGCACGAGATTTACTTTGCTGTAGAAGGTCAAGGGTGTGCGTCAACCATAACGCTTTTTTACCAAACTCTTTTACAAGAGCAATTCCCATCTGTGTTTTGCCGCTTCCGGCAGGGCTTTGTAAGATACCGTATTTCTGAGCCACCAGTGCGTCCACAGCCGCCTTTTGATAGTCATAGAGAGGAACAGGTTGCCCTCCGTATAGAACCTCGTCAGAGGTCGCAAATAAGCTGTCAAAGTATGCTTCATTCTTAATGCAATCCGGCAGATTTCTCAGAAGACCGAAAGGAAGAATCAAAGTGTTTCCGTCCTGCTCGTAGAGAGCAAGTGTTTTAGGAGTATCGCCAGTCCAAAATCCCATTCTTGCTTTTTTTGCATAGTCCGGGTTCGGTATCGTAAGATTTTTCTTCGCCCACATCAGAACTTCCGATGTAGGATTTTCGACTGCAAGATTGTTTGAAACTATGACTCTCATACTCGCTCAAACCATTCAGCCAATGAGAATCCGATAAAACGAACTTGACTTTCTGTGAGAGATTTCATTCCCTCTTTTCTCGCTTCAAGAAGCGTTGCGAGTGAAATCATGTAGATTTCTCTACCAAGTTCCAAGGCGAACCAACATTCGTTGTTACCAAGGGACTCCCACAGTTTCATTGACTGTTCTTGATTTTCTTCAATACGAGAGAGTCTAAAGACTTTTCGCTCACATACCTTGCAGTCGATAAGGTATGCCTGTCCATTTCGGACTGCGATAACATCTGCTGGTTGTCCTGCTGAGTTCTGAGTAAACAAGTGACACCAAAATCCTTTGTCGGAAAGAATGTCTGCAAACTCGTTCTCAAAGGCAGTTCCTTCTTTCTTGTTACTCATTGAATACCTCCTCGTACTTGTCCATAAGACTTAGAATCTTTTCCGAATACTTCGTACTCGTAACACCGTTCTCCCAAGCCTTTTTCGCTCCATACTCACCCATGTTATAAGCCATAAGAGCTTTTCCGTAGTCCTCATATTTTTCGATATATGAACCGATGATAGAGATACCGCAGAATACATTCTGATAAGGATTGAGCATATCAGCAGTGCGATACTTTTTCTCAAGGTTTGAATGATTGATAGAATTGATTTGCATAAGACCGTAATCATCTGTAGAACTAATTACTTCCGGGTTGAATCCGCTTTCGTGTTCAATCATTGCGATAGCAAGAGTAACAGGAACTCCCTCGTCTGCACAAATCTCGTAGATGTATCTCTGTAATGAATCCGAAAGAGGAATATTGAACAGGAATACATCTGCCGTATCTACCAACTCATTCCCTTTTGTTGGGACTTCGATAGTTTCTATTACGGTGACTGTTTTTAGCGGTGTAGTGAATTTACCAATAAGGAAACCGCATAATACACCAACGATAAGAATTGAACCGAGTAGTGTATAAATCCTTATTGACTGTTTTTTACTGTGTCTGTTGCTTCTACATTGCATAGAAATTTTTTAAAATCCTCCTCATTCTTTGGGTCAGCGTAAAACACCTCCAAAATATCCATTAGCGGTCGTGCGAGGTCATTTATCTGCGAATCACTTAGTTTCGTGTTCAGCGAGAATCTTGTCGCACTCATCGAGAACTACCTTTGCTTTCGGGTATGTATAAATCCCTCGCAAAATGCTCGACATTTCGGGCGGTTGAACCACGATACCTCGCTTACGCAGTTCAAGAATCATATCCACCTGCTTGATACCGAGCGTTTTCATTCGCTCTTGAATCTGACTCATAATTTTCCTCCTTTCGAAATTCTGAATTTCAGAACCACCTTGACAAAATGACGAATTATTGTTATTATTCTTATAGGAAACTAATTTCATCATGCCTTCTCGGAACTGCCATTCTGAGAGGGTCGGTTTCTTATTGCCAATTCGTGATTTCCGAACTTCTTGTTCTTATTATAATTCTTCTTTCCCGAATTGTCAACACATAAATTCAATTTTCACGAATTAAAATTTGTAAAGGAGGAATCGCTATGAATTTTGCTGATAATATAAAGCGTATATGTGCAGAAAGAGGTACAAACCTCACTTCCATAGTGAAACAGGTAAAAGGTTCTTCATCTTTCACTACTCAAATCAATAAAGGTTCGTTACCGAAAGAAACGGAAATGGTGGAAATGGCAAAGCTGTTGGGTTGCTCTGTAATGGATTTCTTTGCAGACGAAGAAGACCTCGTTCAACAGGCAATGCCGCAGAACGAGGACGAAGCAGATATTTTGAGAATATATCGTTCTCTATCTCGTAGAGGAAAGCATGAATTTATGGCTATGGCTTATGAGTTTGAAAACCGAGAGGAATTGGAGGGGGATAAGGAAGTATCTTCGATGTAACAAAGTCGTTCCCATAGAATTACTCAGAAAAAAGAAAAGGTTGGAGGTGATACTACGAAAGCGGTAATATATGCTCGTTATTCGAGCCACAACCAAAGAGAAGAATCCATAGAGGGTCAGCTTCGTGAGTGTCACGAGTTTGCTCTGAAAAATGGAATGACTGTCATAAACGAATATTGTGACAGAGCTATATCGGGTAAAACAGATAATAGACCGAGCTTCCAGCGTCTTATTAAAGACTCCGAGAAAGGTCAATTTGACGCTGTGATAATGTACACGCTTGACCGCTTTGCTCGTAATAGATATGATTCAGCTATCTACAAAGCAAAGTTAAAGAAAAACGGTGTGAGAGTGTTTTACGCAAAACAACCCATGCCGGACACCCCGGAAAGTATTATCCTTGAATCAGTTCTCGAAGGGTACGCTGAGTATTACTCGGAGAACCTATCTCGGAACATCAAACGTGGCATGAAAGAAAATGCCCTACAGTGCATTGCCACCGGGGGAGCTGGTTTGGCATTGGGCTACACTGTAGGGGAAGACCGAAAATATCAAATTGACCCTGTAGGGGCGAAGATCGTACAAGAGATTTTCCAAATGTATGCCGATGGTATGTCGGCAACTCAGATCATAAACTACTGCAATGAGAAGGGGTACAAGACCTCACGAGGGAACGCTTTCAATAAGAACAGTCTCCGTACCCTGTTGAAGAACGAAAAATATATCGGGACATACAAGTTCATGGACGTAGTTGTGCCAAACGGTATGCCAGCGATTGTCGATAAAGCTCTGTTCGAGAAGGTTCAAGCCATGCTCTCACACAATGCAAAGGCACGAGCAAGGACAAAAGCCCATGAGGACTACTTACTCACCACGAAGCTGTTCTGCGGTCACTGTGGGTCGGCTATGGTCGGTGAGAGTGGCACATCGAAGTCCGGGAAGGTACACCATTATTACAAGTGTATTGACCGCAAGCGGAAGCACCAGTGTAATAAGAAGGTGGAGAAAAAGGACTGGATAGAGGAGCTTGTAGTCCGCTTCACAGTCCAGCACGTCCTCACGGACGAGAATATAGAGAAGATTGCAACGAGGGCAATGGAAGTCTTCGAGAAGGAATCCGCCGACACCACCTACCTCACTGGTCTGCAAGATCAGCTCAAAGAGGTGAAGAAGAAAATAAAGAACCTCATGACTGCCATCGAACAAGGTATCATTACCTCGACCACGAAGGAACGTCTTGAGGAGCTTGAGTCGGAGAAAAACCACATCGAGGGGCAGATAGCCAAAGAGGAAATGAAAAAACCGCTCTTGACGAAAGAGCGCATAATGTTTTGGCTACTTTCGTTCAAGAGCGGTGACGTGAATGACCTTGAGTATCAACGTAGGGTGGTAGACACCCTTGTCAACTCCGTTTATGTTTACGATGATGGGGACAAAGGCAGACGGATTGTCTTTACCTTCAACATTTCGGGGCAGAACACGGCTACTATCTCGTGTTCGGATATTGCGTGTTCCGCTCCACCAAAAGGTGCAAATCCGAACTCTTTATTTTTCGTAAAACACTGTTTCGGATTTGTTTTGATAGTAGAGGAAGTAAGTTAATCTTGCTTCCTCTTTTTCTGCCTTGAAGTAGTAAAAGTAGTTGTTCTAAGCATTTTGCGTGTAACTTCCTCTTAGTATGTGCGTATATAGTGAAAGTTTACGCAAAAACTGGTTTTCCACTACTTTTACTACTTCTGAGACTGTTTCAGTTCCAGCACCGCCGCTTCGATAAGGTTCTCAATTTCCTCCATATTCAGCGTAAATCCCTTGCTCTTGAGGAAGTCAAGAACATACTTTTTCTTCTCCTCACCACGACCACTGCCGACATACAGCATTTCTGCCGCCTGTACTGCGACCTGTACCCACAACTTGATTGTGTTGAACTGTTCCGCAGTGACCTTAGTCTTGATATAAGGGATAAGGAAAGCGGAAACCATAGAGATAGCGAGAGTGAGAATTGCTACGATAATCTGAGTCAAATCAACTGTCATTTTAATTTCCTCCTGTTTCTGTGAATGAATTTTCTGTTGGTTCTACCTTGTAATGCTTCATCAGCTTTATGCGGTTTTCGACTTTTGCTTTCGAGTAGTAAAAGCCTGTTCCTGTTGCTACTTCGGCGGCAACAGCCGGGATAAGATATGCCAAGGGTTCAAGGTCCTTGGTGTCCCATATCATCAGCATAGTGAAGATAATCACCGCCGTATTCACAATAGCCGCATATACAAGGATTTTCTTTGAGAACTCGTAAGGGGTTCTCTTTTTCTTCGTGCGTCTGTAATACTTAAAGGGCATTTTGGTTACACTCTCTTAGTGTAGTCGAGAGAAATCCAGCCGACACCGCTCTTGAGCTTGCCCCATTTCTTAGCTCCTGTGCCGCTTGCTTCCTCAACGATTGTGTAAATACCCTTGTCCTTAATCGTACCCACCACAAGAGAGCCTATAGTAGCGTTTTTACGGATATTCAACGCACTGGTAGTAACTCTCACCAAGTACGGAGAAAAGCCGCCAGCGGCGTTCTCAGCGTCTGCTACATCAATGAAACCAGTCACCTGTCCTGCAATGCCTACATTGCTCGGTCTGTTTGTAATTCTCACCCTGCCATGAATGACTTCGGAACTCCACAGGTAGAAAGTACCTGTCTTACGAGAGGAAGGAGTTTTCGCATACGCAGATACAAAGAGAGATACACCCTTGAGAGACAACTTCGTTCCTGCTTTCAGAGAACCTGTATCAACAGGCTTATCGGGAACAATAGGCTTGTCCTCTGTAGCACCAAGGATTTTGTTGACTTTTGCCGCAATATCACCATGTCGAGTGTATAAATATTCACCCGGACATGATTTATTTGCGAACCAGCGGTGAACAGTCATGTTCTGTTTGCTCACCTGTCCGATAAGAGACTTGTCAGCTTTCCACATGAGCTTCTTGATACCGTTACGCTTGCAAATATCCGCTACAAGCTGAATCAGTGCATTGTATGCCTTGTCGGTTACAGCGTAAGGGTGGGAAGTGTCGGAAGCAACCTCAATGGTGACAGCTCTGTTGTCATTTGAAGCAGACGAGGTACACCAAGAACGGTCTTTTTCGTCTACAGACAGACCGATTGAACCGTCTTTACCTACGACATAGTTTGCGGAACACTGTCTGTCAGTATTGACAAAGTAGTCGCAACCCTGTTTTGCTGTCCACTGACCCACGATACAATGAATCGTGATAGTATCAATGGCGTGATTTCTGTTTCTTGTCTTATTCTTGGTGATATTTTTGTATGTCACCAACGGACTGTTTGTGTAACCCATAACTTACCTCCTTTATAAAAATAGACTTTCGTTGGAACACTTCTGATAAATATGCTTTATGTTTTCGATTGCAAGTACAGCCTTGTTGTTTTCATATTCGGGGTGCTCCTCGCAATATTTTTCGTACTGAGTAATATCGTCAAGGATTTGGTCGAAGTGTTCCTTTGAGTGCTTGCAATCATGCAGGATTTCATCGTTAAAGCGTAAAATACGATACCTACAGTCAGTAGTCTCGGTCTCAGCCATTTTTCGGGACAACTTTTCGAGTAACTTTGAGTTTTCTTCTTGTCCTGCTCTCACTTCTGCAATAGACTCCGAGAACATTTTCTGAATGTCGAGACTTTGTTTGTGCCACTCCGGGTAGTGGGACGCTTGATCGATAACAGCTTGAATCTTTCGCTCTTTTTCTTCCTCCTGCTTATATTTCTCAATCATGTGATTTCTCACAGTGTTGTAGATTTTCCACAGGAAGACCAAGGCGGCAATTCCAACCACGACTGTAACGACCTTCACCTCCCCGAAGATTTGTAAAAATTCGTTCATCTAAACTCTCCTTATCACATATTAGCTACCTCGAAGTGAGCCGGAATCTCGTGCGGTTTATAAAGCATATCAGTGATAAGCTGAATACACTCGTAAACCTTCCCATCGTCCGGGTCAAGAACTTTCATGCCTACATCAGCCGTCATATTATATGCGTAAGGATAGATACCGTCCTCGTTAGGAGCAGGTCTCGCACCGTACAGAGCTTCTGTTCCGACACTAAAAGGTGGATAAATCTCTTGTGCAGTGAGAGAAGGTTGCTTCACATAACCAAGGTTTCCGTTGTAGGAAAACAAGTCGTTTTTCTTGTATTCCTTTCCTGCTACCCAAGGTTCAACTGTTTCCGCATATACGCCGCTGTCTGCGGCAGGAGCGTTACCTGTTTCAGCCACATACATTTTCATTGCTCTTGCCCCTGTATCGAGCAAGGAAGAAATTTTGTTGTTTGTGCGAGTTTTAATCGCTGTTGCCTGTTTCACAAAATCAGTTCTCATTTGTGTTCACCCCCAAAATCTCAAGTGCGGCTTTCATGTCCTGCACAATACTTGCACCCTCGTTTACTTCAAGGGTTCTACCTGTGATAAGCCAATCGGTCATGTTTGCTTCGATGTCTTCACGCATATTCTCACGCTCCGGCAGGACGAAAGTGTATTCGTCATACTCAAACATGACGGTTTCTTCTTCGGTCATTTCATCGACCACAGTGACTTCGTTGATATTGTCACGAAGTCGTACCTCTGCATAGCCCGGAATGGGGCGATAGGGTTCGATGTTAAGCACATCGGGAGAGACATTTCCTCTTACTCTCATTGCTGACTACCTCCTTTAATTGTTTGATGTTTACAGTGTCATAATATTTTTTCTTCATAGCTTTTGAATCCGTATGTTTGAAACAGGAACTTCGGGACAAGAAGCCGGAAGCGATTTTGTATGGTACAGGTCGTTTCTGCCTTTGGAGCTTCTGAATATATCTGCTTTGTCGCATAAGAGCCAACGCTCGTCTTTTGCGAACTGTAGTGACTCTGATACCGAAACACCGACCAACAAAATCTATCTTACGACCTTTACGGTGCTTCTTCTCTTTGCAGTTCTTTTGAATACGGTACAACTGATAATCGTGCTTTACATTCATTCCAAGCCCATCTATGAAGTCCATGACTCCATATAAGGCTTTGCGAAGTTTTCTCTTGTTGCCACCGATAATGACTAAATCGTCAGCATAACGGATATAATGTTTAACACCGAGTTCCTGTTTGATGAAATAGTCAAGCGGTTGTAGGAACAACTCAGCCAGCCAAGGGGAAGTGTAATTCCCTATCGGAAGTCCTTGAGGGTAGGAATCAATCACTTTGTAAATGATTTGTAGTGCTTTCTCGTCTTTGATTTTCTCTCGCAGACGAGCTTTCAACCTGTCGTGAGGTATTGAGGGATAAAACTTGCTTATATCCATCTTCACGCAGTATTTTGCGTGTTTGATGTCCCTCATGGTAGCTTTCTCCACACCTTTGCAAGCGTGGTCGATACCTCTCTTTGGAATGTTGGCACAACTCCAATGATAAGCTGATTTCATAATGATAGGTTGAAGCACTTGCACGATAGCATGGTGAGCGCATTGGTCGGGATAGAATGAAGGAATCTGTAATTCTCTTTTCTTCCCGGACAAACCGTCTTTTATGATACGAGTCTTATAAGGTGTCGTAAAATCCAAACGAATCAATCGTTCTGAGAGGTCTTGTGCGAAAGCGTCAAGGTTCTCGTTCACTATCTGAACGGTTTTACGCTTTCTCTTGTGTTTTGAAGCATTTATGATAGCCTGTCTACAGTTTTCGACTGAGACTATCTGCTCATAGATGAAACCAAATCTTTTCATTTGCTTTTGTTTCTTATAGGGCTTTCGAGAGTGAACCTACTAACCCTATCCCTCCAAACTATTTTTTACCAATGGGTACGGCGATACAGTATTTGATTGTAAACTTCTAACAAAAGTAGGCGAGAGCCAATGTTCGTGTTGGAATTGGACGAAGTGTTGTCCAAATTAGCCGTAAAGAGACCGCATTTCGAGCCATTATTCCAATTACCGCCGTGTTGGAACACTCGCTTTACTGTTCGCCTTAGAGACCTTATAAGTTCTTTATCATTCAATTTGCCATACTTAGCTCACCCACTTATGTGGGGGAGAGAATCCCCCACACCCCCTTAGGAGGGAATATAAAGCAGGCGAGAGCCAAAGGACGCGCTGGAATCGGACGAAGCGTAGCCCAAAGCAGCCGTAAAGAGACCGCATTTCGAGCCATTATCCCAATTACCGCCGTAGCGGAACACTCGCCAACTCGTAGAAGACCAGCAAGCGTCACAGTCGAATGTGGACTCACTACCACTACCAGCGGCGGCAGGAAGCATTACATGAGCATTGTTTCCTGTGTCAAGACCTTCCTCAGTGATGTAGGAAGAAGACCAGTTTGTTGCACCAGTGAAGGACAATGCAGTGTAATTTGTTGCGGTATCGTCCGCATACTTGGAAGGGTCATTGCAAACATAATAAGCACCATTATTCCAGTTGACACCATCGACCCATTCCCAAACATTTCCCCACAGACCTTCGATACCTCTCCAAACAACATCGACTTTGCCATCTGTTCCAGCAGGTCTACCTGTGAGGTTCGCAACACTGTTGCAAGAACCTGTGCTGATTGCGGAACTATTGCTGTCACAGTAACCTCTACCGATTGCAGACTGCATATTATTGGTAGCAAACTCTACCAACATCAACATCTGAATTGCAGAGAGGGCGGCAATGTCCCAAAGACTCCAACCAGCTCCTTTTGCTTTCGCATTTGTTCGGAATTGCGCCCTTGTCTGAGACACTTGAGGACTCGCCCCGGAAACAGACTTGTTATTGCCGGAAGTCTTATATGCACCAACATAGATGTAGTCTACTTCAACGCCAGCATGATTGAAAGCAGGGTGAAGGGTAAAACCTGCGGTGTTCTTATCGGCAATTCTGATATGCTCGATATTCCCTTCTCGATAACGCTGAAACCAAAACTTAGGAATCTTTACCATTACATCACCAGTGGAAAGAGTTTCCCTTGCAATGTCAGACCAAGGATAGCAGTTATCGAAATCACTTGCTCCGGCAGTCGTACCTACAGAAGCGGTTGCTGTCTTTCCAACAGCGTCATCAGTTCTCGCCCATGCAGGAGAGGAAGCTGTCTTGTCTCTGCTGATACCGTAGATTTTCACGAAGGAAAGTTCCACGCTTTCGGTCTGTCCGTCTGTGGTGATAACAACATTGCTGGAAACGCTCTCGCCGTTCTGCGTAGCCGTAATAACCCATGTACCGACTGCGTGTACCTTGAACTGGTATGTGCCAGTAGAGGTCGTTGCGGTATAGGTAGTACCGCCACTTGCACAAGTAAGAGTTGCACCAGCAGGGTATGTTACATTGATTGTTGCGGTGAAGTAGTAATAGGTTGCTTCATAGTTTGTAACTGCTCCTGCCACAGATACCTTAGAAGCGGTGTTATCCGGCTTAGAATAACCGTCTTCCGCACCATATTCGATATGATAAGTGTCACCGATAGGTACTGTGAAAGAACAAGTTCTGTTAGTCGGAGTAACTGTAGCACTTTTAGTGGCAGTACCGTCTGTTTCATCAACACAGGTTACAGTTACGCTGTTAAACGCTGTATCATCGTCAATGTTGATAGTAACATTGACTTCTTCTCCGTCAGCAGGAGCGGCAGAAGCACGATTGGCTTCGTTGCTTGAAAGATTAAACACTCCTTGCGAAGAATAAGGGAAAGCAGAGAAGTAATAAGTTTTACCTTCAACAAGGTTTCCTACCACAAACTCCGTTGTGTCATATTTTCCGAGTTCTTCATTATCAATCACCAATGTTCCCTCGGAAGTATTTTTCGGATAATCGTCTTCTCCCATGCGAATCATAACGCCGCCTACGGAACAAATCAGATTTCCGTCCATATAACTGTCTTCGGGTTCTAAGAACCTCAGACCAATTTCTGTTTTAGATACTGAGAAAGCCGTAAACTTTCTCATGTTGTTAGGAGCTTGACCTACCTTCTGTAAGATTTGGTCTACTGTCCATTTTGCTTCTGCCCAGCCCATTATTTCACTTCCTCCTTAATACTCAATCCGTCAGCAGTAAATGTGACGGTCTTAGTTTTAGCTAACACATCGTTCTCATAGAGCTTTTGAACAATGGTGCTTTCCGACACAAACTCGGTCAAAATCTTCTTTTTATCGTATGTTTCAGTGATGGTTTTACCGTCTTGAGAGAAAATAGTGTTTCGAGGTGTGAAACCATCTGTCTTCAAGTCCAGCGTTTCGATTTGATTCAACAGGTTTCCGGCAACATCTTCGCCAAGCTGACCTTTGATAAATGCAAACCACTGATTGAAAAGCTCCTCTTGGTTTTTCTCAAACGCAGTGATTTCCGCACGATAATCTGTCTTGATAGTGTTAATTGCGGAATCGCCCTCTGCTTTCAAATCAGCAACATACTGCTCAAAGCCTTTTTGAGTATCATCAGCTTCATTCTCAAACAATCCTTTTTGCGTGTTGAAGTAGTTTTGAAACGCAGTGTACAGGTCAGTTCCGTTTTCCACCATAGACATGAGAGTGTTGAGTGCTTCATTCATTCGGTTGGCTTGTAATGCACCGAAGAATGAATTTTCTTTGTTGCTGTAGGCAGTTACATCTTGAAAAGATACCGTTCCATCTTCATTGCGGATTTCGTTGTACCTTTTGAGACCACTCCAAACAGCGTCAGTGTAATTTACAGGTAACAGTTCCCAAGCCATTTATAGGTCTCCTCCTTTCATTCCAAAATTCCATGTGAACATTCGTCTCCCTTCTCGCTCATTTGTGAGCCTGTCGTAAAGGTCGAGTATTGCTCCCTCAAGTCTGTTCAGCTCCACGAAGTCCATAGTGTTACCGTTATCAGCGTAAGTAGGTGCAGTACCATACGACCTTTTAAGAGAGTGATTGTTTACCGTTTTTAAGTTTTCTTCAAGCTGATTGATTTCGTCAGCATAGAAGTAATCAACAGGAGTACGGTCAGACCCAAGAGAAACAATCGAAAATTCGTCATACATTTTGATTGCCAGCTCTCGAAGGTAGTCGAGATTGTTTTTGATACGGTTAAAATCCGTAGCATTAAATCGGTCTCCTGTGTAGATACCTTCGCTGTCAGTCGAACCATGCCAGTCTGTTTTAGGTGTTTCCCAAGCCATTCCTTAACCTCCTAACCTTCGGGCAGTAACTTTGCCGGAAAAACTTTGATTGAAATTGAGAGTTTGACGGTACACAGTTACTTTCATATCTGCATGGAACTCGTTTTCTTGATAGATAATGTCATTTACATCAAGTTCCGGGTTTCCTCTCGTGTCATACTCATACTCAATGCCAGAAGCATAATAGCCACCAAGCCACTCGGCAAGGTCTGTAGCCATCGTAATATCCGACATAAGAGGGTTTTCCCATTTAATCGTTTTGCCACGATTATTGAGTGATTTGATAGCGTACTGCTCTACGATTTTGTAACGATAGCCGAAAATCTCAATGCGGTAGTTCCCGGTTGCTTTGAACTGAACTTTCACATAATAGTCCCCAGACTCCAAAATCACAGGAGCAGTTGCGTTCTCAGCCGTAGCTCTGAAATTATAAGAGGGTTCTCCGATAAAGAAGGTGGCTACATCACCATTCGTTGCAGTAACTTCCTCGCTGATAAGGCTTTCTTCCTGCGTTCCCTTCTGATAGCTATAAGCCGGGACAATGACTTCCTTGACAAGCTCCTGCTTGATTGCCTTTGGTGAAGACAACATATCAGTTCTCGTCATAGTGAACTCAGTCACATCACCGAATTGGAAATTGTTCAACACAATACGGTTAAACGGTTCTGCTGTCTGTGTGAACTCGATTTCCATTCTATCGAAATCATCAAAAGGAGTACGGAGAATCGTTCTTTTCTCAATGTCTGTTTCGGTTACTTCCACAGTAGCTACAAGTTCACTGTTGTTATAGGTGTAGATTGTAAATGCCGCTGGGAGCGTGTTGCCAAACTCAAACATAGCACCATAGTACATACAGGCTACTTCCTGCTGAATAATCACTCTTGGATTGCTTGCGAAGTTTCCTTGAGTATTGGAGATTTCAGCAGACACATAACCAGTGTTACGAATACCCACTCCATTTCGAGGGAGAAAGAACATCGAACCATCAACGGTTGTGTGATTGGTATTCAGCGAAGCATATTCGTCCTTGACCTCTCCATTCAGAATGTTTGCTACATTGGAATAGCTTGCTTCTGTAGGGGCAGTAGCCGCCGCTTCTGGGACAAAGGAAGATTTAATCTGAATCGTTCCTATTCTCGTCTGAGACAGAACACATCGGCAAGCATTTGCGATAATCTGTAAGGCTTCCTTACATTTCGCTCTCGGCAGAGGGTTCTTTGTGAACAACCTCTTTAACTGAGGGTCAATGTAGTAGGAAGTCTGTCCAGCTTCTTGAAGGACACTCACAGCAAGGTCATAATAGCTGACTCCGTTTGGATTGTATTTCCCCTTGTAAAACTCGGTGTCCATGTTTCGGAAGATGTCTTGACAACGAATCGTTGCGGTATAATCGTCCGACTCCCACTCAGAACAGAGAAGGTGATTTCCCATTATCCACTCGACTTCTTCTGAATCCGGCAACTGATAACCGTAATGGATTTCCATTTCCTGTCCTGTTTCGAGGAAGTTTATTGCCGATTTCGGATTGTCCACATTGAAGTAATGGTCGTAGTTCTTTAGAGTGACAGTAAAATCAATCTGCGGAACATCAGCTCCGATAGGAGACACATAACTCTCAAGAGAAGAACTCATTACATCGTTGTTGTAGTACACAAGACCATAACCAAAACGAATGAAGTAAATACGAAGTCTGCTCTGAGGGTTCTTCATGGTGTAGATCACCAATTTCACTTGCGTTATCTGCTCCAATACATCTTCGCTACTGAACAACGCTTGTGTATTGTCTCGATACTCAAACTTTTGCCCGGTGCTTCCGATTATGTCAAAATCCACAGGGTAGTTCTCGCCAAAATTGAAAGTGAGACCCTTTATGTCAGTCGCAATAACATTGAGGTCAATAACCAGTTCAAAGTGAGCTTCCGTCAGAAGTTTTTCGCTTACGATACCTGTATCGAGGTATGTATCAGACGAGTTCTGTCGAGGAAGAAAGAACATTGAACCGTCAACCTTGGTGAAGTTTTCTTCCAGTGTGGCATAAATTGTATCGTCAGCGTGTTCCCCGAAAATGTTTGAATGATTTGAGAAATAGGAGAACTGACCGCTTTTAACACTTGCTTTTGCCTGTGCTTCTTGATTGACAAGTCCGAAAGAGAGCATAATGTACGCTCTCTCTCGGAGAGAGGACTTCATGCTTTCTTTATAAGCTCTTGAAACTTTTTGCATAAAATCCCTCCTTTACTCGCCGCAATCAATCAAATTCACTTTACAATTTCTGTAATGTGTAGGTCTTCCGTTATCATCAACCCAATACGGTTCAGCAGTCCTGTCACCGGGGTACATTTTTATGGTTTTAGGACTGTTTGAAACAGGGTCGATGAAAGTCACATACACGAAGAAATTACTCAAAACTTTTAGTATGCGACTCCACTGTTCAGCGGTGAGCCAAGCCCATTCAAGACCATCAATCTTGTACTGGTCTCGACCCACACGCTGACCTACTACCGCACCATTGGCATTTCTGCCAGCGTCAACAACAGTGGTGACGATAGGGTGTACCCCTCGCTTTGGAGGAGGTAATTCATATCCGTTTATAATCAAGTACGACATTACCGCACCTCCTTATCTTGTAAATACATAACCGTTTGCCTTTTGCTGAGTGGTAACAGCGTCAGAAATGACTCTGTTGCCGACCTTCACAATCGTTTGTTCCTTCTTGTCAGCTTGTCTACGAACATCTTCTGCCATCTGAGTTACTGTAGGTTCAATGAACTCGTGATAGAACTCCTCCATACCTTCTCTGAATCCGGCAATGGAGTAAGACCTGTTGCTCGTAAAATCCACAGAAACATCTTTTGCGAAGGAATCCGAGCTGTAGTATCTCAATGCAGAAGTGTCAACAGCAAAGCTCATAACAGGACTTACGCTTGTGAAGGACTTCGCCCAAGCGTCTACAACACCCTTAGTTGTCTTCCCAAGAGAAGCGATACCGTTGTTGTAGCCAAGGACAGTATCGAAACCAATTCGCATGAACACCTTGGACGGAGAGTTAGAGTCAAGCTCTGCTTTGAAAGCCGCCTTTGCGTCAGCCGCCCACTCTCTCATATAACTGCGAGTGGTGTAATACAAATCGTTGACACCGTTGTTGAATCCTCGTACAACATCTTTACCAATATCGTAGAAGGTACTGTAGGACACAATGTCTGTGAAATACTTCTTAGTATTGTTCGCCCAAGTGGTGATACCACTCTTTGCACTCTCAGAACCAGTGACAACTCCATTTTTGAAACCATCAATAATGTCCTTTGCGTACTTGGCGAATGTCTCTCTGTTTACACCTCCATAGCTTTTGTTTGTGAACCAGTTCTTGATGTTGGAAGCCCAAGAAGTGATACTGCTCTTAGACTCGCCGGAAGAAGCACTGATTTTATTTCTAAAGCCACTGATAATGTCTCCTGCATAAGTGGAGAATTTTGTCTTGTTGATACCGCCGTAGGAACTATTTGTGAACCATTTCTGAACATCAGTACCCCAAGTTTTTATCGTACTTTGAATAGTAGAATACTTGGATTTGATACCTTCGTTGAAACCTGTTACGATGTTAGCTCCGACTTCCTTCAAGTTGACCTTGAGACCTTCGGACAGTTTTACTGTACCTCCGCTTCCTGCGATTTTACCCAACTCGTCCATGAAGTTTGTGTAACTGTTCATAAGTCTAATTGCGGTTTGCAGTTCGGGGTTTGCAACTCTGAGGTTGTCATTCAAAGATTTTGCCTGTCCTGCGATAGTCTCAACTTCATTAGCCAATTTATCAATCGGGTCTTGCGTGAACCAGTCGATAATCGTGTCGATAGTGGCAGAAAGCCCGGAAACTGCACTTGCTCCTGTATATCTCACTACTTCTCCTGCGAAAGCTACCATGAAGTCAACAAACGAAGACATATCTGTAGTCAATGTAGGAAGTTTCGTGTTCAAGTTTGCAAGAGCAGGGGATAATCTGTTGCTTAATTCGTTTGCTACAGCCACAAGACTTTCTGTGAATAGCACAAACGCCGCCGCAAGCTCTACGAGCAACGCTGTACCGAGTCCGATTGCCAACGGTAATGTACCAGCGGAAGCAACTGTAGCCGCACCGAGAGCCGCCGTAACGACACCGATACCAACCAACAAGCCTGTGCCAATACCTATACCCTTTGCGATTGTTTCACCGTTGTTAAGTACAGGTTGCCATGCTTCACCGATTTTGTTCAGTCCCTTACCGATAGCCCAAACCTCTACAATAAAGAGACCTGTAGCAACGCCGAGTTCAAGAAGAATCGCAGTTCCTATACCTACATTCAGTGCAATAGTTTTACCAGCAGTACCGAGAGCGTATGTTGCCGCACCGATACCAACAAGCAATCCAGTTCCGACACCGATAGCAATAGCTACTGTGCCAGCGTTTTCAATAACAGGTTGCCAAGACTCAGTTACCTTACTAAGTTCCCAACCAACGACAGCGATTGCTCCTGCGAAGATGATTGCTCCTGCCGCAACCTCACCGAGAACAAGTACACCCATACCGATGTTTTTAGCGAGAGAAGATAACTTCGGAGACAATGTACTTGTTGTGGTGTCAAGTGTTTCGGTAGCCGTAGTTACCGTTTGTACGGCGGTTGTAGCCTGTCCAACATTGGCGATTCCCTTGATTTTAGAGAACACATCGAGAGCAACGACCAAGCCGCCGAGCAGTTCAAGACCTCCGACAATTAGTGTTACTTTATCAACACCGCTCCAATCGCCCTGTTTGATTGCGTCCCAATTAGTAGCAATCTCACGAATAATGGTAGTAAAGCCTTGCAGAGCAACGCTCCACGCCGCCAATTTGATATTGCCAGTGAAAACACCGATACCGATTGCGATATTGGTTAGACCTCTTACAACGGACAGGGCGTTTTCCCAATTTAAACCGTTGTCTGCAATGTCCTTCACATTCGCAACTATTTCTCCAATACCTTGTACAACTTTCAATGCACCGCCGACCTTTAGATTACCGAGCATTATTAGTGCGTCTCCGACCATTCCTGCAAACTCACTCAGCATACCAGCCACATT
>NFZD01005652.1_pt1 | contig 47068 bp, 49 predicted proteins | sample 1095381 | NCBI WGS metagenome assembly NFZD01 (sample SAMN03609891, study PRJNA323583) | gut metagenome | isolation source: feces | host: Rattus norvegicus | place: Denmark: Riget | collected 2013 | reverse complement strand
TTGCAGGTATGGGTTCAGTAGCAGCGAAGTCGGTGCCTGCTGTAGCTGCAGGACTTATAGCTATAGAGCTGTTTACTGATGCTCTCGGGCCGGCTATAGAAGGCTTGGAATCATTCTGGGACGGCTTAAAATTATCGTTTGAACGCTATAATTCTACTCGAGAAAAGATGGTTGAGCTTGAAAAGCAGCGTATTGAAAACGATACAAAAGCTATCATCGAAGCACCTTTCAATATTCTCGAAGAAGCTGCAAACAAGCTCTATCAAACTTGGGACAGCAACTTACGCACAATAAACGCTACACAAGGTTATACTAAATCAGATCTTCAAGACCTAATGGCTTCGTTTGCTGAGCGGATAAGGTCTGAGGGGCTAAGTAAGTATGTTAGCGGTGCAGATATAACAGATAATCTCGCTAAGGTTCTCGAAACAGGATTATCTGGTACAGTTGCGGAAGAATTTGCATACTATGCAACTAAGCTAAACGCAGCCGTTCCTACGCAAGATTTCTTCAACTACGCAGAGACTTATGCGTCTCTCGCAGCTACTGCGATCAAGAACGGTAAATCAGAAGCTGAGGCAATAGCTTATGCTAATCAGCAACTTGAGCTGTTTGCAAGCAATGTGCTCTATTCAAGCCGTCAGCTTGCAGGCGGATTTACTACAGGGCTAAAAAGCGCTTCTGATCTATTTAAATCGTCAGTTCAGATAGTGCAAGCTGCAAAGTCCGGTAATGTTTCTACTATATCCGGAGTGCTGACATCAGTTGCAGCAATCACAGGTTCTATTGCACCTGATCTTGCATCGTCGATGACTGATGCTATTGTTAAAGCTGCAACAGGCGGTAACTCTTCAGAAATCGTAGCACTTAGATCGCTTGCAGGTATAAACGCAGGTAATACAGAATTTCTAAGAGCACTTGCAGGCAATCCTCAGAAGGTTTTCTCAGATCTGTTCACTAACCTTGCTAGGATGCAGAAGATGTCCAACGATAACTTCATGGAAGTTGCTGAAGGGCTGTCAAGCGTTTTCGGTCTATCAATGGACGCATTCGCTCGAATAGATTTTGATTACCTTGCTAATGCTATAAATTCAATGAGCGTAAATACTGCTTCGCTTGCAGAGAACGTGAGTCTTCTAAAATCAGGAGAGACCACTACTACAGCAGAGCAGCTAAGAATGCAAAAGATAAATGAGATAATGATAGAAGAAGGTCTGTCATATGTTCTTGATAATGAAGTAGCAAGATCTATTCAAGAGAATATGTGGGCTGAACAGAGAGCTCAAAAGATAATGGAAGCAACGTATGCGGTTGAGCTAAAAGGTTCTGTTCTTGATCTACTCGAAGGCATTCGTCAGACTGTTGACAATATCACACTTTTGCTCAATCCGATAGCGTGGCTGAAGAAAGGCGCAGATCTAATAGGAACTGCAGTTGAACGATCAAAGCAAGCAGAAGATATAGTGACGCTTCTAGAACTTGGCAAGGTAGGTATCGGCAACGCTCAGTCATTACATAATCTAACTACAACAGGTAAGCAGCTTGATATAGTCGATCACATAATCACTATGATGGGCGGTGAATCTGCTTACGAATCTGCATCCCTCAGTCGTCAAGGTTGGTATGACGCGTTTAATACATTCGGAAGAGTGTTCGACCCGCTTTCTCAGCTGTTTTCAATAACAACTAGTAATTATTCGACTATTAGAGAATCTTCATTTGCAAACACGTCCGCAGCTAGTAGGCCGTCGTCACAATATTCCTGGAAGTCACTTGGAAAGAGCATGGTAGCTTCGATCTTCGGTACTGGTAAGCCGTCAGGTAGGTCGATATCTACAGCTCTTTCGACAGCAAACGCTACTTCAGCTGAAGATAACAACAAAGCAATCATTCAAGCAAGTTTCGACAAGATGTTAGCTACAATGAGTGACTTTGTCGAGCAGAATAAGAGCTATGAGGATTGGGTAGCTACTGCGAAGAATTTCCGGATAAATGATTTCAGTGATGCAATTGAACAGCTTGGTTATACCGAAACACAACTCCAAGGTTATTTTAAGGAGCAAGAAGCAAGACAAGCTGCAGAAGCACAACATCAACGTAACGAAGCTGAGGAGAGTTTTTGGACTAGGGGCAAAGAATTCTGGAGTAAGAGCGAAGAATATCAACTTAAACTTGTCGATCTGACAACTGCGGGCAATAAATTACTTCAACAGATATTCGACAATAATAAATCATTTAAGCAGGGGTTTGAAGATTACTTCATAAATCATTTGTTCTACTCTAAGTCATATGATCACAGTGACGTAGTTAGGATACAGAAAGATGAACAGTACAAAGCTTCAGATGCTATTACAGCATTAGCTAATGCTTTGACTGGTGCAAGTGATCTAACTGACCCAACGTTGCAAACTAATGCAATCCTATCTCAGATACTCATTGTTGCTCAAGCAATACTTAATCAAAATAATACAACTGGAAAGCTTTCGCTTTCAGACACATTATCTGGAATGGGCTTAGGTCTAGTAAAATATGAATCAGTATAATCAGGAGGACGGAAGATGAATTTCATCAAATTTGCAACAGGTACAACAAATATATTTCCTCTCGCAAATAGTCACAGCGGAGGTCAGCTTTTAAGCGAATGGAATCTTCGTTCTCGAGAGAGCGTAGCTTGCGGTCCGGCAAGCAGTGACAAACGACTCAGTTATAGCATAGGCCCGTCATATGTTAACTCAGAAGAAGATTTCAAGGTAACCGGTTTAGGGTCTATACTTACAATATCGAGCGGCCGTGCGTTGATAAATGGTCATTTCTTCGAGTCTCTTGTTGACGTAACCGTCGATATGGCTGAAGCGAACAACAATTTGATCAAACGGCAGATGGGCACACTTAAAGGTAGCTTGACTGTTGGCCTTAAAGCAATGTACAGCACAGAAGCTACTATAGCTGGTACAATGACTGTCGAAAACGAAAAACATTTTTATGAGGGTGTTCAGGTTGTTGTTCTCCCTTCTAGCGAGTTCAAACTTCCCGAAGATTCGCCTGAAGATCCTGCAGGAGCGACTGCTCACATAAAGTTAGCTACTTTCTATTATTCGAATGGATCTATCCAGAGTAAGTCAATTGTTAATAACTATCCTGCAAAATGTCAGATAATGAGCGCAGATAGAATAGCGAACGTTGATAATCTGTTGTCTGATATGTATGTTAACAAGACTGGGCTGCAGCCTGGAGCGCTGTATACTTTCTCTGGCAAAGGTAACACTAATCAAGATACTTGGTGTAACTCGGTTGATAGCTTGATGGTGTGGGATAGCAGCCCTAGGCTGACTACCAAGAAGCCTGCGGAGCATCAAGCTGAATTCGGTGTCAAGGGCAGCGGAGAGGTAGTTCTGCAAATTCCGCATAAGCAGGTAGACGGATTCAGCAACACAAACGGTGATCCTCAATATTATCAATCTCGTACTATAACAATGCCGGTGGCGGATTACGAATCTGGAACATCTGGTACGGTAAGTAGAGCATATACTCAGAATGTTAAGAACATAGGAGAGAAGATAAACAACTTCTATCATCTGACATCTGGTAAACAAAGAGGATATGTAGAGGTAATATCAGATGCTGAAAGGACTGAGCTTCCTGCAATCAATCAGTCCGTTTGGGCAGCCGGAGATTACGTTTTAGTAGGCACAGATAACTCTGTAGTAGAAGCTGTAACTACTTCATTGATTAAACAGCCATCTACACTCTATGTAGTGCTCCCTCCGCTAGTAACAAAAGTAGAATTTGTTTCAACTAATAATGATGGCAGTATTCCTCAAGCTCTAAAAGGCGTACAGATACACAAAATTGTTTTAAGCTATAAGAGCAATGATCCGGTTCCTAACATTGATAATTCCGAAATATATAACAACGAGCTGAAAGTTGCGTCCGGTAATTATCACGGCGATCAGAACAATGACTATATCCTTGTTGAGTATACTGACCTCAATCCTGACACTAAGAAGGAATATATAACATACTATTTCTACAAAGTTGTAGCTACATCCGGCAAGAAAGTTTATTCCGATCCTATTCTGCTAACCGGTCAGACAAACCTTGCAACTGAATCAATGATAGGTGGATTCTTAAACGTACCTGATACTGCCCTCGATGCAGGATATGTATATCGTGATTCCGATGGGCATTTACGGATATTAGATTATGCCCTCCTTCGGTCAGGTACATTAGCGTATCAGCTTGACTCAGACAAGCAATACGGTCCAAACTTAACTAACGCAGGTATTCAAGAGCAGCTTGACGAGTACGTTAATAATCGAGTAGCTTTCAAAGCTGATAATACTGACAATGTGATAAACATAACTCTGAATCTAGATAAACATGATGAAGCGTCTGAAATAGTGCTACAGAATATAGATTCTAGATTTGGTGCGTGGGTGTATTTACATATAACTGGAGAAGCTACTGATACAACTACGCTTACTATCAAGAATTGTCAGAAGCTGCGAATTGATAACAGCACTTTGAAGACTGAGGAAAGCAAATCAGCTAGACCGGTAATCAATCTGGTAAACAGCTGTTTGTATTATGACTCAATTGTTATAGAGAATTTGAACAAAATTGAGGATATGACTCTGTGGTATGAACGATTTGATTCTTCTGATCCAAATATCGTAGTCGACGGCATGAAGGTGATCGATCTTGATGTTCCTTCAGTTTCATATGACTTAGATTATTGGTCACCTGATGTTCCTAATGACAACCATTACATGTATTCTCTGCAGAGTGTAACATTCACTGGAAATGGTACAATCATCGGAGCCGGAATGTACATCAAAAACAACACTACTGCAAATGTTGCGTTTGGACCTTCAATAATAGCATCACAGTTTAGCTTACCTCAAGGCGTTGGGTTAGCGTATCCTAAATCTAGTTTAGCATCACCGATTAAGATATCCGGTAGCTTCGTAACTGCATATCCACAGCCTGATACGCTTGAATACAGAGTAATCAAAACACACTTCACAGCGCTATCTCAGAAATATAATTATGCCACAACTGAATCAGAGCCTGGCACAATTTCTATACTGGCTGAAGCGTCATCAATTGGAGGAGTAGTTGGAATTGATCCGACAAAGGAGATTGACGGATGGGCACCTACTTCCTTCCATGTATTTGAAGGAATGGTGATAGGATGAACCTTACTAAGGACTCGATAAAGATAAAGTATACTCGAGAGGGTTATCTGCCTAATTATCCATATCATATGATTTCAGACGAAGAAATGTTTAAAGCGTTCTTAGATGTCGAAAATCAATCAGGTTTCTTCTACGATAACTACCCCATCCTTGAAGAATCGTTGGTTTCAGAGTATGAAGCGTTGATAGCTGAAATTCAACGACAGATAAATGCCGCGCTAGAATCTGATGACGACGATATAGAAGTTAGCGATTGGATATATACATATATGTTGGGTCAAGTTATATCGGTAAACAGCGAGAAAGCAGATATACATGATTTGCTTGTGCTGTTGAATGAAGATAACATAGATGACGAGTTTCTGTCGGAAGCGCAGCGAGCTTGTTATAATATAAGTAAGGCTTGGGTGAACAAGATTGCATATAGACCGCCGACAATGTTTGGTGAGCCACATGTAATAAAGTATTTGAGATTGCTTGACTCGGGAATATCCGGTAAGGGGTGATCATTTGAAATACCTCGAGATAAATAAGAAAACTACATTATCTGAACTTGCTGACAAAATAGGCGACAAGAATGTAGAACAGGTGTTAGCTGTAAACGGCTTAACACGATCTCCAAACATCGGTAAACAGTTTTCTGATATATGCGAATCAGCAAGAAATTCGGGTGCTTCAGATAACGCTAGTACGTTCTGGAGAAAGAAGAAAACTGTTCTCAATACAATGACTCAAGACTCAGATGTATTCGAGAAGGCTGCAATAATGAGCGATTCGGATTGGAATGTCATGGCAACAGTTATGACATTCCCTTCAGCTATTCGCATACCTGATAACATTGAGTTACCAGATTCAACAGATATATTAGGCAATAATGTTGCGATAGCTAAAGATATCTATGATAAAGCTATGAACCAACTAGAGAACAAGCCTCACATAATTGACCCTGGAATTTTCAACGAGTTCAGCACAATAAAGAATTCAAAGATAATAGATCAGAGAAGCCGAACCAATCAAGGTACAACTCAGTTTAACATACCTTGGGGAAGGATAACACTGCATTCGTCTATATCAGGAGACTCAGTTAATCTTCCTTGCTATCCTGAAGAAGTTGAAGACAGCAGAAAAGCCAACTATTCTACGATGCCAGATATGATTTATCAGTATGAACCTTGGTATGTGTTCGATAGTTCAGGTCCAAGATCAAACACTTATAAGATCGATGCTCATAGAGACATGTGGACAGGTGATCATAGAGATGGCAAAGCAAATGAAATGATTCGCTTCTTCCAATCTAATCTCTATGCAGATTACAACGGCTCAGCAGTTAATACGCCTATAGTGACCCTTTATGTTGAAGGTTCTGCATTAATATCAGGGATAATGACAGATGTAAGTGTTAGCTGGGACGGACCTATTGGACTTGATGGATGGTATCTTCATTTTGTTATGACTTTCACTATAACTGAAGTATCTCAGAAAGCGCTGAACTACAAGTCAGTTAAACAACTGCCTGTAATTGGCTAAGAGGTGAATCGAAGTGTATATACAAAATACATTAACACCATACAAAATTTTAGATCGTACAGCTATCCAATACAGTGTATGTAAGGATTATTCACATGTATCTCGATACAGAGGACTTCGGCAAGTGATACACGACCCTACTTCAACTTATCGAGAAACTACATTAGAATCACCTAATCCATTTACAACAAATTTAGCTGTATCATATTATGAAGTTCCTCAACGATACGAAAACAGATTAGATTTGATTGCAAGAGATACTTTGGGGTCAGCTCAATACGCTTGGGTACTAGCATACTTTAATCGTATTGAAGACGGTTTCACTGCTATGCCGGGTCAAAAATTACTGATACCTAAGTCGATTTCGGCTCTATTTAATTCTGGTGAGGTACTACAGTCAATACCTGCAACTAAATTAAATATAGGAGAAGAGTGATGAAGAGATACATTAAAGCATCTGCATTGTCAAATACAAGGAAAGGCGAATACGATCGCTACCTCCAAACTCACATTTCAGGAGTTCAGAGAGCATGGAGAGATATTCTCAGACCTGCGCTTTTATCTGACAACGAATCTGATTATAATCTTCTTCTAATATCCTCGATAATTGGCCGTCATGATGAGTCTAAATATCAACCTGATGAATATGACGCATATTGTGATTACTTCTATCCTACGGAATCTAATCCTAAAGATGAAGAAGCGTTTGATCGAGCTTGGCTGTTACATCAGAAGCGAAACTCACATCATTGGCAATATTGGGTAATAATCCGAGACGAAGGCGAACTAGTTCCGATGAATATGCCTATTGAGTACATCTGTGAAATGCTTTGCGACTGGTCGTCGTTTCATTATATCAACTCAGAATCAACAGCTAATAAATGGTACAAAGATAATAAGAAGAATATGATTCTTTCAGACGATACCAGAAAGAAAGTTGAGAGGTTGCTCGAACTTGCACCAGAACTTTAAGAGGTGATTTGACCTTGAAAAGAAATTCGTTTGTAAATTTCAACCTTGCCGGTGTATCATTAAATGAACTCGGACTTGAAATTCCATCTCCATTTTCATCATTAAATATATCTAATGGGCAAATAAGTTCATTCACGTCATGGACATTGAACGTTACTGTTGGAGGTGACAGTAACAGAAGCATGAACGTTGCGGCATTTGAAGCATTGCTGTATAGTGCTGCACAGTCTGCAAGCAGCTATTCAAACTCATCTGGTATTCCTGTTTCGTTTGCATTTGGATGGCTAGATGACAACGGCAATATATCCGAATATCTGTCATATCAAGGTTTCACATTGCAATTTAAAGTAAGCACCAACGGCAGATTTTTGCAATACGCGGTAACTGGATATGCTTCGCTTGCAATTCAAACGCATATGCCAGTTCTGAACATACCTGAAGTAAGCGGAATTGTTCAACCATCAGCAATAGTTGAAGGTTTAGCAAAAGCTATCAAAGCCGACTACTATTATGACTTAGACATAGACCACAACGATTCGCCGACGTTAGTTAACCATGGCGCCCTATCAACAAGTTTCAATAAATATGTACGAGGTACCTACGACGGTAACGACGATTATGATTCATTCCCAGGCCTGCTGAGATTATCTAAGTCCTACAATAGTTCAAGAGATGCTGCAGGATTGAAACACGGATATAAGAAGCTGAGCCAAGTACTAAATAACGCATCTGTTACACCTATCAATAATTTTTTGAAACAAGGAATAGCCGATAACACACCTCAATGCTCATCGTTCTCATTCTGGATAGATGAGCCTACAATGACTTCCAGAGGAACAATACATTATAAGAGTAACTCAAATCTATCTGGTGGAACTTTCAAAGACACGCTTGAATATGGAACAGCGAACACAAATGTAATATCTATCAATGGATCATACAATGGTGTTGCTTATAACATGACCAACATGAATTTTAAACAACTTGGTTTTACTATAGACGGAAGCGGCAATACTATAGTTCAAGATGCATCTGTTGTAAATAGTTGGTCAAGCTCGTTGTCTGATGTATTTCAAACTGTTAACATAATAAATGATGTAAACGCAATTGCTTCACAGTTTTCAGGTGACTTCACTGTGCAAATACCTGGAAGTGTTAAGACATATGAAATTGCGCAGCCTATATCTTTGCTTGTTATGTCGGGAAACACGCTATCGCCAATAACTGGGATATATAACATAGTGTCAGTTTCTCATGATATATCAAACACATTTATAACTACACTCAAAGTTCAGCGACTTGTTATGAGTACGGCAAACCAAGTTGCTGCAAATCAAGGTATACTTGTAAAGGGTGGTTCAGCATATCCGTCATTGAGCTACACTACTACACCGAATATAATAAGTACAGGTAAAGTAGATTTTGGATACATGTATCCTACCTTCGAGCATATGGGGTTAGTTGTATGATTATTATGAATTGCCCTATTACAAACACAAATTCGGAAATTAGGACACCCTTCGTCGACTCAGAAACTGATCCGTACTATAAAAAGAATCGATCATATCATACGGGAGTCGACATATGTTGCAACAAGGTTTATTCTGTATTAAGCGGTGTAGTGATACAAGTTTGTCTATTCGATGACCACAAACGAGTAGTTATTCAATATAATAGAGAATACGCAGTGTGTTATGCAAATATGAACGAAATTTTCTGGGAAGTCGGTCAGTCCGTACAAGCAGGCTCTGAGATCGGCGTTGCGGATGGTTTCGTTCATTTTGAATTATGGCGAACTTCAAAAGGTAACTCATTGTGGAGAACATACATAAATAACACAGTGTTCTATAAACATGATCCAACTGAGATTGTAACAGGTCAGACGGTCTTCGCTCCAATCATTCAGTACGACACAGGGGATCAGTACGCAATCTACGGGGATGGGTCAACTGAAGCAATAACTGATATTCATAATCTACCACCGGCAATGTTGCAAGAGTTCTCAAACGGAAGAGGTGATGATGATGCCGACATATAGCGATAGCGGTCTAATTGAAGTTGTAAACCTATCACCTTATAGTTACAGCAGAAAGATAAGCAGTAATCCAAACGGTACAATAGATAAGATAACAATTCATCATTCTGCAGGCGTATCATCTGCTGAGAGCATACTTAATGTGTTTCATATAAAAGAAGCTTCGGCAAATTATGTCATTGGTAACGATGGCAAAATCGGGCTTTCTGTTCATGAGAGTAATCGAGCTATTACTTCGTGTAGTAGTGCTAACGACAGTCGAGCAGTTACTATTGAAGTATCAAATAGTAAATGTGGTGGAGACTGGCCAGTTAGCTCCGCAGCCTACGAATCGTTAATTAAATTGTGCACTGATATTTGTAAGCGAAACAACATAAAAGCGCTAAACTTCACGGGAACAGCTGAAGGCAACTTGACCATGCACTGTTATTTTGCAGCAACTGCGTGCCCTGGACCATATCTAAAAGCTAGATTTCCTGATATCGCACTGAGAGTGAACAGAAATCTCGGATATGATAAAACAGTTATACCTCCATATAGCGGGTCATTGACAGGTATAACAGAATCACCATCGTACTATGCGTCGACAACTGGAAAGTTACAGGTTGATACTACACAGATAACACCATATGTTATTACAGTAGATCGACATACAAGATCTGTTAATTGGGATAAGTTGAAAGATAACGGTGTAATTGGTGTGAACATTGAGGGCGGATATCTGTTTGATTCTGCTCATAAAGTTGTTAAGTTTAGAAGCTCGAAGCTCATGTCGCAAGTTGAACAATGCATGAAATCTGGATTACCTTACAGCATATATTTTGAATCACGCGCAAATTCTGTTCAAGAGGCTCTTAATGAATTGTATGAAATTCAACTTGTATTAGCTACATATACTCCTGGACTAGGTGTATGGTTAGTTACGCATTTTGGATCAAACAAAACTAAAAACAACGCCATACTTGATATATTCTATGAGTATTTTGTTCAGTTTGGATTCAAAGACAAGATGGGGCTATATGTCAAATCTGATCAGCTAAAATTAATTGATTGGACTAAACATTCTGAGAATTGGTATCTGTGGCTTAACAGCCACGTACCTTCGATGTCTAACATAGACGAATTGATGGTTCCTCAATTTTTTGTGCCTGAGGGGGTGGGAAGCATATGAGTTTCAAACCTCGATTAAACGCAAACGGGCTTACATCATTATATTATACAGACCAGAATCCGTACTATCCCTATTTTAAATCAACGTCAGCTTGGTACGCTTGGGGAAGATTCTTTGAAATTTTAGGCTCTAAACCTTCGTTGTGTACAGGTACACCAGGACAGTGGTACGGTTATACTAAAGACAAATACAGCAGAGGACAGACACCAAAACTTGGAGCTGTCGCTTGCTGGTCTACAACAAAGAAAAACGGCAGTAGCAAAGTAGCTATTGTAGAAAAAATAGCTGAGGATGGAGCAGTAACCTTCTCTGAATATTCAGGCAGTTTTTCTACATATACTAGACGAGGAAAGAACTATGGGTCATCTAAGGACTATGTATTTCAGGGGTTCATATATAATCCTAAGGGTGAAGTACTCTCAGCATCTGATCCGTTGTATAAGTTCCTTAATTGCGCCGAATCTTTGGTTGGAAGAGGATATGATTGCACTGACATAACACCTGGACTTCCGTGGTGTGCTGCATTTGTAGCGAAGTGCGCAAAAGTGGCAGGTGTATCGAACAAAATAATTGTATATAGCTGGAGCTCTACTACTACAGCACGCGAATCAGTTTCAAAAGGTTGGGGAACTTGGTATGATGGACCAATCATTGGAAAACAAGTTGTGCCTAACCCCGGAGATTTGATTCTTATCAAATGGGATAAAGTAAAGAATACCTCAAATCGTTTTGATTCTGACCATATTGGAATAGTTCTAGGTGTAGCTAATAATAAGGTATACACTGTCGAAGGTAACCGAGGCGGTGACGGCTCATATCATAATAAAGTTAAACGCTGCGAATATTCAATCAACAACAAAGTTATAAACGGATACTATAGGCCAAAATGGTCTATGGTTGGATCGTCTTATAGCGGTATATACGTTGCTAAAGATGGTAGCAGATTCAAGATAGGTTCCAAAGATGGAGTCAAGTTATCTGGTGGTGATGTACTAGGCAATTCTAGTACAAGCGTCTCTGGTAGCGATCTTGACGTCGGTCCAGTTGTGATAGCTCCGCTGTATGAAGAACTCAATGACAGAGAGGACGCAATTATCAGAGAGGTTGGATATGCTGATTCTAGTGGAGAACCTTCTATATCTACATCGGATATCAGAATTTCTATAGTAAACTATACAACGCTTCTAAGTTCTTACTATGATGCTGTTGCAGAATCACTAGGTGGTCTTGTGCCTGGGATAGGGCAGAGCAACAACGGTAACTACAATACTACAGAGACGTCTCTCGTACCATATCAGATAGTTAAATTCTTCAAAGATTTAGGGCTTTCGTCTGCATTTGGTATCGGCATATGCGGTAACGTGAAGCGAGAATGTTCGTTCCAAATTGGTGTAGCAACTACTGATACTAACGGATTAACTTCAGGCGGAATAGTTCAGTGGAATGGACCCAATTTTACTAACATGGTTGAACATGTTGGGTCAGGATGGCGAACAGATTTAACTGGGCAGCTCAATTATCTCTGGTGGGATATGAATAATCGAGCAAAAAGTTGGTTACGGTATATGGTTAACCGATATTACGGCATTTCAAAAGATATGGTTGATTATATGCGAGAGCAACCCGATACTTTAGCTGGCGCGAAGAAATGCGCTGATATATTCTCCAATTGTTACGAAAACGGTGCTCAGCCTAAACTTTGCTCTGAAATAGCTCAGCGCAACGTCGTAGAGCTCTGGCCATCGTTGTCTAAGGTTAATACCGCTGCTGGAGAGGTGACTCAAATTTGATAGTATTTGGCTATGCTAAACAATACAAATACACAAGCGACGGTACGCTTCTTATTCAAGTTAGGATACCGTCTATACACGGACCTTACGTAAAATCAAACGCTGACGGTAAGTCGTTAAAAACATATACATCTGACGATAACCTCCCCTGGATGCAATCACTTGTGTTACCGCACCCTCCAGCTGACGGAGAGGTAGTTGCGATTGCATCTTTAAATGATACGTCAAGTCAGTGGTTGGTTATTGGGCTAACTGGAGGACAATACTCGCCAGGTGTTATAAACATGTATAGGTGATTCAAATGGCAACAAATAGTTTAAGCTTCCCTAATCTTTTCAATGTATCTCAGAATAGAGTCAATATTGTTGAAGACAGCGCTTCCGTAGTAAACAGAACTAGATTATTGATTCTGACTGAGCCAACTGAATTATATAATGAACCTAATCAAGGTGTCGGATTGAAACGACACCTTTGGCAATACAACAATCCTAATGAGATCGCTATCATAAAAGATAGAATAATTGCACAATTGAGATTGCACGAGCCTTGTGCAGTTCCCGATGCAACACAAGTGTCAGAAGGCTTGCTATTTACAGGTAGCGATACAAAGTCTATAGATCAAGAATACAATCATCTTAAAATGACCATAGCACTTAAAACAACTTTTGGAGAAAACATCAAAATTTCTCTAAACGATGAAGCAGATGGAGGAAATGGCTGATGGCTGAAACTGATTATAAAAGAGGGATAGTTTCATATACATCTCGAGACTATGAAAGTCTTGTCGAAGAATTTTGGAAAATGGTACCTCGACTGACAGAGCTCTGGCAACCTGGTGTAGATGACGACATATGGAGACCTGAAGCAAACGCAGATCCAGGAGTGGTTTTAGGCAAGTACCTTGCAAGCGTAGCTGACATGCTCGGTGTTAATCTTGACTGGATGGCCAATGAGGTATTTGCCCCATCTGTATCTCAGAGAAAAGATGCGGAGAAGCTGTTTGGATTGATTGGATATGAATTGGGTTTCTACACTGCAGCTCGTACCGAAGTTGAATTCAAGAATAATTCTACTGTTGACCTAAAGATAGATTTTGGATTCAATGGAAGTAACTTCTCTACTCTGAATGCATATACCGATATAACAAAACAGCCTCGTGTAATAACATATAATATTTTGCCCCTGACAAATACTTATGGTGCAACAGAAACACGAAGCAAGCGTTCAGTTCTGACTGAGAATCTTGATGTTTTTGCTGAATCTGATATTGTTACGCTTAAACCTGGGCAGAGCGTAACTAGAGTAGCTATTGAAGGCGAACTCAGGTACGTTAATGTCTCTGTTGAGAGTATAAAACGAAGTAATTATATTGTCACTCTGCCATCACAGCATATAGATACAACTGCTATATGGGTCAAAGCAAGATCTTCGCAGACTGCAGATTCGTTCTTACAGACACAGTGGATACAATGTAGCAGCCCTGCAGAATTTATACAGCCTGAGCCGAGGTTTGCTGTGACCTACGATTCATATTCTAACGCACAATTACAGATATCTAATTATCTTAATCAGCTTGAAAACTACGACAAGAACTGGTTAACAATATATTGGATAGATTGCTCAGGCGTTATCGGCTGTGTAGGCCAGAATGTTTTACAGGACTTGCTTCTTGCAAAACCTGATCAGAGCATTGACTCAAACTCCGGAGATCTGCTTGTATCTAATTTACCTAATACAGTAGAGCTACCGCATACACATGTTGTAGTAGGTAAGAGCCCAGAAACAGCTAAGGAAGCATACTTCAATAGTCGCAATTACATAAACACTTGGGACAGTCTCATAACACTTCCTGACTTCAACAGATTTCTAAATAGGGAGCCTGGAGTCGATTGCGGAATTGTAATTGACTGTCAGAAAGCGCTTGAATACAACCTTGCAGTTTACAACGATGAGAATCTGACAGATAGTCAGAAATCAAAGATGTATATCACAAAATATGATTTTCCTGAAGGTGATCCAATATTTGATTGGAGCAAGGTTCTAAACTTGGGGTTTGACCCGAGTGATCCGAACAAGTTTGTTTTTTCAACTAACTTTAAGCGATACACAGCGATGTGCTTTGCAATACACAATGATTTCCAACCAAGTACGTACGGCAGAGGTCAATCTGATAAGGCTCAGATAAAGAAGCAGATAAATTTCGTTCGATATAAGCCGCCTACGCAATTTATCACTAATGTTGAACGAGATTACAAACCGCTGCAAGCAATGACAGTAGATTTAGAGTTTGGCTGGGCAAGAATATTTCCGTTCTATTGCGTAGGAACTATCACGCCTACCAAACCTGTAAGTAAAGATGTAGCAGAAACTATAATAAGCAAAGCAAAAGAAGCTCTAGCCCTTTACTTCTCTCCAGCTAACAGAGAATTTGGTGTTAAGCCAACACTGATGGAAGTTATTGACGTCATAGAAAACTCTGATAGTCGTATTAGACATTTTGATCCTGGTAGCGCAAAAACTGAGGGTATAGTATGGGCTGATTGCGATATAGATTATTTCAATTTGATCAGCTTTGCAAAATATGATGATTCAAAAGCTTCGGCAATGAACATACGAATCAATCCAACATACATAACAAACTCATGAATCACGGAGGTGATATAGATGAGGTTTGAAAAAGTATCTGTTCCAGAGATATATAAGACCAGCGCAGATTTTCGATTCTTTCTCAAATGGTTTGCGCTCGCATTGACTCGGATAAAATTTGATACAGAGAATCTGATTGATTTGTTTGATCCGATGCGATGTCCAGAGAAGCTCCTTTGGATGCTTGGTGACACAATTGGATTCAAGTATGATGATAGGCTACCTGCTTCATACAATCGTTTAGTGATGATGTACTTTATGTCTATGATACGTAACAGAGGATCACGTGACGGAATTACACTTGCAGCCGAAGTCAATCTAGCTCAGTATAACATACTCAAATACGGCGAAGAAAGCGATATATTGAATAACAGACTTGAGGATACTTCTATACCTATCAATGCTGTCTATGTTACTCACAATGTAGAGCAAGGATACATAGATATTGTATACTTCACAACAAAGCCAGAGCCAGTTGATGCATGTCTCGAGTATGTCAGACCGCTTGGAATGTACTTGTTCCAACATTCTGGCGCTCGAACAGATGCCAGGACTAAGATATCTATTGACGCCCGTCTTACAAATACAAACGATATAGGCATATCAATCGGGCCTACACATGTTGGGCACTACAGACGAGACGATTATGCTCGTATGCAGAGATCTAAAAACGATTTAAGGCATGGAGTCTATTATAGAAACAAGAAATACGAAAAAGATACTGATGCTAAAATTGATCCTGGCAAGCGTGCAATGTTCTCGTTACAGATGTCCAACAATGAACATGTTGTAGCATCATTGATAGACCCAATATTTGCGCTTGGTTATAATCCTGTCGATGTAACTTATCATTATCCAGAACCATTCATTAAGTCGGAGCAGCCTGATTGGAACTTGAGGTATGACAGAGATAAAGAGATTGAAGTTGATCAAGGTGATGTTTATACTGTCGAGAAAGACGACCCAGGCACAACTGTCAAACCTAATCCTCGTGTTGCGAATGTCATGCATCAGATAGGCGATGCGATTGCACTGCCAGACGGAAGTTACACCAAGCGAATAGAAGAGGCAGATAGCCCGACTATCGAGGAGTAAAACCTTGTATACTCTTGGTTAACTCAAACAACAGGAGGTGTGCTCTTTGACAGATTTTCCTAAGACATATGGAGAGGGTCCTGCAGTTCTAACTGACGAATCGACCGAAATCAAAGGGTATACTCGTCCAGATTTGCATAGACGAACTGATCCAGTTAAACGTGATAATGAAGTAACTGCGCGAGAATACCAACTCGGAATTTACAACAGAAATTCTTATAGAACAGTTAATATTCAATATCATGACGAGGAGTCTGAAGAGTCTGAGATACCTTAATCGGAGGTGATATGTTGAGTACGCTAGATCTAGCAAAGAAAATACCTATTAGGCACAATGTATCAATCCGGGTGCTTGATCAGAACGGTAACGTAATTTCCGAACACACAGGGCATAATGCAGCGACGAACTCAATGATCACCGGTGTAGCTCATTACCTAACAGGTGACGGGGTGCTTAATCAAGGCTATCATATGCTCAGCCAGTATGTCCCCCAATATATTTCGCTCGGAACTATGGGGCTAATAAATCAAGACGAAGACGCTGACGGATTACCTGCAGGTGTAGGCGTTATAAGCTATAAAGATACTTATGACGATCCAGATATAGAAGAAATTCATCGTTTCATCGATTATATAACTCAAGTTCCAGGATATGGTGCTGACGGATACGATATAAATCAGAATAATAATAGAACTTTTCTTGGGTTAGGTCCTACATTCGAGAATCGTGGAGAAGGTCTTCAGATTGAATCTGAAATCATTCAAAAAGGAGACGTAAATTTCGATGGAAAAGTAGACTTAAATGATTTACTTCTCCTAGTTGATTATGATTGCGGACGATTAGGACGCAACTTAACTCCGAAGGAAATCATTGCCGGCGACATTGACGGCGACGGTGTAATTGGGCATACTGACATAGCTAAAATTAGAGATTACATTGAGGGTAAGATATCGTTGTCTGAATTAGGGACAGCTGAGCATGTCTTAAAGAATCCACCAGTAATAAACTGTGAGCTTATTTCTGATTCTTTTCCTCGTTCTATGATATCGTTTAGAGACATTGTCCCTGAGTACGAAGCGGAATTTCCACAAACAATTGACGTAGTGTTCAGCGCAATGATATCTACAGGAGCGCTTGCTGCATTCAGAGAACCCGATCGAGACTACATATTTATCACTGAATGCGGGCTGTGGTCAAGGCCAGATCATGTTGAGGGTGGAGATAATGGACTGCTTGCAGGTTATCGAATAGTTCCACCCAATGACAATAATTGGAAGATGGCTGAATGGAATCCAGATACTCAAGAGTACTTTGATAGCGACGAATGTAAACAAAATCGAAAAGCTCTCAAAGAAAGTATAATTCGAGTTGGTAGAAATCAGATAGTTCAAGTTATTTGGAAAGTACAGCTAGGCGGAATGGATCAGCTTGGAAAACTCGCAAGTCTTTATCCGCACTACTCACCCAATTTAAAGTGGATATTCTGGGAATGATAACAACTAGTAATATGGAGGCTATGATATGAAAAGATATGTAAGAGCTGCGTCAGAAGGTAACGCTAGGAAAGAGATGATGAGAGTGCAGAAAGCACTGCAAGTTGCATTCGACGCTATCGACAGCTGCGATGAAACTATCTATGATATGTTTGAACTAGGTTCACTTCAAGATTCATTAGATACATCTATAAGGGAGTTAGCTTACGCTGTTGAATCTCAGGAGGTATAAATTATCATGGATGAATTGGTATTTACACCTGCCGCTATTATCGATTTACTGTCTCAGATTGATGAGTTATCAGAACTTGATATTAGTATAGTTGAAAACAACGGTACATTATCTTTAACTATCGGAGATAGCACTTATGAAATAAAGCCCAGAGACGAGACAAAAATAGAGGTCAAGCCAGAGGTAGTAGAAGAGATTTCAGAAGCCTCTGAGTATACATACAACGAACTTGCTGAATCAGGAGATGTTGAAGTATCAGATCCAATTGAATCTGGTCTAGTTAAAGAGCTCTTCAAAACTCTCCTGATTGGTGGCATGGTTCGGTTTGCAGCAAAAGAACTAAAGAAGTGAGGGATAGCGTATGAAACTTCCTGCAAAATCAGCGGAAGCGACAGAAAATAAAAATCCTGCTATTCTCGGAACGTATGAAGGCGAATGTGCTGATTCTAATATCACTAACCTAAACGGGCTTGATATTACTCGCCCTGTATGGGAAAACGTCTTCAATTCTGAGGATTACAAGAAGGCTATTGAATTAGGTCATTACATAGGGTACCTCGGGCATCCCGAAGATCCTAACTGCATGGATTTTAAAGATGCTTGCATTGTTATGACTGAAGGTCATATTGATGACAATGGCAAAGTTTACGGCAAGTTTAATCTTGTCGATACTCCCGTAGGCCGGGTTGTTAAAACTTTCCAAGACGCAGGAGTAACATTTGGTATATCTGTTCGAGGCGCAGGAGATATAGAGAATAATTCAGTTGATCCGGAAACATTTATCTTCCGTGGGTTTGACCTTGTAACCTTCCCCGCGTTCCCTGAGTCAATACCTAAATTCGTTGCAGCGTCTAGTGACGCAGAATCTCAAGCAAAGTACAAGAAGATATGCGCAGCTGTTAACAGTAATCTGAACAACATCACAAGCTCAGAGGCATTGAAAATCATTCAAAGCCAATTTGCAGAGCAATCAGAAGAGTATCGAAACATAGAAGCTCGTATATCAGAGCTTGAAGACGAAGCTGAAGACATCTCTGAAGAGAAGGTACAAGCAATTACAGCGCTGTATCTTGAATCAATTGAAGCTAATACTCAGCTTAAAGCAAAGATTGCTTCTATGGAGAGAGCTTACAGTTCTGAGATAGTGAAGCATCGCAGGAAGATAGCGTCACTTGAGCGAATCTGCTTGTCTCAGTCTATCAAGATGCAGGAAGCGATTCAAGCTTCTGAGATAAGAGCAAAGACTGCAGTAGCTGCTTCGTCTAAATTAAAGAAGTCTCTTTTAAGCGCAAGAGGAACTAACCTTAAATATATTCAGAAGATTGATGCTAGTAAGAAAGATATTAACGAGAAAACATCAGTCATATCTTCTCTTGAATCAAAGCTAAGTAAAACTGTTACCGCTGCTGAGAATGACAAGAGGAGATCGTCAAACCTTGATGAAAAATTGACAGGTCTTAAATCGGAGATATCTGCCTGCAAGAAAATGCTAGCCGAATATCAAGATGCTTATGCGAGTCTTTATTCGTCTGCATTAGGTGTTGATCTGAAAAACATAACTGTAACCGCAACTACTTCAGTTGATGAGTTACAGCGATCTATCAGCGGAACAATAAATGCTTCGCTAGATGATGCATTTGCAGAACCCATGCCTGTAGATGCATATGAAGATTACGATGACGAAATCGTAACTCTGTAACACATCAACAATAAAATAAAACTAAACAGGAGTGAATCAATTATGATTACTAAGAAGACTAAGAATGCTCCTGCCAGCAATGCTCGTAGACCTATAAACGCTTCTCAGAGCATTACTTCTGGAGTTCGTAATCGTCAGGCTCGGTCCAACGTGACTGCTTCTGCAAACCTGACCACCGCACAGAAGGCGTTCGTCAACCAGATTTCTCGTAACTGCCGTCGTCCTTCTGCTATTACTGCAGCTACTAATACTGCTAACATCATGGCTCGTCCTGATTTCCTCGAGCTGCTCCCGATGTTCGTTCAGAAGCTGCTTGTCCTTGATGTTTTTGGTTCAGTTGCGATGCGTTCCCGTCAGCAGCTGATCCCTTACTTCAAGTTCATCGCTGAGAACACCAAGGGCGAGACTAACGCAGGTACTGTGCTCTCAAGCCCCTTCATGAACCGTCAAGGCATGGATCAGAACTGGACCGGTCGCGTCGTTAAGAACGAGGCTACCGATGGCACTTCTGTCATGTATACTCCCGTACTTCCCGGCTCTCTTACAATTAAAGTTAAGAGCGCATCCGAGACTAAGAGCTACGTCGACAACGGTGCCGGTGTCTTTACTGAGAATGGTCAAGAGAAGGGCACCATCAACTATGCTACCGGCGAAATCACTGGTATCACTGTCGATCTTAGTGATGAAGCTTATGCTACTTATGAGTATGACAACGAGACTGTCGGCCCCGATAGCAATGGCAACTACGGTGCTAAGATGGCCAAGGGTTATCTGCAGCTTGATGAGTTCAATCTTGTTGCTGAGGCTCATGAGCTTGCTTGCTACTGGTCTGTCTACAGCGCTTTCGCAGCTCAGCAGGAGTATGGCTCCAATATCGCTGATATTGCTAAGGAAGCTGCGTTCTCCGAAATCACCGCTGAGATCAACACTTACTGCTTCGACCTGCTTCGCAAGGCTGCACAGTATAAGCCTCAGTTCAACTGGGATGCTTCTCCTGTTCTGTCCGGTGCAGTTGTCCCCAGCGATTACCTGAATATGTTCAAGCTGAAGCTTGGTCAGGCTGCTGCTTCCATCTATCAGCAGACTCGTCTTGCTCGCCCGAACCGTCTGATCGTTGGTACTACTGCAGCTGAGTACATTGCAATGATCAATGGTTTTGCTGCAGATAACATTGAAGACACTGTTGGTCCTTACAAGTTTGGTAAGCTGGATCAGTTCGAGATCTTTGTAGATCCTTCCTATGATCCTAATCAGTGGGTTATGTCCTGCAAGTCCAACGACATTCGTCGTAACAGTGCTCTCTTCGGTGAGTACATGCCTGTAATGGCAACTGATGCTATTGGCCTTTCCAATATGTCAGTCCAGCAGGGTTACGCAACCATGTTCGGTGCAAAGGTCACTGTGCCTGAGACCGTCGTGAGCGGCAAGATCCTCGGAACTTTCTAATCTAAGTTTCGTGAACCACAAAAGAACTATCACAAAGCCCTCAGCTAGAAATAGCTGAGGGTTTCTTTTATGAATCGTTATTGTACATGGGCTATAGTACAGAGAAATATCACAAGCATGAATCTATTAGGCATATAAACACAAAGATAAACGTAAACATATCGAACCTTATATTTTTATGTGATAGTTCTCAATACAATTTACTGATTATAATGAAGTAATCGTTACATGAAACTGTATCTTGTTTGGAGGTAAATTAATATGTATACTGTAACCATTAAGTACACCGCACCGGTCGAAGCTGCTAGTCAGCTGAAAAGCACTATCGCTCCTCAGTTCGCTCTAGGTCAGTCCTATGTAGACGAAGAAGCTTTCCGTAAAGATATTCCCGAGTCTGCATATTCAAAGAACGTTTGGGAGAATGGTCATTTTGTTATGGCTGAGTCTCTCGAGGAGTACTTTGCTACCTTTATTGCTCATCCTGGTCTGGTCGCTGCTCTGAAGAAAGCTATGCGCGATGGTACTTACGAAATCGACGAAGTATCCGAGAAGGACGGCCTTTACATGGATGAAGTCAAAGATGCTCTTGCTTCTCAGGGCTTTGAAATCGAGGTAGTAAAAGCTTAAAGCTCTTCCGTGGAAGGTTGATATCAACGGATCTGCATTTGATGCAGAAGTATTTTAAATTAGTTAGAGGGGGTGTGATGCATGACAATGTCTGAAATAGTAGATAGGATCAGCTTCTTGTTAGGCATCCCCTCTAATGAAAACGTCGAAGGCTTAGATTTCACTCAAGGCGTGCAGATAGCATTTCAAGAATTGAAAAGATATATGCGAACCTCAGTTGATAAAACAGTTCCGTACCAACGGAGAATAGATCTAGAAGCTGTAGGTATCAATACTGTTAAAGTTCTAAATGTTCAAGCTGCATATCCTCGAATCGGATTGACAATGAGTTCTATTGACAGCGGAAATGTTTTCCAGGTTGCTGCTGCTGTTAATACATACAGTGCTATCGGAAACACAAGCACTATTAACATCGATCCAATAATGACCGAGTTAGCTATGGCTCAGCTTCGTAACACAATTTCAACTGATTTTCAGTGGAGATATGATCCTCTGAACAACGTTGTATATTGTGCTCATAGAGACCCTATGCCTACAATGGTCACTATCCGGTATGTGCCTGATTTTAAGGACGTATCTGAGATAAAGAGTACAACCTGGATAGATTATTTAATCCGGATGAGTTTAGCTAATTGTAAAATTGCATTAGGACGAAGCCGGTCTAAATATAAAGTTGAAGGTTCAAATGTTACACTTGACGGAGATGTGCTTCTGCAAGAAGCAAACGCAGAGCTAGAAGCGATTCGGCAAGAACTTGAGCCTAAGAAAAACCGTCTAGTTGTACTCAACTAAAACAATCTAAAGGAGATATGTAATATGTTTATTAGCAAGAAGCGTATTGTTGCTAGCGATGATTTAGACGAAACCATCGAAGAGCCCGTAGTTGATGAAGGCGCAGAGATGGGACTTCTGTTCGAAGCTGAAGACGTTGCTCAGCTTATAACTGAGATCACTGGAGAAGACGTAGACGTAGCACCTAGCGAAGACGGCGAGTATGTTGACTTCACTGTCGGTGATGAAGTATATACTGTCGAAACTGATGGTGACGAAGAGATACTTGAATCTGTTCGTAGACCGATATCTAAGAAGCGTAGCGTCGCTGCCAGCCGTCAAGCCAGAAATGCTGCGCGAAAGCCAGTTAAGTCCGCTAACACGCGTCGCAGAATTCCTTCTGCTAAGTAATTAAGCTGCGGGAGAGATATGCCCACTTCAGTACAGCCTATTGAAGTGGGCTGATTTAATATTATGAGGTGATATCATGAGTAAACCAATAACTGCTGGGTTAATAGCTTCTCTACTTTCAGGGATGTCGAAAGCCTTCCAAAACTCTGTAGCAGATATAATTGATCGTGGACTTAAAATGGAGGATATCAAAAAGACTGAGGATGGTGGAATCATCTTCAAAGCAGTCTCTGGGGGTGGCACAGTTATAAAAGTTAAAGCTGTCCCTACTTCAGGACGTGAAGGATATTTTGATGTTTACATCAAGTCGAAAGACGGCAAGAAGGACAAATATCTCGGTACACAAGAAGACAAGATTGACGATAAGGTGACTGAGTTCTTAGATAAACACTACGGTGAAACACTAGAACACGGTTATGCAGAAGCTAAAGAAGATGGTGAAGCTAATGGCCGTATTCAGGATGTTGACTTGAACGAATTCAATGACGAGACTGTTGCGTCTCAGAAGATTCAAGTTAAGCTTAAGAAAATAACAAGCTCAGAAGAAGTTTCTGTAAAGCTTCTATCCGTAAATGCAAATTACGATCCGGCATTTGCGCTTGCAGATTTAACTAATGTAGTGAACAATGATTCATTTGTAGCTTCTATCCCAGAATCTGAAACTTGTTATGAGATAGTATCTGATGAAACTGGATATGATGTCAATCCTTGCGAAGATTTTCAAGCTCAAGATGGTTTTGAGCAGATACTTAAAGCAGGGTTCGCGCTGTATCTAAAGCTTGTTATGACTCACTGGAATATCAAAGGTCTGAATTTCCGTGAAATTCATAACATGGTAGGCGACTTTGCGTATAATCTCACATATGAACTAGATTCAATTGCAGAGATAGCGATGCAGACTCGTGATATCTGCCCTGACGTACTTGAGTTAGTCAAACAAGAGTCGTTTGATAACAGAATATTCAGCAGCGAATCTGAATGTCTTGAAGTTGTACGACAAATGATATTGGGCTATGTATCTGCGCTAGAGCTTTATTATCCTTGTTTCAGCCACGATATTCAGAGTACGCTTGATAATTATATTGCCCGTTGGAAGAATGAGACCGAATACAAGCTGAGGGCAATGAATTTCAATAACTGTACTAGCGCACCTCTCTAAGTTGTAAGTAAGCATAAACTACCTCTTGAATCGTTATTGTAAGTAATATCGAGAGAGGTAGTTTTGCTATGTTCCAAACATATCCAGAATCGTCATACCAGCTAGAAGATCACGTAACATTGAAGAACTACATACTAGGCGGCAAAGGTATAATTACCATGAAATCGCCGACAGGTAAATCCAAAACTTACGCCTTCAACAAGCCTAGAAACGAAGACAAATTTGATGAAGGAACAATATTTGTTTACAGAAAAACTGATACAAATACATGGCTATATGTAGGCATGATAACGCCGCACTTTAAATTTCGTCTAACTCGAGCGTCTACTTGGGATACCGATAGCGAAAATGTAAACGGGGTCAGATATCTACTTAAAGTTGCTGACGGTGAAATTAAAAGCAGGATGGAGATATACCATTGTGGCGTTTGCGCCGTATGCGGTAGACGACTCACACACTGGAAATCAATTCTCAGAGGAGTCGGACCGAAGTGCAGGAAGAAGCTTAGATGAATCACAAAAAAGATTCAGAATGCTTTGATGCTATAACAAAGCAATTCAATGGTAACAGATATGCTGCTTTAAGCTATGTACAGCGAAAAGCTCGGAATTACTTAAAAGAAACAGACAACCTCATCTTAGATTCTGAGGCAGTTACATGGGCCCTTAGAGGAGAAAGACCTGAAATAGCTGATAGGCAAACATACAGTCAAGTGAAGCGAAGGTATGCTACTTCATACATTGAGGAAGTGCTTTGCTATGTAGATGACTTGGATGTTAAACGTAGCGTACGAAAGTCCATCAAAGCGTCAAGATCTAACCAGAACCTTGTATATGTTTACGAAGGAGAATTATCAGACTCAAGATCGGCACGAGTCAGAATTCTCACTAATATCATATGGAACGAATTGTATGTAAGGAGGATACGTGTTCATGAGTAATGATGTCATACTTTCGCACGATGAAATGTCTGATGAAGAATTTTGGGCTCAGATTCCAGCAGAGATGCTTGATGAGCTATCTAACAATAGAGGGGACGATGAATAATGGCATTTACAAACAGCTCTCTTGTAAATTATACTCGAATAAGCCCAAATAGGGGCAATGTTGTCAACGGTAAAAGGGTATACGGACGTGATCATGCCATTGATACCGTTTCTATTCATTGTGTAGTTGGGCAATGTGCAGTTGAAGCATTAGGTTCTATATTTGCTTCAGCATCAAAACAAGCTAGTTCTAACTACGGAATTGGTTACGACGGTCGCATAGGTATGTATGTCGAAGAAAAAGATCGTTCTTGGTGTACCTCTTCTAGAGCAAACGATAACCGTGCTGTGACAATTGAAGTAGCAAGCGACACTAAACATCCTTACAGAGTAAACGATGCAGCGTATAAGTCTCTTATCAAGTTGCTGGCTGATATATGCCGCCGAAACGGAATTAAGAAGCTTGTATGGTCTACGGATAAAAACAATCGTATAAATCATCGTAATGGTTGCAATATGACAGTACATAGAGATTTTGCGAATAAAGCTTGCCCCGGCGATTATCTATATAATCTGCACAGCCAGATTGCTGATGAAGTAAACAAAATTTTAAGTCAGGAGGATGACGATAATATGATAAGATATCAAAATTTAGCAGACGTCCCTGCCGGTGTTTATCGTGACACAGTTCAAAAATTTATGGACGCAGGTGTAATAAGAGGAGATAACAACGGTAACATAAACCTATCGGAGGACATGATTCGCTGCCTTGTCTTCTGCGATCGTATGATCGAGAATGCAAAGAGTGAATATCCTAAAGTAGACGAAGCTGCTATTGTACAGAAAGTGAAAGATACTCTCAAGTTCAATATAACTGTTGAGTAATATGATGTAAGTGACAGAGTGCCGATAAATTTCGGCACTCTTTTTATGAATCGTTATTGTATATATAAAATCAATAATTGGAGGTTGTTGAGTTGATAACAAAAGAACGCAGATATGTTTCTGCAATATTACTGTTCATATTAATTGTAATTCTTAGCATGTTGATAAGCTTACGGATAGATTGTTCGAGCACAGAAACTGATGAGCTTGAATCAGCATCCAAACGTACTGCATCTGCTGTAGAAAATACTCCATCATCTACAGAGTCAATTAGTTCTGTTGATGTCGTCGATTCAGCAGATAGTTCAGTTGAATCGACACAAACTTCAGACATAACAATAGCAGAGACTGGTCAGACAGACCTTGTATCTGAATCAAGCAAGTCCTACATAGATTTAACCGAATCAGAAATAAATCTGCTTGCAACTTTAGTATATCTTGAAGGCGGATGCGAATCATACGAATGTATGAAAGGCATAGCGAGTGTCGTTGTGAATAGAATGCTGACAACCGGTGATTCACTATATGAAGTTATATATGCGCCTAGGCAGTTCAGCGTAGCTCATCTGCTGAATAGTTATTCTCCTACAGAAGAAACGCTTAGAGCAGCTCGAGATGTAGTTCAGAATGGACCTAGTATGCCTATACATGTATTGTTTTTCCGAGCGAGCTACTATCATGAATTCGGAAATGACAGCGTGATACCATATACTTGTATAGATAATACTTATTTCAGCTCTGACACATTATATATGGAGGGTTAAATGATGTTGTTTAAGGTAATAGGTCCTGATGGCAGCGTAAAGGCTGGTACGGATTACATCCAATGCATATACAGCAACGATACACTTGTATCTATGGATAGATGCGGATACAAATTTGAACTTTATGGAAAACGAATTCGCATCAGGATGTTGCTAGATGAGTTATCTAAGCTTAGGAGTTTACCTCAGCCTATGCATAACAAGCCTTACAGTGAGATAGCTGCTGCAGCTGAAACTACGCTAGATACTATCAGTGAGAACAGTCCTGAAGCAAACGATGTAAGCACATCTGACGCCGCTGATGATAAATGCACTGAGTATCCTTCGGCTGAAAAGACTCAGCCTCTTGAATCAACAGAGATAAAACCTGAAAAGAAGCTCACTCGAATACTCTGCGTAGATACTGGTAAGATTTATAACAAGCAGTCGGAAGCAGCAAAAGATCTTGGAATTGATCCTGCTGCAATCTCTGATAGTTTGAAGTCAGGTAAACGAAGAGCAGGTTACATATTTGAAAGGGTTGAATAACATTGATTTCTGCAGTCCAGAACGGCACAGTATATGAAATACGATTTCGGTACGATCCCGATCTAGTTCAATTAATTAAATCAGTGTCTGGCAAACGCTGGAATCCAGACGGAAAGTTTTGGACGCTACCCCTAGACAAACTCGGATTCTTTATAAACATGCTAAAAGGGACAAAATATCAGAATCAAATTGTAATTCAGTCACAGGAACATATTAACGAAAATAGTTCGATTGATGCTACACTCGATATTCCTCAGATTGATGTTAGCAACTGGAAGTTTCTGATAAAGCGAGGCGCTAAACCGTTTGCTCACCAGATAGATTTTATGCGTTACGCAATCGACCGATATCAGAGAGGTTATTCGAGTGGGTTCATACTAGGAGATGAGCAAGGTCTAGGAAAGACAATCGAAACTATCAATCTGGCAGCATATGAAAAGAAACGTCTGAAGTACAAGCACTGTCTTATCATATGCTGTGTAAATTCTTCTAAATATAACTGGAAGGATGAAATCTTTGAACACACACGCGGACGAACAGACGGATATATTCTTGGCACTCGAAGAAAGCGTAATCGATCTTTCAATTACGCAACAGGGAATAAGGAACGGCTAGAGGATTTAGTGACTGGTCACATGTATGGAGATATATCCGAACCTGAACTGCCTTACTTTATTATAACAAATATTGAGTCGATAAGAATGCGTGAAGGAAAATCTTATCCTATTGCAGACAAAATAATTGATATGATCATGAACGATGAAATAAATATGATTGCAATAGATGAGATCCATAAGAACGCGTCCCCTTCGTCGCTACAAGGCAAGCAGTTAATACGAATCAAAGAGAGAACTGCTGATAGATGCGAGTGGATACCTATAACTGGTACTCCGATTGTTAACAAACCTACTGACGTTTACATTCCATTAAAACTAATTGACGGCCATAGATATAAAAGCTTCTACACTTGGTGTAAGCAGTTCTGTATGTACGGTGGGTATGGTGATCATGAAATAATCGGATACAAAAATATTCCAATGCTCAAAGGTATGCTTCAAAACAACATGATAAGACGCCTGAAGTCATCAGTTCTAGACTTACCAAGTAAAATTCACATTGACGAGTATGTAGACAATACACCATATCAGAATGTGCTTGAAGAAAAGCTTATTGCAGAAGCTCTTTCTCATGCAGATGAAATAGCATCGTCGCTCAACCCGATGGTCAAATTTCTTCGGCTTCGTCAGATTAATGGAAGCCCAGAGTTAGTTGATGAAAATCTCAAAATAGATCAGGATTATATCAAGAAGAATGCAAAGTTGAAGCGATTGCTTGAAATTCTCGAGGATATACATCTACGTGGAGAGAAAGTAGTTATATACTCGAACTGGGTAGAACCGTTACGAACCTTGTATAAATTCGTATCAGCGAAGTATAAAGTATGTGCTTTCACAGGTAGTATGAAGGAAGCAGATCGACAAAAACACAAACAGGTTTTCATCGAGAATCCAAACTATACTATAATGCTAGGAACTATAGGAGCCTTAGGAACAACACATACGCTTACGGTAGCAAATAATATTATTTTCTATGATGAACCTTGGACAGCAACAGACAAAGTTCAAGCCGAAGACAGATGCCATCGCGTCGGAACCACAAAGGGCTTAAATATCTATACTTTGATGTCGAAGAATACAATTGACGAACGTGTTCACAATATAGTATATGATAAAGAGGCTGTATCCGGATTCATTGTAGATGGGAGGCTTGATTTCAAGAATAATCCTGGATTAGTTTATAAATTATTAGGGAAAGAATCAGAAAGGTGAAGCGACAATGAAGATTACATGTAGTAAACGAAGCGATGTCCTTCGTAGGAAAGCTGAGTATGAAGCTGACAAAGCTGAACGTACGAAACGATACAACGAGCAGTATGCGCAGTTCAACAAAGCCCGACTTGTAAGTGAAGACAAAATTGTTTCTTTTGTCAGCCAAGCTGTTAGTAGCTGTGGGTTGAATCCGAGAATTACTGCATCTACCATCTGGGGCTCAAGCTGGTCCGTTCAAATTGACGACATGGAAGACAAGTTCAACGAAGATAGAGCTCTTGCTTGGGACTACCGAGTTGAACTAGATGATAATGGCGATGTAAAGAAAAGAACTTCTTCATGGTCAGGTATGAATGGAACTACTGAAGCTAATATTGAATATCTTAAGAAGCTCGTGAAGTGTCTTGAGATACTGAATGCGCTTGACTGGAAGACGCTTTTCAATGAAAATTCGTACCCTAATTATAGTGATTACGTTACCGAACGTAATCCTCAATATGATAGAAACGTCGAAGATTTCGACGCACAGCTTCTAGAAATTGATATCGAAGAGATCGTTGGCACTAATAGAGGCGTTAAACGAAACAGTTCAAAAGATTTTCGATCTGATGTTTACACGTTCATAGTTAAAGATAGCGGATCTCAGTACACTGTATTTGACATTCCTACATATAGTTTAGATAGATTAGACGAGAGTACGATTGATAGGTTCAAGAGTTACACTTATCGTGTAGCTAAGACTAAATTTTTCAATACGCTTGTTAAACCGATTGAATTCTATGATTTAGAGGTAGCTGAGGAACAATGAAAAAATACAGAACACAGAAAATAACGGCAGCTGAAGGTACAAAACCAGACGAAGCTCTTGACGATTTCATTGACATTATTGAAGATGATTTTGCTTATGCCGTTTCGGGTTTAGAAGCTCTAGGTAGGGGCGGCGTAAATAGCACAAATGATGCGCTTGCGATTGCTGAGAAGCTTCAAAGTATGATTCAATCAGCTATAAACGAAATAGCTGAGAAAGTGGCAGGTGAATGATATGAAGATTAAACAGAAGGGAAGCCCTGAAGATTTTGAGCGGGCCATTAAAAACAGAATATCAATGCTAAGTGGAGTCAACTCCTCTGAAACTGTCATGTCTTCGTGTGACGAATGCTTCAGAGACGTTCACGGATTGTTCGGCGATGTCGGAGAAATACTGACGATAGCGCAGATGCGAGAGTACTGGGAAGAAAACAAAGATCGAGACCCGGTATTGCTAGAGTATACTAACTACAAAGCGTGGCTCAAAGATACGTTAGATAACATGGAATCTGTCGATAATATTGATATTGAATCCAGTGAAGCTATAATGTCTGCAGATGATGCTACAAATGATGATCGTTACCTTCATACCCTCATCGGCGATATTCAGTCTGAAATAGAGCACGAAGTCGAAACTATTGAATTTGATCAAGACGACAATAATCTTTACATGACAGTGGTGTACATGGATACGGTCAAAGAATATAAGATACCATTCGATGACCTCAGTTTTGAGTTTGACACTATACCAGACGATGTAGAATACATAGCAAATACACTCAGAGCCGATTTTGATTTAATTGATGACAGCACAAATGACATTGAATAAATAAGATTAAAAACATAGATTGCCCTGCAGAAAATCTGCAGGGCACATTTAGGGATTCGACTAGATGAACTTTTTTATCTGTGTGAGAACTTGTTGTAATTTGGACGAAAACTTGATTGCTTCTATCGATTCAGGTGGTGATAATAATGTCCGAAGGGAACGTTTTGCTATTAAGAGGAAATAAAGCTTCTTATGACGCTATAAATCCAGATAACGATACGCTGTACTTTGTTCTAGACCAAGGTGAACTGTATCTTGGCTCAAATAGAATAGCTAATTTTGTACTAGGACTTCCGGAAGTTACTGCAGCCGATAACGGCAAGATGCTGCAGGTGGTTAATGGCACATGGGAAGCTGTTGACGTAAATATTTCGACCGTATATACAGGATCAGGAGATCCTTTGCAGACTATAGGTAATGGCGGTGACATTTATCTTGATTTAGGGTGATATCAATGGAATTGAATTATCAAGATTTTTCTTGCGGGTTCACCGCAGGCGAAGGTATGCTCATTGCTACAGCAGAAACTTCTTTTGAAGAAATCTGCAATTGGGTATTTACAGATAAAGTACTTTGGTTCTATGATGGTGATAAATATCGTGTTGTAGTAAATTTTGAAGCATTAGAGAACTCCGCAGTACTGTATTTTTTCGATGATTACGGTATGATAAGTACGCAAAGGTACGGCGGTGATAGTTAATGGCGACCATAGTTCAAAAATCTTTAGACTTAGAAAAAACTAATGTCGAACAATATTGTAGTGCTGATGGTCTAAGTTTAAACAGAAGCGGATATGCTATCATGAAATATTTGAATGGTAGCACGTCAGGCTATGCAACACTCAATGATGCTGCTAAAAATATTTTATATCCGACATCCACAGCACATCCATTCAAACTTGATTCAGAAATTCGTGGTAGTAGAACAGCGGGAAGTATGACTGTTAATCTGGAGTTCGGAGGAACTGTCGTCCACTCGGAGTCATTTACTTCGACTTCGCTATCTACCAGCACGAAAACCGATATAACTGATTCTGTAGTTACTAATAGCTCAAGAGGCACACAAATACGATGGAATGTTCAAGGAGCCAATGGTAACGCTCAAAGGGTTGCCCATGTTAAGCTGGTCTTATACTTCAATCAGTATACAATGTCTGCAAACAAAGGGACAGGAGCAAACGGAATACAGTCTGCCAGTGTGTCGGACTCTGCACCGTACTATGGCGATACTGTAACATTTACGCCAAAGCTCGTAAACGGTGCAACGTGGGATGGATGGTATTCCGATGCAGAATGCACTCAACTTGTTAGTACCAGTCAGTCATATTCTGTTGCTGCTACAGATTTAACTTTATATGCTAAAGCCACTATTGATGCAGTACTATATAGCTGTTCTGCGGTGGCTGGTGAAAACATTGCAAGCGCTATTGTAAGTGACGAAAAGGTCGTTTTGAGTGAGAGTGTAACTTTTACCGCAACACCTAGCGAACATTGCACTTTTGACGGATGGTTTTCGGATTCGGGTTATACATCTCTTGTCAGTACTGCAAACCCATATACTGCAGTAATCACATCGGATACTACTCTATACGCAAAGGGCACAAAAATATCGTATAGCATCAGTGTTGGAGCCGCAGAGCATGGCACAGCTACTGTAAGCGCCAACACTGCACATTATGGAGATAGTGTAACTTTCACCTTTACCCCAGAGGGTGATACATGGGAGCTGTATGGATGGTATAGTGATAAAGAACTTACTCAGTTAGTGAGCGAGAATAATCCATATGCGCATAGTGTGGCTGGGAATGTTACGTTGTATCCGAGGGTCGGGAAGAAGCGATATACAATAACGGTTAAATGGTCAAATATTATTAATTCATATGCAACAGTAGTTCGTATTATATCTGTTGACCTCGATAAACTAACGCAAAGTGATTTAGAAAAAATTAGAAATGGTTCATATGATTCTATTAGCTCTAATGCAGTATTTGGGCTTGTTGAGAAAACTTATGGAATTCTTGAGCCAAACTGTACTATTTCGCTTAATGCGCCAATGGATTCAACAGTCAGTATGTATACTTATCACTCTGCTAATGAGCATAATGAAAATATTCCATATTTTAAAGAAAATGAGGAAACCGTTAGCAACGGTAATGTGTACATATTTACGGTTGATTCGGCCCGTTCTTTTAATCTTGGGCTTGGTAATCGATGCGATTGCTCGGCAATCACAGGTGATGGTATTAATTATGCTTATGCATTTCCTGAAAAAGCAGTACAAGAAAAAACTGTAGAATTTGAAGCAGAGGTTGCTTCTGGTTATACTTTTTCTGGTTGGTATTCTGATGAAGCTTGTACTACGTTAGTTTCTACTGATAACCCAGCACATGTTACAACACCGACATACACAACTGAGTATGAATCCGCTACCTATCTCACCCTTTACGCAAAGGCGAGAGCTAATACGACAGGTACAGGGATATATATAAAAAATAATGGTACATTTGTAGAAGCGAATGCTGTGCATAGAAAAGTTAATGGGGCTTGGGTTCAATTGAGCGGCTTAGAGCTAATTGAGCTAAAATCTGAGATGCAATCCGGAAATTACAGAGTAGCTACGAGCGATCAATAATAACATCAAATTGCACAGTTGTACAGATTGTGATCGTTAATAACATATATATTAGGAGTTTACTTTAATGAATGACGGATTAGGCAAGAAGGCAGAGCAAAAAATAAAAGAATGGCTGGACAGGCCCAAAGACGGATATTCGTTTGATAGAATTCCAGACCAGATGTCAGGAATGTTTGGCAGTTCAAACATATGTGATTTCATGTTATTCAAATCACCAAATCAATATTACATCGAGTCGAAAGCTACATATGAAGATAGATTTGATTTTGCACAGATTACAGATAACCAGCGTACAAAGCTTCTTGAAAAGTCTCAAATCAAACATGTATTCGGACTAGTTATCGTTCTGTTTGCAACGTATAAACGAGCTTTCGTGCTTGATATACAAGATATCCAGAAGATGATCGACAGTGGAAAGAAGTCAGTCAATATAAAAAAGATAGAAAGCTGGCCCATACAATTTCCTGAAATACGGACAATCGAAAACAAAAGAAAAATATTCTTGGACTACGCCGGAGAAATAGAAGATTATATCAAGGAGATGCAATTATGAAAAAATACATCCAGTCAGCAGAAGAAAGTTTATCATTATTTGAAGAAGTTTGTTATGACCATTTTGGTAAATATCTTGAAGAGCAAGGATACAAAATTAAATTTGGTGCAGATTATTCAATATCAATCAGGCATAAAGATAGTCGTATGCCTCGAATAGAGGTAGAAACTAAGAAATCTGACTCCAGTAATACATACATGTTCTTGCCCAAGTTACATTTTCCTGAAGTGATAGTTGACTTCACTGTCAGTGATGTAAGATGGTATTTAAACAGATGGCGTGAGGTCGGAGATATTGCAGAAAAAATCTACCTGTTTGATTTCAATCCCGATGACTATAAAGATTAACCTTGTATACCAGCGATACAACAATTAACAAGGAGTGAATTCATTCATGGACTTTGGAATTGCATCTGTAGCAGCAATAACAGCAATTGTTTACCTTATCGGGCAGATTGTCAAAACTATAAACAAAGTTGACAACAAATGGATTCCGATTATTTGCGGAACAGTAGGTCTATTACTCGGCATTGCCGCTTTTTATGTTGGTATGCCCGATCTGCCTGCAGCTGATCCAATTACTGCTGCAGCAGTAGGTTGCGTATCGGGGCTATCTGCAACAGGAATCAACCAAGCTATAAAGCAACTATCAGCAAAATAAGTTTATACATGCAGTCATAATCATTTTTCTTCCTTCCTCCTATATCAGTAAAGTAGTATACCGCGCAAGCGTAGCCGATGCTTATATCAAGTATCGGCTACATTTGTTTTGCCCCAAAATCGTTAATGTAAGCGTAATATAAACATAACGGAGGAACACAATGATGAATCTTACAGCTTATTCAGAATTCAACTTTAGCTTTGAACCCATTACAGAAGGAGTGTGGGCAGTTAAAACTAAAGACGACAACAGACCTTTATTAGCTGCATACGGGAACGAACTAATGCCGTATCTGATTGATGAAGCTAACTTAGCCACAAATATCGCTATCAATGAAAATGATGCGCTTATCATGGAAGAATTTAGCTCGTTCAAGAAGAACCGTCCTGAATATGTAGTAGGCGCAAAGCTCGAAGTGCCGGAGAACGTCAGTTTGCAATGGCTTCATGATACTTATTGCAATCTGCTTATCGGTTGCGCAATGATTCGTGCTGCAAAAAATGGATACGATCCAGATGAGCAGCTTCCTAAGATAATGCGAGTCATCAAGATGCTTGAAGAAACAGATTTCTTCACTAGCCCAGCGTCATCTGTATTTCATGGATCATTCAGCGGTGGGCTTGTTGCTCATTCAATTGAAGTTGTCCAGTGCATCAAGTCTCTGAAGTCTTCAATCCCGGCATGGCGCGAAGATGTAAGCATGGATAGCGCAGTACTAGTTGCCCTTGTCCATGACTGGTGCAAGATCGGTACGTACGAAAGCTACCAGAAAAACGTCAAAGATCCGGAGACCGGAACTTGGGTATCAAAACTGGCATATCGGAAGATTCCTTCAACTATGCCGCTTGGACATGGAGTAGAGTCTTTGTTTCTAGCTTCAAAGTATTTCAAGCTGTCAGATGCTGAAGCCCTTGCAATTAGATGGCACATGGGGCCTTGGAGGTGTGTTGAATCAGAGCACAACGACCTCCAAGAGAGCAATGAGAATCATCCAATTGTTCATCTTTTGCAATTTGCAGATCAGCTTTCAATAACAAAGTACGTAGGTAAAGTATATGGGCAGTAAGAAACCTGTTAAAAAGCATCAAAAAAGTAAACAGTCAACATCTGATCAACTTAGTGCTATCGAATCAGCTATAAAAGCGCAGATCGCTATCTATGAGAGAGAACACGCTTTAGACGTAGATGCTATGATACTCTATGCCCTTCATACTCATCTCGGATTTGGAAAAGATAGACTGAAAAAGTTCTTTGATGCATTCATCAATGATCATAAAGCTCTGATTGCTCACTATGAAATGCCTAATGATGGAGCGTACCTCTCCCGTGTGAAGTTGAAAGAAATTGGTGTAGATGTCGAGGAGTGGAATAAAGAATATATGTGAACCTTTTATTTCTTTGTATAAACAGAATGTTACCGCTTTAGGAGGTCATGGCATAATGATTACAAAGAACTCAGTTCTTGCCATTGCTCGGGATGATATTGCTGATATTGTAAGCTTCGCCAATAAACGATATAACAAACATTTCGCAGTAGAGCGGGTTAAAGTCAGCGGTGACTTTAAAGGCTTGAGCAAGAACGATGACAAAGAATACAAAGTAGAAGCAATTGCAACAATTGCTTCAGACGAAGGCTTATTTGACTTCATATGGAATTACTATTGCAATTCAAATGATATCTACATTGAAGATGAACCTAAAAAGCTTGTGTCTTTCTTGTATAGCTCATTTCTCTACGATCTGCACGATGCTCACACAGTAACATCTTCAAAATCCATTACGTCTGCAACCATCACTGCTGCAGATGATGATTTTGAGTCGGACGACTTTAATTTTGATGACGAAGCTGTCGAAGTTACCGGTGACGACGAAGATAGCTTATCTGATCAGCTAAATGATATTGCTGATAACGTCGAAGATATACAAGATCAAGTCGATGAAGTTGAAGAAGACGATATAGATATCGATATAGATAATAACATATCTGGACATTACATAGCCGAATGCGATAAGTGTCACGGCATATTCATCTCCTCTGTCATCCTTTCCGATCAGTTACTTGAAAAAGTAACAGGGACATGCCCGCTATGCGATAAAGAATCTGACCAGTACTTAAAGTGGGTAGTTAAGGACGTAGCTGATGAGTCGATCTAACACCAGATCATTAACATGTGCTGTATGCGGAAAAGACTTCATAAAAGTCTACGACAGCATTTACCACATCAAGTTTGCAGGGAAGGTCTGTCATTTCTGTTCATATACATGTTATAGAATTGGTATGAATACAAAGGAGAATACTAATGAAACGATATATAAGAAGTTCTACAAAGAGTCCAAAGGACGTTAGGCTAACATTTAAATATAAAGGAACTAATTTCCGAGTCTATTCGTCAGACGTATCCGATTGTCAAGATTCAGAGTCGTTATTCAATAATTTCCAAGCAGATATATCCGAAGTTCATCCGTATGATTTAGCTGAATATGCGTGGGCTAGATTAGCAAACGGTGTAGTTAAATATTACATGGACGGGAATCTCATTGATCGAACATATTACTTTAACGCAGACGATATGGATGTAGAAAATTACGAATGGGCTGATACAGTTGTATATGGAGTCTGTGACCGTCTCATTCAATTAAACAAGCGCGTAACTCCACGTATTGATCATACTTGATCAATATATCGCAGGAAAACTTATCAATGTTATATACTCCTGTTATATGAAAGCTAAAAACCAGAGGAGGGTACTAATGAAACGAGTTATAAGAAGTTCAGTGACGAGCTCAAGAACCGTTAATGACTCTAATATCAAAGCTTCAACTGATAACTATAATCCTTACAGCTTTATGGTAGGCGATCAGCTCGAATGGAGCGGTCTTTACGGTGGCGAGTACAAAGGTGTAGTCACTAATGTAACTGACGAATATATAACTGTCGATGTTATGTGGATTGCTGAAGATTCTGGAAAGCTTGTTACAGATACTCGTCGGTTTGAAATTGCGACTGACCCTGAAGGAAGAGAGTGTATCATTGTATATCGATATAGAGATACGGTTGGATATGTTTATCCTCCTTCAAATGAGTACATCAATTCTGCTGAAGAATCCGATGTATCCGATTGGAAAGAACTTGCGTCAAAGTCTGTTGAAGATTCAGATGGCTTCTATACAGATTATACGCTATATACAGATGGTCAAACATATATCTGCATGTTTGGCGATAAGGATCTGTATGAACCCGACGCCTCATACGCAGATTATGAGACTGAAAGTGAGTCGGACGCTTGGGAGTGGTTTAACAGCTATACAGGTTTTGCAGACGAAGAAGACGAATATGATGACATCTTATATGATGACATCTTAGAATCCACTCAAGCAATAAATTCGTCCCAATATCCTTATCGTCAAAATGATCTCAACTATAAGCTCGACACGCTTTACGATAGGGCGTGTGCAACATTCGGAGAAGATCTCGTAAACAAAATTGTAGTTGAATGTGGAGGTCCGACTCCCGAAGAGAATCCAGACTCTTGGTGGTCCGACTCGCTCGATACTGAAAAGTTCTACCACAAGCTGACAGAGCTGTTTCTGAATAAGATGCTTAACTACGAAGACTTTGAAGACGCTTCGGATATGGACATATTCGCTTATAACTGTGTAGCCGAAGAATACGATTTACCTACTGTAGAAGATCTAGACTCTCCGGGATATGCATATGACCCACAGAAAGTTTGGGAACAATTCAGAAATAAGATTACAAATATATCTTCTACAACAGGTGTTTACTATCCTAATGGTAAAGAAGTTACTGATATTGATCTTGATACATATCTTGATTATAACTTTGGAACGGATCGAGATAAGGATAACAGTAAGTATACTACTGAGGAAAAACAGCGTTCTGTGGATTACTGGTTCAAGAAACATGATACTATACGAGGTTCAGAATCTACCGAAGTAGTAAATTCCGGATATTCTCCAGAGCTATTAAATGAGTTAGTTAATTATTATCGCTCATTCGATAATATGTCTTCTGAAGAAATTTGGGATGAAATTGTTGCTGAGTACAACAACGAAGATCTCGCAAACGATGTTTTAGAGTCGTTAGATCATGAGGAAGATCTCGATCTTGTTGACGAAGAAGGTGCATATGATGTGTATTCTTCTTCAGACATAAAAGCTTCAATGGGCAGATATGATGAGTATTATGGGCAGACCGCAGCTGCTACCTATGGAGATTTAATTGCCGATCGTCTTAAAGGAAAATCAGTATCAAAAAGAAGAGATACTGCAAACGAACCTGGCGGACTTATATATGAAGCAAATAAATTAGGTATTGATATGTGGGATCTACTTGAAGCACTTGAAGGAATGTGCAACGAAGGTCGTGCTAGAGAGATGGACGATTCAACATACAAAATATTAGGTGCATCTGATCTTGCAGACGAAGAAGATTTACCGCAAGCTGATCAAGAATATGATTCTGCTAAAACATCAATCAATTCTAACAAGCTACCTGCAATCTATCATATGATTACTTTGCCAGAAGGCTCAGTAGGGATTGATTATGGCGGAGGTAAATTTGATAATGCGGTAGAAGCACTTGCAGAACAAGGTGTAACACTTCATGTATATGACCCGTACAATCGCTCACAGCAACATAATCGAGCAGCTATCCAAGCATTGAGAGCTAACGGCGGTGCAGATTTTGCAATCAATTCAAATGTTCTCAATGTTATCAAGGAACCTGAAGCTCGCTTAAATGTCTTAGAAAACATTAAGAAAATTACTAAGCCTGGAGCACCTATCTATATAACTGTATATGAAGGCTCCGGTAAAGGTAACGAAGGCGTCACTAAATCAGGTTACCAGCTTAACAGGAAGACTGCTGACTACCTAGACGAAATAAAGGAAGTATTTCCTGACGCTAAGCGTAAAGGAAAGTTGATTATTGCTACTAATTCAGGGTCTGCTAATAGTTCAACAACTATTAAAGCTTCATCCACTGAAGGATATGTTTATACATATTGTGACGAATGCGGTAAGAAAAATCGTGTTAAAGTTGTATTCAATAGTTTCAATGAGCCGTTCAATGACACTGAATACAAATGCAAGTACTGCGGTACTCGTAATCTGCTAACAGATCCCCATTCTTACGATGAGAACGGAGATGTAGTTGAAGTCTCTCAATCTTATCTGGATAGGATAGAGGAATTGATGGAACAAGGATTAGATGAAGATACAGCTTCAAGAGAAGCATATGCAGAATTCTATCCTGACGACTATGATGCAGATGATTATGATGAAATCTATTCTGCTAATTACGTCGGCGCATCTGTAAGTAATTTATCCTTCCATTGCCCCTCATGCCATAATAAAACGCTGTACAGCATGGAAAAAGACATTCGCTTACCGATTGATGTAGACTACCGAGAAATATTTGTGTGCGATGAGTGCGGATCTGAATTTGAAGCTTATCCTCAATATGATGGTAGCATCAAATTCAAAGAGTACGATGCGGAAGATGCCAATGCTTCTGTGAAAGCAAGTTACGGCGGCGCATATGATGTAGATCCGGAACAATACTTTACAAAAGACGACCTAGTAGAATTTGCGCAGGATGTTATAGATTCTATTGCAAACAGTCAAGATATTCTACTCGAAATATCTGAACTCAGTATTGACGGGAAAACAATCACTCTCGGACTGACAAACGAATCTGATGGCGGTGGTTTTGAAGACTTTGTTAGATTTAATGTTGATATGAGAAAGATCCGAAAACCATCTGATCTAATGAAGTATACGCAGCTCGTAGCAATACAGTTCATTAAAGCGTACAATGAAGCTATTTCGTACGATAACATTGAATCAGATACTGTTACAAGTTCAATCAAGCCTGATAGATCAAACAAGACGACTAATTCAGACTCTAATATTCTAAAAGAAATTCGTGACGTTTGCTACAATAAGCTGATAAAGATAATGACTTCTAGTAGCTTCGGATTTGACGAGGATGAAGCAAAGGATTACGCATTCGTTGACACAGCTTATGATGCTGACAATTACGTTAGAATAGAAGTACGGGCAGAGGTGAGCTACAATAGCTTGGTGAAAATTGCCGCTGAATTAGATAGCATTATTCAGCAGTATGATAGCGAAGCATACTTCGATCCAGAGGAACCGGGAATATTGGTTGCGTTAATTGATCTTAAATCTGCTAAGCACAAGAAAGTTAACTCTGCATACATGCCTGAGCCTCCTATTGATCCTCCTGAAGACGACAGCTGGTCTGAAGTTGATGGCTGGATTGAGGATGTTGATCTAGATGTTGATGCTATAATAGAAGTTTTAGATGATGGGTCATGGATATATGAAGACGAAACTTATCCTTGGGCTGTATCTAAAGATTCGCATGACGGAGATCATTATTCATATGAATACTACGTCCATATCGGAGATCCTGGCACAATTGTAGAGGATTTCGACGATGTAATAGAAAAATATATTCCTTCTGAAGAGGGTAGATACCACCTCAAATGCAACGCTACGCTTAAATACTTCATTGAAGGCGTCGAGGTCAAACAGTCATACTATTATGACGAGCGACACGGTCAAGATTATGATGAAGAAGTTTACAAAGATAATGCAAACGTCGAGTTAGATGAGTATGATTCTAAAGTCGAAAACGTGTCTGTAGAACGGATCTGGTAATAAACTTAATAGCTCGAATCGTTATAGTAGATGTAGGTAGAAATACTTACATCTACTTTATTTTTATTTGATTGGAGGCTTATCAAAATGACTCGAATCTTCAATGTTTGCAAATACATATTTGCGATGATTGGCATAGCATCTGTCGTTTTCATGATTACAGTTCATGATAACTCGAATGTAGCTGAACTATGGCTGATAGGTATGATGGTTTTTGGCATTAGTATAGCTCTTTATTTATTCTGTGCAAATCGGCACCCTTTGGTTAGACATATATTTGCAGTAATGTGTGTCATCTTTGTCAAATGGACACTAGAGTTTAATGTAAACGGCTCAGATGGAAGATACTGCGTCAAGCGATTCACTACAACAGGAAAAGATGGACTTAGGCATATCAGCTACAATCGAATTTATCGTGATGGGCTCCGAGCATATGACAATATGTACAAAGACGAGGTAAGGTAATGCTTACACTAAACGAAGGTCAGCGTAAAGCAGTCGAATCTAATCATAACCAGATTCTGTGTCTTGCAGGAGCAGGAACAGGAAAAACATATACGCTCATAGCTCGAATATCTCGAATAGCGAAAGAGCACAATCCCGCATCTATTCTTGCGCTGACATTTACAAATGCCGCTGCATTTGAAATGCGAGAGCGATACAAAAAATTGAATCCAAGATCTGCAATACCTGAATTCCGGACATTCCATAGTTTCTGCTATTCAATTGTTTGTAAGCTGCATAAAGTGCGGGAGAAGCTAGGATACAAAGAGATACCTATAATACCGACAGATGCGCAGATAAAAGAACTTGAAACTAAAGCTAAGATTCAGCTCAATATAAAGATCTCATCATCTAAACTAAGCGGAAAGACTCCCATTGAGTTGAAAGACGAGTTTGAGTACAATCTCTATAAAAAGCGTGTTAAGCAGCTAATGCGTCAGAAGAATTATATAACTTACGACGATCTATGTTACGATGTATGTCAGCTATTTGTCGAAAACGATCCGCTAGTTGCTGATATAAAGGCGTCCTATAAGTATATTCTGTGTGATGAGTTTCAGGATACAGACCCTCGACAGTGGGAATTTATTAGATCGTTTGATCATGCAGATAAGTTCATAGTCGGTGATGCATTACAAGCAATATATGCGTTCAGAGGTGCAGATAGCTCTATAATCAAATCTATTGCAGAAGACGGGTCCTGGGAAGTAATAAAGCTAACTGAAAACTATCGATCTGGTTCTGCAATAGTTAAATATGCAAACAAAATAAGCACCTATGCGAAAGACAGCTACAGAATAGAGATGGTTGAAACCCGAAAGGGCGGAAGAGTAATACTACGAGATTCAACTTCATGCAACTATATGGAGCCGATAGGTTCAGAGAATATTCATGCAATACAGGAGTTTTTGCAAAGTTCTGAAAGATCAGGAACAACTGCAATATTATCAAGAACTAACAAAGAAGTTGAATTAATAGTTGAAAGCTTGAACCGAAGTGTATTCAATATATCTACAGGAAAAAAGAACGATGAATACATCCACGTGTTGAAATCTATAAAAGATACTGAATACGAAGCGGAGTGGCTTTCAACTTTCTTACCAGCTGATACGTACTCAAGATATCTAAGAGAACTCGCCATCGATGATAGAGACCCTTATCTTGTGCTCAAAGCAAACTACATAGGCAATAACCCGAAAATGCATCAAAGATTTGATTTGATAAATAGCATCAGATCTATATTCAGATCAGGGAAATCAAAAACTCATATTGCTAGAGCTGTTCTATATAAACTTGCTCCAGCAGTTAACATTGAACTGGAGATAGATGAAAATATAGATTCAGATGGTCTGATAGAAATAATACAAGAAGCTATCGAAGCTGAAACGAAAAGCGAAGTGTATGTCGGAACAATTCATTCATCAAAAGGACTTGAATACGACAATGTGTTTCTTGTTAATGTCGGCGACTGGACGTTTAAATTAGACTCTGAAGAAAATAAGAATCTTTTCTATGTTGGTGTGACTCGAGCAAGAGAAAATTTAACTGTATTTCGAGGTGTATATTGAGCATGAACAGAACAGAAGCATTTCTACGAAGTATATCTTCTCGACTTGCGGGTAGACCAGACTGTAGGCAGGTCGAGTACCGAATATCAATATCACCAAATGAGTTCGGCGTGTTTGTAGTTATGACACCTGTGGTCAAAGTATTCAGAAACGCGCACTCTAGAAAAGATGTGGATAGAATGACGATTCTTGAATGGGCACTTCACAGAGAGATATTAGAAGGCAAAGCTTGTAAACTATGTGAAGGTATAATCGTTAATGAAGAAGTAAATCTTGACGGTGGAAAATTTATATACAAATTGTCCTTCGACAAGAAAAAACGGACTTGGATCAAGGAGGAATGACATGAAAATTAAGTCTGTTCTGATAGAGGGAATGCACAATGCTGATAAGAAATTCTATAACTTCAGCGGTTCAACTTATTTCCACGGGCCTAATGGCTCAGGTAAGAGCACGGTGTTGCAGGCTGTACAATTAGCGCTGCTAGGCTATATACCGGGGACCAATAAGAAGCCCTCTGATATATTTGAACATGCAAACAACCATATGATGTCGGTGACTGTAACCATTGATAATGACGGCAATGATGTGAAGATAAGACGAACTTGGAATGAGAAAAAGAATTCTGTTTCGTCTGATATTGTTGTCGAACCGGAATCTTTTGATATAAGTTCTGCAATCGGAAACATTGAGCTTCCTATCTTCAATTTCAGCGATTTCATGAACGTATCAGCAAATAAGCTGAAGGAGTGGTTTATATCCTTCCTTCCTAAGTCTGCTGGTAGTTTCAACTGGGAGTCCATAATTAACACTCCTATGGATAACGGACTGAAAGCGAGCGAACATACGCTTGAATATGCAAATTCAGTCTGTGCTCATCTTAATTGTGACATAGACGGAGTTAAGACGTTTCATGATCAGATGAAAGCGCTGCTCTCCGTAAAGAATGCGGATCAGAAACGACTCGTAGCATCAATTCAGTCGCTTGTCCATTATGACGATTTTGACGACGAGATTGATGTCGAATCTACTAATCGCATAATAAGCAATCTTCAAGACACAATCAATAAGTCCAAAGAATATGCTCAGATAAAAGCGTCTAATGCAAAAATAACCGAAATGATTGCTAGCATCGAGTACCCCGATTGCAGCATTGACGATCTTGTGAAGCAGAAAACTTCAATCAACGACGAGTTTGACAAGAAGCTCCGGGAGGTTGAATCAAATATCAGTTTGTTCGAGTCAAATCTACATAGTATATCAGCTATGAAGAAAGCTAAATATGCTGTTATTGCCTCTAACGGCATATGTAACTACACCAATGAAGTTTGTGCTTCGCTTAAGGCAAAGGTTGACGATCTCAAATCCGAGATTGCAGCAGCAGACGAAGAAATCTCACAGCTAACCAGTCAGATAGATAAGGAAAAGGTTATTTGGCGAGAATTTCAGCATGAGCGCAACATTAAGCTGTCGAAAGTGACTTCAGCTATATCAAACGCACAGAGAGTAGAACTTTTGAAAACTCAGCTTGCTGATCTTCCCGAGAATTTTGAAGCTGTAGATATAGATTTTTGCTACAGTGAAATAAGCAGGCTGCAGATGATGGTTGCAATGTACGAAGCAAACAAACGATATGACCAGCTTGTAGAAACGCTGACAAAGGATAAGTTTGCTGTAGATAACGACATAGAGGTCATAAAAGCTTGGATAAAGCTAACAGATGCAAATGGTCTTCAGAACAGCTTGATGAGCCTGCCGTTTGAAGAGCTTACAGCTGATATGACCAAATATGTTAGAAAGCTATACAGACGTGATGATATTGAAACTAAGTTCATTCTATCAGAAAAGCCTAATAGCTTCAGCTTTGGATTAACCATAAACGATAGCTACATTCCTTTCAACCTTCTATCTAGTGGGGAGAAATGTATATTCACCCTTGCGATGATGCTTTGTCTCGTATCTAGATCAAACGGTTCTTTGAAACTTGTAATGATAGATGATCTACTCGATCATCTAGATGACGCTAAGGCAGAGATGCTTTTCCAGTCCATCTCAGAGATTGACGATGTTCAGATAATCCTTGCAGGCGTAAAGAATTGCGTTCTAGGAGATAAAAACATCAATATGAATGTAATCGAATTACAGTAAGGAGAAGTATTAGATGGATATCATTGTAGGCGATCGTTATTGTGTTAAGGTAATAGCAGTCAAAGAGAGGTTTGTAGTTGTAGAATTTGAAGACCATTCGACTTCAATAATACATATTTCAAAGATTGCAAATTGCTTTGTTAAGGACATAAACGATTTTGTTGCTGTTGGAGACGAATTAATTGCAGAAGCTGTCGAATCTGACGAAAAACCGTTCGAACTGTCCTTGAAACATCTGAATTTAAAACCTAAGCATAAACTCGAAAAGAGCGAACCTAAAGACTATTTTGAGTACAAGCAGCAGGATCGCCTCAATCATAGTTTCGACAGAAAGAAGCCGGACAAGCTTGAACAGATGATATCCTCTAGTAATGAAGTTTACATCGACAAAGAGCGGTCTAACAGCAGAAATCGTCGTATGAATAAACGTAAACATAAAGGCAGAAATTCAAAGAGGTACGATTTTGATTAAGACAATTGCTAAATTAATAATCGTTATATAGTACATACATAAGACAAAGCGGAAAGACGCTTGGCAGTTCGGACAGACGAGCATATTAACTTAATCTGAATCAGATAACTTATACGCGGGTATGATGGAATTGGCAGACATGCGAGATTTAGGTTCTCGTGCTGAGAGGCGTGCAGGTTCGACCCCTGTTACCCGCACCAAAAACACTAAATCAATAAGACATTGAAAATCCGTAAGGGTGTAGATTGGGTGTACTTTATCGGTAGTCTTGTGTTGGTATAGATGAACCCACATTGTATATCAGTTGATTTAGTGTTCTAATTTGCCGGTGTGATGGAATTGGCAGACATAGCGGACTTAAAATCCGCAGTGATATTCACATGAGGGTTCAAGTCCCTTCGCCGGTACCAAATCAAATCAGGTAGCGAAAGAGTAATTAACTTTTGAGTAATGAATCCTTAATATTCAAGCTGATTTGATATTATTTCTATTATGTAATCGTTAATAAAAAAGAAGAAATGTAATAGGTGCTACGAAGTGACCCGCGGTAGTCACAGTCGGAAGATTGGTCAAAGCTCGATTTGATGTTCGGACTAATAAGATCCCTTCTGAAGCAGTAGTTAAATGGAGTTTGAAGAACAGCCTATTAAATTTTATGCCATCTGCCATCTGCACAGGCAGTGAGGGGAGTGCAGTCCCTAAAAAGCGAGCAACTGCTTAATGAGAGCGCCGGACACCTCGCCCGTTGAGGAGGAAAGAATAGAGTAAAAACCTGTAATTCTCTATCACCAGAACATAAGGGCATATGGAATGGTAAATTCAAGGTTAACCTAGTTAGATCGATGCTAAAGTTATAGTTCGAACCATCGACCTAACACTTAAATGTTTATATTGTTCAGTAGCTCAGTTGGTTAGAGC
>NFZD01010732.1_pt1 | contig 47678 bp, 46 predicted proteins | sample 1095381 | NCBI WGS metagenome assembly NFZD01 (sample SAMN03609891, study PRJNA323583) | gut metagenome | isolation source: feces | host: Rattus norvegicus | place: Denmark: Riget | collected 2013 | reverse complement strand
TATCTGCTCGGCGAGAAAGTTTGTTTCGGGAATTTTTGCGCGGTTGTATCGCTCTAAATATCAATTATTTATTTTCTCCGCTAGGCTATGCCGTGCAATGCCAGTACATCGGGGAAATGGTAATTGTACTTAAAGTATAAAAGATAACTATTTAAAACACAAATAGTTAGAGGGGTGAATAAATAATTCATTTTAGTAGTTTATGTAAGGCTTTTGCCCTTACAGGGCGAAGAGAAACCACACGCCTATACCCAGGGCGATGCCCTGGGCTAGGAGCTTCTGCCCCTTCAGGGCGTGCGGTACTTTTGGTTGCTTATATCTTAGGCATAGGTATCGGAATGGAATCATCTCCATTGGTGTATCTTACAGCCTTCAGATACTCTATTCCGTCGCACTTGGCAACACCTTCCAGGAAGATGAGGTCGCAAATATTGCAACGGTACATATCATATTCTTTATAATACTCATGCCATGCCTGGGTTACACTCGGACAACCGCCAGTCATTTCATCCAATCGCTTAAAACGAGCCATGATGCTGCGGTTGATTTCTGCCAACGGTTCCAGGGTATCGGTAAAACTGACAGGCTGGAAAGTAGAAATGGTAGCTGATTGTACCGTATCTACTACCTTATGGAATACCTTGCGGTAAACCTCGAACACCGGACGAACTTTGCGGGCAATGAAAAACTCCAGGCAAGGGACGGAAAGCATAAAAACTTGCGTAGGACGACCCATGAAATTTAGGTTTTTCTCTTCTTGGTTAAAAACTCCCGACTTTTTAACCTTTTGGTTAAAAATTTGATAATCAATGCCTTCGATGAACAATTCGCTTCTTTTGAGCGTCTGTACTGCCTTGCCCTTGGTTGAATATACCAGTTGCCAAACATCTTCCAGGTTAACCGGAAACTGCTCGTTACTCTGCATCAGTTTGGCAATACCCTCGAAGTATGCCTTGATTTCACTCTCACTACTTTGCTTAGTTAACTGATTCATAATCTTAATCTCTTTAAAAGTGAAACTTAGGTGTTACGCAAAGGTGGAGCGCAAACACGCAAAAAGGATGCTCAATCCCATATTATACGATATGGACTGTTCCTGACTCATGCTCCCAGTGTCGGGTGGTGCAGTGGCAAGCTGCTCGATTACTGCCATGGCTGCCTCTTGGAGGTCAGCTTTACCCATCGGTAGGGTGATTGTTGTTTGATTCATTCTACTAATACTTACTTGTTAGACTTATGCGTACATTATATATAAAGAGGCAGTACGCCTGGCCCCTTGTCTAATGGTGAAGTATTGGTGAATGCACAAAACTTATAAAGCCACGCTGCGGCATTACACCGCAAGCAGGGGAGTACGTACTGCCATATATCTATATGCAGTCTCTGTATCAGAGACACAACATGTGTTTCGATACTTTATACACCCACTCAATACTTTTTATTTTTAGACGGTGCAAAGATAAGGAGTTTTCTCGAAACAACCAAACAATTTCTAAGAAAAATTCATTTTTACGTGAATATTTCTGCAAAAAACTTGTTTATATCAATATTTCTTTGTACTTTTGCAGCGAAATATAAATAATAAACTAAAAATAAAGATGAAAAAACTCGATATTAAACGTGCCCTAAGCGAGCACAATATGACGCAGGCTGACCTCTATCAGAAAATCGGCATGTCACCGCAAGCCATCTGCATGATCATCAAGAACAACAACCCTACCGTTGCCAAGCTCATGCAGATAGCCGAAGGAATCGGCTGCGACATCACCGACCTCTTCTATCCAGACCCAGCAGAAGAGGAGGAAGAGAGAAAAAAGGCACTAGAAAGCGCAAAGGATAGCAAGATGCCGTTGGAACTTATTCTGCGTGACCTGACAAGAAGAGCTTATCCTAGCATCACGAAAGAGGAAGTAGAGGAATGGATGGAAGTCCTCGAAAAGAAAAAGATTGTTGAGATAGAAATGGGTCCGAGCGGAAGTGGTCTGCATGATGCTATGGATAGACTGAGGAAACTCGAAGAGGCTAGAGAGAAGCATGAAGGCGAAACTCTGAACGCTACGCTGCGGGGCGATTTGCCGGAAGGTGTCATCGAAAGAGACGTGAATTTCGTACAGCAGGCAGCAGAGAGCGAGCCAGCCTATCAGGTTCACGGAAACGGATTGGTATCGGAAAACCAGCAGCAGATGATTCAGACTTCCACCTTCTGCCCTCACTGCGGAAAGAAAGTAAGGGTGGGAGTGGTACTATTGGATAGTTGATAGTTTATAGTTAATAGTTTACAGCTTTTAAAAAGAATAGAAATATGAAAAAGAATTTTTTAATGAAGATGAAACATTCTATGATGGCTATCTTCTCGGTGGTAGCCATGGGAATGATGACGGCTTCGCTGGCGTCTTGCAGCAGCAGCGAGGACGAGAGTGAGAAGAATGCGGATAAGGTGAAGGAATATCTTGCCGGAAACGAGTGGACCATCAACAGCACCAGCGGTACTTATTCCTATTATAAGAACCACTTGGTTTACTATGAGGGCGAAGGAAGCTGGTCATCGGGCGGTCTCTTCGGAGAGCCTAACACTGCCTTCGGATACTGGCAGATGGATGGCGACAGGCTTACTACCCGCTTTGAGGTAGGTACCCCGAAAAGCTTCAATATCAAGAATCTGCTGAACGAAACTATCTCGGGTGTGCATCTGCAGGAGAACAACAAGATTACAGGAAGCGGGGTATCTGCCAGCATCGATATGAGGCCGCTGATTGTAGGCACCTTCGCCAACGGCAATGAATGCCAGATGAGATGCGGCAAGTCGATGAATGATATATCCGACGAGACGGACCACGATGTGGCGCTGAGAGGTACATGGTATTGCGTCATAACGATTACAAAGGACGGAAAGAAGAGGGATTGCATGGGGTGCATGACGTTTAATGAGGATGGCACCATGCACATGGTAATAGAGGGTGTCAGCGATCATACTGCTACCTACACCACGAAGAACGGAAAGGTAACTATTAATGGTTTCCTGACCAAGAACGATGTGGTTACCTTCTATTATACGAACCTTAACGGTGTAGAGATTAAGCTGTATAGCTGCGAGAACGGCTATCTCTCGTCGATATGGTTCAAGAACAGGGAAGATGCAGAGCGATATTGATAGTTATCCCCATGCGCCCTTACAGGGCGAAAGGAGCAAACACTTGTTCCTTCTGCCCTTTCAGGGCGTGAGGCGGTATTAAGCATCGCCACCTTCTCCTTCGGTTGGACCGCCAGCCGATGAGCTGCCACCTGAGCCTGGTTTAACACCTGAGCCGCCACCTGCATCAGGAGTAACGCTGCCCGTGATGTCGAGGTCGCCCAGCTTCACCTTCAGGTCATCGGTTACGAGGGTTCGGAGATAGCTGAATCGGTTGCCGATTTTGTGCTGTGCCTTGTAGGCTTTCATCACAAGCTTGTAGCTTTCGCTGCCCTGTGGGTTCTCGGTAGATGGACTGTTGGCTTTCCACCACTTGGTTGCAAACTTGGCACGTGCGGCGAAGGCTGCCTTTACTGCCTGCTGCGCCTCGGTGTTAGAATCGGAATAATGATGATGCACGGCTGAATACATCTTTCCGGTCTGCTTGTTGAGGGCGATGTAGGTGCCCTCCTTGCTGCACAATTTGCCACTGATAGACGTGAACAAATCGCTTGGTTGAACTTTTGCCATAATCTTTACATTTTTATGGTTCGACAATATGCTCCCTTGTGGGGGCGTTAACACTTGCAAAGATGACTCGGGAGTGGTCGTTGAGGGCAGCGAGAAGGTAGTGGGCTGACCTGCGACGGAATCGCAGGGAACGGGGACTGGAGGTAGGGATGGATTCCTTTCCTGGTTCTCCAATGATCCTCCAATAGTCCTCCAATAATCCTCCAATAATCCTCCAATGATTTTCCAATCATCTTTCAATCATTTTCGTATGATTTTCCGATGGTTTTCTTTCTGTTTCCTAGCGTTCGCTTTCGGGTAATCTTATAGTGCAAAGGTAGTAATTTCTGTTTTTCCGGCAGGGACATTTAAAGGTAAAAAAGTAAAAAGGTAAAAAAGCCTTGCGGGGTTGTTACCTTGCTGCAAAAAAAACTTACAAATCTTACAGATATGAGCAAAGATTTACAGATAATTCTTACGGATATGCCCAGAAATTTACAGATAATTCTCCGTTTTTCTCTGATTTTCTCTGTTTTTCTCCGTTTTTCTCTCCATATCCCGATTTTTCTTCGTATCTTTGCACCCGAAAATCCGCTGCCCGTAAAAAAGGCTGCGGTGTTATAATCTTTAAAAAGTATTAAAAAACGATGAAGCCCTGCCGTCTGAGATAGATAGCAGGGCTTTTTTCTTTGTGGACCAGCGATGGAATCGCTGGGAACGGGGAGCCAAAGGCGGTTAAGGCTAATTTTACCTCTTTACCTTTTTACCTTTAAGCGATTATCCTTCGAGCAAATCAACTATCTGACCATAGCCTCCTACAGCCATGACGGGGCAGAGTATCTTCTTGATAAGGATAATATCCTCGGCTTCGAGTTCCACGTTCTCGGCATCCTTTCCTATCTTGCAGGCTACCCGATAAGCACGCAGCTTTTCTTCGCCCGATAGCTGCATACTCTGACTATCTATCACTTCGAAGAGCACCTTACCTACAATATCTCCCATAATCTGTGGCTTGTAGATTTCCTCTCCATTCTCGTTCTTAACTGGTGATACTATCACCTCACCCTTCCAATTCCTGAAAGGTACATTAAAATTCTTTTTCATATTTCTTACTTTTTAATAATTACTTTCAAAATTCAAATACCATCCTTTACTACCTAAATAATAAAGATGAATTATTTCGTATTTAGCTGTTGCTGTAACATTAACATGACCATTTCCTGTCTGTTTTACCTGACCGCTAAAATATAAATTTGCATTATTTCTAATAATAACTAGTTCGCTTCCTTCTTCTAGTCCATCGTAATTGGCAGGACATGTTATCGTTACTTGTTGGGTATTGTTCATTACAACAAGTCCATATCCATCATAACAAACACTGGCAGCATTAAAACCATAAGAAGTTTCATATATATCTCTCTTGAAACCAGCATAAGAACCAAATCTTGCCCAAAATGCTCGCCCATTACCAAAAGCTCCTTTTGAATCTACTATTATACCTGCTGTAGCTGTTGTTCTCATTGAAGAGTGACCTTCTATCCAAGCCTTTACATAAAGAGGATTAATGTAATCATCAATCTTTGTTTCTGTTCCAATTCTAACACGCCTCATAGAAGTTGCTCCTGCAATATCTCCACTAGTACTATCATCTTTTCCTACAACATCTATCAAATCCTTACTAAGTTTTATGCAAGATGTATATTTCGTAGTATCTGGGTCTGCATCAAATGTTCCGCTTACAAGACAATCTCTAAAAGCAGGAGGAGAAATCCAAAATGGTCCTATCTTTCCGCTATTAGAGTATAAATCTCCAAGGCTAGTTACCCTGAATGGCGCATTCTTTGCCAATGCTGCACCAAGCCAAAGCGGACACTTATCATTACCAACTACAGCATCAGCTTTATCGAAGTTACCAAAATGACCTATGACACTTGCACCTTCCGAACTCCTTGCATAAACATGATTCACGTTGATAGTCTCAGCATCAATCAGGTTAGCATTGAGCTTGCCACCTTGAAACATCGCTGCCTCGTCATTGCCGTTCTTCACCATCACCTGGTCGGCTTTCAGCGCTATGCGGTTATTGCCTATCACGATACCGCAAACGCCCATATCCTGAAGCATCTGCGCAAAGTCTACCAGTTTTCCGGTGCTTATCTGCTTGTTGGTTATGAGCGTAACCATCTCTTTCAGCACAGCCTCGTTATCCGTCCTGGGGCGCTTATTCACCGGAATGCTGGCAAACAAGCTTAGTTTTTCGCCACTCATAATTTTGCCTCCTTCCTACGGTTAACAGAAACGGGATTTGTACTCGGCAAGCACCTGCTGGGCTACCTCCTTCGCCTTGGTGCGCCACTCCTGCATGGCGTTATACTCTGCCTCATGCTCCTTGTCATCAGCATCGAGCGGCGTGCCGTCTGCAATCTTGGCAAGATTGGCAAAATGGTTGTTGATGAGCGCCTGCATCTTGTCGGTAGGATAGCGGCCCGTGATGATGGCATCTACTATCTTATCCCTGCTCAAAGGCTGACTGATACGGATGCTGTAGCCGTCGTATACGGTCATTTCCTTACCCTCTACTTCTACCTTGCGCTCCTCTTCCACGAAACGCACCAGGATAGTCTTTCCCTCGTTCTCTACCAGAGAAGGAACGGAATCGAATGTATATTTCTTTGTCATCATAATAAATTTTGTTTTTATCTGTTACACATTTTGTTTATTAAAAAAGTCTAGAAACCCTCGTCGGGAGTCCAGTCCGGGCGCACGATGCGATAATCAGGATTGCCGATGCCCGACAGGTTCCAGTTGATAAACTGCCAGCCGCGAAGCGGAAGGTGGCCGTTCTCCTGAAACCAATGGAGCTGTTTTACCAGATAGGAGTTGCTGGTGCGCAGCTTGTAGGTTACGCCGCCCAGCTGCACCTGCATGATGTTGGTGAGTCCGGTCTTGCCGAACTGCGAGCGCACGTCAAACTCTACGTCCTGCAGCGTCATAGGCTGGTTCAGTATCATGGCTACCGTTCCCTTCCTGCCCTGCAGGATGCGCTTGCCTTCAGCATCTCTATCCTCGAACTTGGGCATCACGAAATCGTCGAAACTATCCATGTGAGTTACTTTTCGCCACAGATTCATGCCGTTGCAGTGGATGAGCCATCCCTTATAACTCATAGCTACCTGATAGCGGCGCATAGGGTTTACGAGGTTGTGCATCTTCCGTTTGAACTTCTGCTTCATGCGCTTCCTGAGCAGGGTATGGTTGAAATAGAAACGGTAGCCTACGAAGTCGAGGAAATGGGTTTCGTCGAGGATCTGCATGCCGATGTTGGTATGCAGCGCCTGGTGCATCACGCTGTGAGCATATTCCAGAATGAAGTTGACGGCTCGCCATACTTCCTTCTTGCTGCGGCCTAAGATAACGAGGTCATCGCAATATATCTCTACCTTTACACGGTATCTGCGGCAAACCAGCCGGCACAGAATGCTCATGAAGAAATTGGTAAGCGTCTGTATAGGGTACAGACCTATGCCCAAGCCTTTAGGCAGGGCAAAGATTACTTCATATAGAAGATTACGTATGCCCTTGTCGGTAAAGAAATCGCACAGGGAGGAGTAGATAACCTGCTGGTCTACGTTCTCATAGAACTTGACGAAATCGAGCTTTACGAAATAAAGCCTTCCGCAGCTTTTGTTCTCATCAATCCAGCGCTCGGTTCTCCGTTTGGCGTACATCATGCCTCTGCCTTTTACGCTGGCTCCGCTCTCTATGTAGAGGGCTTTCACCAGGTAGGGCATGAGGACCTGCATCAGGGCGTGCTGCTCTATGTGGTCGGGATAGTAAGGCAGCTTGTGCAGCTTTCTTATCTTGCCGCATGGACAGCGCCTCATGCAGTCGTGGCCCTCGCTGGTATGGTAAGTACCGTCAGTAAGGCTCTGCTGTAATCTCAGCAGGTTGCCTTCAGGGTCCTTGTCGAAGATAACTACACCCTTCTTGCCTTCCTTGCCCTTGCGCGATTTTCTTACCGCCGTATGGAGGTTCGTCATATCGCTCACGAGGGAGGCCCTCACCTTGCGGTGCTTCTTGCGCAGTTTAGCCTTACGCTGATACGCCAGCTCCTGTTTTTGCGTCATCTTGTTTCTATTTCAATCTTATCACTTGTTCTTTAAAAACGCTTTCATCATAACCAGGCTTTCTGTTTTTCCGGCTCACTGGCTTTCGGCATGTGCGTACAACTGCACTACTTACTTGCGAGAGGGGACTCTGTTGCTGCCGCCTGATTGCGGCTGCTCATACCCTACGCCTTTTATCTTTGCTCTGTCGGGACTTACATCTCTCTAAGAATGCCCTCCATCGAGACAGGCTCAATCGTGTGCTCTCTTGCCCTTTGGCTATCACGTAGCCATCCGACGTGCGAGGAACAGTGTATTTTTTTTATTTTTCAGAAATTCAAACGAGCGCCGATGTTCGTCCTCGAGTTCGAGAAACCGTTGTTCGAGTTCGAGTACGCAACGCCGCACTGAGACCTGTTGTCAGCGTTACCACCAACGTTCAGCAGCTCCACGATTTATTGCCTTTTCACTGCCAAATCCCGGATACCTACAGAAAGAAAGTATCTCCGGCCAGGCTGTATGTTTGTATTATCCTTGAAATCCTGGATATGCGATGAAGCTAAAGCCCGTAGGCTCAATCTGTGATCATTAATTTAAATTGTTAATACTAAAATTATAATAAAAAACCTTTTTTGCTTTCTGCTTATTTTTAATTAAATAAGTGCCCTCCTGCTGCTTTTCTGGCGCCGGCTTATCGGCGTGTAAGTTCGGCAGCCGAGCTGCCTCATTACATCGCCATAAGCTCCGTGCCGCTTACGAGAAGTGGCGTGCCGTAGAAAGCCAAACGAGCGCCGATGCCCGCCCGCGAGGCCGAGGAACCGCGGCACGAGTACGAGGACGCAACGCCGCACCGAGAACCGTAGTCAGCGCTACCACACACGTACAGCAGCTCGCCACCTTCCGCATCCCAGTGCCCATCGCCGTAGTATACGTTGCCACCATAGGTGGCACCGTCGTAGCTGGTACAAAGCATGTCCCAGTACTCGCCTAAGAGCATGGTCTTGGCAGTATGACCGCCGCTATTGAACAGCGGGATAGCTACTTCTCTGCCGCTGGCAGAGTTGCTAACCTGGTTGCCTCCGTAGATAACGGCATATCGCTGGCCGTCTCTCATGTAGAATCGGATTCCCGGTCGGAACTCCCACAGCTTAGAGTAAAGGTCCTCAAAGCCGAACAGCTTAGTAGGGTACTGATTACCCAGCGTGCTGTCGTTATAGAGAACACAGCCGGTAGCATCGCCCAGTCTACGTGTAAGACCCATAGCCACATTGCGACAAGCCTCCCAGTTAGAATGCTGCCATCCTGCTCCTATCACGCTCTGCGAGTCGAGATTACCGAAACTTGCCTGGTAGAGGGCATTGATGAGACAGAAGAAACCGTAGTTAGCCTGTCCCCACTGTGAGCCGTTCTTCTTGGCATAAGCATCGAAGGTACTCATCGTAGCGCTATGGCTAGGCGATACATCCGGGCGGGAATGGCCCACGCCGTTGCCGTCAACATACATCAGATAAGCACCTACCCAGCCTGGGCTATCAAAGGCATGACCGCCAGCCAATGGTGATAAACCGCCAAACTGCATGGTCTTGTCTTGAGCCTTAAAATAGCAAGGCGGTACTTTTACCATCGTTTCATACTTGGCTACATTGTCCACTCTTGCGCCATCCTGGAAATAATTCCAGTTAGCAGGACTTAACTTGGCAGCATATACCTTACCGCCAACTACTCTCAACATGTAGCCTCCCATCGCTGCCCGATAGTCGGCTGCATTTCTGCCTTCAGAGATACTAAACGTCGGTGAAGACCCGTTCTGCTCCAGCGTAAACTGAGGCACCTTCTGCGAGACGCCTAGCAACTGGGCAATCCGTTCAAATTCCACCCTTCTGATGGCATCCCCCTGCTCAACAACGAAGCTGTGAGAGACAAGCATGGAATTTACTTTTTCAACTCTTGCTAAGTCTATCATAAATTTATTACTATTTAAAATGAATATTTTCTATGTTATCTTACGATATAAGCGTTTCCGCTGCTATCACCATACACATTGCCCGCAGCATCGGTAGCTATATCGTAAGCCTTTTTCTGTCCGTAGGCTACTATCTCGATAACCTTGTCATCTTCCAGCTCACCTATGCCGCTATCCTCAATGTTATACTTCAGCGTATCACCCTCGTTCCACTCTTTAGCAACCGTCTGGCTATATTCTTTTCTCGTAGCCTTGGTTTTCCAGAGCATGCGTATCAGACGTGCCGGATAGTCTACGATGCGGTTGTTGAAGTGGAACACCGCCTGCTGGCGGCGGTAAATATCGCCCCAGGCTATGCTCGCCTTGTTGGTAAACTCGGGGCTGGCTATCGGAGGGTAATCCCGGCTTACCGAGAAGCTGCCCTGCGCTACCACTTTGCCATCGGCAGTACACTTAACGAGGTAAGTAGCCTGCTCTACCACTCGCAAGTCGAGGGTCAGGCTGGTTAGCGTAAGCGCCTTGAGCTCGCTGTTAGGCGATGCAGAGAGTGCCACTTCCCTGCCGTTATCCATGCGGTATACGGCAAGCGTATAGCCGCTGCTCTTGCGGTTCTTGCCCAGGTAAACATCTACCGGTATGGTACGCTCATACTGGTTGCCGTCGAAGCAGGCATTCCGTGCGTCTGTGCTGGCAGCCATCAGCGCATTAGCCACCTTATAGTCGTAGAGGTCTAGCTTATCGAGGAAGGGATTATATACGATGTTCCGTGCATCGCCAAATCCTATGCCCCATGTATCTGTACCCTTGGCTATACAGGAGAGCGTAACGAAATCGGTCATCTGGTCGATATTCGTACCCGTGCGGTAGTCGTAGATACTTGCCGATAGGCGTATCTGCTCCTTGTTGTTTACACCCAGGTTCTTCTTGATGGTAAGGTTGCCGCGGCTCGTGGTAGATGAGGTATCAATCTCATACTTACCATTCCACGACTCCATGGTAGTAATATCCTTCCATGTGCCTTCAGCATTACTCAACCATTTCATGTTGACCAGTGCCAGATTGCTGCGTCTGTTATCCCAGGAACCGTCCTTGGCATAGGCAGTAATCACCGGTGCTACTACCGAGTATACTACGCTGCGGTCGGGCGCACAGCCGTCATCACCATACACCTGCAGCAGCGGCGCACCCGGCGTAATGCAAGCCAGCGATACGCTCACCTCCAGCGGTGCATAATGTCGCTTTGCCTGGTTCTGCGATTCTATCAGTCCGTTCATATCACTATATAGATTTAATGATTCTTATATGATGCTTCAGCCTACCTAGGCTATCGTCACGTTAAACTGCATGTTGGCAGAAGCCGAGATTGTGTTATCGTGAGCGTCGGTAAGGTTGGCACCCGTAACTGGTATTCCCGTATCGTGAAACTCCTGATAGGGTACGGTCTTGCTGATGAGAACCGAGTTGTCTGAATTATTCACCAGCTTAAATACTACATTACCCGATGCACCTACCTCCGTGTGTGTACGCACATTAATGATCTTTCCTTTGATGTATGCTACCTCGTCTAAGTTGTCAGAAGGTTCACCATCCATATCAGCCTGAGCCTGATAGAGGTCGTCTATATCAATAACAGTAAATCCCGTGCGGTATACCGCCTCCGTATTGCCCTCGATATAGAACTCTACAATGAAGAGTTCCTGTCCGTCTACCATATCACGGGTAATCTCGAAGGTACTTATCTTTCCGTTAGGAAGAGAGGCTATCACCGTTCCGTTAAGACCCTTGCGCACCTTAACGGTATAGCTGGCTACAGCGCCGTTAGCATTGAAGAGCACGGTATTAGAGATACGCGTGCTGTTCACCAGTACGCCGTTAATCGTACCGATGGCAGTACTCTCTACGCTCACACCACCTCCGAAACTGCTGCTTCCGAGTGGAGAGATAAAAATATCCACCGTCTTCTGCACATCAAACGTCACCTTCTCGCTCTGTCTTGCCACACCCGAATATTCCAGGGTATCAGCATCCTGATTGTTCTTGGATGCCAGGTCGCCTATAATCTGGATAGAACCGTCAGTATGGTTCATGCGGAACCGGTTATCTACCGTACTTGTCTCCCATCCGCTGCCCGATGTAGAGAAATTCAGGTCGTTTCCGTTATACTTCCACCGGTGAGCTTCCAGCGAGTAGGAAGCGCCTCTTGCCGAACCTACATGAGGTGTGATAACCGGACCGCTTCCTGCGTTCCATGATGGGGTAGGTACACCTGTATCAGGGTTTACGCCCTGGAAAAGAGCCACACCATTGGTAGTGAAATAAACCGACAAGGTATCGCCCTTCACAATCTTCCTGACTGGAAGACTCGTATATAAACTGTATTCTGTCATACGTATATTCCTCCTTGTTTTTTATTCGTTATTCTGATTATTTTCATATTGGCGTACAAAGTCTTTCACCTCGTTCACGGTCATCAGTTCCAACCCCTCTTCCTTCGCCTTATCCTCTATTGTATCACCCTGCACAGAAGAGAAGGCAAGTTCCTTCTCGGTGATAACCACCTTGTATCCTATCTGCTGACGGTATAAAGGGTTGATGCCTATCTGCCGGCACCGTTCCCTGTCAATGATTGCATATTTCATATACTTATTTTTTATGTGATGATTAAACATTAATTCCGAGTGATTCAGAAAGTATCTCGCCCGATGCCATCTTTGCCGAGAACTCAAACTTAGCCGTATTGCCGTTTCCCATATCGCTCAGGCTTACGTCCAGCACCCAGGTAAGATCAATTACGCCCATGAAGTTCCTCACCTTATCCCTTGCCAGCCAAGCCTTATCCTCCACGCTATCGCCTGTAGAGCGGGTTACTTTCCATTGGGTGAGCGAGGCTGTAATATCCTTATCGCCCAGAAAGCCACGGCAGGTTACCTTATGCGTTTCGCCTAGAGATATACCTGCGCTCAGGTCGTGATAGAGCACCAGTTTAGGTTTGACGATAGCCGTCTGTGCAATCCACTTCTGACTGTTCTCTGAAGGCTCCTCAGTTACTTCTTCACCTTCAGGAGCTATACAGAGCCATAAAGTTCCATTATGAGTTACCTGGTCGTAATAGGCATAAGTATTTCCGCTCTGCCAGTTTCCGCGGTTATTGACAGTCTTTACCGGACTGCCATCGGTAGCCACAACCTCGAAGTATCGGGAGTAGAACCGCACCTTCTTAGGACCAATCTCATAGACGAGGTTATCGTTACTGAGCGTGTAGCTGTGTACGTTGGTATATCCAATCTCACGAGGTGCATTATCGCCATAAGTCTCTTTTACGACGAAGTTCATTCGGTCGGTGTTCGTCCTGTTACCCTCCAGCACGATGGTATCTCCTGCCGCAGGGTTATCGCTGCCAATATCCTTATCAGTGGCAGAGATGATGATCCACGCATACTTCTTGCCATCGTAGAGCACATTTCCTTCTGCATCGGTTATCACCTCATTCTCGGTAGATACATCCGTTACAAGTCGCCAGTAATACTTGTTGCTTACATGCTCGTATACACCAGGCTGGATATTGAAGGTTTCGCATTTTACCTGGTCATACTTCTCCCACATATTCGTGGTAGCGGTTGTACCGTCATCTGCCAGGAGATAACACTTCCAGCCTGTCACTTCGCCTTGAGCATCGGTTATCTCTCTTACCTCGAATATCTTTCCGGCAGAAGGAGAGAAGACGAGGTTTCCTCCTACATAGGTCAGCTCTCGGATAGTGAGGTTGTTGAAGTATGCCTTGCCCCATACCGATAAGTCAGTAACATTCAGTCCGTACTTCCCATCCTTTCGCTTGTAGAATCCGAAACCCGACTGCATGGCATCATCGTAATCTGCAGAGTTCAAAAGATCGATGGTTACGTTTCCGTCGGCATCTATGTAGTATTTAGTCGATTTGCCTAAACGCAAGCCTTTCAGAAAGGTGATTAAGCCTGCAGCAGTATCGTCCTTATCCTTGGCAAGGAAATGCTTCACACCGAACTGACCGAGATACTGAGGGGTAACGACGGTATCATTGCTCGTTTCCAGAGTTTCGTTGCTGTCAGCAACGCCCTTCAGTTCATGCCCACCTAAGAAAAGACTGGTAATATGTGCCACCTTTGCCGACAATTCATTAAAGGTTGCCTTCAGAATTTCCTTGAGGAAGGTGATGGTATCTGATACGGAATTATACCGCCACCATGCGCCTTCACCACCGCTGGCTATTGCCTCGTCGGTAGCCAGTTTTCCGCAATCAAAATGCTGTTCCCACTCTCGCTTTCGGGTGTTGTCGGCATCGGTCTTTACAGCAGATATGATACCGCCTGTAAAGATATAGTAGTAGGCATCGTCACCTATCTGTTCTCCAACAGTTCCGGAATCTGTAATAATCTTTCCGTATATATCAATCTTCTGCCCAGGGAACACGACGGTAGCCTGGTTGTTATCCGTGGTACTCTGTCGGGGGATAGCGATATACACATACTTCCTTTCGCTATCAGGGAAGATAGAAGGGTAGGCAGCAAGCGACCAGCGCTGATAGTTGTGGCCGGCATCATATCCCAAGCCGGGTACATCGCTCATATAGCAGAGGACCGAAGCGCCCGATACTACACTACACTGGATGTAGTCAGGCTCTCCCATCGCATTGAGCTGGATATAGAGCGCAGTGCTCGAGATCCAATAATTTGTACTTTTTGCTTCTGTTGCCATTTTCTGTTTGGATTTTTATTTATTTATAAGGCAAAGATAAAGGTTTTCGCTTTTTTAGGGGGGACAAAAAACCCAGCGATGGAATCGCTGGGAACGGGGACGAGAGGGGGACATGCATATCTCGCGTGGCTAGATGGAGGCGAAAGGGTCGCCGTTGATACCGAGCTTTGCGGTAAAGGAAACGGAATACATAACCTTGTTGGTTTTATCCTTGATGGTGATCTCATCTTCCAGGGCGATAGTACACGGAATCCAGGCGTCATTGGCTTTCAGCCATACGTGCTCAGACATCAGGAACTCATGGAGATACCACTGCTGCCATGACTCGGTGAGCGGGTCACTCTGATAGAGCCAGCTTTCACAGTCATTCTGCTTCTTGATAGCTGCACGGGAGAACTGGTTGAAGGTTTCCTGAATAGCTTTCGTATATTGCGTGCTCTCGACACTCATCTTCTGAGAATAGGATTTCGGCACGCTGATACTCTCCAGACAACCGAAGCGGTTAATGAAACGGAAGGTGGTACGGTCTTCAGCTTCAGAGGATGGCAGGGCATAGATAGGGTGCCCATGAATGCTCTGCGCACCCTCTCTCGTAATTTCCTGTTCCCTGGATGCAGGGGCGGTCAGAGAGCTGCTGGAAGCCAGGTTCTGCCCTGCGCTATAGGAGACAGGATAAACAAAACTCTCTCCTACAACGGCTATTTCGTGAGTATCAGTAGGCTTGCAGGAGAGAAGGGTGACAGCCTTCGTTACGCCCGATTTCAATCGTTCTATATCGCTGAAGGCTCCGGCTATGCAGCGAAGGTTAGTACTTCCTCCATTCTTCGAGCCATCAGCTGGATAATAGACTTCGCCTACACCGGTATGCACCTCGCCGTTGTTATCCATATACTCATCGTAGGCTTTAATGTACCAGCTTACTACCGGATAGGTAGAAGGAGTAGCAGTATACTTGTAGCTATCCAGCGTAATGCGGAGAGCAGAGGATATATCGAGCGATACATCTCTTTCCTCGGTGGTAACAGGAATGGTAAGCTTATTGATTTCATAACTACCCGTACCATCATCAAAATGCACTTCTACAATAACCCGATGGAAGGATGGTTTTGTAGCCAATGAAGGGGTGATGGTAAAGGTTATCGGGTTTCCGGCAAATACTGAACCCGATGTGAGATTGATATTCAGTGCCATAATTATTCAGTTTATAATTTATAGTTTATAGTTTATAGGGCATTCTTGCTGGATGGTGCTATGCTCTATAAACTATAAACTTTTAATTGTTAACTTTTCGCTCGGTGAGCGCAATTACATCAGAAACAAGCTTACAGTCTTTTGCTTCTTCGGGGGTAATCTTGATATGAAACATCATTTCCACCTGCTGGATCATATCGAGAAAATCAATAGACTCCAGTTCTACATCGTCTCTGATATTAGAAGCAGGAGTAACTTCGTGCTTTACCCACGATGTTTTCAGGCTGTTCACGATAGCGATAATGCGAGAGGTTATTTCTTCTTTTTTCATAACTATACTTTTGAAATAATAAATGATGAGTTGGTGCCACCGAAGCCGAAGGCATTACAGAGAATATGATGAGGGGAGTACCACTTAGGGCGCATCACCAGGTTAAGATGAGGGAAAGCATTCTCCTCGGTAGTGGCTGCATGGAACAGACGGCCGTATGTAAGCATGATGGTAGCTTGCACGGCTTGCGATACACCTGCCATCCAACACTCGTGACCTGTCATGCCTTTTGTAGCTACTACGTTCGGACAGATAGGGAAAATACTCTCTATCGCCTTCGCCTCGGCTTCATCGCCCATCGGTGTACCTGTAGCATGAGCAAGAACTACGTCTATCATACCTTCGTCCAATCCAGCGTTCTCAATGGCATTTAGCATCGATACTTCTTCCTGATAGCTATCAGGGGTAGTGATAGCCTTGCCGTTAGAAGAAAAACCATAACCGGAAAGGGAAGCGAAGGAAGGCACTTTCTCTTCTTTCAATCGAAGACTATCTGATGGTTCGAGGATGATGCAGGCTGCACCACCCGATGGTGCCAGTCCGTTTCTACCTTTACCAAACGGCTGCACCTTATCGGGTGAGAAGACACCGAGGGCATCGAAAGCCTCCATACAATATCGAGGTTCGCATTCCTGCGCGCCAACTACAATTACCATTTCCGTCTGCTTGCTATCGAGCAACATCTTGGCAAGACCGATGGCATGGCCACCTCCTGCACAGGCTGCGCTTACGGTAAGCGATAAGCCGTGAATATGAAGGATAGATGCCAGGTTCATACTGATAGTAGAATTAAGCGTGCGAAAGAGGGTTGTTACCGGAAGTTGCCGATTGTCAGCATCAGATTTTACATGATTTACCAAGTCTACACTCTCAGAACATTCAGAGTCGTTGCTTACGATAAGTGAAACATTATGGTTTACAAGAAAATCCTTACTGACTTTTGCTTTTTTCAGCGCATCGAATACCGCATCGAGTACATAAAAACCATGTGCAGGCATACATTCGTATTGCGCATGGGTGAGTATGTTCAGATAATCTTCTTTCCAGCTAGGAACTTTACCGCATAAATCAGAGATATAGTCCCAGCGGTCTTCATCGTGATGCAATCCGCATTTGCCCTTGTAGAGGTTCATTGCAACTTCTCTTGTATTTCTACCCATGGCAGAAATAATACCGGTTCCGGTAATCAATATCTTTTTATCCATTTTTATTTCGTTTTTTTATGTTTCTTATTGTGACCAGCGATAGAATCGCTGGGGACGGTGGCGAGAGGGAGTTAGAGGGCGTACACCGTTAACTCAACCTCGCCCATACCCGTCTTGGCATCGATGGTGGTATTTACATTGTCGATAAGGCATTTCATACCGCCTATGTTCCACCATTCCTGCCAATGATTTGGTATATCAGCCACCTGCGCTACGGTAGTGGTGCATCTCACCATAAACTTCTTCCTATTTAAGAGGAAATAGGCGTAGGGTAGGATGAAGGTATCAAATAAGCCGCGTGATCGGACCTTCTTAACCACCTTACCGTTTTTATCTACCTCATCTTTATCACAAAGTACTACATTTTGATACTTCGGATCACTTAACCACGATGGTTCCTTGAAAGCACGTATCTTGAGCGAGAATTTTTCACCTTCGCCCGTTCCTTCCTGAATACCATTATAGTCAAATTCATTGCCCATCATATCCAGAGAATCGCATGCCAGGGCATACTTACCAGATACGGTACGCCATTTGGACGTTCCGAAGTGGTCGTAATTATAATCGTAAGACTGGCGGGTAGCATCACTACCACCACCTCGCATCAAAGCAACCGCATATCCCCAGCGTGAATCATCCTGCAACGGAGAGTTGCCATCATCGGTGCTCGACGGGTCGTAGCTTTCTACGAGTGATAGTGTCTGCTGCAAGTAGAAATCACAGAAAGCAGTAGAGATAGTCTGATTGATAATCTGCTCAACAAACTCATGTTCCATATCCTCATCTACATAAGCACAGAGGATAGGCTGACCATCAGCGATGGTTACACCATATTTCTTTCCGTTGTATGAATCGATAGCCTCGTGAGAGCCATAGGCAGCTTCTATCTCCTTGAAATAGTTCACATCACTGAACGGAACAGGAGTAAAATCTACCGAAATATCATGTACGAAATCTTCGTTCTCATCGCTGCAATCTCCATATTCTACACCCTTAAACTGACCTACCTCAAAAAGTACAGGTTTCAAGTCGGCTGTCGTGGTTGCATCGCCATTTACCTTTACTCGGTAAGCATTGCCAGTCTTACGGTCGATATAACAATGCTTATCTCCACTACTCAGATTATGGAAGAAATCGATGTAGTCGAGATTATAGACGGTGGAGTTATCGCCACTATCTGGCGCAGGGTAATCGATGTAGTCGTAATCGGTAGAATAACCCATATTTTTGTTTCTGCGGCTATCGAGTACATTCTGACGCTGATCTTTTGCATCACTCTCTGCAGAATAGCGCATACGCACACCTGTAATCTTCTCTGTAATCGGAGTCATTGAATGAATATAGGCATGAAATATTCTTGCCTTATCACCACTTTTTCGCAGTACATCACGGGTAAGATAAGCTGTTACTTTCTTCTGTTCATAATCATACGAGAACTTGATACCAAATGCGCTTTCAAGAGAAGAGATAACAGTGCTTACACTCTCGTCAGGGAAATTGCCGCTGTTGGCTACCATATTAAGCACGTTTGCCTGTACCTTGAACTTGCTGATTTTTGCCTCGATGCTTATACCGGTAACCTTGCCTCCATCATCGCGTACTTCACCTACCTGTACATGCTCGGTTGTACCTTCTGGTGTGCGAAGAGTCAATTCCTGCACATCCTTATCCTCGGCTTTCACGATATTAATCTTACCACCGCAACCACGGCTTTCCAGCCATGAATTGATATGTTCCTGGCTTTGGAAATAACCCGTCTTGATTTCACCAGCTTTCTTCTTCTTGGCGATGACTTCGGCATCGTCTTTTCGGTAATAAGTACCATGGTGAGGGTGAAGATTAGGTTGTTTTGCGCCTGTAGGATCTTCCTCGTCGTACTGGTAACTGACGGTATCGTAGCTGCATACGGTCGTGAAGAAACAAAGATGCTTCAAATCCTCTATCTGCATTAAGGCTCGCTTATCGAAAGTTACACCCAGATAGTCAAATAGACAATCTAGGAAATAGAGCACATAGAAACAGATACCCGACTGAGGACGTTTAGCATCCAATACCCAGTAAGGATAAAGATCTTCATTCGTCCAGGTGCAGTCTTTCATGCTGATAACATCGCTTGCCGTCTTTTTGTCATCATCAAGACCATGATGTTTGTAGCAGATACGGGCGTTGCAGTAAGCGGCTGCCCTGCCCGCTGCATCCGTCTCACCATAAGCTGCCGAGGTATTGATATAACTTCCGTTTTTGGTCGGTGCAGGAACGTTTACCTTATGGTTCTGAGGATAGGAACGTTCTGAAAGCAACTTCGCATCGCCTTTATAGTGCATGGTAGATGTGCTAGTCCATTCCTCGCAATTTGCAGGATAAGAGAAACCGAGTGCTTGCGGTTCGAGAACCTTGCTTACGCTTACGTGGGCGGCTCTGATTTCGTGGTTTTCCGTCTTATCATCCTTATGCTTACCTCCGGTAACAAAAACGTTTACCTTTACCACAGGGTCGCTCTCTATATCCACCCTCACGTTACCGATTTTCTCACCGATGATAATCTGGTCCTTTACCGGAATATCACGGCATTGCAGGTCGCTGATAAGCTCGCTGAAGCTCTGGGTGCTGGCATCTATGTTCATGCTGAGAGAATTGGTTATCTCCTCATCGTCCTGCATGACCAAGGTACCGCTGCGGAAAGGGATTCCGTCGGCATAAATGCGCGTAGGCAGGTGCTCCATGTTTACGGCTTTTACCGCTGCATGCACGTCTTCTATGTTCTTTACCAGCCAGCGGTTTCCATCCAGCGGAATAGAGAAGGGATAGGAGAACATTTCCGTATCGTTGAACACAGGGTTCTGGTCCTCTATATCTATAGAGAAATCATCGGGGAGCGCTACCGGCTTGTCATTGATTAATATCGTAAGATGCGAATTCATATTCTGATTTCTATTTTCTGATGTTTACTTTCTGATTTCTATCCTGGCGCTGTCATATAAATCTATGAGGCGATTGGTGAAGGTATCGATGACTGCCGTACCAAAGGCATTGATTTTCTGGTGACCATGGTCGTGAAGGGTGCCATCGGTAATGAAGACTACACTCTGGTCGTAGCTTTCTGCCTCGCTGCCCGTTACCAGGTGGGCATAGTTCCTGGCGATACCGTAACCAGCCTTGATGGTTGCCTTGCTGCCATCCAGGAGTTCTACCTTGCAGCCTTCGTTCATTACGAGGGCGGTAGCAGCATTATGGAGAATGACGTGCGCCTTGCCTAAGACATATATCTTTCGGGAGGAGTAGAGATGTATCACCTCGTCTGTATCGCCTACGAGGACGGTACCGGTAGGCGAATCCTCGTTATAGAAGATGCCTCCCTGGTTAATATCTGCCTTAAACTCAGGATATACGGCTTTGAAGGCATCGATTACCTGCTGCGGTACCTCGGTGATTAAGCCGTGCCAGTACTTGCGCCATGCCTCGCACATATCCGGAATACTCTGCGTGCTCTTGAAAGCATGCTGCGATTCCTGACAGTTGCCGCTCTGGGCGAGGATATTGACGCAAAGGTTCTTAAACCGCTGCGTACGCTGTTCTGGGGTTTCTTTATTCTTTGCCATATTTCGATTTTCTTTTGTTTATAGGGCAAAGATAGGAGGTTTTTTATTATTAGGGGGGACATAAAATAGTTAATAGTTGATAGTTGATAGTTGATAGGGCATTCTCGCTGCTATCAACTATTAACTATCAACTATTAACTAAGCGAATACTATAAACTATACTCCTGCTTCTTCTATAGTTTTGGTGAGAATAGCTTCATAGCCGGAAAGCTCCTCTTCGGTCACGATGTCAGAGAAATCCTGGCGAAGTTTGTCTATTCGCTCTTTGATACCTTTCACTCTCGTCTGGGTAGATGGCTTATCCTTACGAAGGATATACTTGATGAGAGCATCGGCTTCTGCTTTGTGCTTGGCGGCTGCATCACGGGCTGCCTTTACTTCCGGACGGTCGTTGGCTATCTTCTCGGCTACCTGCTCGGCAAAATGAGGGTCACGAGACTGCGCCTTCTCATAGAATGGCTTAAACTGGGTGCGGAGGGTCTGAGGGTCAATAGTAAAGGTTTTCTTTGAATAGGCGATGTATTCAGGATCGCCTGTCTTCTCGCTCAGTCGCAGATAGCATTCGCCCATCTCTCTATCTACTGCCTTAAAGATTGCCGGAAGAATATCGCTCTCGATTTCTACGGCTCTTGTGGCGAGAACGGCAATCTCATCTTCGGTATAGACGGCGCTCTTGCCTTGAGAGATAGCTTTCTCGTTGGCTTCTGCCATCGTCTTAGCCTGCTCTGCTTTGCTAGCCATCTCGTTGCGGAGTTCACGTACGGTGTTCACCTTCTCCTGTAGGGCAGCAGATAGGAACGGACGCAACTGCATCAGGTTTGGCATGGTGGCAGCGATACTTTCTCCATTAGGGTTGGCTACGATACCGTTGTAAGTGAGCGGCTGCAGGGTGGTGTCCGGTTTCAGCATAGGGAAGAGAGACTGCTTCGCCTCTTCCAGGGCTTTCTTTTTCTGAAGTTCGGCATAGGCTGCCTGTTCCTCTTTGGTTGGTCGGCCCACACGCCGCTTTTCGGTAGCAGCTGATGCAGCATTGTCTTGAGAGTTGCTGTAGCTGTTGAGATAGGCTATCATCTGTCGGGTACGGCGATGGTAATCTTTAAACTTACGTGAGTTCTCAATAAATGAGCGTGCGTTACTTGCACCTTCCAGTAGAGACAATCCATGCTCATAGGCATCCTTCTGTTCCTGGGTAAGCATTCTTGCGCCGATAGCTGGCTTCAAAATACTGATGATTTCCTGTAATTCCATAAAAACTTATTTTTTAATGTTTAACATAAGATTGGGGTGACGAAAATGCGTGAACCTTCCTGATTGTTATCGTAGCCTTCGCTGCCACCTTTATTATTCGATGATGAAACACTAGAGGCGTTACTCGTCGATGATGAAGAGGTGCTGCCTTCTGTGGCGCTCTCAGCTTTGGCTGCATCGAGTTTGGCTTGCTTCTCTGCTTCCTCTTTCTTCAGCAAACGGTGAATGCTTTCCCTTACGGTGATGGCATCGTTATGCGCCGTGGATCGGGTCAACTTATCAAAGTTGATAACTGATGTACGCTCCTTGAGATAGGCGGCTACAAGCTGACGTGCCTTCTTCAGCATCTTGTCGTTCTCATCGGCTTGCAGGAGACGAGGAATGAAATCTTCGCCAAAAGCTTCTTCCAGATACTCGCTCTGAATGAAAAGCATATCTGGGATGAGACGGACGAACTTATCTCTGTTGCCGTAAATATCGAGATACGGATGCAAAGACTCGCAGGTAGGGAAAAGCAGATCCCGATGATAGTAGTAGTACTTACTCTCCTGCCAAAGGGTTACGATTTCCTCTATCGCCTCATGCAGCTTCTTCTCGGCTTCGGCTGCATCATCTTTGCCGCTATCGGGTCCTTCATCTGTTCCTTCGGATGAGGAACCTTGGTTGCTGCCATCTGAATGGGCGCTGCCTTCTGCACCATCGCCCGCTGCATCGATAGGCATAGGAGTATTCACTTCCTTTGCCCATCCCTCCAAGAGGGAAAGCAGGTTATTGAGCGAGGTCATGGCAGACTGGCGGTAGCTTTCCTTGCCCTGCGCTATCTGCTTGTCGGTTGCTACGGCATAGTCGTTGCTGGAGGCTACGTTGATACCGGAGCCATTCACAGAGAGCGCTTGCTTCTCGATGTTCTGCGCCATCGCATCATTCACAATCATGCGCTGTGCATAAAGCAGAAGCTCATTCCATGGGTCGTTGACGTAGGTACCATCGGCAATCGCATCGCAGAAGACTGAGGGGTCTATGCTCGCATACTGCTTGCAGAGACGGTCGTATAGGGATGCTCCCAGGCGAGGCTTCAAAAAGTCCTTTTCGCTATTGTCGAGCATACCCTGCAGGTTGGCTACATCGTCCACGGCATTGCTGGGGATATGGAGCCTGAGTTCTTGATTTGATGAGAGTATCATTTTCTTTTTGCTTTTACGTTATTATATATGGACCAGCGATAGAATCGCTGGGAACGGAGGCGAGTTAAGAAGCTTCCTGTTTCGCAACTCCGGTCTTCGAGTTATCGAGGGTAGTTAATACCTCCCGGTCTATCTGCCATACCAGGTGCTCATCCCAATCGTTGAAGCGGCTCAAAACTTCCAGCGGGCGTATCATCAACTGCTGCAAAGGAGCAAACTGGATTTGCTTGACCAGGAAGCGCTCTCTCAGGTCGGTACCGCCGGAGGATGCCGTATCGCCAGGAGTGTTACCGATGAGCTTTGCATCAAGACCCATGGCAAAGAAGATGATGCTGCTTATTTCCTGCAACTCGGTTTTGTCGGCATTCGCCTGATCATTTGCCTTGGTTTCGATTTCCACGATTTCCCAAGCTTTGTGCTCTTTTCCGTCACTGCCCGTGAAGGCAGAGGAAATGAGCGCCTGACCTGCGTTATCGGGGTTAGAAAGCCAGGTATTGATAGAGGTAAAGATTTCATTCTGAATCTCACCAATGGTTTTCTTTTTCTTCTCGCCCTGCTGCTGATAGAGCTTGTTGATATAGTCCTGGTGGATATAGATGACACGACCGATGATGTTGCTGTTGCGCTTTCGGGTGAGGCGTTCATCTACGATAGTGAAGGCGTATTCAAAGATGCTGCCGGCAAAGATGGAGTGCCAAAGGGCATCGGCATAATACGGACCACCGAAATCTCTTGGCGACATGATGAAGCGGGTAGGGCGTTTCTTGCGGCTTACGTTCTTCTGACGTGCCTCGCGTATCTTGCGCTGCAAATCCTTTACGGCTGATGTAGTAGGGAGATAAGGTATAGCGGCTATCTTGCGGTCTTCCTCCTTCTGCACACCGACGTATTGGGTAGGGTCGAGCCATTGGTTGCTGACGTAGGCATAGTTTATGCGGTAGTTCTCGTCCATACGTTCCAGTCGGGTAGTAAAGATGCTGCGGTGCTTCAGACCGATCACCTTCGGGGTCCATTGAGCGGTAGGAACAGCCTTGCCGTTTTCGTCGAGTGAACGCTGGTTGAGCTGTAGTTCTACAAAGCACTGCGACATCAGAGCCATATCTCCTGCCAAATCGAGGAAGGTCTGCATCAGGTCGTTGTTCTCTAGGAAATCACGAAGCTGGGCATTGGTTTCTTCCCATTTGTGAAGTGCTTCTTTCAGAGATTTCATCTCCTCGCTATCCTCTTCATCAGAGGATAAGACCTGCGATTGAACCGCAGAGAACGGTGACTCTTCCTGCTGAGACTGCCCGTTCTGGCTCTGCTGCTCGTTCTGACGCTTGGCTTCTGCGGCTGCCTCTTCCTTGGCTTTGAGGTCGGCTATCTGACCGCGGAGCAGGACTCCTGCACTCTCGTAGGGGATATACTTCTCCGTGATGTTACCGCCTACATACTGGGTATAGTGATACTTAGGCGCGGGACCACGGCCTACCAGTATCTTCTTGATGTAATCAACTCCGGCTGCTGTAAAAGGCGACATGCGGGAGAGCATCCAGATAAGGTTTGGCAATCGGTTTGCCATACCCCATTCCATAAAGCCTAAGCCTTCGGTACCTACGTCTTTCGGTTTACCCATGTTCTCGCCGCCACTTGATGCGAAGATAGTGGAAACCTGCTGTCGTGCTGCAGAACCACTTGCATCGCCACCGCTTGCTGACATACCGGCTGTGGTCAGGAGCATGCTGTGAACGTAGTCGTTCCATGAGAAGACTTTACCGCCACCATTCTTTAGCGGCGTAAAGGCATCCGGGCGAACGGCTACATAGCCTGCATCTTTCAGTTCCTCACTACGCTGTTGGAGCTGCTGCAGGTTGGTTACTTTGTTTCTGTTTTTGCTTGCCATTTTTGCGTTTTTTTTTATGTTATCCTGAATGTGATGGAAAGAGAGAAGGGTGGCGATATACGCACATCCGCTTTTTCTCCTTGTTTCTGAGTGTAAAGTTAGGGCTTTTTATGGTTTTGGTGGGGACATAGAAGGGAGGGGACCAGCGATGGAATCGCTGGGAACGGAGTTTAGAGGGGAAGGAGAACATAGGCTACATTACCGGAAATAATGGAATAGGCGGGATAGGATGGGGTATTGATTACCATTTCGCTTACACCTCGCTTATCGGGCACATCAAGGTAAAAGCGGATGGTGTCATCCTCTCTCCACTTCATTCTTATCAAATCCTTTCTATTGCATCTTTTTCTATTCATAATAAATAATGATCATAAAATCCTTGGCGATGGAGGAGATAGCATTACTGATACTACCCCCGATTTCTAACCTTTGGGAGTGAGGGTTTGAGTACCAATCACCATCGGCTCTGCCTCTGCTTGCGCAGGTTCTTATTCGTATTGTTGGCATTAAAGATTATCTTTCGTTACGGTGGAAATGCAGTTACTCCAGGGGTAGGGGCTTGGGCGATGATACTTGTCCTGATAACGGCAACCGCCTCTGTCACCGTGTATCTTGCGATATGCCTTCGCTTCCTCGGTACGATAGTGAGTAATGATGGATTGCTTAATCATACTCCACAAATATTTTGGGCTGAAGTCCACCTCCCCCACATGTATTACAAGCAGGTGCTATGCCTTTTACCGCATACACTCGTTTTGCCAGTTGGAAACGCTTATCAAAAGGAGGCGTATTCAGCAAACCTACTACTATCGGATGTATTTCGTTCATAACTTTTCTTTATTCATATCTGAAGGCAAGTAGATTATCCTTCGTTTGGAAAGTGCCGATGCACTGCATCAGAAAGCTGTCACGGAAGAAAATGGCTTTATCACGATAATCGTTGGTTCCAGTCTGCTTGCGTACTTCCTTAGCGTGCTCTGTCCTTGCCTCATGAATGGCTAATATCTTAATCATATTCTATTAATACGAGGGGTGGCATATCATTAGGATCATCCTCCTCCTCTTCGAGAGAAGGAATGCTACCTTTATCTATTATAACCTTATTCATACTCTAATAATATTTTCGGTTTATCAACATCGTGCCCTTTGCCCCCCCCACAAAGGCATAGGGCGATACCTTTGGGGTGAACAATAATGCCGTTTTGGGATGGGCTATAAGATCCGAGGATAATAGGACGATTACTATTCATAGTTCTACTGCTACGTAATAATGATTTCTGCTACTGATACCAGCTAAAACGGTATAGATAACATCTTTTCCATATTGTTTGTTGTAGGTATCGACCCATAGGGCGTGAGAAGGACGGAAACCGCGCTGATACATACGCTCCAGACGTGCGTTCTTTTTAAGCATACTCTAACAGTACCCCCCGTATTGTTGGATAGAGTAATGGTTGGGTATATACCTTTCACGCCACAGATATTACCATCAAAACCGGACTTCCATTCATTAAAGTAAATGTTGCCTATTTTGTCTATCGTATTATTCGTATTCATATAACACTACTGTCATGGGATAATGTGCAAGCGTTAAGATATTGGTGGGACCTATCGACTCATAGCGAGTTGTTAAGGTGGCTGCACATTCTCCGTCTGTTACGTTTACTGCCTGCTGATACCCCCCCCCTAATCATAGGCGAAGGTTTTGCAACATGGGTTAGACAACAAATCATTTCTTCTCCAAAAACTGATGATACATACTTTCCAACTTAGGATTTGAGAACTTGCCGTTCTCTTTCCAGTCATTGAACAGCGGCATGATGATGTCCTCGTGAGCGGAAGAAAGCTGTTCCTGCAGTTCTTGGGGAGTGCAATGCCAAAGATGCGTCTCTTCCAGATAAAGGGTAAGGATGGCTTTTAATGCCATGGCATTCTCGTGGCTCGGCTCTATCTCGAACTGATGGAATACGCAGGTGTCTTTATCGTTTGCCTGTAGGAATTTGCTGACGGCTTCATCTTTCAGGAAGAACCTTGTATCTACTTCTTCCTGCAGCACATCTTCCAACTTTTTCTTCAGCGGAATAGGGTCGGGGAACTGGTAATCGAAGGCTACGTCCTTTCGCATGGAGAGGCAGAAAACTCGGTCGCGGTTTTGCGGAACACCGTAATCTTTAGCATTGAGTCGTTCCCATCGGCTTACATAGCCTAATGATGAGAGCTTATCAAGCCACTTTTGGAAATCGGGCATAAACTTCTCGCTTACCAGGGCTGCCACATTCTCCTGCAGCAGATACTTAGGCCGCAATACTTCCACGGCATCGGCTACTCGCCACAATAATGCCGAGCGGGTGTCGGAACCTTCCTTCAGACCCATCTGCTTGCCGGCTTGCGATATATCCTGACAAGGTGAAGAATAGGTAAAAAGGTCGATTTCTTGCCCCCCCCATATGAGTCTTTACCTGTTGCCAGTCGATTTTGGTTATATCGCCCAAGGCTTTGTCGGCAAACTGCGGAAAGATGAGGTCGTGCATCTGACAGGCATACTTATCTATATCGCTCCAGCCTACGCACGTCCAGTGGAAATCAGGGTGCTGCTGGGCGAGAACATCGGCTGCCATGAGCTGCGAGTCATAACCGGAGAAGGTGGTGAGGATAAGTTTCTCACCATGGTTCTTATCTACCGGATAGGTAGGTAGTTGGTCTTCTGGGAAGAAATCGGCAAAGAAAGAGGTCTGCACCTCACGCTTTGGCTCTTTCGGGTACCAGAGTTGCTGATAGATGGCTGCGAGTACATCTACCACGATGGAGTTGCCCGCCTGCTTGTATTGCTGACTGGCTGATACTGCCATATCTTCAGGTTTGCCCTTGCCCTTGTAGTTGGCGATGCGTTCGGCTGCCTGGGCGTTGGTACTCTGCATGGTTTGTATCACCTTATCACGAACACCCATCAGTCGAAAACACTCGAAGGGTGTCAGCTTTCGGATGGCATAAGACTTAATGGTCTTATCCTTGAAATTGAATTTTGTTATCATCTTGTTTTTGCTCTATAAATCTTTAATCATACTCAATGAATACTCCTGTTCTTGGAAAATGGGCCAAAGACATCAAATGCTCCACGCATAAACGCTCATAACGAGTGTTTAATGTTACGGCCACTCCCCCCCATACAAACATTCAAAGGTTGTTGTCTAACCATATATATACAAATCAAAAGAACGAGTCAGGCTCCAAATTGCCAATATAACAATAACGCAGCACATCATATTCGCTAATAAACATTCGCCAATTCTGTTCGTCGTGGTCGAAATGTTCATGCACAAAATGAGTGTTATCGCGTCGCCAACAAAGAAGCGCCCCTATGCAATGCGGTTTCTCTATGGCTGGGTGCCACAGTTGAACAATGTTGCGATATTCTGCTGTTTCATTCACTTCTTCATCACAAAGAGACACATTTTTGGCGCTTATGCCATTTGCTTCATTCTCAAGGCAAACTACATTTTCTGTTGTCTGACTTTCTATCATCTCAGAAGCCTTTTGTGACAAGAATATCACGTTAGGCAGTCGGTTGTTTCTTTCCATAATCTTATTGTTTTATAATTCTACAAACACAAACGGATTGCTACTGGCAGCCGTGAGTGCATTTACCAATTTACCACCCCCTACCGTGCGGCTGCGTCTTAGGGCAGAGGTAGGGTAGTTCAAATCGGCTGCACCGGGTACAGGACAATCGGTATAGCCTTTCTCTGTAGCCTGACGGATGCGCAGGAAGGTTTTACCTTCTATATCTACGATTTCAAGAAACGGACGGTCGGAGGTGGAGTATATCCGATAGAGAGAACCATCGGGATAAAAGCCATATCTCTTTCCGTTCTTGATAATCGTTCCTCGCTTGTATTGAGGTTGGTTATTGCTACTCATACTCTATCTTTACACAATGTGGGCATTTGTAATCGGTGGCTCTGAGTGCCGGAGAATGCCACCCCCATTTCTTCCATTCCTGTTTATGACTCAAAGGGTGTACAGATGCCTTTATATCTATCATTTTCATTTCCTCATTTTTAGCTTCAAAAAATACTCTTCGCACGTGAAATTCTTTCTTGGTGAGAAATCTTTGAAATCCATCTTACAGAATATCATGCGCTTATTGCACCATGCCGCCATATCTTTCTGCCATTTCGGTATGATATGGTTCGGGTTTATAGGGTCTCTATATGGTTGCGCATAGGCATATACTGACCGTCCGATACGATTGTGGCGAAAGTCTTGCAACCGCTGCCACCAATAATGAATGCGGTTATAACATTCTTCAAAATCATTTTTACCGCCTATCATCGTATATAGAAAATATTCGCCCTTGAAGCCTGCATCATTTATCATCTGCATTGCCTGCTCGCAAGACTTTATTTGTGGCGTAGTATCGCAACCGAAACGGATGCGGCCATCTATCCACTTTACCTTGCCCAACAAGGAAGCAAAATCTGGAGTAACCAACCTGGCATCCATTGCCTGATTAAAATCTACGTATAGATGGAGGTCGATAATCTTCTGAAGCTGCTGTCTGGCATAATCACCAGCAGCAAGGATATTATTATCCATCAGCACAACATGATTTCTTCCCTCAATAGCGATTTCTTCTATATCCATATAAGGACGGATAGCTCCTTCTTTTTTAGGCACCACACACCAAGGGCACTTGTTGGGACATCCTCTTGTAAGGAAGCCATAAGCTGTATTCTTTGGTATATCAGGAAAAAGCTCATAATAAGGTTGCAGACTATCTATCTCGGTCGGCAAACTGCTATATATATCATACCCAGTTCCGCCTTTTACCAACTTATCGTAGGAATACTGAGTGAAATCAACATCTGGCGAAAAATTGAACACCTTGCTAGCGTAAAGTATATCGTAATGCTGCTGATCGAATAGGTTTATTGGTTGCGCCCATTCTACATGATCACCCTTCATCAAATGCCAGCGTGCAATCTTGCCTAATGCGAGATTAGGATAAACCGTAGCGCCAAACTTTTTCTTTTTATGATGCCCATCTACATCTGTCAAACCTATATTCATATCAATTCTTTATTCCTATCATTTTCCTCTCCTCATTTTTTCCATTTCCTCATTCTCTTTTAATAACCTCTCTAAGTGTTCTAGAACCAGGGAATAAGACTGAGTGTTGACCTGATCTTCCGTTAGGCCTGCATATTTCTGCATCGTAGCGGTGGTGGCGGTGTAGATTTCCATCGGAGTTTGCGGCTTGCTGTTGCTTACCTTCTGCACCTTGAACACGTGAGGGTAGCGATGAGCTAGGGTGTGCATGATGCCGCTCCACCAGAAGAGGATAACCTGCCAGTTGGCTTCCGGGTAATTGACGAAATAATTTGCGTTCTCGGTGAACTGCTTCGACTCGTAATGAAAATCGTATTTCGTGATACCGGTTGTTGCGTCGACGTACTGAGTGGTGGTGTTGAAGATGGTGGCTAGGAACATGTTTCTAGCGCTGGCTACACTCTGAGCTTGCGTCTGAAGTTGCTCCTCGGTGAACTTATTCATCTGCTTCATTTTTACCAGGTTATTGCTTAACTTGGTGTAAGTCTGCATCATATCGCTAGCAAAACGGTATTGCTGCCAGGAGAAGCCATCGAGATCGGGGTTCGGACCACGGAAGGCTTTGGCACGCCGATACCACTTGGCTTTCTGCCCGATAATAGGATAAGGGAAGAGGGTTAGGAAATTGCCGCTATCTGCATCCAGCCAGTCGAGAAGACCTGCGCCTTGAGCGATGTACTCAGAGGAGGTCTTATCGTTTGTTTTGGCTTTCGGAGAGAGCCAATAGTTGAGCTGCCAGAGATAGAGGGGAAAAGGAGTGCCCTTGCTCTGACTAGCGATGGAATCGCTGGGAACGGAGGCGAAAGGGGAGAGGAGCTTCTTCAGAAGGCTCTTCTTCTGCGGCTCTATGCTTACCATGTAGTGCTGCTCGTTGATAGGCATGCGGGGGTCGGGATAGGCATTGATGCTTATCCCGGCAAAGAGGAAGAAGACGGCTATCTTCACCTTCTGCATATCGAAGGGATGATAGCGGTCTTCCTTGGCTATCTGCTCCTGCATGATGAGGGAAATCTGCTCCAGCTGGTTAGGGGTGCATTGGTTCCAACCGCGAGGGATGGTGAGGTTTATCTGTTCTTTCATATTCTTACTTTTTTAGACCAGCGATGGAATCGCTGGGAACGGGGGCGATTTTTACCCTTCTAGAAGCTTATTTTCTTGCCGCCATTGGCGATGAGACTGCCGTAACTGATAGCATCGAGGCGGCGGAGCCATCCTTTCTCAAATACCTGCTGGCTAGGGTGATTGGCGATGATGCCGGCGATGTATTGCTTGCGGCGTGCCTTGATGCGCTCGAAAAACTGCTTAGGGTTCTGACTGTTGAGCGCCTTGATGGTCTTGTTGCCTACGATACCATCTGCGGTTACGCCCAGCATTGCCTGTACGAGGGTTACGCCTGGTGTGCCGCTAGACCAGATCCAATCTACCAGGATGTTGGCGATGCTCTGGTCTTTGATAGCATCAGCTTTCCATCGGTTCCAGTAACAGCGGCGAAGGATGGAGATAGCATCGGATTTTGTAATGAGCTTCACGTCCTTTGCGTCTATGCGGCCATCACCATTCTTGTCGTAACCTTGGGTCTGCCAGGTTTTCAATGTTACGCCCATGTTGGTAGGACCGCCCTTGTCATTGGGGTGGTTGACGTAACCTCCTTCGAAGGAGAGTATGAAATCTGCAAGAGGTTGAATATTTGCCATATCTTTTCTGTTTTATCGTTTTTTATTTCTTCTGATGGCAAAGATAGGGGTTTCGATTTTATTTGAGGGGACAAAAGAAAAAGCCTGGCGAAGGAACTTAGTCCTGCCAGGCTCTTGATTTATAGAGTAAATTACCAATGGAAATTCATTGGAGATTGTTGGGGGAGCGATTACTTGCCACCTTTGCTTGAGGAAGCCGCCTTTCTGGTAGGGGTGGCTTCTTCCTCGGTAGGAGCTTCCTGCTCACTTTGCTCAGATGGCTGCTCAGAGGCGGAAGCGATTTCGCTCTTGTCTGTTCCGCCTGTTATTCCCCCGGCTTCTTGGAAGCAAGGAGAGAATCCCAACCACTCTCTGTAGGCTCAGTTACGTAAAGGTTTGGATAATTTACGCTTGACAACTTTGCCTCGAAGGTGGTGCTGCGGTCGTCGTCGCTCTTGGCTCCAGTGTCCGTTTTAATGCCACCTGAGTCAAACTTAACCTTGCGGTCTGGGTCGTACATAATCTGAGACTTATCATTGTCTTTGACAAGGATAAAGATGTCGCGGTTGTTGATGGCGCGTGCCAACTTACCTGCCGCAGGATTTACAGAGTCGATGGCGAAAGTAAAGGTCAACTCGAAGCCTTTGCGATAGCCGAGAGATGAACCCTGAATCTGGTTGGTATCGTCCTTGCACTCTACCTTATAGAGACCCTTACCGGTCTGGAAGGCAGGAGTGGAGTACGTATTCTCAGTAGCAGTAAGAGGCGCTGCAAGCTCACTCTTCAAACCGAGATATACAGCGATACCTACACCTGCACGGTTCTCCAGGCACTCGTTCTCGTTCAATACGTCCGCAAGTTCTGGACATGTTACTTGATTTGGCATAATTGTATCTTTTTTGATGATTTAACGAAATGGCGGCGGAAGCCATATTCCGCCAGGTCAGGCGACCGCCGCCGAGGATTTATAGAGGTTTGCCTTTTCCCGGTTGGACCAGCGATGGAATCGCTGGGGACGGGGACGAGAGGGGGTTAACCATTCTTCTTGAAGAAGGCGGTGAAGCCCTGGCTCATGCCTGTTGCAGCGAACTGGATCTTCTTCTCCTTGCTACCGGTACTCCAGTGATCGAAGACGTAGTTGGTACCATCTACTGCCTCAAGAGTAACAATAGCGTTAGGGGTTGTCTCCACTGGCTTAGTGTACTCTGTATCGTTCACCTTCACATTACCATCAATCTCACCCTCTGCGCTAGCTACGGTCTTAGCAATGGAAACGGTAATGTTAGACTCGGTGTAGTCGCCTGAAACGAACTCTGCGCTTTCGAGGGCACCGTCTGTCATCGCGAAGGCCCAAGAGAATGGATTTTCCAGATAACAGCCCTGAATGCTTTGTGCCTGAATAGTGATGTCCCTCAGGTCGTCTGGACTGCCTTCAGAAACCATAACCCTAGTGTCGTTACCCTCAGAATCTACTGCGTAAACAAGATTGTTTTCGATAGAGAAGAGGATGCGGTCACCGACACCCATGCCCTCAACTGGAACGATGGTACACTTAGGAAGCTCTGGGATAACGTAGTTACCGCCATCTACCACGTTGAGCTTATGAGTACCGTATGACTGGAGTGCGTAAGCATCAGAGATAGCGATGGCTGTCTCAGGAGTCATGTAGGCGAGAACCTTCTGACGGCGCATACGTGGGTCCAGTTTCATGTAAACCTCGCGGAAGATCTTGTATGCAGAGCTGTCTGTTGCATTAGCAGGTGCAGAGATAGCTTCGCAGTGGATGAGGTTGTGGTTAGCCTCGCTGATAAGACCGTCCTCAATATCGTGCTTGATACCGGTAAGGAAACCATCATAGAGAGCCATAGACTTCTCCAGATTTGAAGCGCCAGGAACGTCTCTGTCAATGTCACCCCACCAGAGGTTGTTGTAAAGGTCGTCGGCGTAAGTCTTCAATACCGCTTCGATAGCTACGGTAGAAAGAGGATAAGCGCCATGTGAGTCTGTACCAAGGTTTGTCTCACAATAGCGGTCCATGTTATCGGTACCGTGGAACCAAGAGAGCTTGGCTGTCAACTTACGTTCCTTGAGGAAACCGATTTCACTGTTCAACTTAGGATTTACATCCTTACGGCGAGTAGTACCACCCTTACGGATAAATACATGAATAGTGCGCTGATACTGGATGCCGCTGATAGTCTTGATACCAAGACGCTTCATCTCTTCAGGGTTAGCGTAAGATGGACCCTGAACAACGCTCTTGAATACCTGGTTAGCGACCCCTTGAAGAGCGCTGATACCAATAAAGTTGTTTGGTGCTGCCATAATTAAAATTCAATTTTTGCTTATTTATGTATGTGATTTAAATTTCAAAAACTAGAGGAGACCGTTTTCTCTCTTATACTCCTCGATAGCTTTCTTTGAACCTACTGGGTCGGCTGGATTCCAGGTAGGGTAGCCTGTCTTTGCAGTTTCTACCTTTGCACCCTCACCGTTGTTCTGAGGTGCTGCACCCTGTGCTGGCTCCTCACCTGGGTTCTCGTTCAACTCAGCTATCTGAGCGTCCTTGTCGGCGATGGTCTGCTGGGCAGTAGCAAGTGAAGCCTGTGCGGTTTTCAACTCCTCATCTACCTTAGCCTTCTCCTCGTCAGCCTTTGCCTTAGCGTCGTTGAGTGCTTTGATGTCCTCATCGGCCTTAGCCTTTGCCTCTTTCAGGTTCTTGATTTCCTCGTCCTTCTGGGCGATGGTCTCAGCGAGCGCATCGTGCTTTGCCTGAAGGTCGGCAAGACGCTGCTCTGCTGTGGTGGCTTTCTGCTGGGCAGCAGCCACAGCCTGCTCCTGCGATGCGAGATGAGCTTCGAGGGTATCGAGCAACGGTGCATTCATGAATGCGCCTTCCTCCTTTACCTCAATCTGCTGACCATCCTGCATACCGCAAGCGGCGTTGATCTTTTGATAATTTGCCATATTGATTTGATTTTGATGAATAGTATGTTGATGATTCTCTTTCTTTGCTGAAGAAGCCTTGTCTGGCTCCAACTGAGGGTCGTGTGCCGGATGATCCGATGGCTCGTTCAAACTGCCTTTCGTTTCGTTTTCATCATCAGATGGCTTTCTGATGATAGGCTCGGCGGTGCCATTGTAAAGGTCGAAGCAACGTTTTACGCAAGAGAAAAAGTCGCTCTGGTCATCCATCAGAATGCCCTTTACTTCCTCGGCATCGAATACCTTACCATGAAGGTGCTCATCCTTTACAGCAGGGCAGGCTTTCTTAATATCGGCTCTGAACTCTACACCCAACTCGGCAAGCTCCTTTACCAGCTTCTCGCTATCGCCATCATTGGCAATATCACGGAACTCACGATTCTTGTCGAAACTCTCAGGGTCGTAAAGCTCGTGATAAGTTTCATCGGTAAACTGGTTTTTGCTACCATCGGCCTGCGTGTAAAAAGATGCCATCACACCGATGCAGCCGATTTCATCCTTCGGGTGCATGTAGTAACGCTCATCACAGAGAGAAGCGAGATACATACCTGCCGAAGCACACATACCGTCGATGAAGGCGATGACTGGCTGACCCAGTTTACGGGCATAATTGATAGCCTGTTCGTAATCGTTCTTTGCCCAAGCGGAACCACCAGGGGTGTTGATGATGAAGATGTGACCTCGGCACAGGGGATGATTGGCCGCTTTGATCATCATGTTGCGATGGTCGATAGAACCATACGAGCAACCGCCACCATTTCGGGTGATAGGACCATCGACGGTGAGTACAGAAACAAACGGGAAGTTCTGAGCATCATCATTATTACTATCCAATGCCCACTGACCTCTCACCTGCTTACCATCCTCAGAAATCTGATATTCCTCCGGGTAATAGATTGAGCCATCGGCTGCATTCACGGTTACGAATCCGCAGGTAGGTGCTGGGCGTTCGTATACGGCATGGGCATTCAAGTTCTGCTCCAATGCCTTGCGTATGCCGTGAACAAAGTCAGGCGAAATCATCCACTTCTTCTCGGTCAGAATTTCATAAAGACCTTTCATGTGGGTAATAAATTTTAAAAAATAAATGTATGTTATCGTTATCCTGAATACAAATCTCCTTACCTTATTTAGCAAAAGAAGACCTTTCAATATTTCTGACGGCAAAGGTAATGGGAATACATTGGCATATAGGGACAAAAAAACCCTGCGATCCTCACGGACAGCAGGGATTTAAAAAAAATATTGATACTTGAAATATATGTTTACTAAAACTAGAAGATAATTAAGTACTATAAATTTATGATTGATTAAGCAATCGTTATCGGAATAAACTCTGACATCGCCTGACAGGTAGCCGTTATGCTACGGCTCTCTGCATCGTTCTGGATAGTTACCGATGGAGCGATACTGAATGTATCAGGTATCGTATGACACAGATAAATCGAATCATCCTGCTTACGCAAGACTATATAATAGTCCTTTCCGTGCATATTTTTGATAATTTCGGGTATATTCGCCTTTCCGTCACTGATATTGGCGGTAATCTCGAACTTGAAGACGGTACCATTGCCACCCTCTGAAGAGGTCTCTTTGGCAGTGATGCTATCAGATATGACATAATTGTCGCCTTCGCTGGTGGCAATATGGAGGGCTTCACCGGCAAACCTGCAGCCGTTTATCTGCAATAGCATCGGTATGCTGAAGGGAATAGGAACAGAGCTTTCACGTACAGCATAAAAATAAACATCGGTTACTCCATCCAGAAATAACTCTCTGCAACTATCAGATAATTTCATATCTTTTCCTTGATTTAGCTATTATTTAACTTTTGTTTATATATAAATTAACACCTATTATATAAGTTGTAAAATCATAGCCACTGCACTTCGTCGATGCGGTTAGGCTTATCACGGCTATCCTTATACTGCATATCCACGCAGGAATAGCTCTTGAAGAAGCAATGCTCGGTGCGGAACCACCTGCCTATGATGCGGCGCAACACGTCTTTCTCTTCCTCGCTGACTTCTATGCCGTAGCGCATCAGATAACGCTCCAGCATGGCGTTATGGGAGCGGGCGATGACCCTGCCTTTGGAGGTACAGAAGTCGAAGGTGGAGAGTGCCCATTCTACCAGACTGCGCTTGAAATCGTTGTTGAGTGATACCGCCAGCGCCCTCATGCCGTGCGTATCCAGTGTAAAGGTAGGCTTTACCGGATAAACGGTATCGACAACTTCTACCTCGCTCGGCAAGCGGATGCAGAGATAATCATCGTGTGAACCCTTGCCGTCGGTAAGGCGGCCATTGAGCTGCTGCACCTCCTGAAAGGTGAGCCAGCTTCCGGCATCACGGCGCATCACTACCTTGCCTCCTGCAGGGTGCTTGCCCGACAGCATATTGCACCACTGCTGCTGCGAGAAACAGCCGAGGTCGATACGGCTGCTTTTGGCAGGGGCATTGATGAGCGAGTTGCGCATGATGAACTGCTCGTGTGAGTAGTTGCTGAACACCACCGGCTCATCCTTTGCCAGGGTGAACTTAGGGTCGCGGTGCCGGAAAAACTGGCAGCGGGAGGTGGGGAGACGGAGATAGATATTTGGCACTTTTTCTAATTTATAATTTATAGTTGATAGTTGATAGGGCAGGCTTGCTAAAAGAACCTAGCGATGGAATCGCTGGAAACGGGGGCTAGATAGCGCTAGCCTTCTATCAACTATTAATTGTTAACTGTTAACTATTTCAGTGCGATGCCTTTCTGCTGGGCATAATAGAGCATGATGGCATCGGTGACGCTGAGGAAGTATTTCTGCATGCTGTTTCCTTCCTTCGGACGGGGTACCAGCTTATCGAGCTTGGCAGTCTGCTCCTCGTTGAGGTTAGGGATGAATTTCATGCCGTCGATATAGCAGCCACCTGATTCCGTCTTGGCGATGAAGCTCTCATTGAACTTATCTTTCTCACCGAAGAAGAGATTGATGGCCTCTACCATCTGTTCCTGAGTGAAACCAGGAAGGGTAGGATGCAGCTTGCGGTATTTTGCCGAATAGGTCTGCATGCGCTTCTCCATATAGGCATTAATGCTGTCGGCATACTCATAGTAAAGGGCGTAATCTTTCGATTTCTCGTCTTTCTTACGGGCAAAATCAAAGAAACCGCTCAACTGACGGAGGCTTGCCATCACGCCATCAAACTGCTGGAACTCGCTGGCACCTTTGAAGATTTCCAGCATATCGCCCTTCACCTGGGTAAGCAGGTTCTCGAGGATTTCGGAGAGGAACGTGATCTTATCAAGATTGATATTCAGACGGTCTACCTTCTCCTGTATGCCCGGACGGCTGTAGTCTACGTAGTAACGTATCAGTTGGCCGAAACTGAGGAAGTCGTAAGTTACCTCACTGTGCAGATTTACCTGTACGAGCAGGGCATAGATGGAATTTGCCAGTTTGCTATCCTTATCCTGGATAGCCTTAATGAGTGATAACATCTGAGGCGAACCCTGCGGTATGCGGTTGGCAGCACGTACCAGTTCGTTGCGGTTACGCACGGCATCGGCAAACTGCGGATCGGAGAAGATTGTCTCCAGGGTCTTGGTGTATACTTCAGATGGCACATCTTTGAAGTTGAAGGTGTAGATGGTAGGCATCTGGCGGATTTTGGCATCCTTTCTTGCCAGCGCTTCCATCTGCTGCTGAGTCTTGTTTTTATTCTTGTTTTTTCCCATTGGTTTTTACTTTTTTGTTGTTGGACCAGCGATGGAATCGCTGGGAACGGGGGGCTTATTTACCATAATGAGCGTTAGAGATATTGAAGAGGGGAGCGGTTATCGCTCGTCGCCTTCGCCAGCGATGACGTGTCGCTGCTTGCGGCTTGCGAGCTTTGCCAGGTTCTCCTCGGCTACTTCTTCTAGGCTTACACCCATCACGTGGGCGAGACCTGCGGTCTGCCAGAGAATATCGCCGATTTCGGAGAGCATCAGCTTGCGCTCTTCATCGGTTACGTTCCAAATTTGGGTGTGGCAGATTTTGCCATCCTCGTCACGCTCGGTGGTGGTGATATGCAGCTTGCCTTTGCGCATGTGCTTGCCAGCCTTGCTTGCAAATTCTCCTACTTCGCCACAAAGGTTGGCGAGCATATAAAAGAGATTGTCACTCTCAGGAAGGCAGGTTGTCATTGCCTTCTCCTGATATTCATTTAAAGTCATTTTTGTCATTTTCTTTTCTTCTTTATTTGTTATTGAATACCTCCATTCTCTCGCTGATGATGCGGTTAATCTCGAAACCTATTTCCCTGGCGTTAGGATGCGCCTTTCCGGTAGTTTCACGGAAGCGGAGGTCGAGGATATGCTGCCACTCGGTAATGGTATAGGTATAGGCTACCACCGTATAGGTATCGAGAGGCAGAATGCCGCGGGCATCCTGCGGCTTCATGCCCGATTTCAGCAATCGGCGATAGAGCCAGTCGGCAATCTTGCAGCCGGCAAGATATAGGAACTTCTGCCATCGTGTGCCCTCATGCAACCAGTGCGGACGGGCAATCTGAACACCACCTTTCTTCTCCAGGTTCACATAGCGTGTGCTCTGCTCGCTGATGCAGTTAGGCGATGTGCGGTTCAACTCTCGGCTGGTACTGATTTGCGTGGTAACAACCATGGTCATGCGGAGGAGGTAGAGGGCTTCCTTGAAATCATATTTCAGCGCCTTCTCGATAAACTCATCTTCCTTCACATCGTATGAGTCGAGGATGTCGAGAATATCGGGATGCTCGGCTAGGAACTGCATATTGGTACTGATCCATACCTTCTTTTCCTGCACTGCATAGTTGATGTAAGGTGAAGCAACGAGGAGAGACCAGAGTGACCTCGGTAGCTTGTTATCGTTCTTTACGAAGAAATAGAGGGTGCCGTGACGGAGCATAGAGCGATGTCCGCTCTCCCAGAAACGGTTAACCATCTTTACTGCCTGTTCTTCCCGAAACTCCTCTTTCTGCTCTTCAGAAAGTTTTTCGTCAGGCTGTTTGGCTTTGCTCTTGTAGCAGATTCTGCCTACGCGGGCAACCTGTTGTGTGCCGGTCTTCTGAGGCCACCACTCAACACCAGGAATTATCATTTTCATTTTGTTTCTTATTTGATGTTTATATATCAAAAAACAGATGGTTTCTTTTAAAAGAAGGAACTGAAAATGCGGATAGCGTTTTCAGCTATCATTCCTCCCTTTTTCAGTTTCTCTTCTACCTCTGCTGCAAACACCGGCACTTCTCCATTGTCAGTTTTGATGCACCTTACTAAATTCAGCGTAGTAGTCAGCAAACGATAGAGTGATGAATTATTGCTGATGATGTAATCGAAGGAGTTAATATCCAGCGATACACGATATTCATCACGATTGGTTCTTTCAGGAGCGATACCGCGAGCCTTCAGCGTTTCGGGCTTAGCAGCCACATAAATACTCATCAGTTCAATATCCGGAAAATTCTCACAGATGCTCAGGAATCCTCTTTCATCAATCACGTAGATGGCGGTATCTTCTATCTGGGATATTTCCGTCCAATACTCATAGCCACCATATTCAGTGTAGGCAAGCATATCCTCCTTTGGAGTCTTGCACTCCTTCACGAAAAAGTGCTCTCTACCATTTACCTCTCCATCCCTCATGGGACGGGTGGTGAAGGAACAAAGCAAGGGGATATTTAGGGCGATGGAAAGTATATTTGCCACCGTGTCCTTGCCTGCTCCAGATGGACCCATAATTGCAATAATCTTCTGTTTCATATCTTTTATTTTGTAAAGTTTTTTATATATAAATAGAGGGATAATCGAACAACACCGAAACAACACCGAAACAATCATTGGACAATCATAAGACAATCATAAGACTCTCGCAAAATTTTTGCTAAATCGTAAAGCCTTTATTATCAGCTACTTACGAAAAGTATAAATTTTAACTTTCAGTGTTATTACGAACAAATATGTAAATTTATTTCATTATTTCAAAACCTTATTTCCTGTAGGGAAAAACGTGAGGTTTCTCAGTCGTTCCAGCGTAGGATATTGCTGATTTACTCTGTCTCTGAAATCGTCCATATCGCCCATATCTACCATATATTTTCCCAATGCCATATCAAAGTTCACCGGGAATGTCATCGTGATTTGACGGAGGAATTTACCCCCCCAATCATTACATCGAACACTACTTTCATCCATCGCTGACCTTTCTGGTCGAGCCATGACCCCTTGGGGATTTTTACTTTTCTTTTTGCCATAATCTTATATCTTTATTGTATTAAAAAACTTTTCTATGTATTCTGATATATCTCTTTCCAGTCTTCCCTGGTGAGGAAGATGCCCGACCGCTTACAGTAGTCGAAGAAAGTTGCCTCAGAAATTCTGTTGTAATTAGCAAACTGGTTCCATCTCTTTCGGAAATCCATTTCGTTATGACCGCAGGTGGAGTCAGCAGGACGGAAGCGGGAAACTCTTCTCCATAGGTCATAACCCGCCACTTTATCCACATGGTAGAGCGACATGCCGCACTTCACCCAACCCAGATAACCGCTATTAGCATCCTTTCCGGCACAAATATCAACACCTTGAGCCTCTATCTTCTCAACAAGGCGCAAAGCTTTGCGATAGATGATTTCCGGTGTATGTTTCCTGTAGGTACCCTGTCCGCTATGCGGATAGTTGCCTCCGTAGCCAACACCAGTCGGATGACTGCCACTGAAATATGTGTTGGTATAGTTCATCACGGGCATTGGTGTAGGTACGTTATTTGGCAGTTTGGTATATGGTATCGCGCGTTCATTAATATATATATGCGCAGGATCATCCCATGATGCAAAGCGCACACGACCGATGTTTCCGCAGGAGCCATCGAGCATGATGCCCATTGCAGCATATTCCTGCAGCAATGCCTTGAACTGCTCCTTGTGCCTGTCAGGATAAGCCAACCGAACCAAACCGAAATATCCGGTACCCGAACAGGAGCGCATCAGCAAACCTATCTCAGGACGGAAGCGGGCCACCATGCGGATATTCTCGAAGCTGGTAAGCTGCTGGTTGTCCTGAAGGTCAATATCTATAGCCAGCCATCCGGTATGCTTCTGCAGATGGCTTTCTCTTCGGGAAACCATAACACGCTGGCCGGGATGAGTAAGGCTATCGTCCTCGTAAAGACGGAAGAGACCGCTCAGTGTGGCACCTGGAAGCATCTTCTTGGTGTCGATATACTCCGGCATCTTCTTCGCCTTGCTGCCATACTGTTGCCTCATGGCTCTCAGCTTCTCAACATATGGCTTCCATCTGTCCGTAAGACAGAAATCACGGATAGACATCTGCGTGATGCACTCGCCCGTCTCCATATCGACGAAATCACCATGCGCATCTGTTGCAGACTTATAGATGGAACATATCTCTTCAAACATACCTTACATATATTAATTATATCAAATCTGCTGCAAAGATACAAAAATAAATCGAAAAAAGTATAGGTTAGATATATAATATTTGAAATAAGTTATATTTTTAACATTTAATATAGGTTTGAGAGAGAGAACCAGCGATGGAATCACTGGGAACGGAGGCGAGAATGATGTTTTTTCTAAAACGGACCAGTTTTTGGTCCATTTTTTCCAAAAAGTCCAAAAACGGTTCAAAAAGTCCAAAAATCGAAGGAGATTTAAAAAAATGCTTAGTTCAAAAAGTATTAATAAATGTAAAAAGTCCAAGCGCAGTCCAGCCTTAGTCCGTTAAAAGTCCAATTTCTATTTTTGCCTAACTTCTGCTGAATCAGCAGATTTACTTCATTTAGACCAAAAATTTATTGATTTTCTTCTACTTTATATATAAGAAATGGTGAAAAAAAAATATTAAAAAAGAGAATTGTACACTTTTTTCTTGTATAATACATGGATTTCGCCGCTCAGTTGCCACCCATTTCCCCTATCTAAGTACCTATCAGTTTAGAGTTTACGGCAAAGCCGTTGATGCTACCAACTTCTTTTTAGGGTTAAAGGGTTTTTACTTTTTAGGAGAAATAAAAAAACAAGAAAAATCTGTAGGGTAGTAGCGAAAACGAAGATATTTTTGGACTTTTTTGCCCTAATTAACCCATAAAAGTCCAAAAATCAATGAATTAGAGAGAAAAACACTTCAGACAGGAAAATACGTAAAAAAAAGGCTGCCTCGCTTCACAGCGAAACAGCCTCGAATGAAAATAATAATAAACTTAAAAACTAACAACTATGTAATCAACAAAAAACCTTTCTGCTATTTATTCTTCATAAACTGGTTTGCCTTATTCAGGCTGTCATGCAGTCCGTCACGACCGTACATATTAATCTTAGCGTTGATAGGCTCATTCAAACGCTGAATGAGTGCATTCACTGCTTGCTGGAGCGCCGCATTGCTTGCTGCGCTGGCTGCAATCAGTCCGTCTGCCGCTGACGCGCCAGACGAAAGATTACCACTGCCCGCTTGCGTTCCTGCTGCAAGAACATCACCCACGTTGCCATTATCAAATGCCCTTCTTGCTGAGTTTCTTCCTGAATAGTTGCGGTCGTAGTTAACGAGTGCTTTCAGCAAGCCAGGGTTATTCATCATCATCGCATGAGTGGTTTCACGGCCAATGACGATTTCCGGTCCTTTCTCGGCTACGAGAGACGGCTGTCCGTTCACGGTAGTGGCGGTTGGAGACGTGAGCATCTTTACGCCCTGCATCTGCTTGCCGTCATCCTCCTTCGCCCAATACACCTCGCCATTATCAGCCACGAATGGCTTCAAGTCCTGCACGTTACCGCTATCATAGGTAAGCATACCGGTTACGAGCTTGGTGTTGGTGGAAGATGTGTTACTCTTCTTCTTGCCACTGCTGAAGGCAGAGTTGAGTGCCCACTGGAGCAAGCCCATGAGGGTAGCCATTACACCTGCGGCAGCTATAGGACCAGCGATTGGACCCAGGAACTCAAAACACTTAGCCATCGCACCAGCGATAGAGAAGGTCATTCCAGCCTGCGTGCGATCAGCATCCGATTGAATGATTGCCTCATTATTAGCCTGAGTTTTGGCGAAATTGGTAGTGAGCGCCGTTTCCGTCATAGCCATACCCGCGTTCAAAGCCACCTTAGTGCCCTCGGTCTGCTCCTTGTTTCCGGCAGCAGTCACATCTGTGATGTTCTTAACACCCTGGGTAGTTACCTTCTCACGATCCTTATTGCCCTTCTGTACCTCTCTGCTCAGTTCCTTCTGGTGTTTCTTTTCCTTCTTCAACTGATCGGCTTTCTCCTTGTCTTCATTAGATTTCTTGCCGCCAGTCTTGAACTCAGTATTCATCAAACCACCGATAAAGGAACCACCGATACCGGCTGCGGCATCAGCTAAGGAACCGCCACCTGCAATAGCATCGGCTGCTGCTGTACCCGTCTGCGTAGCTGCATCATTATAGAACGCATTCGCATTGTCTCTGTTGCGATGTTCCCACGCATGAGGAGCGCCATTGCCCTCTGCTTGCTTATTTGCCTGCTCGGGGGTTGCAGGGGGCGCGTATGGAGGCACAATAGCCGGACTGTTAGGGTTGATAGGTGTACCATCAGGATTCCAACCGAGAGCCGGCTGCTGCGGGCGCATATTCTCGAAGTTAGACTGCGGCTGCTGAGTGAGATAGGATGCGCCCTCATCTACCAGTCGCACATACATCGGATTCGCCTTTGTACCGAGCTTTGAGAAATCCTCCTTCACGGCATTGGCGTTAGCGTTGGCTCTCGATTTATCAATATCAGGCTGTGCTTTCTTCTTGGATCGCTTGGCACCAGCATCATTGATAGCCTTCCACATCTGCGTATTCACGTCGTTGAGTGCCATATTACCCCATGATTCGAGCATAGACTTCAGGGCGTTCTTGATAGCTTCCTGTGCGCTGCTTACGTCGTTGCGCATTTCGGCAAACGCCTTGCCTACTTCCGCACCGAAAGTTTCAATAGGCTTCACGAGTTGCTGCATCTGAGAAAGGCGGTTCTTCATCGCCGTTGCCATCTGGTTGACGTATGCAAGTTCTGCCTCCTGACGAGCCTTGTCTGCTTCATCGAGTAGCTGCTTGTTCTTTGAGTTCTTGAAAATGAAGGCATAATAGTCTTCTGCCATCTGCATCTTCATCTTCATCAGCTCCACCTCTGGGTCAGCGGTGAGATTACCAAGACCGAGGTTCGACCACATATTGGTTCGCTTGCCGAAGAGCGCGCTTTCCTGCTGCATCTTTCGAAGTGCTTCCTGGTTGGCGAGATTGCGCTGGTTCACCTTCCACATCTGCTCGGCAATCTTCTTTGCCTGGTCGTAGGTCTTTTTCTGAGCCTCGGTATATTCATCAGAATACTGGATAAGCTTGTTGTAGAACACATGCCAGTCTTCCGCATTATCACCCAATACGTTCTGAATACGGGCACCCAGCGCATAAGGATCATCGCCAAAGAGTACCTGCATCAGAAATCCCCTACCCTCTTTACTGCTGACATCGACAGTATAAAGGTTGGCAATTTGCTTTCTTGCCTGCTCGTACATGGCAATGATGTGCTTCTTACGTCTTTCAAAGGATTCCTTATCCGCTAACTCAAAATCGGTTGGGTTAGCAAAGCCCATCTGATTGAAATCATCGTACATGTTCTGCTGCACGACTCCCGTGTAATTGTTCTCCCGAGCAATCTTTCGTCGGGCTTCTGCCTGTTTTGCCTCCAGCGTTATATTATTCTGCTGATTCTTGGTAGCCTTGGCAAAGATTTCTGCCGTGATGGAGTTCATCGGGCGGTTCAGACTATTACCAAACTGAGCCATCTTCTCACGAAGGGCATCGACGTTATTCTTTTGGATGGAAGCGAGGAGGTTTTGAGAAAGATTGACTCCAGTCTCATCGGTCTTCTCGACAAGATCATTATCCATCGTCTTCTTGAACTCCTCCCAGTAGTTAGCCTGACCAGCGATAGCAAGGCGCACCTGAGCAAGAGCTTCTTCCATACGTCGCTTTACAGGCTCTACGAACAAATCCTGCTCCGTCTTATCCATTCCGAGGCTTACTGCCTGGGATAGTTTCTCATTAATCTGACGCTCATAGAAGTTACGGACGTTATCCATGATAGCGCTCGCCTCGTCCTGCTTCTGCTTCAGCTCATCACGCCAGGAACGCTGCTGGTCTCGCAATGCCTGCTTCTGCTCTCGTGCCTCCCGCTTCGCAGCAGCGATGGCATCCTTATCGGGTGCCTCATTTTCAAGTGTACCAGGACTTTCTTCCGGATAATCAGTATATCCTTCTGGAACCCAATTCGCATAAGCCTTCTCAATTTCCTTTTCTTTATTGCCTCTACGATGCGTAGCGTTTGTGTACCAGCGAGACGCAGAAAGCAAATCACGAAGTTTGAATGCCATTTGCGGGTCACTGGAAGAGGGAGAAATCTTTCTGCCGTCATAACCCTGGCGGTAAACGAAACCCTTATTATCAACTTTCCAATTTTCGCCGCTAATCAGACCAGACTTATTTTTCGGAAGCTTACTAGCTAAGTACCAGAATACGGAGGTACCGCTTGCGCCTTTGCTGACCCATCGGTCTATATCCTGAAAAGATACGCCGAGTTTATCCAAGCCCAAGCCACGAACCTTTTCCATCAAAACGTTTGAAGCAGCGTTTCTGTCGGAATCATATTTCGGCAAAGCCTGTTGTTTGGCTTTTTCACGCATACGGTAATAAGTTGCCCTCTGCGCTTCCTGTGCCAACTCTGAATAATGGTCACGAAGGTCTTTTACATTCTTTATCTCTATACCGAGATTAGCAATATAGGAGCGGAAATCCCGATTGAATCTGGACACGAGACCTTGGCGTTCCTTTTGCGAAAGGTTCGCCTCATTCATCATTCGCTTATAATTATCGAGTTTCTTATTAAGATTACTCGTTTCTACTGCCGCCTCGTTAAGAGTTTTTTTCCATGCATTAGCTTTACGTGTTGCCTCTGCTTCCGCAGCAGCAGCTTCTCTATTCGCTTCCGCAAAAGACCATACCACGCCTACAGCCGTGAGAATCGCACTTGCAATAGCTACATAAGGATTTACCTTAGCTGCTGAATTAAACAAAGTTTGTGCAGCTGCCGCAGCTTTTAAAGCCTTACCTAATTCCCAAAGAAACGAAACGGTTTTATAGATACCAAGAGCAGCAAAATAATTTGCGATAAGAGGAAGAAGGGTTATAAATACCTTGCAAGCAGTAATCACACTCCACAGGGCTGCCTGAAGCGTATTCTTGAACACCGGACTTTGCAGGATCATCTGCGACATATCGTACCAAGCCTGCGCCATAGCCTTTACGCTCTCCACGCCATCAGGGTTGACAAATGCCTTCTCCCAAAGGTTGTTGGCTCTATCCAATATACCCGCGGCAGACTGCTGCTGCATCGTGTACTCATTGGTTACAGCCGTCGCCTCCTCGAATGCCTCCTTAGACTCATAGAGATGATCCTTCAGCACATCTACGTTCTTTGACATAGTAACCATGGCGGTAATGAGTCGCTGTCCATCAGAACCGAGGTCTTTAAAGATATTGCCCAGGGCATTCATGTTGCCCTTGTCACGCATCTTTTCAAGTACCAAGACAATGGCATCCATGGCATGCCCCGCAGCATACATATTCTTGATGGTACCCTGCTGAATACCCAAATCCTTCTCGATAAGGTTATGGTTCTTCTGCAAGGCAACGATGAACTTAGACATCGCCGTAGCACTTACCTCCGGCATCAGGAAGAGAGAGTCTGATGCAGAACCGAG
>NFZD01003820.1_pt1 | contig 49299 bp, 62 predicted proteins | sample 1095381 | NCBI WGS metagenome assembly NFZD01 (sample SAMN03609891, study PRJNA323583) | gut metagenome | isolation source: feces | host: Rattus norvegicus | place: Denmark: Riget | collected 2013 | reverse complement strand
CTCTCATCTGCAGGAAGCCCGACTCCACGTTGGCACGGAGCATTTCGAAGTAATCGACCCACGGCTGCAAGTCCTTACGCTTCTTCTTCTCCGGTGTAGGATGCTTTCTTTTCTTCTTGCTCATGGTTCGTCTGATTAGTTAAGTTGCCATTGCCCTTAATATCGTCATGGTTGCCATTGGCATTGATGTTGATATTCGTACCACCAATGGCAAGGAGCGTGAAGATTTGTAGAACAATGAGAATTGCAAACAAGGGTTTCGGTGGGAGAAGCCACACGATTGCGATAATGACGGCTAAGATAAGCACGCTGATGATGATGTTTTTTACTGTTGATTTCATAACTATTTTGTTTTTGATTGTTACCATTCTGGGATTTTGCAGGACGATGGAGTGGTGGGCGTGGCTGTTGCAGCGGCACAGTCGCTGCCTACTGAACCCTGCGGACGAGGGGGCGTATGGCTTGCCGTCGCTTCGGGAGCGCGGAAGTCGTCCTCCCATCGGCGATGATTGAGATAGCCCTGTCCGTACATACGACTGATGCCCCTTTGCTCGCAGTCGTTGGTATAGGCAGCTATGCCTGCGATGGCCGCCCGCTTGTCCTTGGCGTTGAGCTTGTTCCATGCACGCTCGGCTGCTATGCGGTCACGCTTCAGTCCGTAGGCGTTCCAGAACTCTTCAAAGGTAGGTGCTTTGTTCATGGCTCATGCGTTTAGAACGGCAGGTCGTCCTGCGGTTGGTCTTCGGGAGTGTCCATGCTGGTGGTGGCACTCACCTGCTGCTGCTTCGGCAGGATAGGCTTCATGTTGCCGAGGATAGCAAACGACTTACGCTGCTCATCCGTCATTTGGTCGTACAGCTCACGGGGAATGTTACCACGCACAAAGTGGCTGTTGCCATACTGCGAGTTGTCTTGCGCATTTGCGGTGAGGTTGAGATAGCATCCTTTCTCGCCGAGAAACAGTGAGGGGTTGTCCTCGATGGGGATGCAGATACATGTTTTTGTGGCAGTCTTGCCTGTGAACTTCCTCAGAAAGGCATTCTGCAATTTCTGAAGGTCGATTTTAATACTGTAATTTGACATAGTTGTTATGTTTGTTAATGAATTATTTATGTTTTATCTTTGCGTTCATGGCTTCTATCTCCTTGGCCTCCTTTGTCATGGTGTTCAGGATGTCGAGGACAAATGGGAGGTTGGAGTCATAGACTTGTTGCTGCTCGCTGTAGCCGGAGTATTTCATGATGGTGTTCACGGTGCCCACCTCGCCCTGTAGGGCATCGTTCATGGGTCCGTGATTACCACCTCCCTCAAAGAGCATAGGGTAAGCCTTGGAATAATACACGAGGGCGGTCTGCCATACTTGGTGACAGATGTGAAAGAGCGTCGTTATCTCCATGCTCCCCTTGCGTAATTTCTTCTTCCAATACCCTACGAGGTTGTCGGCCTGCTCACTGCTGTACTTGAACGTATAGTGCGGACGCAGACGGATAGTGTCGCCGCTCGTATCGAGCAAAGCTAATGAACGTGGCACAAGTATCTGCGCCATGAACTGCGCCTGTAAGTCCAGTGCCTGTTCGTCCGTGACGCCCTCCTGCCATAGCTGTGAGGCGATGGGCTGCAAGGCGCGGTACTGCGACCATGTGAGGTTGTTGCAGGCTACCTGCGGTAGGGCGAAGACTATCGTCCGGTCAAAGAGCGACTTGAACCATCTGCGGCCATGTCGTGCGCTTACATTATTGCCCGACACGCTGACGGTCTCATCCTGTAGCATAAGAGCGTCACGAAGCGGACCGACATAACCAGGGTGTGCCTCACGTCGCTCCTGTATCACCTTACCCTTGTCGTCTTTCTTCTCGTTCTGTCCGGGGTCTCCGTAGGGATAGTCGAACCATGGGATAGCTTGTCGGGCAGCATGGGCAAGCTCACGGGGAGTGGTGCGCCATTTCTGACCGTCTTTGTCTGTCAACAGATACACATCCTCGCCGGAGTGATCATCTGCCTTGTCACGACCTGCTACGGTCAGTCCGCAGAGATCGAGCAGGGCAGCACAAATGGCAATGTCGGGTTGACCGCCATACCGCACCTTCACGATCCACACACGGCATAGCTGCTGCCAGGTGAGGGAGGACCAGGAAGAGGGTAGGGGTGGAAGGGTTTTGAGGCTTATTTTTTCCATAGGTGGTAACGATTCTCGTAAACGTTCACAAATTATTATTCATCTCTATTATTTGCGTCGGCAAAAAAGCTGACTGGGATATGCTCTGGTGGGATGGGTTGCAGCTCCACTGCCGTGTCCATGATAATTTCCGGCAACCACGATTGCTGGTCAACGTGAACACGCATGAGCTTGGAGCCTCGATAACCGAAGTAGATATAACTATCTTCAACTTCAAAAAAGCCTATGCCGTTGACGTTATAGTGACAGCCTTCAGTTTGGACACCCATCAAAGACAATACATAACGAACACCACGAGGGTTCTTTGAGTCGCCCCTAACAAAATACAGAGGTCCATACTTACTCTCAGTCTTGACACCTTCTTTCTTTTCGTGCGCCACAAGGCTTGTAACTATCACGATGACGCCAAAGCCTACAAAAAGACTGAATCCGATGATTAAAAAAATACCTGCTGTTGTCATAGCTGTTAATATTTGTCGTTGTTTAATTCGGGGTGGATAGAGTAGTAATCTCCCTCGCCCTTACTCCAATGAAATCACCATTATTGGGCATACATCCGTAACACGTCCAACACATACTTGCATCAGACGCATCTACGCCCAACTTTACCAAATGAGCCATCTGTTCACGGCTCAGTACTTGTTCTTCTATCTTAATAATGTCCAATTAAATCGCTTACACGCTTCCACACATTGTAGTACCATTCATCAGTACTTGTTCTTCTATCTTCATAATGTAAAATTAAATCGTTTACATACTTCCACATATTGTTACACCATTCCATGGATGGCTTTCCATAGTTGGCACGCATTTCATGCTCCACGCTTTTTAATGCCCAATAAGAGCCTCTTTTGTATGCACTTCCGCACTCTTCTATTGTAAATCCACCAAGAAGATGAATAATAAAATTCTTAATCTTTCTCATTGCTTTTTTACTAATTTCAACAATATTGGATTATCGTGAACATTACCCGCTATCTCCCATTTATATGAGCTGTGTTCCAACTGACATACATGGAAGCAAATCTTATGAATGAAATAACAGTTGTTTTCCATCGTAACCAATCCGTATTCGTCAACCACACAATACTGCGGTTTGTTTCCAGTCCATTGCGGTATGATGCCTACGGTGAGGTTCTCGGGTAGTTGCGTGATGCCCGTGCAACCCTCAAGGAAGAGAGAGCCGTCTTTGGGAAATGCAATCGGCAGACCATGCCGTGCAAACTGCCCGAAGAAACGATTGCGGCTGGTATATGCGCCATAATCAGCCGCGTTGAGCATACGCCAGTCAAAATGATAACCGTATGCACACACATTATTCACCCATCGGATGTAGGAAGTGCCTTTTCTTTTGCTGATAGGATGCCCGTTCTCATCAAGGTCTCCCCAGCACATAAATTCCTCAACATTCTCAATCTGAATGTAATCGGGGTTGAGTGCTTTGATGTACCGAAACAGGTGCTCCGCGAGCGTCCTGCTGTCTGCATCACGTGGCTGACCGCCTTTTGCTTTTGAGAAATTAGTACATTCAAGTGAAGCCCACAAAACGACCTTTGCCTCAGGATTTATCCATCTACTTCTGTTAGTATGCTTCACCAGATCTGTAAGGTCAAGAGTACGTATGTCCTCAGTGAAATGAAGCGCATCGGGGTGGTTGGCTGCGTGCGAGGCAATGGCATTGGCGTCGTGATTGACGCAGGCAATGACCTTGGCGCACTTCTCGCCGTTGACTGTTGCGTACTCAACGCCTGTTGATATTCCGCCGGCACCACAGAAGAGGTCGATGTATAATAGTTTGATGTTATTCATTTTAACGCCTGTGTTATCACGAGGAGACTTGTATCTTGCTGCCGCAATACGGACAAATGAAATAATTGCCTCCTGCATTAATATAGTCATTCATAGCTATTCCTCCTTTATTCCAAATGGGGTGCCGTCAGCGAAAAGATATTCATTAAAAGCTCTTTCAAAAGATATAAACATACGTTTTATATTAGCGGGAGCATCTTCTTCAAACTTTAAGTTTTCTGGACTTAATTCAATCTGTTTATCTACTGATTGAACACATACGATATTTATATACATATCATCCAATCTTATCCAACCAAACGGCTTATGTTTCAGCATTTCGTTCCAGCACTCTTCCATATCCTTAAATGGACGAAATGTTGGCTTTAGTTTAACTCTGTATTCTGCCACTCCCCAGTTAAAAGATGGGGTTTTAATGAATACGTGTTTACCATTAAGACATAGTGTCTCAACCTCTTCTCCATTTGCATAGGCCAGCATTACTTCTGCTGCCTTGCGTGCTTCTTCTCTTGTCATAATTTCTTTCGTTTATTACGTTTGTGATACTTCCACCCATCTGCCGAGGTGGATTGTTGTATTTCAACTACTCTGACACTATAACCGCTTGCGTAGGGGTTTGTCAGTTCGTAGTCAGTCCTTGTTCTGTCGTCAATCATATTTATTTGCTGCATACTTAATCCTTCAATAGTTACGGATTTTTATTTCTCACACCCTTTGGGTAATAGGTCACTAATGTATGCCCATTTTTGGATGTCATAAGTACGGATACAACTTCTCCAACCCTTCTTCAGTCCATATCCATCATAGTCACCATGATATGGCCGTATATCCCACCAATTACCATCACTATCAATAGCAACTATATTAGACCCAATTTTGGGTTCTTCACTTGCATCGTGCCAAACATTTATAGGATGATTATCTGCCCATTTTACTCCAGCTTCAAATATGCCTCTTTAGTTGTTGGAACAAATGCACCCTATTCTTTCCAGTCTTTAAAAAATTGGAAAGAACTATATAGAATGCGACAAATGATAAAAGTGTTGAAATTAATAACAATATTATTATAACATCCATAATTTATTCCTCCCAATATCTATAATACTCAGGTGCTTCTTTTGTTGTGCCTACAAGGTGCTTGGTTTCTTCGTTGTAAGGAATGCAATAGTGATAAGCTATATTATTATCACACATCATTTTATTATTGATTGTGTGAGAATACCATGTGGCAAACCATCCATGAAACTCCACTCTTGCAAGCACTCTATCAAACGGCTGCAAGGTCTTTGGGTCAAACTTAGGCTTCTTCGGCTTAGGGCATTCCCATTTACTCCAGTCTCGTTGGTCTTTAGAGGGGAACAATATACATTCTACATCTGGCTCATTTAGATATTTTCCATATTTCGTAAGTACTAAACCGTCAAAACTATTAGATACTTTTATTGGATAATTCAAATTATAATCAACACCTTCAAATGTAACTTCTCCAATAACAGGAGAATACAACTTTGTCCCTTTTGGGCAATTTTGAATTATCCCGCACGTCTCACCTATATAGCACTCATCAGCTGTAAGGGGATGGCCATCACAGAACTCCATCCACGTCCTGGGCAGCCCAGACACAATATCCTCAAACACCACTTTCCCGTCTTTCCACACGACCTTCTTGCCGTCCGGGACATCAATTTCAATTTCAATTTTCTGTTTCATAATTATTCGTATTTGTTTGTTTTGTTTTCAGTCTTCCCCTTCAACGACTTTTAGTCCGTACTTTATCGCCGTGGCCTCACGTCGTGGAGACCTCCGCGTCTGACTGTCGTAGCATACCGTCCACACATCATCGTCAACAGCAAAATAGTTACAGCTCTTAATCATGGCGTGTTTCTGCGCCGAAGCCCTGTGTGGCATCGGGTTGCAGGGGATTCTCAGCCGCGTCTTCTGTTCAAGGCCGTACATCGCCCTGAGATTTTCCTTCCGCCACACCTCCTTCCGTGCCATGCTCTTCCTCTCCAGCATCGTCTTGTACCGACGAGGAGAAATCTCCTTGAGGCGTTTCAAGGGATGGAAGCCCGTAGCGCGTAATCTTCTTGCTGCTTCTAATGCGGCTTCCGAGGGCTTCTTGCCACGCAAAGACTCATAGTAGCCGTTCTTCTCACAGATGCGCTTCACGTCCCTTGCCAGCTCCTTGCGTATCTTCCTCATGTCCTTCTCAAGCCCCAGCTCCCTTTTGAACCGCTGCAAGGTGGAGAATGATATTCCAAACCACTGCATGATGCGACGGTTGCTGTGCTTGGGGAACAGCTCTATAAATTTGTCTCTAATCTCACCTTCAAGATAGTATTTCATTACTCCTGCCTTGGGATGGGGACGCACGGGAACCTGCCATTTCGCCACTCCGTCAGGTTTTATAGGCGTTTTCGTATTTCTGAAACTCATGGCTTGTTGTGTATTAAGTACTTGGCTTCGCAATGATATTCTTCTTCGGTTCCATTTCGTCCGCCACCTTGTCGCGCATCTCGGCAAACTGGCGCATGGCCTTCTTCATTTCGCCGTTGGTGCGGAATATATCGGCATAGTCCTCGGCAGTCTTGATGCGTGAGTCGTATATCGTGTTCTCATTCATCCACTGCTCTTCGAGCTGTATGTAGCCTTCTATGATGTTCTTACGCTCCAGTTCGTCAAGGTCAAATTTTTCCGGACAGAGGTCGTTTACGCATTTCTCCCAGAAGTCGGCCACCTCCCGCAGGTCGAAACAACGATACACCTGCTCCCATTCTTTTTTCGAGATATTGAATCCCTTATAATCCTTGGCGAAAGCCGGACAGTTGTTAACCGCCGCCACCCATACCTGTCCGGCAAGGTCGAGGGCGCAGTGTGCTGCAACAGCCCAACCCATGATTTCCGCATGCGGGTCGCCGTGGTGCTCATACGCCAGTCGGATTTTGTTTACGAGTGAGGTAAAGAACGGCTTGGTACTCTGATAGGCTGTGAAGCCGAATGCCGCCCAGAAGTCGTAATAGTCGCTGTCAGTAATGTTTTCACCCCACGCCTTACGGGCCTTTGGCGTAAGGTCGGCCACGCGGAAGTAATTGTGTTGGGGCGCATAGAGCAGCCCACTCTCATATTTCTTGAGCAACCCGAAGCACCGCTTGAACTGATAGGCTGGGGTAGAGCCACCCTTCATCTGCTGACGGTAGCGGGGATGCTGACGGATATAATCCATTGCATCGAGACATGCCGCCCATGCCGCATTGTTGGCGATACCCAATGTTGTCTTCACAAAGTGTGTGGTGCAGTTGAGCAAGTGCGTGAGGTCTGCCTGCTGCTGTGGTGTAAGACTACTTATTTTCATCGTTGCTTGTTGTTTTGATTTTACTTCCGCTGTGTCCGAGGCCACCTCCACGGTCGAAGCCGTGAATCTCGTCGGTCTTAATGAACGTCATTCTGCGGGTGCGGTAGAATGTTATCTGTGCGAGTTTTGTACCCTTGGGAATAGTGAAAGCGACATCGTAGTTCTTTACGATTACATTCACCTCGCCCTTGTAGCCTGGGTCCACCTTGCCTGTGAGGACATCGCAGTCGAAACGATGGTTGCCTTTGCGCCGGCAATAGACAGGGAGGAAACCAAAGAGGAACTTCCACCCCCATTTCTTGCCGATACCCTCGATCCCTTTCCCTGAAAAACCAGAGCGCGGCTCTATCTTTCCTTCAATACGTTTTGGCAGACCAACGGCGAAGCCTAACGGCACGTAGAAGCGCGAGTGAGCTGGAACGTAAGTGTCTTCAGGAACAACGAGGTCGTAACCGATGCTGTATTCGTCGGCACGCTTCGGCACTACAGCATCGTCGTGCATGGAGAGATACTCTATTTCCCACCTGTTTCTGGGATTTAATTTCATGTTGTGTATCATTGTCTATAAATTTAATAACCCAATTTGTATTTGGTAAAATCAGTAAGGTCGTCGCTGCAATGGAACGAGAGATTGCTGCTTTCGTGAAAGGCAATCCTGTTGGCTAATTCAAGAGTTTCCTTCTCTTTTCTCGAAACAGCGGTACGACCTATTATAGCAACACCCCTGCGACCTTTTTTGTCGGGCATAATACTGAGTCCACGAACCGCATGGAACTCCATAGTAGAGAAGTCTTTCCGATTCATTTCCTCCATGCACATCTCATCGAAATAAGCGTGGCCCAAAGGACTGCCGTTATTATCATATTCCGTAACATACCATCCCTTGCTGGGAATCAAGCGCTTCTCATCGGTTTCAGCCACCATCAGCCACTGCATACAGACAATACCCTTTAGCCTGCGACTGTGAGTAATGGCTTCCTCTATGCCTCCAATACCAAAGCAGAAGCCCTTACTCGTTGTTACCTTCTCCCCGCGGATGGCGCGGTGGTCTGTGTGGTTTGTAAGCGTGAGCCCTCTATTGAGTAAATCATGCTCTTTGTTGGACATAAAACGAAATATCGAAATCATAATCTCTCGTATAAATAGTTTCAGATGTTTGGTTTATTCGACTCCTCACTGTTCTCGCCCTCACGTGCGCTGCTCTGATACGATACTCTTGTGGCGCGTGCTATTTGGTCCCACACGCCTTTCATACCCTCGCCTTGCGGCCAGTATTCTACGTTTGGTTCTACGAATTTCATAGCGTATATTTCTTATTCTACATCATGGATAGGTTTGTAATCACACACCTTCATCTTTTTATAATTTCCTTTCTTATCCTTCGTGTGCAGGATTATTTCTTCTCCGGGGTGCTTCAACAGCTCTGAATGACAAACATCTTCTTCTATATCGTCCGGCTGCATCTCGCACTCCGTGTCGTAGTCCTCAAAGTCGTCAAACACGATACTGCCCTTCATGCTCGCAGCGATGGCACAGGCGGTGGCGTAGTCGGGAGCTTCGATCCACAGCTCTTTTGTCTGCCTGACCACGATGTCGAAAGGTATGCTCCAAATCTTCTTGCCAGCAGCGGCATACTCCTTGTCAACCTTGTCGCATACCTCGTCATTCCGTATCACGAGGCGCTGGAACGCTTCCAAATTTGCCTTTGCATCTGAAAGGTCGGGAGCACACGAGTCGTCGAAGGATGATTGTTCGTCTGTCTTGGTTATCATCTCAACCTTATCGTAGAAATAGTCTTGCGCTGCCGGCATGAGCAGGAAGCGCATCCCCTTAGCACTAAAGAGAAGATGACGAGTCCACTTATCGTCATGTGCTTTATCATGCGCAAAGACTTTCATTATTTTCACGCCGAGAAGTGTCATCACGCTATAGAGGAAGAAAACATATTGGTATCTGTAAACGCCATCATTGAGCGACACACAATACGGCTTATCCGACTTCATCTTGTATTCTGCATACTTCACCACATTGCGGTCGACCATCGCCTTCAACGCCCCCAAAGATAGATAACCTACGTGAACATAGTCGTCGGGATTGATGAGGTTACGGGCATCAGGACTCGTCAATTTATTTCCAACCCTCGGTCGGTATTCCTTTGCGTCGAAGACGTCGCGCTCCAGCCATAGGAGTACATGACCTTCACTGCTGACCGAGGCGAGCCCCTCGCCATCTATGCCCTCGTTCACCCAGGGCGTTCGTAAATTCTCGCGACAAAGGCCTTCCGTCTCGCAGCACAACATCAAGGCTTTATCGATAGCCTCCTGTGCAAATTCTTTATTTGTCTTTCTTTCCATTTTGTAGCTTTTATTGTTTTGTTGTTTTGTATTATTGCATGAATTTGTCTTTCTTTCCATTTTGTAGCTTTTATTGTTTTGTTGTTTTGTATTATTGCATGAGTTTCATCAGCGGAAGACCCTCTTCGTAGAAGTCTCTGATACTCTTCTTCCACTTCACGGTGAAGCCGTATTCACGGGAGAGTTCCGTCACCTTGTTGCAGAACCTCTCACATTGTGCATGGTCGTATCGATCCTTCTGCATGGGCGACATCAGACCGATGCGGTATTCAGCGGTATAGTGGAGCGTGTCGAGGATCATCTTAAAGGACGACTCGAAGTCAACGACCGGCTCTAAGCTCACGAAGGTAGGGATGTGCAACGTATGTAATCGGCTCAACAGGTCTATGCGCTCTTTATTCGTGGGTGCGTCCGTCTCTAATTCATCGTGGCCGGTGAGCGTTACACCGATGGTGACGTAGTTGTTCCACTCCACAAGCTGACGGAGATAGTCACCATCCAACGTGTTGCCACAGGAAGCCCACCATGTTGCCTTGGTCAGTATCTGCACCGGCACCTTCTCTATCACACACTCCTGGACACAGCGCATGGTGAGGTCGATTTCCTCACGAAGCATCGGGTCGGTTGAGAACGAGAAGAACAGCCCTGTTCCGTCGGCAAGAATCTTCTCACGATGCCGTTTCAGTTCCCTTGCAAAAATCAGATAGGCCTCGTTGGTGTCCTTGCCGAGCATGGCTTTCAGTTCCGGCTTGTTCGCACCCATCGTTTTTGCCCATACACCACGCTTGCAATAGCAATAGTCGCAGTGGTGACTGCATCCATTGTAGAGATTGCAAGCCCATGCGCCATACTCCTTAGCAGCACCCTTCGGCTGGTAGATACATCTGTTACTCATTGCTAATTAATCTTTCGTTGTTCCTCACCGCCAATCTGCCGGTCGAGGTTGATATTCTTTCCATCGTTGTAACCCTCCTGCCATGCGTTGTCGTTTAACTCGCTGTAGTTGACCGTACCCCTACGTTCACGGATATTCAACTTCTTCAGATACTCGTCGATAGCAGAGCGATGAGAGAGAACGAGCGCTTTTTCTTCTGACGTAGGCTGCCGGGATTCAAAGTTCACAACCAGTCCGTTGTCGGTACCGATGTAGTAGGAGTGAAAGAACTCATTCACCTTCTTCTCGCCGAGCATCAGTTTGACTACCGACATAGGGATGTCTCTATCTATTCCCTCTACCTGTTCGAGATAGTCTTGAAAACGTTCTTTGGCCAACCGTACGAACGCATGAACGAGATAGTCGTAGAGTTGTCGGCAAACGGCTATATTATCTTCCTGGCCGATGATCACTACCTGCTTGGAACGTGGAGCAATGACAGACTGACAGTAGTTATACTTACAGATAATCCCCATCAGCGTCTGCTTCCATAGTCCGAAGTGGCTGGCATAGGATATTTCATCAGACTGCGAGATGTCGGGGCCATTACCATTACCACCCTCGTTCATCACATCGGCCATAGACAGGTTGTACTCCGTCAGCAACCGATGAACGCCATTGGCGGCAGCATAGGCTTCGCCCTCGCTGCCAATCTTTTCCGCTCCCTCTTTCAACGCAAGGAGCTTCTTGATTTTTGCCAATATGCGCTTACGCTCTTCGTCAGACAACTTCGCCATTACTCGTACTCATCGATGGGTTTACTACTACTCTTGAACGAACCGTTGTTACTCTTCCCGGCACTATGCTCGAACACGTCGAGGATTTTCGTCTCACAGATGCTGGCCGTCTCGTAGTCAATCATCGACTTGCTCATGACGTCGTTGATGGCTTGCTGTGCGATGTCGGTGGAACGGGCCTGCACGAGATAATGGACGATGCTGCGCTTCTCTTTCTCCGTCTTTTCATCAATCGTAATGAAAGCCAACTTAGCCTTGTACCACTTATCATCCTGACTATCATCGGAGAAGAACACATCGTGATAGTTTGCAGGAGTGATGTTCTTGATTTCGTAGTCACCGGAGATATACGGTTTCATTTCTTCCGTGATAACACTCTCTGCCTCCGTGAACGAGAGGGCATCGACGACATATAGCTCTGTCACTTTCTTCTGCGCCCCATCTTCCTGCACCTTGTCGTACTGAACTCTGGTCTCAAACCATACTGCTGTTTTACTTCTCATAGTTAAATTGTTTGATTAAATATTATACTGCTGTGTTCTCGTTGAACACGCTCATGACATATCCGAAGATGTTGTTGCGGACGTTGGCGATAAGGTCGGAAATACTTCCCTCGTTGCGGAAGAGGATGTCGATATCGTCGGGGGTCAGCACCAAACGGTCACGGTCGCGTTCCTTGCGATCCTCGTCGATGTCATCCCGCTTGCTTCGCTTGACGTACATAACACGGATTTCCAACTTGTCGGCGAAGTAACGCTGCAGGAATCGAAAACCCTCCACGTCGATGACGTAGGTGTTGATCTTTCCCGTCACGAGGTCAGATGATTTTGCCCAATACTCATACGTGCCGTACTTTGTATAGGCGAGTAAGTCACCTTCAGTATTATTCTCGAAGCGATTTACGAACTGGTGTTCCACGCCCTGCGTCTCTCCCTCGCGCATCGGCCGGGTGGTGCAGCTCACCACACGCTTGAAGTGCAGTGGGAAGGTCTGTTCCAGCAACCGCTCGATGGTGGTCTTTCCAGAGCCGGACGAACCGATAATGCAAAGAACTTTTCTCTTCATATTTCTCCTATTTATCATAAGGTGTATTATGCCCAGAAATATTTTTCTTCTTCGGTTGATACTCGCTCTTGATGTGCGTCTTGCCGTAGCGTATCATCTGCTCCCGCTCTTTCGTCCATCGTTTCGACTGCCAGTTGCGCCTTTTGGCTTCCTCTACGATATGGTCGTAGAATGCGGTATCCTTTGGCGGTTGGTCTTTGATGAGCTTACACATCTGTCTGGCGAGGCGTCGCACCGCAGGGTCTTTGTACTTGTTGGCATTGATACCCGACGAACTGCTGTTGCTTCCGTTGAATATCCTCACCAGCTTGCGCTTGCGCTCGGCCATCTTTGCCGACCATTGCCTAATCCTCCTGACCTCTTTCTTGCACGCTTTGTAATAGGCTATGCGTGCGGCTTCCTCTGTGTCGCAACGGTAGGCCCACACAACCTTGCCAGTCAGACAGGAGTGTTTCAGTATGAGCAGTTTCTTATTGTCTCTATTCATCTTTCTTCTCATCTGTGGCCTCCGGGTCAACGAAGGATGCTGGTTGAACATAATCTTTATCGCCCTCATGTCCTTCTTCAAGGGGTTTGGTGGGCACCTCGCCCGGACGGTTACGGTAGAAGTAATGCACGAAGATGTGTTGGCTCATTTCCCTCGGTACCCTCATGCCCGTGCTTACCTCCTTGCGGTACTTGTTCTTCACAGTCTGCTCGATGGGCTTGCCATCTGCATCGAGTTGTGTCAGCCATGCTCTCATGTGGCGTCCGCCATGCCTGCGATATGAAGCGGTGTTCAGTACCACGTCTGGATCCATCACCACACCCATGCGGTTAAGACAGGGCTTCAAGTACTTCATGATACGCTTCTTCGCCTTTTCGATGGACGTATAGTTGACTGCCTCACTCTCCGAGTCCAACAGCGAGATAGCCATTTCCTGCGGTGGGATGGGCTGTCCGAAGTGGGGATTGTCGGGCGTGTCCTCGAAGTAAGAAATAAGCCAGTCGGTCATGGCGGAATCCTTAGTCATGACATAAAGCTCACGGCGCATTGAACGGCTCTCCGTCGGTGGCAGGATTGTGTCGGTCGTGTGCTGGAAGAAGAACTGCGCACAGGCGAGGAGCAAGTTACGAAGCTCGTTGAGCAAGTCGTCCGGCAGTCCGTTAGCAACCTCCTGCACGCCATACTCTTTCTGAAATTCATCCTTTGGGGCGAAGTCCAACCATCTGCCATCATCGGTGGCAGCATGGTAGTAGTCGCTGGTAAAGCAAGGATATATACGTCCCTTGGTGGATCCGCTGCTGCGGTCGAACGGTTTGTTGCTCGCAATGAACAGCTTCGGCACGTCCTCACCACGCAGGGTGACAGGCTGCTTATAGAGCGTCTTGCAGACTAACGACACGGGAGCATTGTAGAGTTCCTCCGCCTTGAAGTTGTCGGGCAACTCATCGATGCCCACCACGCTGTGAACACCTGCCACCACATCGCCCAACATCAGGGCCAGCGTGATATTATTGCCGTTAATGCTCTTGCCAGCTACGTTTGCCGACGAGGGTCTCACAGCTCCCAACATGTCAATGACCGCACTCTTACCGTTTCGTCCGCTCGCCTTATTCTCGTCAGATACAGCATAGTCGGTAAGATGAACAATCTGCTGACGGGCACGGCTCCGATGTCTTGTTATGGCATAGCCGATGGCGTGAACCTTATTGATGAAGTGCATATCCTGCATCTGTAGTTCCGTAGCTGTCAGCTTCTCGCCGAAGCTCTCCTTCTCCCAGAAGATACGTCCGAGGTTGTATAGGAATCGGAAGTGAAGCGGCATTTCGCTGAGCGGCTTGTCCATCACCAGCTTGTATTTCCACAACTGCTCCCACTGTGTCCACCTGCGGTTCTCTGCGGCTCGCATAGCAGGCGTGTTGCACTGTTTGCTTATTTCCTCATGCCGCTGTTTCTCCACATCGTATTTCGGGTGGATGATGATGCGCCACGGCTGACGGACAAATGAGAAATCGCCCGACAGAATACACTCCTCATTGGTGGCATACGGCAGTTGTTCGTATGACAATAACTTGATGTCGTCCTTGGTCACTCTTACTGCACCGTTGGCGAAGAAGAAATGGTCTAAGTCCTCTCCCCAGGAATGCTCGTTGACTGGTGTCGCTGGCATCGTGTTCATTGTGCGTGGGTCGAGACCCTTGCCCGTGAAGACGGTGTTCACGAGGTTGGCCTTGTAAGGTGCGTCCTCGTCGGTGATATGTGCGTCAATCCAGTTGAGCATGGCCGTGCGGCATACGCTCTCCAACTGACTGCCAGCCCTCGACGTGTCGAGATAGCGGTAGGTGTTGTTGTAGGACAACTGGTAGAACGCCCGCTGTCCATGCTCGTCCTGCGTGCATCTGATGCCTTTGGCATTGAGAAACTGTAACAGGTTGGCCACACTCAGCACATAGCGCACGTTGGTCTCACGCTCCCCGTCCTTGTCTTTCTTCGTTGTCGGCTTGTCAATCCAGAACTGCATGGTGAGTGCATTCTTCAGCAGGCGCATCAACGCCTCGGAGGGGTTGGACTTGCGAAGGTCTGGAGCGAAGCGTTTCTGTATCTGATTGAAGCGGGTAACGAAATCCGTCACATCTTTCAGTCGCTTCACATCGCCTTTTTTCTTGCCGGGGATGGTGATTTCCTTCATTTCCCGTGGCAGCCGTACCCAATGTACGTTGGCATTTTCGAGTGCGATGCTGGCGCTGCACGTCTCTCCAGTGTTGTCGAGGTCGTAACAGACATAGACATCCACGGCCACATTCTCCATCCTCACAAGCAACGCTTTGAGCCAGTCTTCCACCACTCCGTCCTTGATACCTGACAACTCATTATGAAGCCACAGCACATGGGCATCGGTTGCAGCCCACATCTGCATGGCATCCCTCGGACCCGAACAAAGTACCAGTCTTTTCATCTTCGCTTTAAGCGGGTTCTTGTCGGCATCCCGTTGTGTCACCACGAGGGGGTGGCGACGGTCTTTCAGCGAATGGGTGAACCACGGTGCCTCGGTGTTATCCTCAGCACTCATGGCGGCTTGACGCATGGCGGCAATGGCAACACTATCACCATATACCTTTGTCGCAAGCCCCTCACTCTTACTCCAATACCATTTGTGCGCCTTGCTTGCCCGTGGCTCATATTTCTTCACACCCCACTCGTAGGTCATGGCGAAGATGGGGTATGTCTGTCTCGATGGAATTTTCAGCGACACCTTACCGCCGCCGTTGGTGACGGTCACAGGGGAAGTGATGAACGTCCCCACGGGATAGGTGCTGAACTCCCTTTCCAATATCTCTCCCCACTGCCGGGCGGTAAGCGCCTCTCCCCTACCCCGCCAATACTCACGGTCGATGGAGCAACGGTAGAGTGGCTCTGCTTCATTATCGCCGGTAGGCTCACTATGACACACCACCAACTCATCATCCTGCTGTTCGGTTGCCAGTTTCGTGGCAAACCCCAACGCATTGAGGTGCTGCACCGTCCACGGCGTAAGGTCAAACTCGCAGTCCTGCGGAGCAATAGCCTCGGTGCGCTCACCCTCATCGGTCGGCTTCACATCAGGCAGCTCGATGGCATGGTCATCGACAAGTCGCTGGCATACCTTGCGCATCTGCTCACCACTCAGGTTGGTATGGTCGTAGTCCATCAATGCCGCTTGTAGGGCGATGGCACCATAGCCACGCTTGCCACAACCGAAGCACCCCCAGCCTGGAGCGTCCGCACCATCCTTCGCTCTTTGGTCAACAATGAACGAGGCATCGTGGTCGTCGTGGAACGGACACAGATAGCTGACACGACCATCCCTTTTCGGCAGTCGTACCGGCTCGTATCCGTTGGCACGCATCACTTCTACGAGCGAGACATTGCGCAATATGTTTATACCCTCCTGCTTCACTTTGCACTATCCGTTAGAAGTTCATTGCGGAACGGTTCCAGCATGGCACGATAGAGCACACGCTTGTCCTCTGGTACATCTTCCTCCTCGATGGACGCAGCCAACAGATACGACTGTGGAACTTCAAAAGCCTCGCACAGACGCTTGATGCTGTCGTTCGGTGGAAAGGTCTTACCCAACTCCCACGAGCTGATAGCATTCACGCTCATACCGATACGCTCGGCAAGAGCGGCTTGTGTCATATTCTTCTTTACTCGAAGCTCCTTAATGGCTTGTCCGATATTCATATTATCCTATTCCTTCTTTCTGCTGTTTTAATCTTTCTTATCTTAATCTTTCTTCTCGTCCACCTTATTATATATAGGTGACTTCTCGTATTCGTCAATAATGCGCTCCTTGTCACGGATGCGCTCCCGAAGCTTTTCCACGAGATTGCGCAAGTCGTTTACCTGTGCTGTAAGACGAACGTTGCTCTGCGACAGCTCACTGGCATTTATGCTGGCTTTCTCCCAAAGGTCGAGTGCCACGCAGTAGTTCTCTTTGAGTTTTTCAAGCTCTCCTATTTCCTTCCACAGTTCCTCGCTGTCCTCGATGTAGGGGTTTCGACCTATCAGCGCCATCCACAGACAGCGGAAGTAACGCCTGATGCGTAATATTATATCGTTTGTTTGATGCGTCATTTTCGTTTATTCTTTGTATCTTTGCTGCAAAATTAAATATTTTAAGTGAATTGGCAAACGGAATATATCAGAAAATACTAAATATCGTGTGTTAAAAAACGTTTCATAATTCAACTTTAATAAATATCGTATGGTTAAGTATAGCTTTAATCAACTGCTTTTAAGCAAGTTACCAGTTGTAATGGATATATCCATTTCGGAGATAGCCCGACGCTGCAACATCAGCCAGCCAGTAATATACAACTATATAAAAGGCAGTATCGAGCTGCCATTGCAGACGCTCATTCAAGTCTGCAATGCCCTTCGCATACCCAGCCGACTATTTATCTCAGAGAACAATCGACACATCATCCCTACCCGTGAGACGACTACCATAGAGGCTGACCGATGGAAACCGATTACATGGAACACCGAAGCCGTAGAACTGACCTTTGGCGACGGTGAGGGGAAAATATATTGGAAGGACGTGGCCGACGTGATGGGTGTAACCCCGCAGAAGCCACACGACCGCTTCCTCTTGCGTACACGATTTCCAATCAACAACTTCCTGCACATCTGCTCCCATTACAAGTTATCGCCATACCTCTTCATTGACGACCCCAACCAACCGATGCGTGGAGTCAAGGAAAAGAAACCATCTACAAGTTACACCTCTAACTCCAAACAACCTAAACCCAACCACGCAAAATCTATCGACACCCCCACCTATTCCGAGCTCTCCCGTAGAGTATCATCATTGGAGAAAAACTTTGCCGCACTCAACGAGAAATACAGCCGCTTGCTCCACGAGCATGAGGAACTCGTCAAGCGTGTGCATGTGAATACCCAAAACGTCCAGTACTCCAACATCGGCATCAACGACCGTATAGACATGGCAGCGGAAGAAAATCCGTTCGAGGAAGAATAGTTTCGTAGCAACCTCCCTCCCAGGCAAGCACCACCTATGCTTGCCTTTTTTGTTTCCAGTGGTCTTTCAAAAAAATCACCATAAGTGTTTGCAAACAATCACCATAAGTGTTTGCAAACAATCACCATAAGTGTTTGTTCTCTCCGTCTATCCCTAACTCAAACAAACCCCTAATTCCTAACTTCTAATTCCTAACTCTCAAATATTTTGCCCTTGACCTGTCTTTCATAATGTGCTAACTTTCGGACAAAAACATTCAAAATAGCACAAACATGAACATCAGTTTACTTAAAATCCTGCACAACCGTTCGTGGGATATTCGTCCTGACGTAGCACAAGGCTACGCCAACGCACTGAAGAATGCGATGGAACTTCACATCGAGAATGATGTTGTCAAGCAGAAAGGTTACTTCCTTTCGATGAAGGGAACAAAGACCGCCAAGGGTAACTTCCAAGATAAGCTATACGTCGACAACATTCATTATGTTCTCTACAGCCTCTACTGGAACAACGAGGAACTGGCCGACGACGACCAGATTATCAATGTGGTATGGGTTGACGGTCCTGTGACCCGTGACGGTGGTGCTTGCTCCTACGGTTCTAAGGACTGGCGTGACCAGGTAATCTATGCCAACACCATTCCGCAGGTCATTGGTCACCTGTTCATCATCAACACCCCCGGAGGTGAGTCTGCCTGTCGCTATGACTACGACGAAATCTTTGCCGACTGCCGTAAGAACAACAAACCTACCGTGGCATACGTCGATGGCATGTGCTGCTCATCAGGTGTCAACCTCGCCAGCCGTTGCGACCGTGTGGTTGTGCGCAATCCGAAAGATGAATACGGCTGCATCGGTTCTATGGCTGCTTTCTGGGCAGCCCCCGACGGAGCGCATGATGTTGATGGCACCCGCTACATCGAGATTGTCGGTCACGGCTCTCCCGAGAAGAATGCCTTATGGCGCAATGCCGCCAATGGCGACTACGAGAAGTTGCAGGCGTTGATTGACAAGGACACCAGCGAGTTTCATCAGACCGTCCGCGATAACCGTCCGTTGATCGAGGACTGGATGCTGTCGGGTGAAGTCTTCCATGCCGACGAGGTTATCCCTGCCCTTGTTGACGAGATAGGCAATGAGGAGCGAGCTATCGAGTGCGTACAGGAGTTGGTAGCCGGGACGCTCACCGCAGCCCGCTTTGCCAAGAAGGAAGAGTCGTCCGCAGAGCCAGATGTTGACCCGAACAAAAAGCCAGAGGGCGACAAGAAACAAGATGTTTCACATCAAATCAACAATAACAATATGACAGACGAAGAGAAGAAGGCCGAGGAAGCTGCCAAAGCTCAGGCCGCCCAGGAGCAAGCAGCTCCTGCCAACGACTCCGAGAAATCCGAGGACGACGTCAATGGTGACGCTTGTGACCCAGACAAGAAGAAAGACGGAGACGGCTCTGACGGTGACGCTTGCGGCCCGGACAAGAAAAAAGACGATGACGACTCCGATGGTGACGCTTGTGACCCGGACAAGAAGAAAGATGAGGAAGGTTCCGACGGTGACGCTTGCGACCCAGACAAGAAGAAAGACGAGGAAGACCCAGAGGAGAAGCCGGATAACGATCCTAACAACGACCCAGAGGAGACCCCCGATGATGATCCAGAGGAGAAGCCAGAGGACGACCCAGAGGGAAAACCAGAGGATGACCCCGATTGCGACCCTGGCAAGAAAAAAGACGACGACCTCGCCAAGGCACAACAGACTCTCCACACCGCAGAGGACATGATTGCCGATAAGGGCAGCAAGATTGCCGACCTTCAGAAGCAACTCGAAGCCAAATCGAAGGAAAACTCCAAGAACCTTGCCGCTATCGCAGAGCGTGACAAGAGCATCAAGGAGCGCGACGAGCAGATTGCCAAACTGAAGAAGCAGGTGGCAGAACTCAAAAAGGAGGTGAGCGAGATTGCTGCCGCTCCCACTCCGATGAACGACGCAGAGGGTGGCGTACCAGCCGACAATGGCGTGGGTGCTCCAGAGACTGGCTCCGTGAAAAGTATCGTCAATGCCAACATGAGCGCCGACGAAATCCGTAAGCACTTGCGTGAGCAGGATGCGAAAATGGCAGAGAAGCGCCGCCGTCGCTAACCATTCACTATGCCCTTGACTTACAACGGTCAAGGGTGTAAATTTGCAACAATACAAACACAAATCTTTTTATTCGTATTAATATGGCATACGCAATCAATCTCAGTCAGGTGCAGACTGTTACCGAACAGCTTCGCACCGACCTTGTGTCAAGAGCGTCCATGCTCAACGACCAGATGCTTGAGAACCTCAAGCTCACCGTTACCACCGATGTCGAGAACCTCGACAAGCTCTTCCTGTTTAACGACAAAGGCCTTCAGGCTCGTCAGTACAAGCAGGGTGCTGTCAAGAAGGTACAGCTCGGTAAGATTATCGAGAACCCAGCAAAGGTGATTCTCGCAGTTACTCACCCACAGGACAACGTACAGGCTTACCGTGAGAAGGAGCCTTTCCACGTCAACGCCGATGGCACCACCAACGCCGAGCAGACACAGTTCCTGCTCAACAAGGTGGCTGAGCGCCACAGCCAGGATGTCCGTGCCAACTTCTTCTTCGGCAACAAGGCCAACGCCAAGCTGGATGAGACGGCAGCAAATCAGGTGAAGCTCGGTCTCTCTCTCTACGATGGTATCTACACCAAGATTGCCAAGACTATCACCAACGGCACTATCAGCAAGGAAGTTGGTAACCTCGTAGAGACTGGCGACCTCCTCGCTTCAAACGTTACTCCCGAACAGGCTTACGATAAATTCAAGGCGATGTACGAGGATCTCAACGACGACCTCCGTGGTACCGAGAACCTCGCGGCTTACGTCAGCCAGCGTCTCGCTGACAAGATTGTTGAGGGATACATGGTGAAACACCCACAGCTCGCTCCTTCTACCCTTGCCGCAGGATGGAAGTTCACTCAGATGCCTAACCTCACGCTGCTTTCTCATAGTGCTATGGGTCGTGGCTCTCAGATTATCTTCACCCTCGAGGGCAACCTGGAGTACATCTGCGACATCCGTCCAGAGGGCCAGGCAAATATCACCGTGGCTATGAACACAGACGACCACAACCTCTTCGACTACCAAATCCAGACCGCACAGGATACTCGTGTCCGCGACTACTCTCCTCGCATTATCTGTGTCAACGAACAGGTCAACACACCGAACAACGTACCCGCAGGCGACTACATCGCTGACGTGTTCACCGTTGACAGCTCTGACGAGCAGGAAGGTACCGCCAAGATTACTTCTGGCGAGAAGGACCTCTACGCTGAGGGCGACATCATCACCGTTACCGCTACTCCTAAGAGCAGCTACAAGTTTGCAGGCTGGAGCGACGGTGCAACTGCCAACCCATACAACTATGAGTTCGGAGGCGGCGTAGTGAAGCTCGTGGCTATGTTCGATAAGGTGGGCTCTGCCAGCGCAAGCTCTGCCAGCGCAAGCTCTACAGCATCTTCTAAATAAACATAGGGGCAAGGTGGTGAGGACTTCCGAACCACCGCACCCTTAGTTAATAATTTATTCACAACAACACAAACACAAAATATTATATAATATGCCACAAACTTGCATTCCAAAGAGCGTCCTCTCCTCAGCCAACTGCAAGGAGAACCCCGCAGGTCTCAGCAACCATATGTTTGTCGTACCTATCGACAGCAATCACATAACTAAAATAGTAGCCAACGACGAGAAAAACCAGTATGACATCACCCCCGCAGGTGGTTCAGACGCAGCTCTCAAAGGCTACCGCATCGACTTCAAGCCGCAGACTGGTAACTATAAGAGCGACGACAACGGTACCGGCAGGGGCTGGAGCGGAACCGGCACAGGCCGTGTTGAACTGTCCGAGGACGAAATGGCTCACACCTCACGCGTCCTGCACAACAGCGACCAGAATCTTTACTTTCTCTACACCGGAAAGATTGTGGACGGTAAAAAAGAGTACATCGTTATTGGCAACGAGAACGGCGAAGCAGAGTGGGCTGTAGCCGCTGACACTGGCACTGCGCGCACCGACGACCACGGACAGACGTTCACCGTCACCTGCCCTTATCAGGTCTATCCTATCACCAAGTGGTACGGAACGATCGAGCAGGAGGATGCTGTCAGCGCTTCGTCCAAGTAACAAGCCCTTCAAATCTTCAATAGGCACTGAGGCCCAGGCACTGCAATAGCGGCCTGGGCCTCTTTTTTATTCCACAAATTTCACGGCTATGTTTATCAGAACTGAAAACGAAATCATCAGTCTCATGCCTACGGCACGATGGAGCCGACCCGACCAACTGCTCGGTTATCTCGAAGAGGAGGAGCGAGTGGCACTGGAACCACTGCTCGGCACTCCGCTATATGTCAAGCTATGCACGGAGTACGACCGACTGCGTGAGACGTATGGCGACCTCACTTCTACAACCATCCAACCGACGGGTAAAGTGAAGGTCAACCCCAAAGTACCCTACGCACGTGTTACTGACCGACTCGACGACATCGTGAACGGCAATATCACACCGGAACTGTCCAATTCTTCTTCTTCACCCAACGGCAAGGAAGCGTCCGCTGCCGACCTGCTAACCGTCCGTCTGCTGCGCATTTGTCAACAGATTGAGTTCTACAGAATGCTCTCCCACAAAGCAGGACTGCTCACAGTATCGTTCAACGAGGGCGGCGGCATGAACATGGTGAGTGCCGACGGCTATGAGCCTGCCGACGACAAACGCATGGAGCGTGTTGTAAAAGACGCTTTCATGAGTGCAGGACGTGCCATCGACTCCCTGCTGCTGTTCCTCGAAAGCGATGCCAAGGGAACACGGCTCTTCACCAACCTGTGGCAGCAAGCCGATGCGTTCTATCTCCACCGTGACCTGCTGTTTCAAACGGCACGTGTGCTGAATGAGTATATAGACATCAAAGGGGAGCGCATGACATACGTCTCTATGGTGCGCGACATACGCTTCTGCCAGAACACATACCTCAAGCCACGCATCGGTGTCAAGCTGCTGAAAGCGGTTGTCAGCTTTGCCAACGGACTTGAAAACCACAAGGACGCATCTTCCTCGTCTTCATCAGCTTCTTCTTCAACATCTTCCTCCACACCTAAGCCTATGGACGAGGATGCCGCCAACGAACTGCTGTCGCTCCTGCGCACGGCACTCGCTTTCTATGTTGAGAGCCGACGTGCCACGCTGACTCCAGCCAAGGAACGGCTCTTGACACGTGACCCCATGACTGATGCCCAGCAAGCTATGGCTATGGCGTGCCAGTATGTTGAAGACAACCTCGACGCTTTCGGTGATATGGCTATCGACTCGCCTATCTACAAGGCGAAGAAAGAGGAAGAAGCCCAAAAAGCCGAGGACGAGAAAAACGCAGAGAAGACGCATGAGCGGATGCGCAAGGAGGCACACGACCGCAACAGCAAGAAGTTATTCACGGCATTTCCTCCGACCCATCGGATGCCACCAACCAACATCAAGTAAAAATTACGACTGTATGAGAATTATAGAACCTTGTTGCGCAACAAAGCAATTCATGCTTTTGCGTGACGCTATCGGAAACAAAGCCAAAACCCAGTTCAAAGGTTTTGGCGACCTGTCATTAACAGAGCTGCTCCCAGCCCTGCTTACCCGCTATTCGGAAACCACGATGATGATTGTCGCTCCGTCTATCCCCGACCAGGCAGCTGATATCATCTACACATGGCTTCGTCGCACATGGGCACGCATGGACGGAAAAGGACGCTTGAATGTGTTGAGCAAGCTGACTGTCATTGCCGACCTCAGTGAGGAAGCATCGCCAGCAGTCAACCTGTGGCTGACGAACAATCCATTCCCAGACCGACTTGTGCTTGTCAACAAAGCGCAAGACGACACAGCTCTGCTCATGCCGGACATCGCCATCACTGGACCGCTCAACATGCGCTACGACAAGGAGTTTGTCTGCGACGTGACGACCATTCCAAGTGAAGTGTCCGACCTTTGGAATGTTTACTCTAAACTCACCAAGAAACGCACCGCAAGGAAAAAGACAACTGAAACGGCTACCGAAAAAGAGACCGAAAACATGGTTGTATCTGCTGATACTAAGAACGTTGCATCATCTTCATCTACTGTGGTTGAACAAGAGGAAACATCAACCCAACAAACCCCATCGGAGGACAGTCTATGAGTTGCAAGGAGTTTAACCTCGACGATATGTTGGCTATCACCGCCATACCCGTAACCGACTATTCGTTGGGCACGCACGACTGGCAGTTGAAACCGACGATACCGAACACGGCGTTCTCTCCGTCGCTCACCAACGCCATTGCCATCGGCATCAAGCCAGCCACAGCAGGCGGTAAGTTGATACCAATCATGCGCGCGAGTGGCAAGGCGAAGGACAGTGAGGACGACAGCGTAGCCGGGCGCAAACACAGCGTGTCGGTAAGTTGCGAAGCCGACGATCGTGAGTCGGCGGTATGGAACTATCTATTCTCGTTGGAGCGCACGCCATGCCACCTGCTGCTTACATTCCGTGGCGGCACCCGTGGCTTCGTCGCTGCCACAGAAGATACCTACATGTGTGAGGTGGACCGCTCCGACGGCAAGACGAGCGTGTCGTTTAAGATTGAGAACCTGATGGGCATCCAGCTCATCACTGTTTAATGATTAATGATTAGTGATTAATGATTACTGATTAGTGATTAATGATTATTGCCAAGCAATAATTGTAAAAAATAATTTGGGGAAACCAAGCAAGCGAAGAAAAGCGGACTGACGGTGCTTGATCCGTCGGTCCGCTTGTTGTTTATCGCGCGGCTGCTATCCGCTCCTGCGCAATATCAAAATATTTCTTATCGGCCTCAAAGCCGATGAAGTACCGTTGCTCTTGAATGGCAGCAACGGCGGTTGTTCCGCTACCAATGCAGTTATCAAGAATTACCCCCTACCTCGCTATAGGTGCGTATCAGATAGCGCACAAGGTCAACGGGTTTTTGTGTGGGGTGCAAGTGGTTGCGGTCTCTATCGGAATCAGTATCGGTACGACGGAACCAACATGTCGAACGACCCCTCGCCGTATCTGTTGCAAATGAAACGCACCACAGTTTTCGGTTTCGTCAGAGCATTCATGATTGTCAGCGCCTTTTTCTTCTCTCTTTTCAGTGAGCCTGGGTTGATTGTAATCTTGTCTCCAAGACTGCTTTTCTCAACGTCCATGAAGATATTGAATTTCTCAACCAAGTCCACCTTGCCAGCCGACAGGTCGTAAATCCCTGCAAGGACCTTTACGGCGTGCGATTCGCCGAAGCCAGTGTAATATACCGATTCCTCGAAGACTCCTTTGTTGGTAACAAGTCGGAACTCTGGTGAGTCCCAGCCGAAGCAAACGAACGCACCCATCTTATCTTGATACGTGTAGGCTGTGTAAGCCTCTGTCTCTGTCAGTTCATCACCGGGAACGTCAGTCTTAGTCCACTGTCCTTGCAGTTGTGCGAAAACGCTCATGCACATAACAGCCATCAGCGCGAGTGTGATTAGTTTTTTTTTCATAATGCCATTTGTATTTAAGTTGAACAAAAATCGTATTTAAGGCTAAGTGCCATCGCAAGACGGAAGCACTTAGCCCATAAAAGTAATAGCCTTAGAACTCTACAGTATCGAAGCTGCTCCATTCGTCATTAACGGTGAACGTAGAAGAAAAGGTGGTGTCGAGGAAGAAAGAGCCACGATATGTAATCATGTAGTTGTTACGGATGGGTACAGAGGTAAACGTGCGCGACTTCAGCACGCTGTCATCCTCTCCGTAGGCAGTCACCACAAAGTCATGCTGCGTCTCCGTGTCCCTGCCGAGGACATACACCGTGAAGTACAATATTCCGTCTTTGTCCTTACTCCAGTTCGTCCACTCCACTGTGTAGCTATCTAAAGGAGTGATACCAGTCAACTGCGGGAAGCTCCATTGAGTAGGGGTTTGCGTGGTGCTGATGGATAGCTTCTTCACATCCTCCGGCACCTCGTCGTTTAACACGATACGGAATGCACCAACGGCACGTTTCATCACGCATGAGAGAGTTGTGGTCTCAGATGGTGTGAACGTCATGGTGTAATACAGCGTCTGCAACTTCTTCGTGTCAGGAAACGACACCACTCCACCACTAATGCTGGTCGCACTGCTCTCCTTGTGACCAACAGCATATAGCGTGTATGTACGGTCCTTGTCGAGCGTCACCGACAGCGAGCCGAAGCCATCGTCGCCCTTTGTCTGATGACTCTCTGCCACGACTTCGGTCTGACCCACCGCTGCCGTTGCGTCTCCCTCGAATATCCACACATCAAGACGGTTAACCACATCGCCGACAGGTACCATCGCACGCGTCATTATCTCTCCATCATCGGGTGTAAAGGCGATAGTCACCTTAGCCTTATTGTTCTCTACTACGTCCGTGCAGGACGTGTACTCATTCGAGCAGGCGGCAAACATCGTTGCCACTACTGCCAAAAGAAAATACTGCTTCATATATTCAATATCTCGTCTGCCATAATTTTTATTCATCGTTTTTCTCTATCTGTTCCAATTTTAAGTACACCAATGTATTCTTGTCGTAAAACTGACGGGGAGCCGCCGAGGAATAATAAGTGTTCTGGCTCTCCTTGATACAAAGGGAAGCGTCCACAATACGCTTGCCGAAACTCTGTATGGCGTGAGTCTTGCCGATGATGACAATGCCTGACTGATACGCTTCACGCACCTTCACGGCAAAACGATGTAAAGCGGCTTTGCTGTTTCTTTCCTCCTTCGCCACCTTTGCCAACACCTTCAGATGGTCGGTCGTTCGTGCTTTCGTGCGCAGCTCCACTGCACCTTTCTTCTTATAGTTGACGCAAACGGCATACTCACCAGGTTTCAGTTGTTCCAGATGCTCCTCCAGAATGTCGTACCGCTGCAACACATCAATAGGCTTGACACATACGCTGTCCTTCGTACCGGCAAGCGAAGCCCTAATTTCCTGAGCCTCCTGTAAAGCCTTCACCTTAGCTTCGGCTTCCGCTTTCAGGCGAAGCTCCTCGCGCTCTCGCTGTGCCGTCTCCTCGGCTATCTCACGATCCACGGCAGCGCGTATCTCAGCAACATCGTTACCCATGTCCCTGCAAGCTGACCAAAGACCACCACCAAACATGTTATAACTGTTTATTAAGCCCTTCTCATTGTCGCATTTACTTCCGTCCATCCGGGTAACACGCAGCCTCCCTGTCAGCTCGTCTCTATATACAAGCATATAGGATGAGCGAAGGTTCTTCGATTTCCAAACTCTAATCTGTTCTGCCATAATAGAATTGTTTTCTAAACATTTGTTAAGAATACAGCCAAATGCTTTGTTCGTATGATTTTAATCCTCGTCTATAATATCGTCTTCCTCACACTCGTCCTGCATCTTCAGCTCATAGGGCAACCATGCTGGCCACCAGGTGACATCCAACGCCCATTGGTACGTATCGCAATCATCTGTGCGGTAATTCCAGAATACGTGCAAGATTCTGAATACCTCCCATGCCTCGCTGTCGGTCAATTCCGACAACACGCCCGCCAGGTTCTCTTCCTCAGCACTTGTCAGATCCACGGTCTTCTCCATCTCTAACCAATCGCATACCTCCGCATACAACATACAAGCAGCGTTTTCTGCATCAATATCCGACAACAGCAGACTATTCGTAGCCGCCGCCATCACGCGCCAGTAGTTTTCGTTGCTCAATTCCCAGATAGCTGAACGGCGAGATTTCCAGTCGTCGCACAAAGCCACCTCCGCATGATTCTCAGCCATCCAGTCTCCAATCTCACGCATTATAGAAGCCATCTTCATAACGTCACTATCCTGCATGTTGTCAGATACGTTCACCTTCTGAGTCTCGTTAAATAGTCCCTCACGAAACTCAATGCTCACTCCACTCTCCGCGTCGCTAACCGTCCACATCAGGTTAGCACCCGCATTCAAACTAAACCTTTCTTTTTCCATGATTCTTTTATTTTTTGATCAGCAGATTACACGAAAGAAAAATTCGTGAAATCCGTTGACAGGTTAAACTTCTACCATTCGCAGTTACGCGTTCTATTGTCTATAATATTGTAGTTACTCTTCCTCCTCCTCATTATCCGGATTCTGATAATCGACACTGTGAGCAATTAGATCATTGAGAGCTTCCTTGAAGCTATTACACTGGTCGTAGATAGTTCTCTATACAGTCCAATCCTCCTTTGGGGTATAATTATACCTGCTTAGTTCTCTTTATCTGTTCACGTACCCACTCCTTTGCGGTTCCTGGTTCAATATCGCCATAGCGCTCCATATCGTGCGCCTCGTTCAGGAGATTATCATAGATTGTATTATTATGACGTTTACTTGCTGCAATGATATTCAGGGCATGGTCGTAATCTTTGATAGGGCGAAGAGGATTTTCACGCTCCATCTTTGCAATGAGCTTACCGCGCTTTACGCTAACGCCTCGCTCAAGCTGGCGTGAAATCATCGCTGATATTTTGTCGTTCTTATAATCTACCTTTTCCTCTGCCATCTGCTGCGCCTCCTCGAAGGTAACTGCATTCTCTGATTTTCTAACCAGCGAGCGCGCCCATGCGTCGCGAACGTCCTCCCAGGTTTTCACCTTCTTCGCGACCTTCTTTTTTGCGTCAAGCATTTCTACGAATGCTTTTCCGTCCTTTGCATTCAGGTAATAATCGTGATAGTGATCCTGATAGCCGTAGCCGTTGAAGTTATCACCGAAGTTATGATAATCTACTTTTTTTTCTTCGACAAAAGCCTTCAGCTTGCCTAAAAGCGACTTCATGCCATCGAAGATACAAACGTTTACCACGCCATTCTTTTCGCGCGCTGATACACTACTCTTATGCTTTTTATTAGCATTCTCAACAGATGAAAATTTAGATGGAATAAATACTCTTCTATAAGTTCCCATATTGCTTGCGCTTAACCGTGATGCGTAGGGCTGAATGTACGTTATTGTTTAGTGCTGTAATTCTCAATGTTGCATGGGGATATATTTGTCCGCCACCTTGCAGATAAGCTCGCAAAACCGCTCATTTCCTTCTATTCGCAACATACGTGTTTTATTGTAGTCCTCGTGACCAAACAAAGGAGAGGCGAAGTATAGGTGTGTCTTGCCCATTATCGGTCGTTTGGTGTAATTGTCCACACCCCTTGCTATTTCCTCACGCAGCGTGTTCATGGTGATGTGGCGTACATTGACGCGATAATAATCATATCCTCCCTTGCCATTGTAGTGGTGGCGGTTTATGCCCCAATAGGCTATATCGAATGCCTTCTTGCTTACCTTAATTGTCGGCGCATTGTTGCGGACAAAGTTATATACAGCCGACCTTGTCGGTCGCTCTCCAGTAACCTTGAAATAAAGATGCCATATCCGTGTGCGGTTTCCTGTTTTTAATACTGATTGTATGAACTTTTTCGTGAATTGCTTTACCTTCTTTGTCATGTGAATTGACTTAACCGTGTTGTCGAGGGCTGAATGGATTTTTTGTGATGTAATGTATATTACGCAATAGTTGTCATTAGCTGTTGAGCGCCTTAAACAACGCTACCAGCACAATGATTGCAAAGATGTAACTCATTGGCAATGATTTTTGTTGAATTTGATTTTGTTGTAGCTGGACACAAAGATAGTACAAATATTTCATTTGTGCTATTCTTTGCAGCAAAATTGAGAGAGAAGTTAGGAATTGTAAGTCCAAACATGTGACATTTACTCACATATCTCTGTTGTTTTGGTTGAATGATTCTTCAGATATTCGTATAGTTCTTCGGCGGTCTTGTAACATCCGTCAAGCACGGGGGTGCGTTTACTGCGCTTGTAGTAGGTACACCTGCCGTTTGGACCAATCTTATCTATCACCTGCTGTAGGTTGTGGACAGTCCGCAGATGCACCTTGATGCCATAGCGACGACAGAGGTCAACAACATCGGAGCCGGAGATATGTTCGCCATTCTTGAACTTCTCGGCTTCCTGAGTGAGGCGTTCCTGCTCCTTACGCTCTTCCTCCGCCTTGCGCTTGGCTTCCTCTTCTGCACGCTTGCGTGCTTCCTCCTCACGCTGACGGTCCTCCTCCTCCCGTTGCGCCTCGAACTGCTGTCGCATAACCTGGAGAGTGGACAGGAAAGGCGACTGCGCTTCTTCGTATGCACGCAGCTCACTCTTGGTAATCCATTTTGCTGAAGTCAACAAATAGGTGGTATAGTCCTGCAATCGTGCTATCTCAGACAGATAGCGTTTCCGGCATTCTTTTTCCTCCTTGATCCACCGCTCGACATATTCCTTGTCTTTCTCTGGATGCTTGCAATAGTCGAGAAGATTGGGGTCGCTGTATTTTCGTTTATACCATTCGTGGTGCTTCTTCTCGATACCCTCGTCTGTAGCCAACATCCTCTCCACGTAGTTGTCGTTGATGGTTTTCCACAGGAGTGTTGCTACATTGTCGCTCAACTGCGCATAGAGGTAGTACATGTTGCTACCATCCGAATCATCCGTCTCGTACCATAGCGGTGTGGCACAATGCTCATTATTACCAATCACAGGCACGAGGTCTGCGAGGTTGGTGAGTTCAATACTTCTTCTCTTGGGAGTGTTCCCATCGTTGCCAATGTAGTGGCACCAAAATTTCTTTTTCATAATGTCTAATGATTTTTTATGGGGCTATAGCGGCGATAGACACTATAGCCACGCGTTTAATTTCTAACTCTTAATTCTTACGCAGCCTTTCCCTCTTTCTTCTCTTCCTCCTATAGTTTACGCGGCTTCTTGCCTCTCCATGATACATGCCATATCCTCTTCCGTTTCAACTAACTCGGAATCATAGAAGATTGCACTTGCATATCCGTTGAGCTCGAAGCCAAATTTGTTTTCATCGAATTTCTGGTATTGCTCCTTGAAATGGTTCTCGATAATTTCGACTATCCCAATGGCGACAGCCGTACCTATAGTCTCAGGATTTCTCGGGTCCGACATCTGAATGATAGCATCGCTTAAATTCTTGTCCGAGAAATCAACGTCGATATTATCCGAGATTTTTTCAATCCAACCGAGGAAATCGGCAGGCAGTCCTATTGTCTTACATATCAAATCTTTTACACTCATAGTTTCGCTTGTTTTAATAGTTAATATTCAGTCCTTAATTCTTCCTATACCTTCTCCAGGAAGTTACTATACCTTCTTCGCGAAGTTAGTATAGCATCTTCCAAGAGTTAGTACAGAAACTTTTCACGCCACTTTCCGATTCCCCTCTTTCTCCTCTTCCTCTTTCAGTTTCTGGTTGATGCGGAGGTCGAGGGCGGAGAGGTCGCTGCGGAGCTTGGCAAGTTCCTTATCCTTACCCCACGGCTGTGCTATGATTTCGTCGAGCTGGTGGATATGCTCTGTGTTTTCCTCGCTGTTCTGCTGCCATCCGTTGATGATTGACGTGATGCGTTGCAGGGCAGCGAGTGCCAGCGTGCCGGTGATACGTGCCGAGTTTCCGTTTATGCGGCCACGGTTGTAGCTGCTCTCTCCGTTGAATGGATAGACGAGGTTAGAGCCATGCACCGAGAAGAGGTTGGTATACTCCGTAGTATGTGAAAACTCGCTGAACTTCTCCTGTGTCCACACCTTTATCGGGAAGCCGTAGATAGAACCGATGGTGATAGTAGCACCTTTCGTGCGAAACGTCTTCGACATCTGTGTGAGTGCAGTACCCACAGCCTTATCGAACTCGTCGCCGTCCTTCTCTGGTGTGAGCACCACATCGGTAGGCTTTCCGTCCTTGTCGAGGGCGTATGGAATGAAGTTATCGAGCTTGATAGCGTTCACTACCTTGCCGTCCTCCAACGTCTGTGCCATGGTCTTGAAGCGTGAGAGGTCGCTCTTCGCATCCTGGATGTTCTTAGCATTCACCTCATTGTCGTGCTTCAGCCGCTCCCGCTTCTGCTCCTGACTTGCCTTGTCACGATAATATGCCTTGCGCTCTGCCTCCATTGCCGCAATCTGCTTCTCCAACTTGGCACGGTCGAGCAAGTCACGGTTGCCACTGAGCACAGCCATATACTCTGCGAAGTTCATGCCGCTGTTCTCATCCATACTGCCCTCGTCGAGGGTACGCACACTGAGCTGTCCACGCTTTAGCTGACTGATGAATGTCTGCTTGTTGTTGAGCAAGCCGAACTTATAAGCATCCAAACTCCTGCGCACCGCATAGATGATAATATCCACCGTGTTGTTGGCATAGAGCTTGGCAACCTCGTTACCCTTACGGATAGCACGGCCGTCACGCTGCTCAAGGTCGCTTGGTCGCCATGGTGTGTCAAGATGATGCACACACACCACTCTCTTCTGTGCGTTGACACCCGTTCCCAACATCTGTGTAGAACCGAACAGCACACGAATATTTCCGTCGTTCACGTCCTGCACCATCTTCTCTTTAGCTTCCACACTCTTGCACTCCTGGATGAAACGTATCTCCTTGGCTGGTATGCCCATCTCTACAAGCTTCTGCTTGATGTCTTCATAGACGTTCCAACCCTTGTCCTTGCCTTGATAGGTAGAGAGGTCGGAGAAGATAAGCTGCGTACCCTTCACTGCGTCGTACTTGTCGTAATACTGCTTCACAAGCCTTGCGCACCAACTCGACTTCGTATTTGGGTCGTCGGGGTAGCTCTCATCAATCATCCTCATGTCGAGCGCCATCTTGCGTGCCATATCGGTAGCATAGAGCATCTTCGCCCGCTGCTGCTTGTCGGTCTCGAAATCCTTGCCGATAAGCGAGAAGTCACCTGTCTTGGCAAACTTCATCAGCGTCTGTATAAACTCCTGCTGGTCTTTCGTCGGCTCGATGTTCAAGAGCCTTGCGTGTTTCTGCGGACGCTCAATGCCCACGTCGGCAGCGGTACGATAGTCGGTTATCTCGTTGTAGAACTGCGCCAGCTCCGGCACCTTGATGAAGTAGCGGAAACGCTCTTTCAGTATTATCTGATTAGTCAGCGAGAACTCAAACTCCGTACTCTTCTTCGTGAAGATAGCCGCCCATGCGTCGAAGCACGTTATGTCCTGCTTTGCCATCGCATTGGGTCGGAGATAGCGAAAGAGAGAATACAGCTCGGTCAATGAGTTGGTGACGGTGGTACCGCTCAGGAACGTAGCACCCAAATCCCCGCCCGTCCTGCGCTGTATGGTACGGATAGCCATCAACAGGTTATACGCACGGGTAGAACCTTGCGTATTTCCCACCCCTGCAACACGCTCATGACGTGTGGTAAAGCGGAGGTTTTTGAAAACATGACTCTCATCCACAAAGATATGGTCGATGCCCATCATGGCGAAGTCAGTCACCTTGTCTTTCTTCTTCCGCATACTGTTTTGCAGGTCGAGAAGTTTCGCCTCGAGGTTTCTCTTTCTGCGCTCCAACCCCTTGCGCAACTGACTGCTGCACGAATAGCCGTACTTATCGACGATATGCAACGCATCTTCCAACTGCTTCAGCTCGTCTTCCATCACTGCCTGCTGCACATCATCGCTCTGTGGCAGTTTAGCGAAGCTGTCGTGCGACATGATGATGCAGTCGTAGTCGTTGTTCTTCATGCGGTTGAAGAATGCCACACGATCCTTGCCGTTCACATCGTGCGACGATGCAAAGAGAATCTTCGCCTGCGGATAGGCAGCCTGATAGGTCTCGGCAATAGCACCCACATTAGCCTTCATACCGATAATCATCGGCTTGTGTACCATTCCCAACCGCTTCATCTCATGTGCTGCCACACACATAATCAGCGTCTTGCCAGTACCTACCTCATGGTCACAGATACCGCCACCATTCTGTACAAGCATCCAGATGCAGTCTTTCTGCGATTGGTATAGGCTCTTGATGCCGAACTTCTCATTCAGATTGTCGAAGTCAAGTCCGGGGAATGTCTGGTGACTACCGTCGTATCGGGGTTTTACGAAACAGTTGAAACGACGGTTGTACTTATTGGCGAGGGTGTCCTTCACATCCTTGGGTCGCTCCATCAGCCACTCCGTCCACTTATTGCGCATATCCTCAATCTTCGCATTGGCGAGCTGTGTTTTCTCAGGGTCTTCCTCTTTCAGATAGCTGCCATTGCTGTCACATTCTATCTGTCCGTTGGCACATCTGCGGTATCTGTACATCTTCGGACAGGTGTTCTGCAGGGCATGGACAAACAGCTCCACGCCATAGAAGCAGCTGCACTCACTCTCCACATGATATTTTGTGCGGATAGTCTCGTTCCATAAGTCCGATGCACTCACGGCGAACTTATCCATCAATGCGTCATAGCGTATCTCAAGACGCTGCTTCGATCCAGGAGCGGACAGCAACTCATTGCCAAACGCTTCATAGAGTTTGCAGTCTATCCAACGTTCACCGAGGTTGAAGTCCAGCTCCTCAAATGGGATAGGTGTCGGCACCGCATCCTCCAGTGCGCGGAGGCTTCGCACCACTCGTGGGTCGAGGTTCTGCGTAGCCAGCTCCATATCCTTACCTGCTTCATCTACTTTGATGTCGTACTTCTTTCGGATAGCGTCTATTTTCTCAATGACGTTACCCGATACGAACTTAGCAGTAATTTCATATTTTTCTGACAACGGATTCCAATACACATCACCGTCCAACTTCATCATCAGTTCACTCTCTTCCATACCCGTGAGAGCCGTCATATACATCACATCGGGATAGCCGTAATCGTTCAGGCTCTGTGCCAATGCGTCGTGGGCATTATCGCAACCGTGAATCTCGTCCATGGAGAAAGCCACGGGCTTCATGAAGATGTCAGCCTTGCGCCATGCCTTACCGTCTTTCACTTCGAGGGCCAACAGGTCAGCGTTCACACCCTTCACAGTCTTCTTGTTGGCCTTGTCGTTGAGTGCGCCATGCTTACCCGTATAGGCATCGTAGAGGTCGTTGAGTTTCTTGCGAAGTTCCGCGTTCTCTTGACGTTCCTTAGCCTCGTAGTCGTAGAGTTGGCGATAGGCATCGTAGATAGCCGTCAGCGATTTCTCTTCCGCAGTTGATTTATTACTGTGCGATTGTGCGTTTTCTGTCTGTGCGTTGTGTGATTGATAGAAGTTATCATCATAGAGTTTCCCATCAACATTCGCCTTAAAGTCATCTCTGAAAACTCTGGACATGTCGATGGCTATATTCACCACCCCACCCTTGTGTATATAGAAGAAACCAGGATGGCCGTAGGCATCGGTACCAACCTTGGTGTCGGTGCAGATGATATGGTCGGGGTGCATCACGAAATACATATTCGCGGGGCAGTCGCCCTGTATCATAGGTGTCATCAGGAACGTCTCGTCTGAGGTATAGGCTTTCTTATGCACGTCCTTCTGCAATACCAACAGGTCGGTTCCCACCTCGGTGCCGCTCTCCATGAAAAGGTTGTTTGGAAGGCGATAGGCACCAATCAAACGGCTCTGCTTCAACGCCTCGGCTATCTGCTCGCCATCGTGGTTGAGATAGTTGCTTGTGATGATGTAGGCTTCAATGCCGCCGTCACGCAGGCAATCCAAACCTTTCAGCACATAGTAGCGATGAATATACTTCACTGCGTCCCTCCTTACCGCATTGTCCGAGTGGGTATAGGCAGGATCGAACACACGGATGTCGCCAAAGGGGACATTGGTGGTAACGAGGTCGAATGTGCCGAGGTCAGTATCTGGGATAGTCTCAAAACCTTTCACTCTCGCATCAAAGCGATTCCATGTATGGTGTATGTGTTTAAGGATTAAACCCGACAACAAATCTTTCTCATAGGCAACCACTTCGGCATCGGGTTGATGGACAACATAATTCCACATCTCGAAGGCAAACACACCATTGCCGGCAGCAGGATCAAGCACGCGCTTGAAGTCTTTATTTTTAGTCATACCCATCAATATAGATTGAACTATTCCATCGACAATAGGTTTCGGCGTATAGAACGCCGTCAGCACTGATGCTTTCAATGACTGCATCCAACGCTTACGTTTTTCCTCGCTCTTGATATACTTGTTCAATACATCATGCAAGCGTACCGTGTCGTTGTAATAAGGCATATCACTCTTGCTCCACGCCTCGATGTTAAGCGGATTGAGAATGAAGTTCATTCCACCAAATCCCATATAGGCTTCTAAATCTCCTGGTTCCAGCTCACTTATCGTCTCGCGAGCAAAGGCGACACGGATAGCTTCAATGTTTTTTCTCAGTCTTTCTAATTTACTCATATTGTGTTAGTTTTAATAAATTTCACCATATTCGTTCAGCTCACACTCCACAGTATAGATATTTACCGTATCCTCATGTGTCTGCCGATACTCTTTCCAATCTCGGAACATCTTACGTTCCAGCGCGTAACGCTCATAGACGTTCTCTTCTTCATCCTCACTATAGAAGTCGGGGTTGAAGTTGTCATCTACTCTTTCGCGAATCCACTTGCATACTGCGTATACTAATGCCTTGCGGTCTGTAAAGATACCCATCAATACCCTCGAATCGTGTGAAATCCATGCGTCGGTTTCGTACAAAAGTGTTGCTGTCATAGTCGTATATATTTTTTTAATTTATGCTGCTTGTTTCTTTGTTTTCTTCTCTTTCACATAGCTCGTGTGGTCGAAGATATAACGGATAGCACTGGCGACGTTCACCATGCGTTTGTTGCCATCTGTCATAGACTCACAGAGTTTATCGGGCGACTCATTGACCTGCACACCTACTAACAGGTGCAGCATCATCCAGTCGAAATCGCTCACCTCCACATCGTCGTTTAGCTCGCTGGTACCGAAGGCTTCCGTTACTTCGGCCAACTGCTCCAAAATCTTTGCCTTGGAGATGGCTGTCATGTGGCGAATGAGCTTGCCTATCTCGGCAAAGCCATAGCGTTCCTGCCACGGAGTATAGACGGCGGCATAATGCGGTATGTCATTAAACAACTTGCACACCTCCATCACTTCCGGCTCGGATGGACCGTCCGTCCATGTAAAGAAAGTACAGTTATTCACATCTTTCTTTGCGTTGAACTTCATACCAGGGAACTTCGCTTTTAGCATGGTCTTCAAATTGTCGATTGCCACCGCTTCACGCTCTTTGTTCGTGAGGGCTGCGCTGATAGTAATCAGTTTGCCGTGCCACTCGTCAATCATCGGCTGCTGCTCGGCCAATAACTTAGCCTTGCGCTCGGCTTCGATACGCTTGCGTTCCTGCTCTGCACGCTCCTGTCCGGCGGCAATCTGATGGAGTTTATCGCTGAACATTTCCTCGTAGTTGATAGGCATATAGTAGTCGGTTATTGCACTCGTGTCTCCCATAGGATTGCCGAAGACGCAATAATTCTTACTGCGGAACATCACCACCTTAGCGACACGCTTCGACTTCGACACGCCTCCTTGTGGGTTGGCTTGCTGCAAGACTTCATATCCGCCATAGATTTCCTCACCCATAGCGTCGCACAGATAGCCATCGAACAAGGATTGGTCGCATAGGTCGATGATAGCATCTATCTTGACGACCGTCTCCTGCTCTACATGCTTTTTCCATACTGAATGCAAGAGCTGACTTCCGGTAAGATGATCGCAATCCATAATGTCCCATACAACAACCTTCCTCGCATAGATGTAGTCTCCCACCTTGAGGTGAAGGAAGTTGATACCTTTGTTCTTCCGTGCTTCGTTGATAACATGTTCCACACGGCTTGCCTCACGCTGTCTGCGTTCCCGTTCCTGACGTTCACGGTCCTCACGTGCGGCACGCTCCCTGCGCTCCCTTGCCCTGCGGCTACCCGAATAGTCACCGTTAAGCTCCGCCTTGCGTTCCTCATACTGCGTCTGCATCTCCTGAAACTTAGCCGTAGCGTCTGGGTCGCCGGTATTACGGTCGGGGTGCATCTGCACCACTAACCGGCGGTGCTCACGGTTGAGATCCTCAATCGTCATGCACTTACTGAAATAGTCCTGTATCATATCTTGTGTGTATTTGTTTGCGAATAGAAAGAGCCGACACGTCTCACGACGTACAGGCTCAAATGTACAACTTCAAAATTCACAGTTATGGCAACTGCGTATAGGGTCTCCTTTCATCAGAAGTGGGGTACAATGTGTACCCCACTTGTAATCATGTTAGTGATTTTTCTTGTAATATACATCCATCACATAGTCGCAAAATGCTTTGCGAATATCGTTGTCACCCAATCCGCAATAAAAGGAAAGCCAGGCAGAGGCGGAGTTGTCTGTCTGCCGGAAGCAGTCCTCGATTTTGTCGAGTAAGTGCTGCTCGTTACAAGAGTACTGGTGCTCTGCAATCCAATGTATCACGTCCCGATAGTTAGGGAAGTTCATCGTGAAATACACTAATGCGTGTATCACGTCGTATCTGTTTTCTTTCATAGTCGTTGGTTTTTTTACATGGCGCCTGACGGCTTGAAATTTACTTCTCAATCTCGTAGATGAATACGAGGGTATCACCATCTTCTACCCGATAGATAGCCGTGAACTCGTCATCATCAAAGTTATCCTCTATCTTCTCGTCGTAGTTGTAGAGGAAGGAGTGTGTGCCCTCCATGCACACGATGGCTGCCAGTCGTAGGGCACCGAAGATAATATCGCCCTCGCCAAACATTCCGGTTAGCACTTCCTTAACGTTCTCACCTTTCTCTATGCTGAAGGCGCCAGCACTCTCCACATTACCTGCATGTAGAAGAGCGTCAATAATCTTTTCTGCTTTCATACGTTTATAATTTTTTGAATGGTTCCACATCAAGTTTAATTTCCTTATACTCCATCTGGTCGCTGTGCTCTAACTGCGGTATAGTATCGAAACACTCCTGCAAGATCTTGCAATCCGTGCCATAGTAGGTATTGATAACAGGCACAGCTTCCTCGCCTACCCACTCGTCGAGTCTTTCAAAAGGACTGAGACCTTCGTCCTCGTCGCTGATGCGATACTTACCCACAAGCTCCGGTATGTTGGTGGCAGCGAACTGACCGAACTCGTCAATGCCGTGCCACTCAAACGTGAGGTCTGACCAGCGCTGATGTATAGACTGCATCACACCCGGCTGTTCGTCCCATGCTCCGGCATACATTACCCACAGCACATCATCGCCCATACGTTGCAAAGAGTCAGTGAAAGCCCTGTGGTCAGGCACTGACTCAGGGTCGAAGCCCATAGCCTTGACGGAGCGATGGAACGTGTAATAGTCATTATGCGACTGTCCACCGTCAATCTCTTCTTGCAGGATAGCCTGCAACTCGTCGAGGTCACTCTTGCGACCTTTCACAAGCATTTCAACATAATACAAGTTTGCCATACTCATTCCTCCCGTTTAGTATATCCGTTAACATCATAGCCGTATTCTATCAGCACTTCAAGCAATCGGCGTGCTGACTTGTAGAAGAGGTTGAGTTTGATGTCTGAAACTTTGTCGCCGAATAGCGAGCCGTTCTGCTTCACGAGCTCGGCACAATGCTTCTCGTCATGAAAGTAGTCGTAGGGGAAATAACGGTCCTCTGTTTCGTAGGTGAAAACTGCCAGAAAGTCGCCTTCACAGATACCGATGTCGAAGGTATGTGTCTCTCCATAGCGGGTCTGCGTCACCTTCATCGTTCCAATTTTCTTAAATGCTATTGCCATAGTCTTATTGTGTTTAAGCATAAATACTCCGATAGAACTCTCTCGATTCAATGCTGACGATAGACTTTGGGTGCTTGTGCTTATACTCATTCATCACCTCATAGGCTTCGTCTGGATCATCACCCTCATAGATGCAGTCGTATTGGTCATTGCCCTTATTATGTGGTTGTGAACCCTTATTCACAACCACATAATACACCGTATCGTATGCACCCGATTGCTCATCAAGGCCGAGCTCATGAGCAAGCTGCTCCTGCTCGAAAGCAAACCTATCACACATATATTCACTCATAGTCAAATCACTTTTAGTTGTTTCAACAAATCCACAATAGCCTTCGTCACGATAGGCGGCGTTGGCGCATCTGGGTAAAGGTGATAGACCTCGCCGACCTCGCTGACCAAAGCCATGACGGTTCTATAATCACCAACGCAGTAAGCGTTGATAGCGTAGGTATTGACTCCTTTATCGAAATAAGTGTTATGCACCTCCACAATATCAAAAGGGACAGGCCCTCTATGCTGGGGATAATACATGTGAGCGTAATCTAAATTCATCATAGTCATTCCTCCCGCTTAGTATATCCGTTTACGTCATAGCCGTATTTTATCAGCACTTCAAGCAATCGGCGTGCTGACTTATAGAAGAGGTTGAGGTTGATGTCGGAAACCTTGTCGTCAAATAGCGAGCCATATTGCTTCACCATTTTTTCGCAATGCTTCTCGTCGATGAAGAAGTTATAGAGGAAATATCTGTCCTCTGTTTCGGAGTTGAACACTGCCAGGCAGTTGCCCTGCCAGATACCGATGTCGAAGGTATGCGTCTCTCCATTTCTGGTCTGCGTCACCTTCATTGTTCCGATTTTCTTATTGAATGTAATTGCCATAATATATTTTGTGTTTAGAATTATTTGATAACAAAAAAGGCGGCACGTCTCACGACGTATCGCCTTCGTTTCAACTTCAAAAAATCTCACACTATGAAAAGCGCAAGTTTATGGTTTCCTTTCTTTCGCGCTGCAAAGGTAATCAAAAGTTTGCAGACGGAAACCATGCACCCACAAAAATTTGCGAGTGCAGGTAGATGGATAGCCTACTCTTCTTTTTTCTCACCTTTCAGCGTGTAATAGAAGTAGTCATCGTAACATCGGGTGCTATCTACAATGTCGGTCCACATAGTATCCGGAAAATCTTCTACTTCGTGATCACAATCAGAATACCTTTCCGGGCCGAAACACCAATTGTCAAAGTTGGAGACATTGGTAAAACCTAACATATAGTCCTCGCCATCGAAGATGATTCCGATACCTGCGTCCTTCATACGCTTTGCCATAGCCTTGAACTCGTCAATCATCTTCTTCTGGTCGTCAGTGAGGGCTGTCAGCTTCTTGTAACCGACACGGGTGTGGCATACGCCATTCTCGTCCTTCACATAATATTCATTCCACGCAAGACATTCCTCACGAGTGGACCACGTGTTGGAAAAATTGTCGTCGCCCTCAAACGTATACTCTCTGGGACCAAGACCGAAAACGAGTTTCTTCACATAGAGCCGTACCAACGTCGGCTCATAGTTCACCATCTTGTAGCGTTCGAGATAGTAGCGGTTGTGCTGTCCATCAGCCTCCATGCCATCGCAGGCTCTGCGAAGTGCCTCGCCGTCCGGTTTGATAGGTTTGCCATTCTTAAAGTCTTCTTCACTTGCATAGAACTCTGCATTCTGTTGCAGGGTGTAGTCTTTGGCATTGTCACCCTTGCCCACCTTAAACGTGTAATAGAACTCATCTTTCTCAGGCTCAAAGGTTATTGCACTTATGAATCCGTATGTCAGAGTCAGAGTCATATCCACCATAGCGTAAGCCTCGGTCATTAAACTTACATTTTTTTCCATATTAAAATTGTGTTTTGAAATTAATTATTTTTCTTAGAAACTCGTGAAGTGTAGCCAGCCGTCATGTATATCGGCTTCCTCCCGGTAACACTGCATAATGTTGAGCAGTTCCTCGGCAGTATAGCCCAATTCGTTTAGACCTGCGGCGATGTCGTCGCTCTCGGTTAACAGATGTGGGTCGGAGATATACATCTTGAGGTTCTTGATAGCGCCATCATAGTTAGATACACCTACCTCGAAGTCGTCACTATACTCATACTCCCCGTCACGTGCGACGTCAGCACCCAACGCATTGAGAATGTCGATGAACGTTTCATCACTCCAGTTAAAGTCGGCAGTCTCGCCCCACTCTACTTCGTAGCGTTTAGCTACATAAACTCTTTTTCCCATAGTCTTGAATTTTTAGTTATTCTACTTTTAACATTATAACCTCTGCCTCGGTGTGATTGCTGTTATAGTAACCTTCCTCATAGGCCATGAAGTGGTCGGGATTATCCACGGCAATCTCCCAACCGTGCTTCTGGGCAAACTGATATTCTCCATCTTTGCCATGTACGAAGTCGTGCATGTAGGCTTTGGCGTTCTCTTCGGTAGAGAACGCCTTGGTAATCTTGTCCAACACTTCGTCATCATAGGCTTGGTCGACCGTGAAGACCCATACATATATAGTTTCTGTTGTCATACGATATATTATTAACTTTATATTTTTTCGTTTATTGTTTAAGTCGCCTACACTGCCATCAGCAGCTTCGGCATTTCGTGTGCCTTAGCCACCTCGTTGTACTTGCGTAGGATATAGTTTGCGCAACGCTGCACATGGTCGATAACCACGGGGATGAAGTCCTTGTTTTCAGTCAATGCCTTGCGCCAGTTCTGCACATAGGCTATGTGTTGAGAGTCGAGCAACTTGCCGATACCTAACATCGAGCATACACACGCCGAGGATAGCTCTGCAATAAGTTCCTCCGTGGCATAGTCGTTGGAGCCGAAACGGTTGCACACATCACGCTTCAATTCCAGACCCGTAGAGTGTGCCATCTCATGAATGGCAGTAGCGTAGAAGAGTTCATCACCGAGGAAGTTCTCACGCTTCGGCAACTGGATAGAGTTACTTATTGGTGAGAAGAAAGCCTTGGCACCTCCGAAGCGGACAGGGCAAATCCACTCTCCACAGCATATCATGCGGTCGAGGATGTCGTCCCGACTACCCACCTCGTAGTCATGTTCGGGCATCTCCGTCATAGCCCTGTACTCATCGGGATAGAGCTGCGGCAGGTTTGTCTGGTCGATGTTATACACCATGTAGTTCTTCTGAGTCCACCAGCTACGACACTCAGACTGCTCTTCATCGGTCATGGCGCCCCACTCGTCTTCGCTCAAGAGTTCTCCGTCCTTAGAGTGCATCCGCTTGAAGAAACTGACGGGGAAGCGTTTCTCCACATTCATCTTCGGCATGAAGTTCTCGTCGAGCATAGGCATCCCGTTCTCGTCGAGAGCGGGATACATATTTGCCGAAAGTCCCTTATACTTCAGTTCTCCGTCCTCGTTCTGTAATTGCGTCTTAGTGATGAAATACGGCGTCTTATAGCCCTTCAACTGCATCCACATCATCAGCCAGAAGGCGTTGGCACCACGATAGGGATTACCCTTGCGATAGAGGTTGCACGGCATTCCGTTGTGGGGCGAAACCCACGGTTGCTGCCACTCATGCGCCTCCATAGCGTCGAGTTCAGCCATGAATAACTCAGCGTACTTCTGCTTGGCAGAGTCGCTCATGTATAGACCTTTACGGTCGCTCTTCTTGTTGGTTTTTCTTGCTGTCATAGTTTGTCCTCCAATGATTTTTGATAGTTGAAATTATGCTGATATTTTGATACTCTCCGTCACGAGCTTTTTGATAGTAGCCGTGTTGGAGTTGATTAGTCCACGGATTTCCTCGTCACGCTCCGGCACCTTGTTACAGGCGGCACGGCACTGCACGATGGTTAAGTCCTTCATGTTATACTCGATAGTAGCCAACCGCTTGCCCTCGCTATCCTTGGCGGACAGGATAAGGCAGTTAGGCTTCTTATTGTAATCATAGTAGCCCATCGCATAGACGCAGTGGTGCATAGTGTCACCTTCCTGCTTGAACTCGTCGATAGATTGCAACGGACGGATGTCGAGGTTGGTCGATTGCAGGTTGAGTGACAGCAGATTGCCGAAGTGTGCAGGCCAATGCTGCACCATCTCGGCATATTTCTTGTCTTGCTCCGCCTTGCGTTTCAGCTCGTTCTCTCTGCGTGTAATCCTTGCACGCTCAGCGCGACGCTCATCTACTTTACACTTGCGCTCATAGAGCTTGTGATGCAAAGCCCGCAGGTCTTCTGGACAAACGAACTTCGGGTTATGGGTGTCCATGCCGAGGTATCTGAGTAATGCCAGGTTATCTATCCACAGCGACGGGTCGCTAATTCTATAGTGATGGCGTGAACATATTTTGAAGGCGTGTTCCGTGCCTTTAGGCATTATTTCATGATTGCGCACCATGTGTCTGAACATGGCTTCCTGACCTGTCTTCAGCAGCGTTTCCGCCCACGGATAGGCAATAATACGCAGCACACTTGTGTCGTTGTCATACTCCTTCATAAGCTCAGGAATATTCTTGTACTTCCACTGTTGCGTAAGAGAGCGGACGTGATAGGTATTCATGGATAGGTTGTAGCGCATCTCGGCACCCCAACCCATGTGTCGCCCTTCTCTACGGATAGTAATTGGAGACCAACGGGAAAAGGCATCATAGTATGGCGACAATCCTTGCACGAATCTTGAGAAAACCTTGCGATCTCCGTTAGGGGCATAGAAGAAGCGTTCCACCTCCCATACATCCGTAAATGATTTCCTGCCGTACTGCGTCCATCGCTCGGCACGATAGACACGGGCGAGCTGAATGTCGCCCTTAGCTTCCAGTTCCATGTGATACATCACCTCTCTGCGCTGATATTGGCGTGGGGCATCGGTAAACTTCACATGGCAATACGGACACTCCTTTTGTCCTATCCACTCAAATCCGCCACCACACTCACTGCAATAGTGAATGAGCTTGCGATGCCATTTGCGATACACTGGATAAGCACCCATCGTGCGACGATAAATAGTCTTGGCGGTCTCACCTTTGGGTTCGTCCTTCAGACGGTCGTTGATAGCGATACAGCGCTTCTCGAAGTCTTTAATAACCAACTTTTCCATCACTTATTCCTCCTTCTCGTTTTTCAAGTCCTCGTCGCTCTCGTCATAGTAGTGTACTGCCATGCCGTAGATTTCCTCTGGCGGTGCATACATACCCACGGCAGTCTTTCCACCACGCTCCTTCTGCGCACGTTTCAGCATCACGCCGAAGATATACTCGCAGCATCCGTCAATGCTTTTGCCTTTCTTGCTCATGTCGATGTCGGGGCGGGTATAGAGATAGGCTTCTATCTGTGCCTTGAACTCGGCAGGGATAACGTATTTTGCGCCACCATGAGTCTTCGGGGTGTCGGCGTGGTTAGTGGCCTTGGCACCGCCCTTAGCCGAAGTTTTAGAAGTCTTTGCGGATGCCTTACTCTTAGGCGCACTCTTCTTTGCGCCCGATGTTTGGTTACGCTTAGGCTCGCTCTTGGGAGCCTCGTTGCTTTGCTGGCGCAGCGCATCGGCTGCTGCCTTGATAGCACTTAAATCTATTGCCATAGTTGTTAATGATTTTGAAGTTGATGATGTTGTCAAAAAAAAGGAGGCATAGAGCCTCCCCTGTGTGGTGTGTTATGCTGCCTGAATCAGCGGCTCAAGGTCTTCGAGCTTGATGCCTGCTGCTGCTGCGAGCGCGGCAAACGCCTTGCGTATGCGCTCTTTTACCTCTGCCTCGGTATAGAGCCTTTCGCCCTTAGTGCTTGCACCCTTAGAGCCGGTGGAAGCCGTTGCGCCTTGTGCCTCGGCAGCTTTCTCCTTGGCACGCTCGGCTCTCTCCGCTTTCTTGGCTAAATACTCCGCCTTTTTCTCGGCACGCTCCTGAGCGTTCTGCTCCGTGGTGTTGTCGGCGATAGCGATAACCTCGTCCAGACCGGCACCACTGTTCAGTGCCTCACAGATAGCTTCTGCACAGTCCTTGTACCTCGGACCGAAGATGAGCGCATAGACACGCTTGCCATTCTTGCGCTCCCACGTCTTAGAGGCGTGGAACTGCATACCAGCCTGATAGATTTCATCCTCTGGGTCGAAGCCCAAAATCTTTCCACCCGTCTTGCCACTCTTGGTGGTGTAGGAGGCGAACACATACTTGCCCTTAGAAGCACCCTTAGCGGTCTTAGCCTTGGTAGTCTTCGGCTGCTCTGTCTTGGGCTTAGGAGCCTCGGCAGGCTGCTCTGGTGCGTCCTCGTCCACATCCTCGAAGTTGGCAGTAGGTTCTTCTGGCTTAGGCTCGGCCTTGATGCGTGTGGCACGCACTTTCTTCGGCTGCTCTGCCTTAGGCTGTTCCTGCTTAGGCGCATCAGCTGACTCAGCAACAGACTCACCCTCGAAGTGCGCCATATTCTTGTTGAGCATCTCACGGATAGAAGCGATAGCCATAGGCATGGCGATGTCAGGCATACCCTCACGGGTGAAGATAGCGTTCACCTTCTCGTCGTCAATAACGCTCTTGATTGTGTACTTGGCACTGTTGTTGCCGATTACTAACACCTTGCCGATAAGGTCGGCGGCCTTGAAATTCTTGTTTGCCATAGTTGTAGAATTTTGAGAATTTTTATTTGTTGTTATTGTTGATGAATAGACTGCCCCACACGGAGGCGGTCTGGATAGCGTTAAGCGACGAACCCTCCACCGATAGGGTCGAATGGGTCGTCATGGCCGGTTGTCATGTCGATGATGATAGCCTTGGCATTGGCAGTACCACGCTCCTGAGCGATGTCACGGAGGGCGCACTTAGCGGCTTCTGTGTCCATACCGTCAAGTCCCATCTGGGCACACATAGCGGCAGTAGCGGCTGCGAAGGTTAAACACTTGACGGATGTCTTAACAGTTCTCTTGCTGAAAATAGATACTTTCTTGCACATAGTTGTGAATTTTTTGAAGTTGAATGATGTTAATTGTTACTTGTTACGCAGCGTCGCGCATGTTGCGCTTGCTGTCTTTGCTCTTGCGCATAGTGCGGATGTCGGCACGGTCGTTATAGTCGAACACACCAAATGTCATAGCCACAAACAGGGCTACTACTACATACACTGCTACACACACTTTGTCCGACGCGTCGCACATGATAGCGACAACCAGAGCGTTGATGCCCACGATGGCGGACACCAACATTTTCACAAAATTCTTCATACGTTGATTTTTTTTTAGTTAATCGAAATCGAAAACTGTTTCGATGAAGGCTTGTAGCTCTTCATCATTCCACTTACATCCGAGGTCACGGGCGAAGCCGAATAGTATCTTCTTCACCTGCGCCTCAGAGTACGTGCGTTGCTCCCGAAGCTCCAAGAACTTCGGGCGCATAGAGATAATCAGGGTTTGTTTGCTCATGTCAGTCCTCCGATTATTTGATGTTGATACAATGTTTCTTTCCGCACAGATAGACGTGCTGATAGGTTCCGTCCTTTGAGCGCACGTAATTACAGTAAAGCACCTCACCAAAGAACTCCCTTAGCTTACTCTCGACATAGTTTTGATAACCACGCTCCCACCAAGAATCTGTCTCGGTGACATAGACCATAAACTCGTGCTTACTACAACTCCATGTGGAGCATATAGCTGAAATATGAAGTTGATAATCCATAGTTTTGCCCTCCTAAATTTTAATAGATTCTACTTTTGCAAACACAAGTCATACGGCTGTTTGCGAACCGCTTTACCACGATACGGCAACCGATAGTACCCATAGTCTCCGATGATGCACGATTCTTCGCTTTCTTAGGCGAGCGCACACCCTTGCCGGCAAAGAATATGTCGGCACGAGTTTCCTTGCGCATAGGTTCTGGCATAGTCTCCTGAGCCACCTTGCGACGGCTACCCTCAAAGGATAGTTCATGCACCCCATTGCGCTTCATTCTGCGAAGCTCACGCTCACGATAGGCCATCATGCGGTCATGTTCCTCACGTTTAGCGAGTTTCCACGCTAACTTTTTCTCCAGGCCAATAGCCTTGTTGCGCTCCTTGCGCTCTTTACGCTCCACCCACTCCGTAGGCATAGTAGCGCATAGTTCTGATAATGTTGCCATAGTTGTAAAATTTTTGAATTTGTAGTTCCGTGTGGGGAGTCGAACCCCATAACGCCGATGCTCCCATAAGAACACCGGCGCACACCATGCACGGATATATGCACCCCACCCTTTGCGATGGGGCGCATAGTGTTGACTATTAGGCAGCCTTTTTGCCGTTTTTCTTGACACCCTTGCTTGCGCCCTTTGCAGCAGCTTTCGCATTAGAAGCCTTTTTCTTTTCAGTTGCAAGAGTCCAGACTCCATCCTTTGACTTCTCAACACGCACCCACTTTTCAACCTTTTTGCCGGTTGACACGTTGATATAACCTGATGTGATAGAGGCGCACTTAGCCTCAGATTTCGCAATCTTTGCCAAAGTATCGTCAACGAATACGGACTGCTGCAAACCGCGCAGAATGTTGGTAGGGTTAACCACAACATCGGTCTTTGCAGCCTTGTCAGCAGCACTCACTACGGGGCATAGAGCCTGCATAGATACACGGACATACTTTTCGTCCTTGAGGTCATAAAGCGGATAGTCCACGCCAAACACTGACACCTGATAGGGTACAGCGTGCGCCATAAGCACTTTGCCGTCCTTTTTCATGCGCTCAGACCATGCCGCAAAGATGTCCTTTGGCTTATAGGAGTTCTTAGACACGTGTACACCCAATGAGTGCATAAGCTCAAGCGGGCGCACTTGCTCGGTCTCGCTGATAGACACGTATCCACCGATTCCACTGATGGCTTTGCATACCTGATTCCATGACATAGCCTTTGCAGCCATAGATTTAACACCATTGTTGATTGATTTTTTGCTTGCTACGATAGTCATAATTTTACCCTTTCTATAATTTTGAAATTAAACATAATTGTCCCTAACTCATAGGAATCGAACCCATGACACCTACTCCATACCTATGGTATGAACCTTCAGTGCAACCATTTAGGGTATAGTCCTTGCCCCCATACTGCAACAAGGTATCTTATTGCAGAATTCTTGCAACTTTTCTGATGTTTACTAAATGTAGTCTATCATTGCCATACCAGAATTAACGTGATATGTGGCTTTCGGCCGGCTTGATTAAGCACCCGAATCAAAAGATAGGCACTACCTATAAAGGTAGTCTGTGCAATGTAGTGTTACACCCCTTAACACGTATGCAAATATTTCAAATATCGCTTGTAAACGTTTGTCATTTGTTTACGTTTGCAAAGGTAGTACATTTCCGTGTACCGTGCAAATATTTGAACACTATTTAACACAAAAGTAGTACATTTCTGTTTTTACATATCAAACTAAATATAAAAATACAAAACGAAACACTTTTTTACATTTCTAACTGGTGGTGTGATGCGTTCCTTACTTATTTTGCGCGTACCTTATATATGCAAAAAAATTATGCTGCACCTCCCGAACCGACAACCGAGAACCGACAACCGAGAACCGAGAACCGTCGGCATATTTGCAAAGGTACACAAGCGAGGCCAGACGCCCCCGCCCTCAGGCCCGCAGATCGGAAAGCACACCCCAGTTA
>NFZD01005664.1_pt1 | contig 49401 bp, 79 predicted proteins | sample 1095381 | NCBI WGS metagenome assembly NFZD01 (sample SAMN03609891, study PRJNA323583) | gut metagenome | isolation source: feces | host: Rattus norvegicus | place: Denmark: Riget | collected 2013 | reverse complement strand
CTTGCCCCAATTTAGACAAGTTTCGATAGGGTCGCCAGATTTAACTCTCTGTTAATCAGAGAGTTTTATTTTAAAACTTACAACCCGTCCTGGGCAAGAATAGGTAAGTTTCATTCTTCGATTTGTAAACAAGATTGAGAAACAACCGACCCAAATTTGAAAATGTTATATGGCATTAAACAAAATAAAAGTCAACGACACTACGACAGTCAACACTGGAGTAGTCTACGACATAACAAAGACAACTGGCTAGTCCTATGATTCCCTCTCAGCAGCTCTAGGCACGAACGGGAACAACGTCCCGCCCGAAGTCAGGGAGGGAGGAATGACAGTCCGTTTTGTATCTAATAGTGACAATAACTACGTACGTTTTAATCTTATTGCTGATGAGTTTACAACTGATGTAACCAAATGGCAAAGCGAAAATTTGGATGATATTGCCAATATTAACAGTATAAACCCAATAAAAAGTAGCGGTGTAAAAAAGGAAGCAAATGTCGTTTATGAAACTATGTTGAACAATGTTGGCGTTGGTTCGTTCTCTATACCAATAAATCCGACGTCTCATAGTTCAAGAAGCGACAAAATTAAAGTTGATATAAAAGCAGGTTCATTAATTAGTGGAACAATCTCTTTAGGGAATGGTGCTACTATAACTGATGGTAGTCAGTATCAGGTTTATTATTTTTACAGTGACAATACCAATAGCCATGATAATTACAATTACCCAAATAGTAATTTCTCAAAGACAGTTGCAAAAGATGTTATAGAAATAGGTTTTTACATATCTGGTATTACTAAAAGTGGTAGTTTTGATATTGTTCTATCCCAGTCTAACCCCGCTTTATATAGAAATATAATGGCTCAGTATGGTATTGATATTTCTGCATTAAAGACAAACAAAGGTGGTGTTTGTTATTTGCTTCCGGCTGCTGGTACTTATCCTGATATATCCACCTCTAACCGTACCCTTACTATCCCACACTCCTACGCTTTGGCTTATAATAAAACGTGGTATGATAGCGAACAAGACAATGTAGTTGTTGATTTGTCGGGTGTTGCAACAGGGGCAAAAAAGATTATATTTGACAAGTCAAATAATAGCTTTACATGCGCTGGACTTACAACAGATTTAAGTGAGACTCAGGCTGTTGTAATGATGATTAGGACTGATTATGCGTCTGATGGACAATTCACTACTGTATATGGGTATGCCTGTACTTGTGAGTGTACCATAGATGGCCAGAGGGCAATTAACTCTGCGATTGCTCCCATACAGAATGCTGTGTCTGCCATTTCAGCTGATGTTGAATTCCATATAACAGGTAGTATAGAAACATCCATTTCTGTGCCTGTTGGTAATCATAGCAGCCTTTCAGACAATATTGATATTGATTACAAGGCAGGTACAACCTTAACTGGTAAGATTTCTCTTGGTACTGCTGCGTGGACTGCTGATGCGCTTCATGTGTATCTTTATGATTCAAATAAAGCACAGGTAGCCAAGAAATACATTACTATTGGTACAGAATTTACCATATCAGGCAATCAAGATGCCAAATATGTTGGTTTCTATATTTCCAGAGTTACAACAGCTGGCACCTTTGATATTGAACTTGAATATAACGGTATTCAAAAGCAAGTCAACAATCTTGAAACAGATGTAGCAACATTGCAAGAGGCTATCATTGTTGGCAATAAAGAGGGAGTAGGAAGTATTAACCTTAAAAGTATGTTTAAGGAAAGTCTAATAAACGTAAATGTCACATCTTCTTTGTTCGATACAACTTTATATAGTGTAGGTAATCAAAGTCTTGCAGTTTATGACAAATATGGGATTTATGTAAGATGTGCTACTGATAGAAATGATTCCAACTTACAGAAATATGGAGTGGTAATTGTTGACCTTGACACAAAAACAAAACTTGGAGAGTTTGAGGTTGTAAATACCGATACTAAGGTTCATGGTAACAATGTAAGTCTTGGAGTTAAGTATGATTCAGGTGACACACTCCCTCTGGTGTATATCAGCAATACACATGCTCCGTATAAATGTGTGGTAATTAGAATAAATAATGCCTTTGATGGCTATACAAAGATTCAAGAAATAGTATATAATGGAACTGCTCATTTTGAATACAAACGTTCTATAGACTGGTTTGTTGATGGTGATTATATCTGGGCATACGGTGCTTACTATGGTAATGAAAATCCTTTCGTTGAGTTCGTCAAGTTTGCAAAGCCAACCACCAATGCTGATGCTATCCTTGGCGATGCTGATGTCATTGATAGCTTTGTACAGTATAATCTAAATATTGCTCAAGGTGCTTTCATATATGACAATAAGATTTACATTGGCCTTGGATATAATCCTGGTGACGAATGGATAAAAGTTGTTGATACTGTTAACAAAGAGATTGTAACAGAAATAAGTTTGGATTATGAACCCGAAGGCGTTACTATTTATAATGGAAAGGTATGTATCTGCGGAAGTACATTTGACCTAAAAACTTATGAAGACGCTCGTTAAGTATATAGTTCTTGTAATAACTCAATACATATTTTAAATATTTCTCTGACTAGCGAGCAATCAAACTCGCTAGTCATTTTATATACACTAGTCTCTAAACAACAAATAAAACTATTTTCTCTTTCTCAAGTACAATAAGAAACAAATATCATAATAAAATGGAACAAAAAGAAATTCTCAACGCAGACAAAGCGAGAAATCTAACTCGTGAAGTCATCCAGAAAGACGACACAGTACTTTATCCTATTATGGACAAAATCCGAACAGCGATACAGAAGAAAGAATTTAGTTGCTATATCTCTGGATGTACGCCAGACTATGTGATTCAGAAACTATTGTCGCTCGGATACAAGACGAAGTTTCACAAGGGTTGCCCAAGCGATCCTCGTGAGCAAGACATATACGAAGTTTCCTGGCAGTAATTCACTATCAAACTCAAATTCAATTCACAGCATACTATATGGACAAACCCGAAAACGTATTCTACAAAGTTGAGATTCATTATGAATCTGACGGCGAGTGTAACGAGAACATTCTCTACGTAGCGCAATACCCTGTCTGGATATATGCATCAAGAGACGAAGGAGATGTTTACGATGAACACAATCATTATTTCAAGATAATCGACCAAGCCGGAGAGAACGTTCAAATCGCTTGCGACAATCTCTACTATATGCAAGCCATGTCGAACGCAATTCTTCTGAAGTCTGCTGAAACAGAACATTACAAAGTTTCTGTCTCTGAAATAGACTGGTCTGAGTTACCACAAACTCATCAGAAAAATTTCGACAACTACAGATGGCTGTCTGAGCACCCAATTAAGTTCTACGAGTACCCGGAGTCGAAGTACATTCAAGTGACTAGAGCGAAAGTTCCCGACGGAATTCCGGCAGAGCGTTGGCTCTATAATCATTCTCAGCCTTTTGATTTAGTCATTATCTGGACTGATAACGAAGATGAGCAGATGCTTGGATGTGCGCCGGGAAAGCGAGACAACGGGATGTATCTGAAAGATATGTACACTGCTTGCCCGATTTGCGGTTCGAGAGAAGTGTCAATTACGCCTTTCAACAATCTCTGCCCAGAACATCTTGCTGGTTCAGCAGGACACGACTATACTTGTAAAGAGTGTGGATACACATATCGCTCAGTAGAAATGATGTCTTAACTTCACCTATTTATATATAAGATTATGACTCAAGAAGAGAGAACACTTTTAATCAAGGATTTGTCTGCGAGATTGCCATATGAATTGATGGTGAATTTCGAGATTGATACTTCATATGACACTTGCTACGATTCTGTATATCAGACGAGTCAGTTCGACGGAGAACTGTTTGAAATAAACCAAGACGGAGTTGTCGATGTCTTGCCTTGTGGAGACGAACTCCTCGTTGATTATATAAATGAACAGATTGACACAGAACCATTAGAAGTAGAATATGTAACTCCATATCTCAGATCGATGTCATCAATGACAAAGGAAGAACAAGAAGAACTGAGATTGCTTAAGAATGCTCTTGTATCTTGTGACGAAGCAAACAATGAGAAGTTCTACGGAATTATTAACGAGATTGATGAGTTCTATTATTCGCACTATCTCGACTCACACAATCTTATTCCGAAGGGTCTTGGACTTGAAGCACCGGAAGAGATGTATAGAGACAAACTTGACTCATTAAAGAAATAAATTATGGACGAATATACAGAAGATTATCGAAACGGTTTCGTAGACGGAGTTGCTGGTGCGATTCAAGCAATCTTCGAAGAATGCGACGAAGAAATGCTTGCAGCAGTATTTCAGAAACTGAATATTCAGAAAATTGATAACGACTAATTCTTTATTATAATATGGTCTCAACATCATTAGAACAATCTCGAAGACTCATAGCATTGGGTTTAAACATAGAAACGTCTGATATGGTCTGGCAGTCTATTGAAGACGACGAATCTTTTGACGGAACTTGGGAAGTCATACCTAAGTGCAATTCTCTTAATGTTGGATACAAAGACGACGTTCCTGCTTGGTCATTCCAGGCTTTGATTGAATTGATGCCGAAACTTGAGAAACGCGGTTACGAGAAATCATATCCGAAAGTCGTCAGACACAATTTCACGAACAAATACTTCGGTCATTGTCTACACTATGACACAGATATGTTTGATTCTCCTATTGATGCAGCATACGATTTAGTGGTTTGGCTTATTAAAAACGATTACATTAAGACTTCTACGAAATGACAACTCTCGAAAAGAAAGCACTCAGACTATATCCAGAGCAATGGATTCAGACGCCTGCCGGTGAACTGATAGATAAGAATGCTCTTGAGCGAGCAGCATTCATTAAAGGCTACGAAGAGCGACAGAAAGACACGTTCTTTCCTAAGTGGAGAATCGTTGATGATTATTCAGACTTCAAAGAACACTCTGACTATGACAGATTCATCATTGCTGAAGACGGAGGAGGTGTTATTCTATATGACAGAGAGAATGAACTCTATATGGAGATTGGTGACATAGACTCTTCACAAGACGATGATATGATAGAGTTCACTAACGCTCGTAAACAATGCCCGTTCAGAGATGCTGAAGATAAGTTCTGCAAGAAGAAAAGAGACGATATTCTCAAGTACGCATCTGATTGTCTACCAGAGTATTGTGTATGTGATGGGAAGTGCGACTGGATGACGAAACACGATATGGACAAAATGAAAGAAGCATACGACGAAATTTAATTTACGAACAAATGAAATACATTATATTCAAAGTCAAAGATTTCTATCACCCAGTTCTCTTCGCAGAACATACGACGCATAAACAAGTGACGTGCGATGGAACTCTCTAAACGTCCGTTCAACTCTGTCTATGATATGGACTGGACGCTAATCGACCGTTGGAACTCAGTCGTCGGACCCAACGACACAGTCTATCACTTGGGCGACTTCGGAGAATCCTGGCCGACTGACTATTTAAATGGAAACATCGTCTTTGTCAAAGGCAACTACGAACGAGATGATAAATCTCCCATTCCACCCAATGTCACTATATACGGAGACGGAGAATCGCTCACTCTCAAAGATAACGGACGTCCGTGGCTGATTATGGCACACGAGCCGACTCGTGCGCTTGCAATCCGCAACAAGAAGTACAACGACGAGCAAATTCCTATCGCTTTCGGACATATCCACGGACGTCAGAAAGTGAAGTCCTGGGACGGCTATGATGTCGGCGTCGATGGTAACAACTTCACTCCCGTCAGTAGAGATAACTTGTTCTTCTACTTCAATGCAATCGAGAAAGGATATTACGATCAGGACGTCTGGTGCTGAACTGATGAATCGATTTCATTATGAAACTATACACGACTCAGATACTCAACCAATCTGAGTCGTTTCTTTATTCTAGCGTTTACAACGTCTTAAATAATGTTAAATATCGCATCGTTTGTTTATAATCTATTGCACAATTCAAGTATAATCTTTATCTTTGCAGACAAATATAAACTTATATAAGATATGAGGAAAGAACCGCAGCAATTCAATAAAGAACTCTACGATGAATCGCCGAGACTCTGGGAAGTCACCACTATGTCCGGCAAGTCCGTAAGGATTCTTTGCACAGACGCAGAGAACGAACGTTTCCCTGTAATCGGACTCGTGAACGGACGTCCGCACCGATACACTAAAGACGGCATTCAGAATATTATATTCCGGATGCAAGACAATCTCCGGATGCAATGGGACGACGAACTTCCCGCTATCAACGTCCTCACAGAAGAACTCGCTCAGAAGTACGATGGGAAATGTTATGTAGATTACGATGATAATTATCGCATCGAAGCGGTTCACTTCTTCAAAGACGATAAGGGACTCAATGCGCACTATGTTGGTACAGACGGCTTACAAGTCTTATACAATTATACAGACTTCGACGAAATCAATACTGAAGGTATGGAGAACGCATACTCACTCTCCTATATCAATATGATTGAAGAAAATTGTCATCTTCTGAAAGAAATCACCAAAGAGAAATTCGACGAAATCGTCGCTATCGTCGATTCATGTAAGGACTTCAGAGACCAGAGAATAGATTGGATTCGTACTAAGCAGAAAGAATTGGAAATATATCCTGAGAATTATCTTTAATCTTCTAAATACATCTGTTTATGAAAAAGATATTAGCATTATTTGCGCTTTGCATCCTGCTCACTGCTTGTGGAAAAAGTCTCGCATTTCAATTCGGAGTCGTAACGAAATCAGAAACCAACGACACCTACGGCTACAAGTACAGAGTTGAAGTCAATAACGTTTCAAAGAAGGGTATACATCGTGGATCTTACGTTCTACTGACCAACGAGAACTACCGTGTAGGTGACACAATAACAATCAAATAATTGACTTATGCCTAGCAGACGTAAAAGAAAGAAAGGAGAATGTGCTCATCTACAGGACGGTCCGAGATTTCTCGTCACTGACGATCCGTACCCAATCTATAACAGCGAACTCTATTGCAAATGCGGACGTTTCGACTGGACGTGGGGGAATCACGTATCAGAAGACTTCCCTTGCGATAAGTGCAAGAGATATACACTTTCAAGAAAGAAAATAAGAGAGGCTAACAGAGAAGCGAAAGAACGAAAGAGAAATCCCATCTGTTACGACAACATTTACATCGAAGAACTATTAAAGAATTTCTAATATTAACTATATGGAAAAGACCGAACTCAAACACTGGCGCAAGACCTGGGCTCTTAAAGAAACGCTCATATACAGACAAGCAGCATACGATCAGGTAAACTTCGTCATCAACAAGATTTGCGGAAATCTCCTCAAGTGCAAAGGATTCGTAGTCAGCCATCACACATCAAAGTCATGCAAACTTCCCGTGTACTTCATCAAGCTTCGTAACGGAATCAGACTCACGATGCGCTGTAACTTCTATGACTGGAAACTCAGTGTCGAAATCCCAGAAGAATATGCGTCGCTTCCGACAAACTATCTTCCGGAAGACTGTCTGTCTTACGACCTTGTTCAGAACAAGATAGACAAGATTTCTCCGTGCTACTGCGAGGGCTTCAAGAAAGAATGGTGCTATGATGCCTACGATCCGCAACTTCCCCCGAAGAAGTTCACTATAGAGATTCCAGACGACGAACGTCTTTACGTCATCATTCATTATCTCAAACACGCATATCCGGACGTCACATTCAATCCGGAAGATGACAAGCGTACAGTCGACGAACTCAAGTCTGACATAGAGAAGATTCTCGACGCACACGGATTCAACGACTGGAAAGAAGAAACAAATTGCGAAGGGAAAGTCTCAAAGTACCGAGTAATGAATGCTTGGGAGATTCTCCGGAGAACGTACTGCATAATGGATGAATACCCGTACTCAGAAGAAATAAGGAAAGTCTTCGGAAAGTCTATGTGCATATCTAATGATCCTCAGCGCTATGCTGAAGTCATAAAGAAGTTCCCGGAAATCCACAAAGAATTCCTGATGGAAGAATGGATGTTCAAAGATTAAACTCTCAAATCTGAATTAAGATGACTACGAAGAAAGAAGTCAAGGACGAAATACAGTTCTGGTACAGCAAGTACTGTAACTCAATTATGCGGGACGAAAGAGCAACATTTCTACGTCTTGCTAACAGTTATCAAAATCTGTACGACTATATGGACTCAAACCACATAGAAGCCGTATGAAGTACAAATTCGAAATCGGACAACCCGTCTATGATATATGCGGATGCTGTCGTCCCACACAGATTCTCATCGTAAGGGAACAGTACAGAGACTGGAACCCCGAAACTCTCCATACGTCCAACCCGACAACTATAAACAAATATGTCGTCGGAGAGTACGGATATGAAGACGGTTCTTTAGGGTCACAGATGCACTACGCAGAATGCAACCTCCGTCCATGGACGTATGCAGACGTCCTTCCGGGAACAGTCGCAGTCATAGACAACACCATCGGAATCGTCCGCACTCATACAGATGATACACTCACGTTCTACGTCCATACTACACTGGAAGAATCTTCAACACCAATAACAGACGAAACGCAGCAGTTCACTATCACTCCGGACAATCTCAGAATTCCCGATATTACAGAACTGAGAATTCTATACCTGAAGATGGAATCAGCCGGGATGTCCTGGGACAGCAATAAGATGACGCTCAAGAAAAGCAAGAGAATACCAAATAGACTGCATCATCTCTATCAGAAGTACTGTTGTAACTGAACAGACGTCTACAAAAAGAAACAGCTCGGAAATATCCGAGCTGACTTTATGCAGTAACGATGCAGTCGTTGATTACAAGTATCCTATTTTATCATTTATAGTCAACTAGTACAATAATCGCATTTAATCAGAAACGTCCCCAGACTTCTTCTCGTAGTGCATATAATAAAACACTTTTCCAGCAGCGCTCTCAGGTTCCCACAACTTGTCTCTCATCTCATCCCCGCAACTGTACTCAGCCAACATCTTTCCATCATGCGTACTCTCCCAGAGTTCTATGTGTCCCGTCTCGCCATTCCCTTTGATGCACATTCTCTTCTCAGCGTCTTTGAATTCGTCCTTACTGCTCACATAGCAGTACACACCGTGGTTCAGCAGCCAGAATAAATCGTCATAACTCCCAATCTGCATAGCCACTAACTCCCACTTCTCATTAGACTCTTCGGCAAGTTTCCTACACATCTTCTCACACGTCTCTATGAAAATCGGATATGTAGGATCCGAATTGTAGCACGAGATATTCTTCTTACCTAGCAACTGACAAGCGACACTCATATTACCGCGGTACGACGCAAAGAAGTACTGATTTGCTCTCCACAACTTCCAGCAAATCTTCAGTTTCTCCTTGAAAATCTCAAACTTTGTCATCATAATATTTCAAATTCATTATCATTTTTCATCTGGAAGTCCGTAAGTTACGACAACTCTGTCATCATAGTAGCAGACGTAAGCCTTCTTAGACTCATCATAAGAGAACCCGTTCTTGAGGAACTTCGGGACGACAGCATCTACGTCCACATGATTCTTGTCGAAACGAATAATCTCGAACAAGATGTCCGGATGATATTCAGTTCCGTACTTAACCCTACTTTCTCTGTCCATATACGACACTTTCAGCCTGTACTCAGACGTGAATCGTACGTAAATGTCTTCTGAGATGTCCTTGATTCCCTTATCCGTACAATAGAGATGTGTCGCTAACTTGATGACCTTTCCGCTGACTATTCCCTTGCGCAAGTCATACTCACTATCCGACATCTTGCTCTCTGCCTTCTTAAGCACAGCATAAATGAAGTCGTCTTCACTCAGCCCGCGGCTGTACTCGTCATCCTCCAGGAACTTCCCGTCCCAAGGGAACTCAGACAACACAATGTCCTTCACTCCTTCGTAGAATGTTTCTTTGATGTCCATATAATCTTGATTGTATATCGTTTATATATTGTACAGAAGAATATAAGATTTGTATTTGTGTAGGGACAGTTAATCAATTTTCTATTTAACAAAAAATAATTCAGGACATCTACTGTAGACGTCCTGAATTCATTTTACAATAATTAAATCTATCAGGAAATGTATTTATTTCTTCAGGAATCCTAACTCATATACCATAGGTCTCATCTTATTAGAGAGATTGTTGAACAGATCTCTGAACTAATCGAACTCATCTTTCATATAGAGATTCCAAAGTCCTTTCTGCTGATAATATCCGCAGTCCCAGTTGTTGATCTGGTATTCCGGCCGTTCGATATTGTAGTCGTTCCTATACTTGAACGTCTCTCTGACGAGATTGTTCGCAGCATCGAGAACTGCTTGTGCTTCTGGAGAAAGTGTTATGTTCTGAAGATATTCATAGACGAAGCGCTCTTTTGAGTTCACTGCATCTTCGTAGCATTCTTCATTGTCGTTTTCATCGGATAGATTCATAATCTCCTCACGGGACATCCAGAAGAACTCGTTCTTGATTTCCCAGGACTTGCCCTTGTATTCAACATTACGGAGGGACGACTGATTGGATTTGGACTCGAATAGGGAGAATACGACGGAGTCGTTGACGAATTCTTCGTAGTCGGGATGCGATTCGTCCGGTGCGAGATACTCGTCTGTCCAGTTTGTCCAGTCAGCATTTATGAGGCGTCTAGCAGAAAAAAGAACAACAGAACGTTCAAAATTATCAGAATTTATACCAAACCCACATCCCTTTGCAGCAGGAGTAGTGAACATCGCAACGCCCTATGTATTCTCATTAATGTTATTAGAATTTGACATTAAATAACCATACGCATTTTTAAATGTCTTCCCCCTTACTTTATCTGAATCTTTAACTTTTACTCCGGAAGAAACATTAACAACATCATATGTTTTTAATTTTTTTACCGGTTCTACCGCCCAATCTCTTAATGATTGTTTATTATCTAAATTATATAAACATCTTTTGCTCTATACTTCAATATCTCCAGTATAACTATTTTTATTTACATCACAAATATCAAGTTCAAAATTTTCTTTATCTTGCGACTGTCCGCTTTTCCAAATAGTGAAGCCGATTCCCCAATTTGATTGAACATCTGCAAAATGACTAGCCTAAAACTAAAATCCGTCAATATATTCGAAATCATTTAGAAAATATTTTCTAAAATTTAAAAAAGAAGGACCAGTTAAAAATGCCGTTGGACAGAAAATAGTGATATATACGTCTGTAAGAGAATATCTTTGTTTTATTTTTTCGATACGATATAAGAATTGTGTATATAAATTTTGAGAACACGAACCGTATCCATCTGCTAACATTTGTTTGTTTATTGTTGTGTTTGCTACATCTGCTTTTGCTGTTTTTTTATTAGCAGCAGCGGCATACGGAGGATTAATCAAGAACAGAATCTTCTTGTTCTGTTTGAACGCTTCAAGAAGTCCTTCTGGAAGTTTAGAATCTCCACTAACCAACTCACCAGGCATAGGAATATAGTCATTCAAAAAGTCAAACTGAAAATGAACAGCCTCCTTGTTGAACTTCATACCCATCTGCAATTCTGAATCAAACAAAGTCGATATGTACAGTTCCTTGAACTTATAGTCTCTTGTCAAGTTACAAGTTCCGGCACAGTTGTCCCAAACCACAAACTCATCCCTCCAGTTATCTCCGAGAGTCTCGTCCAGTCTGCTATGCGCATAGTCTACCCACTTGGTCGGCGTCCAGAAATCGCCGCTCTTTCTTCTGTCTGTGTCTTCCATCAGACGGTCAGCGATTCCGGCGAAGACACGCTTCTCTGCCGGCGAGTAGTCCTCATTGAAATAGGAGAAGAACGACTCAAGAGCATCAGGCTTGACAAGGAACTCCTTGTTCATCTGCTGAGCGACAATCACGTTCTTCTTGCGAGGATGCAGATAGAAGTTGTTCTTGTCCGTCAAGACGCCGATGAACAGAGCAACAGAATCCTTCGTATTCAGTTTGTTGCCGTTGATGAGCACACGCTCGCAGAAGTACTCGTAAATCGACTGGATATTATGCTCTGTGATATGGATATGACGCTGCACGTTCTCAGCCAGGTCTTCAATCTTGGTGATGACGTCCTTTAAATTGAAGTTCTCGTCGATAACGAACACGAACGGATTGATTTCAGAATCGGACGCAATCTTAGCCATCAGCGAACTGTTTGTGAACTTCGCGCCGCTCGGAGCAGACGACCAGTCGCCGGCTTCATCGAGATACTTGTTGAGAGGATCCGTGTGCATCACGAAGCACTCATCCTTGTCGCCGACGAAACAGATGTTCGGAAGCGGCTGACCGGCCTTTCGAACCTCTTCAGATAATATACCACCTGGACGAGAACACTAGCGATTTCGGTCTTTCTCTTGAAGTCCAAGTCATACTTGTACTCAAATATAATCTTCAGCTTCTTCGCAGAAGCCGTCTCCGTATTGATAAGTCCGTCGCATTTAAACGGATGCGTAATCTGCGTCTTGAACGCTTTCTATAGGTACTTGTCGTATACATAGTCGACTTCCCGCTCTTCCCGGCAGGCCTACATCTCCTCATAGAACTTATTGCGACGAGAGCCGCTGCCTCCTGAACCGAAATATCTCATACCATCTGGATCGAACGGAGACATAAGACGTTGCTTTCTGTCGAAGAACAAGTCATCCTCATTGATTTGATAGTCTTCATCAAGACTGTCTATTTCCCATTTCACGACCTTGGCGACTTCATTCATAATCTCCGTATAAAGATTTCTCTTCCTATCTTGTGAATTCATCGATAAACTTCAATATAAACATTTATGTATTTATCTTTTACAGTTATAGTCTAAGATAGAGGTACACATCTCGATTATAGTCACTTATTATTCTTTCTTTATATAGACGTTTATGCGGTTTTTGAGTACAATAATAAAAGAACAAATCCAAATTCACAATGAAAATCAAGAAAGTCATATCAGAAGGCACGATGTGTCCCAAACTAGTCTGCGAGGGAGAATTTATCAATCCAATCACACAAGAGACACAGACTTGTGAAATCGCAGCATGTATAACAAGAGAAATGATTCCGCAAATAGCGGAAGAACTGAAGAAAGACCCGACGCTTCCAACTTTCCTGGAATTATGCCGGAAAGAATTCGAATCGTCACACACCCAATTCCAGTACAACAAAATCAAAGAGTACGCTGAAGAGCATAACTCTTTAGCAATCACAGATGAATATCAGGACACTGTCTGGAAACACATACAGGGAATCATCAACACGGCAAAGACACCCAAAGTCATTATGGACGTCCGGATGATACACGAACTTAGCAAAAGAGATCCAGATATAAAACAGACCCAAAAGCAGACGTCCGGACCAATCTATCACTACTGCACTGTCACGTCCAACGGCAAGCCCGTCAAGATATACGCATACTCATATGCACCATGGACAGACTGCAACTGTCTCGCATACGACGAAGAGAACCCGAAGAACTGTAAACTCGTTATGTACTTATAATACAATATGAACGACAATAACAACCCACTATACTGTCTCCCGTCCAGATTCAAGGCAGAACTCACAGAAGACACTCAGAACATCTTTGAGACAATCAAAAACACTTGGAACAAGAGAAGTCCAATCACACTCAAGTCCATACGTACCAAGAACCCACTTGTCATTCAATTCTCCGGATTCTCAGAGGCAGACAACAGACTTCTCTTCAAAGTCATCGACGGAACGCAAACATTGTCCGAGTACTTCGGACACGACAAACGTCTAGACTTCTCTGTCACATACAACCAAGAAACAGAAGCGCAGTTAACTCTTTCCAATCCGACACTATGAAACATATAAAGGATTTCGATAAGAAATACGAGATAGTAGAAGACAATGGCAAATGGGAAGAGAATTGTCCCATATGTGATTTGTGCGAAGTATGCGCATCATTCAACCTCGTCCGGAAGAAACAACTGTGTGATACTCCGACTGGAGGCATCGGATACTATCATTTCAGAGAAGTAAAGAAAGAAGATTAAAGGGACGCTGAACTCCTAACGTCCCCTACAAATTATCAGTACCTCATCGAGAAATAATTGTGAATGTTCTTCCCGTCCATCTCGCTTATCTTCTCAATACACATATCGAATCTCTTCTGGGTCAGCTTCGCCTTGTACGTCGCTCTATGCTCAACGTGCCAGCCGACACACTCACTCTCGCTCAGCGTTATCCCGTTTTGTCTGAACAGTATGAACGGAATCCTCGACATCAGGTTCATCGTCCCGCTCATCCACTCGCCTCTTGGGTCGTATTTCGGATTGAACTTCATAAAGAAACCGTCTGATGGTGCATAGTCAGTTTCTACTAACCCGAAAGACACACACTGCTCCGGATACTCCCGAATCACTCTCTTGAACTCGTCCACGTACTCTTCCTCAGTGGCGTATCTCTCCATCTTCTTAATCTTCTCCCACTTCGGATCATCATTTCCGCTGACGTAATAACTCCAGTATATATTGTGGACGTCAGGATACATCTTCTTCAAGACTTCAATCGAACGCTCGAAGTTATCATAACAAGAATCATCCAGTATCAAAGCGTCCCGGTTAATCCCGAACTTGTCAGCAAGAATGTACATACACACCGCTTCGTTAATCTTATGGTCTTCCCGCAAGTACGAGTCCCTATATAACTTGAATATGTACTGCTTCTCCCTATAAACTCTCTCAACTTCATCGAACGGAATCCCGTACTCTTCAGCAATCAGGTAGACGTCTCTCTGGATTTTCTTCACTCTCTCCCACTTCTTGAACTCAGGAAGCACCAGCATACGCGGACGCCACTCAGGAGACAGGTTCACATTGTTCGCCGTCACTTTCTCACACAAAGCATCGAGAATCCGTCTCGTGTACTCAGGACCCAGACTCTCACTCTTCAATCTCTGTAACCTTCTTGCCTTACCCATAATCTTAATTAATTTCAACGTCCATCATCTTCTCATATTGCCGTCGGCATCCACTTGGGATCGATACACTCTGCTATCCTCATCTCCCGACAATACTTCTCAGTCTCAACCCCCTCTGCATACCCGCACTCAAACGCTTCGCTTATATCAGCACACACTTTCTTGTAATGCTTCCAGGCATCAAGCAGTGCATCGCGCTTCTGAGTATTCTCACTCTCTTCGGACTTACGTCCGCTCTCTGCGCCAATCCCACAGTCGTATCCGTATCTGTAGGCATCATAGATAGCATCATAGACCTTAGAGAAGTTCTTCCACTTCTCCAACAAGGCCTTCCATTTCTTCACATTATCCGTATTCATTTTGAATTATCGATTTTATAACCCAGTCCTTTCAGTTCATCAAACAAATCCGTATAAGTATAATGCTCATGGGTCACTTCCTTATTCGTTTCCGATGACACACCGACCAACTTCGTATACGTCCTCCGTTCCTTGGGATAACATATCTCGCCGTCAATGATACGCTCTGTCGTATTGAACCATTCATAATGACGCTCCTCTATCGTTATCTCGTCATTATACCTGTACTTGATTACGTGAAATAGTTCTGCCATAACCTTCTCTTTATTGATTCAGATGTCCTTTACAGTTCAATCCTCATATCAAGCGTATTCGCCTTCAAAAGTTTTGAAGCAGCATCATCGTACTGCTTCTTCGCAAAGTCGAAGTCCCTCTGATAGTTCTCCTTTATCGAGTCTGTCAAGTCATTCATACGTCCCTTTACATACTCGTCGCAGAGCCAGTCCTTGTCTATGGAAAGTAAACGTCCCGACGGCAGTATCTTCAGAATCACATTATACGACCCAGTATCTACAGAGTCTATCTCGATGTCCGTCATCCCCTCACATATGTCATACACGCTGAAGAACGTATCGAACAGTCGCTTGTTGTAACTGTCTACTTCAAGACCGCAAGACTTTATCTCACCCACCGTCCTGGACATCAAATCCAGACACACGCCGAACACACCCTTAAGGACCCTCTCCTTTTTATCAGATGGGGCATCCACGTAATCGCTTATCAGTTTGTCTAAATCTCTTCTGTTCATAATTCCAATAGTTTTGATTTCATACTGCAAATGTACGAATAATAATCGGAATACACAAACATCCCTACGATAATTTAGGAATGATTAACATTATGCGACTATAGTCGCAAACGTCTGCACCATGATTCAAATATCTGGATATATAGATAAGGAATAAATCAACTCAGGACATCACACATCTACAATCAGACGTCCGCTGTCAAGTTCATCTGCTTTTGATACTTTCTCAGAACATTCATCGAATCGCTTCCTCGCAGACTCTAAGTCTTTTTGGCACTTTTCCTTCACTGATTCAAAGAGACCGTCAATCTTTCCCTTGACGAACTCATCGCAAAGATAGTTCTTGTCTATTGTAAATAAACTATCATTAAGCGTCACGACAACATTCGACCGATTATCTTCTATTGAGTCCAAGACTAACTCGACGTCCGTTCTCCCATTGCACTTATCATAGACCATGAAAAACGTATCATAACGACGTTCAATGTCCTTACCTGTTTTAAGACCGCGGGACTTTATCGCACGTATAGAATCAGTCATCATATTCAGGCACTTCCTGAAGACGTCCTTCAACATCTTCTCCCTCTCTTCGGTCGGGACGACCATATAATCACTTATCAATCTTTCTAATTCGTTTCTGTTCATAGCACTTCTTTTAATACTTTTTTATTTTATAATACCAATCTGCTAACTCAAACGCTTCGTTCTCATCAAATGCAGACCATTCTGCTAAATCGTCACTTACGAAAGCGTTCCAATTACGCTCATATTCGCAATCAATGAATGTCTCGCCCGTTGATAGGTTTTTAATTGTAGACTCAATAACAAACTCGCCATCCCATCTATCGCCACAATACTCATCTTCAATATCATACTTGTTATGAGCATCATATTTAGACTTAAACCAATCTTCCGGCTTGATTTCAACTTTTTCTATGACATAGTCAGGATTATTTTTATCATGATTCGGCTCTTCGTCATCCAATACTAATAGATAGAACTTCTTATCAATTAGTTCATACTGTGGTGTAGAAATATCTTTAGTGAAATTGAAAAAAGTAGAACCAATCTCAACTTTTTCAAACGATTCGATGTTATTTAATCTAATCGTTCTGCCTGTATTAAACACTTTCATAATTACACTGCAACTATTTTGTAGCCAACAAATATATTTTCACCGAAATCTCTCTTATTCAATAAATCTCTGCCGGTTTCTGTAGTCTTGCTTTACACTCTCGTTCTGCTCTTCGTATTCTCCGACAGAACGCCACAACTCATCAGCAATCATCAACTTCTCATTGCTGTACCCGTAGTCACCCGACTCAGGCTTCCAGTCATTGATCATAACGAAATGCACGTAGATGTCATCGACACCCAATATTCGGTTGGATATACAGTAGTGATTATAGGATGTAGCATAACACCAACTGTCCGGATGCGCAGCCGTCAGTCTCCCGACATTCGTATTGTTGTCCAGGATGTTGCTCTCTATATGTTTCAGGACACCGTCCTCATAGTTTTTGGAAATGATACGCATTATCTCGTGATCCTTCATCACATAAAGAGCGACGTCTTTCAGGGGATGAAACTCCAGTTCATAGTTCTTCACATACCCAAGTTTCTCTGGGAACAAACTCCTGATTTTCCGCATCTCTTCAGACACATCAAAAGATATACCCTCAAGACCCTCGTTTTGATGTCCCTCATTGACAAACGGACTTCCGAACTCCAGGCACTCTTCCCTGGTCGGAAAACACCCGCATCCGTAGGAGAAGTACAGATAAGGCTTGTACTCTAATCTCTCACCGTTGAAGTACTTGACTATAGGCTCTATGCCCTCAGCCAACACTTTGTATATCACACGCACCTTCGAGCCCTCCAACGATATGTGTCTCTGCTTGATGCTCCACGGCGCAATACACGCTTCTTCGACGTCCAGCAGTCTCCAGACGTCTGGCTCGCCTATTCCGTACACATACACTTTCTTCACACTAAGGGCATCGGCAACTGCCCTATTGCTCAGAATTGTATCCAGTATTATCTGCTTGTCTATTTTCATATCGTTCTAATATTATAATATAGTATATTAGGATGAATTCATACGTCTTTAGTCAGACGTCTAATCATTTGTTGTACAAGTCGAACGACGAATTCTTGAAAGGTTTAATCACAGTCTTCCCGTCCTTCACCTCCATACAGTCGTGCGTATTTCCGAACCATACCCTCTCACAGATATATCCTTCTTTGTATCCGGTCGTCGGGAACTTCACTTTCTTGTCAGTTAGCATCTCAAGCGCATCCTTGTACTTGAAGTCAATGACATATCGCTTAGCAATCCAATAACCCGTATATCCTCCGTGTTTTTTCGAACCGAGTTCTATAACCTCGACGCATTCATTGCACTGCCACCGATACTGCTTCAAACCGTTAATCAAAGCACTCCCTCCATATTTCAGAGAATTGAACACGTCTTCAATCTTGACTTCCTTCTTATCGTCCGTATAGTGTATGTCAATCATATCACCAAAGCAATAACCCAGACGCTTGCGGACAACAGCAACTGTCAGGGTAGAGTCGATTCTCGACAATACTTCGTCACACAGTTCAGCGTTAGAAGAATGCTCAAGCCTGCGCTCATACATCATATCATACTCTTCCCTTGTAGGGATATGTATAATCAACGTCCCTTCTTCTACGATACTCGGCTTGAAGAACTTGAACACGTCCGTCTTGTACTCAATCGCCTCGTCCATATCAAGATGCAGCGCCTTGCCTTGGTCGATAGTCGTAGTGATGTCGTCAATGTCACCTTTCTCATCAGTGGTGAACGACTTTAGGTACCGGTTGTCTGTTCCGAACTTAATCAAGAACTTTTTCTCTTCTTTCATATCTTTGTCTTTTTATTATAATATTATTGTTATAAAAACCCGCATAAGGAAATATTCTCTATTAGTATAGTTATTCCATCTAATCTGCAACCTTCACCAGTATTGGTTGATATACCAGCGTGCAGCAGATTCTGCTTCAGCACGTGTATTCCACTTTTGGTTTCCGTCTTTATCTACAATATCCAGTTTTCCGATTTTTGCATAATAATGGACGCCGCCTTCCCATACGATGAAGCGGACATCTTTCATCTCCGGTTTGTCTTCATCCGGAAATGTCAGGACATTGCGTTCGGTAGTAGTCAAGATGTCTACAAATCTTGTATCTACAGTTACTACTTGAATGCTATTGGACAAGCAGATTTCACGTCCGCTTCTGAACATCCGCAGTCTGTTCTGCAACGCTTCGTTTTCAATCCGCACCATTGATACCATCAGATTGTCATTGGTAGAGTTCATCCATACTTCTACTGCTTGTTCGAAATCATTAGTAAAATGACCTTTCGTTCCGCTGAATATTTTCTTCGTCAATTTCCGCGACCCATCACTGATGACTGGTTTCACATACTTATTCCAATGCTCCATCAACTGCTCTTCTGTCTGTGGACAAAATAGCCAGTATCCCTTTGTTTCTGCATTATCAGGCAGCGACTTTGACTGCACTTTTATGAACTTGTAATCCATAATGATGTCTGTTTATAAAGTTACTCATCAAAGAAATAGGAACTGTAGAACCAGGTATCGTTCTCGATTTCCTCCCGTATACGTCCCTCGTCCCAATTCCGGCTTGCACAGAACTGCCGTGTCCGACGCTTCATCTTCTGTAGTATCGGTTCCTTATATCCCGGTGGGATTATCTGCATAACCCGTGCGAGTATTTCCTGATGTTGCTTGTTACGTAATTTGTGCATAATTGTATTTGTCATCAATTCAGATGAATCTTGTCATTCAAACCGCAGAGCCGCATATCAACTGTCAACATTGTCTTAGTCTTTCTCATTTATCGTATAGTTCTTCAGACTAAACGTCTTCGTTAATACGTCCAGCAATTCTCTCCAACTATCGTTAGCAAGTTTTTTGAGATTCTCTTGTTCTCCGAGAGTGTACTTGGAGTTGACATTGGATGCTGTCAGTTCACGGACGATGAGCTGAATCGCTGTAATCAGTTCCTCAACTTTTGATGCATATATAGTAGAAGATACGTTCAGTTCTGATGCGAGTCTCTTGATTTCGAAACTCAAATTATTGGCTACAACTCCTATAGTCATACATCTACAATCTTCCGGACGATTGATATTGTCCCAAAGCATATTCATAAAGTTACAAACTTGACATCTGTACTCTGGAAGAGTATGCGAACCTATAGGAGCATTCGTCCAATCAATGTTTAATATCTGCATAATCTATTGTTATTTTTTCGCTGCAAAGATACGAAGAAATCTCAATATATACAAACGTTTAGAGATATTTCTGCTATATTTTATATTTCTTTAACAATTTCTTTAATTTTGTGGCAACTTTGAGTGATTATTTAAATAATCACTCAAACCTTATATGAACAGAATATAGCAAATATGAAAACTTCATTTAGCCCATTATATTTCACTATTTATTTTTCTTCATTATTTCTCTTAGCAATACTTCGTCGTCAAATCGCTGTGCGAACGTCTGCCCGTGCGTACTCAGGACGCAAAAATTAGGAAAATTTAAAAAACTTTAGCTTATGTTAAACTGTCTAAACATATCCTAAACTTTCCTAACACTATACGGAAACGAAATGCGGATTCGTTATGAAACCGGAGGACGTCGACCCAGCGTCCCATACAATTTGGTTTCGTAATCAATTCAAATTGCATTTCCATTTTATTCGTCCGGACGTCTCGATCTCACCACTCTCCTCCGCACAGATCCCCGATGGTTCCCCCGAACTCTCACCGTTCTCCCCGACGTCCGACTTTACGAATCAGAATAGATAAATATCATACAATGAATGACAACAATCAACAAGAGAAGTGGAGAGAGTTGCACGGCATCTCTGAACACGAACGCATCTGGGTCAGCAATCTCGGACGTATAAAGCGTGTGTCTGTAGAAGTTGAAGACCCGTCTACATTCCGCAAACTCACGTACATCGACGGACGTCCGGTGTATGTTGACTCTCTTGTGCTGTCTGTCTTCGGTTCGGACGAGGACGCTGAGACTCAGTCTGAGTTCAATACGAAAGACATCAACTACAAGGACGGAGATTTAACCAATCTCTCTGTTGACAACCTGGAGTGGAAGAAGACGTACAAGCGTAAGTTGTCCGGACGTCAGACGAAGAACGACAGCCAGGCAGAGCGCCTGGCTTCAATGACTATGACTCCTGAGATGATTCATAACGAATCCTATCCTATACTCACTGCGCAGACTCAGGACGTCAGCACTATACTTACGGCGTCCCCCGATGTTTCCCCCGTTCTCCCTGACAAATCCCCCGACACAACAAGCAATTGCAATATGGACGCAATCAACTGGCGCTTGGATTAGATGGAGAATATGCTGAAGTATCTTAGTTCGAAGTTCGATGAGAAGAGATTGGCTGAGATTGCTGAAGACATTACAGAAAGAGTTCTTGACGGCGGAAACTTGAGCAATGAGTTATCAAGACGCGGTGGTGCGAAGTGGGTACAGTTCGTTGACGTCCCGAAGGGTTACGTTATTGTGAAGACCATACGTCCGGACGGAAGGTTCAGTTATGTAATGGTTCGTGAGCGTGCTTATAACATAGCGAAGGACGTTATGGCTCGTATTAAGGCTGGTGATGAGAACTGGCGTGATGCGTTGCATCCAAGTCCTATTATAGTTACGAATCCGGGTTACAGTGCCGATGAGTTCTTCAAGGACGTTGACCGGGAGATAGATGATGAGATTACAAAAGGGACGTTGGAAGAGGATGATATAAAAATAGATGAGAGTGCATCATTGAAATTAACGAAGTCTATAATAGACGAAGAGAATAATCTGACTTTGAAAGAACAGCATGATCGTCAATTGGCTGAACAGAAGAATCTTCCTGTGACTGCTGATGAGATTATCAAGGAAATAAAGAAAATAAATGCTGATGAATTGCGTGCTTTGAATTATAAGCCAGGTGATGTTGTAAATGATGCTGGTAATTCGGGAAAGCCGGTTCTGATTACTGATATGCGCAATATGAGGGAGATGTATTGTCCTAGTATAAGGGCTGCTGCTGATTTGTTGGGTGTCAGTTACAAGCAGGTTGTCAAATGTGTGTGGGGCAAGAGGCGTCAGATAGGTCCGTATCAGATAAGATATAAGTACTGGGGTGATGCGTTGCACGTTATGAGCGGTATCTACAAAGAATATATGGAGTTGATACAAAAGCGTGCTGATGACATTGACAATATGGAGGACAATGAGTTCGAGAAGTTGAGTAGGGAACTTGAAGAGATGGAGAAGCAGTAGTAGAGTGGGAAAGAGAATGATGAAGATTAATATTCAGGATTCGTTTTGAATCCTGATTTTTTATTTACAAATTGTGAGTGTGGGTATTTGATTTTGCTATAAGAGAGAAAATGAATTGCGAAATTTATAATTCCTTGAAAATTAGTTTGATAATGAAATTAGAAAATTTTCTATCTGAAAAAAAATTATTTTTGAAAAAATTTTACAAATTATTTTGTGAGAATAATTTTCGATAAATATTTTGATATGAATAAGCAGAGATTATACGAGAATATAATGCGCGACTTGAGGGACGTCTTCTCTTCTTTGATGAATGAAGATATCCTGGATGATTTGGATAGGATTAGTAGTAAGACGTCCGTAGAGAAGATTCTCGATATGAACTCTATATTCGTCAGATAGGGAAAGAACCGTGTTGTTGAGTTGAAGTTATCTGCTGATAAGAACAAGAATGAGATTATGAGACTTGTTGGTGATCGTTTTCATTATTTCCCGTGTCCAGATGACAATGTGATTGACATTGATGACTTCTTGTGGAAAGACAGCGACGGTGACTACAGTATGTGGATATATGGAACAGACTTGATGAAGCAGCGCTGGACTAAGGGACGTATATTCGCAACTGCTCATTGTAATGATGAAACATATTCAAACAGAATCCAGTTTACTAGAGAGGACGACGGAAAGTGGTACGCTATATATCGAGAACGTGATGCTTACGGTGGTCGATATAGAATTCTAGACATAAGACAGTGAAATTAAATAGATGGAAATAAAATCAGGAATCATTACGAATCCTGATTTTTTGTTTTGTAAAGTCCAGGATGGGACGTCCAGGAGCAGCGTGCTGTGCGTTCCGATATATACGGAAATATAAATTGGATTCGTATTGAATCCTTTATTTTCGTTTCTTGGGTCGACGATCGTACAACAAAGACTAATTATCATTTCTTATGTACAATGTGTATGGTTAAGAACAAATATATTGTGACCGGTTTCAGGAGTGACGGCCGCGAATGTCCTCAGATTGTGTATGCTGATTCTGAAGATATGACTATGCGTGCGTACAATCAGTACTTCGCACATACGTTTGATGATTTAGTTGATTTGCTTGATTATATTGCAGAATTCGGATTTAGTTTTCGAGTATCAATGAAATTTTAGATAATTTTGGAATATCTAATATAGACTAGATAATCAGATTCGTAACGAATCCTGTATATTTGACCGGACGTAGAAAAACTAAATTGAAAATATATGTAAAACGGACTACACTTTTTAAAGTTTGTAGTACTTTTTACCTTAGACGTCCGCAGAATAAATACTATGTTATGACGAACAAAGAGAAGAACGCTCTATACGAGAGCATAATGAATGAAGTCGAGTCTTTATTGGAAGAGAAAATAAAGGGACGTCCGGTGAAGTGGACTCGTGATGCGGTTGAAGCATATCTTGAAGAACGTCCGGACGTCAGGACGCCGAGTGACTTGTACAATGACAATCTGAGCATATATACGGCAGCGAAGAGACAGGGTTTCCTGGATGATATATTCGTTAATAAACGCTCTAAGAAGAAAGGAGGACGTTATTGGACGAAGAAGACGATTCAGAACTATCTGAATAGACATCCTGAGATCACTACTCCCTATATGTTATAGCAAGCAGAGAAAGGTGCTTATATGGCTGCTTATGAAATGGACATCCTCGGAGAATTGTTTCCGGAGAACACTCGCAGGCGTCATCATGAATTTAAGCGAAGCAGTGATGAGTACGCCAGGAAGATCGCTATGAAAGATATTCAGGCAGAACTAAGACAGAATCGCAAGAAAGGGATGGCTGATATAAATTATCAATCTGATACAGACAAGCAGATGGAGGATTTGTGGTGGCCGGATGATGAGACGTTGGAAGATATGTTCTTTTGGCGTTGCTTTGAAATAGACGCAAAGAGAAAATATGGGGTTTTATTCAAACGCCATCTGAGTGTCGATGAAGATTTCGATAAAGACAGATTTCTTAAGAGAACGCTTGGAAAATATTTCTGTTCAAGTCGTTTAAACGCCGAGGACGAGTATGACAAAAACGTATTCACCGATGAGACACTGAGCGATGAGAAGTTCGGGGCTTTGTATAGGAAGTTCTTGGTATACAATAAACCCATTGATAAGAAAATCTGGACGCTGAAGCAGTTCTTGCATATGTCCATTATGAAGTTCTTGGGCAAGTTCGATATGCTCGGTCTTCCTAAGTACGATGAGATCGAAGAGCCGGAGTTCCCAAATAAACTTCAGAAAGCTAAGTTCTATATGGATTAGCGTGAAGAAGTCAGGGATTAGTTTCCGGACGACTTCGACTTTGATTTCGATAAAGCGTTGTCACTGGACGTTGATGACGATGATGATTACTGATTATAAATGTTTGTTATATAACAGAAAACCAGGATTCGTAATGATTCCTGGTTATTTGTTTATAATACTGTATTTATTGCAACTGAACATCTTTGAAATAAATATATAAACATACATTCTAAGAAATATAACGATGGTACCCGCAAAATACTTTATGAATAAAATCTCCGATTATCTGGAGAGAAAATACAAGAACATGAAAGACGACAAGAACTCTCCGTTCGACGTTCGCTGGAACAAAGAACACACGACTTTCTATGTCTACAACAGAAGGTCCGGACGTCCGATATGTTCAGCGACGCTGAGATTGTCTGATCATTCTCCGTATCTGCCGAACTATATGAACCCGTCAGCATCTGACTTCAATTATCCATCTGAGAAAGTGAAGCATAACGTGTCTATCGAATTCTACGATCCTAACCATCGATTCGAGAGGACGACTAATATCCGAAATTCTTACGATTTCGACGTGGATAGGTATATGTACGCCACGAAGAACCTGGAGAAAGAAGACATCAATAAGATAATCATCAATGCGATGAGTTTCATTGAGGATCCGTCCGGCAGCAAGTTTGAAGACCCGTTTAAAGATGACCCGAAGAAGAAAGCATATACGTGGCAGGCAAGGGCATATAAGGCACAAGTCCCATTCCCGCTTCCGCGTAAGAGCGTATATGACGGTCCGATGAATTACTTCGAGATTGTTCACGGTCCTTCCAGGAACCACGAGTCAGAGAATAACATTCACGAGTACATCTTCGTCTGCTATGATGACAGTCTGGACGTCAAAGAAGAAGCAGAGAAGTTCATTAATTCGGAAATGAGGAAGCGTCAAATGTACGAGAGCGTGATGCGGGAGATTTCTGTGATAGTCAAGAAATAGATATTCAAATAATAAAGAGCAGCTTTACTTAGGCTGCTCTTCATCATTATCATCGTCGTTTAATAATCCGGATGCTTCGACTTCTTCTTGTAGTTTCTTGAGTTTAGCGTCCCTCTGTGCGAGTTCTTCGTCAGTCATATAGCGGTCGTAGAATACGCACATATGACCTTGCTCATCCTTAGCGACGTAGATGTCGTCCAGATTTGCTTCAGGATGCTCTCTCACAATCTTTATGACGAGTTCCTTCAGATACTCTGCGTACTTCATCGCTGGCATTCCGAGTCCACCGATGATTTCACTTACTTCTTTCTTTCTTCTTGTTTCCATAATTCTGATATTTTCTGCAAAGATAAGCATATTATCTGAGACTGCAAAATAATTTAACATTGGTTAACAAAGATTTGAATCTTTTAATAGTGTTAAATAACAAAGTAAGAATCGTTAAAGTTACATAAAATTGGGAATTTGGTTAAATTAACTTTGGTGAATACGTCCTAAAAACTAGGTTCTTACCTATCATAATGCATATTCTGTTGCATATTAACCAAAATAAATTAGGACATCTACAGTAGACGTCCTAAAATCATTTTACGGTTGTTAATTTCGTTAGGAATTCACTTCTTGAACATTTTAAACCTGGCTGCGTACTTCTCCATCTGCGTCATATCTGATTTGATATTAGATACAATCGCAGTTCTTGCTGTATGAACAGTCTCTGTGGGCGTTTCTTTCTCTACGAAATATCTCTTAACTAACTTTTTCGCATCGACCGGCTTCAATAAATCTGTATCATCATCTAATTCACGCTGCTTATAGAGTCTGACGTCCGTAGAATGCGAAATAAGACTATTCGTCGAGCAATTATCCTCTCTTGCATCTCTTGCTAGTATATCTACGTCAGCATTTCTAAGATAATCCGGACGTTTGCTGTGAGTATGTGACTTAATGCACTCAAGATGCTCTATTAAATGCATATTAACTATTTCATCAGCGATAGATCTGTACGGTTCTTTGGCCAAATGATTATGATTGATGTATCTGACAGCAGTATCTGAATCCGTAACCAATTTGATTTTCGTTTCTGGGTAGTTTTCGCTCACCCAAATGAGTGCTGTACGTATAGCGATAAGTTCCAGAACACCGGAATTTCCACAATCGTAGTCATCCAAGACTGAAGTGAAACGTCCGAGACAATTCCCCCTATACCAGACAGAAAAAGCGATGGTTCCTTTAGAATCATCGCCACTTGCATCTGTATAAACGCTCAGTAGTTTACTCTTCATACTAATTATACAGACAATCAATCACTTAGTCTGCGTGGATTACCATGGAGCGCTCTAATCGCATATCACCAGATACTTGCCGTAACTGAACTGATACATTCCGAACGTTACTGTATGTCCGTTTATTTCTTGAATCATCGCATTCGGGACGTATGGAGAGTAGTTGTATGAACGTCCGGTTGCGTGAGTAATGTCCCATAGCATCTGCCAACGGAATTTCTCATCATTCTTAGGGTCGCCGGATACATTCTTCTTAGGAATCTTGACCAGAAGGTATGGATCGTCCCAACTCCACCACAGCATATATTCGTGCAGAATCAATCTTGCGTAGTAATTATCTGTTCCCTCGTAGAGAAGCACTTCCCATTCGAGTTTTGAGCCTACCGGTCATCCAGTCGGACCTACAGTAACGTCGAAACCAGTCTTTGTTTCATTGCAGATGCAACTGATGATAGTTTCATCGACGTAGATGTCGTGATTCAAGCCAGCACGGTCGCTGACAACAGTCTCTTCGTCCTAAGGAACGACCACCTGAGGTCCTCTGAAGTGCATAAAAGCCGCATAAGCACCAAAGAGTGCCGCACAGACAGCAATGACTGCGAGCGTTGTTTTAAGGATTTTCTTCATAATGTGTGTTGAATATTTTGATTTTCCTTATTTATTTGAAAAGCGAGGGTGATAATAAAATATTAGGATACATATCTCGATATTTGAATATCCTGGCGATATTTAAATATCAGAAGGGCATATTTAAATATCGGCGGCATATTTGAATATTATCTGTATGTGGATATCTGGAATATTGCATTATTTCAGATATTCTATTACATTTAAATAATCATATATGATATGTTAGGGTCATTTTGATATGATAACTCATCAGATATGATAATTTAAGTCTCGACGTCTATCTGATGACTGATAAAATGATGCTAATGTATATTATGGTATACATTTCTCTGAGGTTTTGTATACTATATGATACATTATTATAGAGTAAGGAGTATTGTAGGTGTAAAGAGGACGTTTGACCTGAGATGAGCAGCGTATGCTTTGTTGTATTACTTAGGGACGATACTGAGGATGAGGTAGACGTCCCGGTCTGTTACTGCGAAGCGAGAACAACTCTTTAATATATTCTCTCTGAACACAAAAAATTTATTATCCGACGTTAGAGCGCTACTCCGGATGATTGGATGTTTACTGATAAGATTCGTTCAGACGTCCTGCTGGACGTTCAAAACACTTGTTGTTAGGTTTCTCTATTATTGATGACTTAAATGCTTGCTCTGAATAATCCGAATTGTTGTTTACTCGTTTGGTATACTCTGAACTAATCTCGAATCCTCTAATCTATATTATACGTCCGCAAATAATCTGAGATGCTCTTATATATGCTCGTGTATTAATCAGATGCTATTAAATGATTTGTTCTCTATAAAGGATGAAATCTAATGAACTTGAACTTTTATCTTTTATGAACAATAAATTTGATATCTCTTATATGACTCGTGATACTTATGATAGTTGTGATATTGCTGTACTCTACTCTAGATGTTCTTGAATAATCTTATGATGACTCTAAATACTTCTAATACTATAAATGAATCTCTTTATTTATCCAGGACGTCGGAAGCAGAATATCGAATTCTCTCTACTACTTGACTTACTTACCGGACGTAGCAGACACGTGAGTCTCATCTCCATCTTCAGTTATCCAGACGCAGACGTCCACGGATGATATATCATACTTTCGAGAACAGATACATCTGCTGAAGAAAATAATATATACTGAAGAGGCAGATACAAACAATATTATACTTCACTTGCCAGGAATAGTTTCCCAGACGGACATATACACTGTTTATACGGACATCTAATCTAATTTCGTAACGAAACCAGATTATTTGTTCCCCCTTCAGATGATCATACCGGCCTGGAGGATACATGCACGCCAGGACAAACGTCCAGACTCTTATTTGGAAATGAAAATCAGATTCGTAACGAAACCTATTTTTTGTTTTCCATATAACTTGATTTTTATTGCCGGCTGGCAACATTTTTCAAGCTTTTCGCTCCCAGATTGCAGATCCTTCAGTATGATCCGACGTCCTGGATAGTAATTTCGCAACAGGATTCGTAACGAAACCACAATTTGATAAATATCTAAACGACTTTTCGAATATTTCCGCATAATGAGAAAACTTTACGAAGACTTCTTCGATGACAACGCCGGCCAATTACAGACATCTCTGAAAGGGATAACAGATGAGATAGATAATCCTGTCGATGACTATGACTATGTCGTCGACTTCTATGATTCATCCCCGGATGAGGCTGAGAATATGAAAGATAAACTGGAAACTATCTTAAGTGCCTGCGTAGCAGAGTTCAGTGAAATCGAAGTTAACGAAGAATGTCACGTCAGGTTCGGGTTCAACAATTCCATAACGAATCTGAAACTATTCTGTAGATTCATCAATTCCTTAGACAAATTCAAGAGCGTCTATGCAATCTACGATAAAGATGGAGAGCCAGTGCTCGAACAAGATATGTTCGACGGCCCTACAGAGTGGACGCATAAGAAGATTCACTTCGCATATCAGTTCTTTCCTTTCAAGAAATACGGATTCAAGCCCTTTGATTTGTTCGTTACGGATAATGTATACGACCGGTTGTCTAACATCGCTAACGTCGAAGAAGTCTGCCGGGCCGAGAAGTTCATCGGAACAGTAGATTTGAACTTTTTAAAGAATGAACCTGGTAATGCAGATGAATACTACATCGTTGCATACGAGTTCAACAGCATCCCAGTTCCGCCGAATCTCAAGTCAGATGTTCTGAGCGGTTCAAGTAAGTACGTTTTCAGAGATAAAGACTGGAAGTTCACCAATCCGTACTATCAGTTCGGATACGATATGTCCGGATACTTCTACTTCTCATTCGATATGCTCATAGGGCCGGTCTATATCAAAGCTATCGATAATGCGATCGAACTGGTCATCTCATGCACGATGTATGAGGACGACGGAGGCGAGGATAGTTTCAAAGCCACACTGCCAGACTTTATGGAGAATGTAAACAAGATATTCGGAGGACATATGCCGGAGACTCTCCGAGAAGGCATAGAATCTGAAGTCATACGTCGTGAAGCATATCGTTTTGACAATGATTAATTTGATTATGAAACCCAATATAACTAATAGAGTATACGAAGACTTCTTTGACGACAACGCTGGTCAATTGCAGACGTCCTTGAAAGGGTTGAGCGATGAACTCGACTCTCCGATGGACTATGACTACCGGATGATTATCCACGATGACAATGCAGATATAAGGAAGCCAGAGTAGGTCGAGAAGACGAAAGATAAGATTGACAGCATTGTCCAGTCAACGTTTATTGAATTCAGCAATGTATACAAGCGCGGTGAAGTTGAGGATATAACGGGTCCGGCTAAAGATGAGTTTATCTTCGGATTCAACAATACAATGAGAAGTCCGAAGGTTTTCCGCAGATTTATATCACAAATCTTCAAGATCCTCGATACTGTCGATTTGTATCTGTACACACAAGACGGGTTCCCGATAATGAACTTGAGATATACCGACGATATGTACGTCTATGAATTAATCAACGCCGCGTACAGACTGTTCCCATATGATAAGTTCGGATTCCAGCCGTTTGATTGCTTTATGGACATTGAACCGGAGCGTCGCTTGACTGACATAACTAATGTTGAGGAAGTCTACTATACCGGCCAATATGATGGAGTTGTCGACTTAAGCGGATTAGTGAACGACCCTAATGCGAAGTACAAATACACATTCAATCACCTGGATACTTCGAAGTTCCATATTCCCACTGGAGTATGTGACACTGTAGAGAAAGAGACATTCGACAACGTCGTCTTTAAAGCCAAGGACTTGAAGTTTAAGGATCCGTACTATTAGTTTGGATTCGATAGGAATTCGGGCGAGGTGTTCTATTCTCTGGACATTATGCTCGGCCCGTGTTATCTTGAACCAGTGAACATTGTTGTAGACCTAACTCTCTCGTGTATACTCTGGGATAGTAATGATAAATACCGTTTCACAAACGACTTGTCGAAGTTTATGCATAATGTTGATGAGTTATTTGGCGGGAGAATGCCGGATGTCCTCCGGGAATGCATCACATCCGAGACTTATTGGTGATGAGAAATGCTGAAAATTTGGACGATGATGACGACGTGCTTCAATAATAAATATCGCTGTTCTGAGAATTTTCGGCTACAGCGATTTTTATTTCCGTATAATCCGATGGTATAGACTAAATGGTAGTTCTTCAGTACAATTATAAACAGAAAATTTTCTTTTATATTTTATGTCTGACAATTACAAAGAATTCGTAGATAACATACGAGAATTATTAACTGCAATTAAGGACGACGAACGCTGCTAGGATTATATAGAGCAGAATAAAGAACTCAAGTCGTTCATTGACGTCCTTACACTTCATCTCATCAGTCCCACTGAAGAACAGAAGGAAGAACCCAAGCCCATTCCTTGGGAGAACAAAATTGAAGTCGGTACATATTTCCAGATTATTGACCCGATGGTAAAGACCTTCGGTGAAGTCAAGGAATTCACTAATCTGGATATTGAAGATGACGACATTTATCTCGTGTTCTCTGATGGATCCAGATGCAATTCAAAATTAGTTCTTCCATATGACGTCCATTTCGATTCTACTAGGGAACTGCGCGACTATCATATGGCTGAGCTTGCTAGCAAAGAAGAGAAGTGGATCACATCTATACTGCCTGGAGCACAGAAAGTGGCTCCGATGAATTACTTCTCATCTCCCGACACTATGTGGTGACACGACGGTAGAACCGAGATGGAGATTCCAACGCCGGAGAACAAGACACGAGTCATCCTAATTCCACCTCCAGACAGATGCGGAAGTTATGCCGGCATATACAGTCGACATAAAGATGGAGAATTCAATGACCTGCTTTACAAAGCTCAGCAATCTAATGTCATCATCTATCCATCTATGGACGCTGAACAGTTCGGAAACATTCTCCGCGAGTATATGAAGTGACCGTATATTGTGGACTACGAGATTCCTGACGAAATTGAAGAGTCTCCGTTCGTTCCACACGAGAAGAAGGATGAGGAAGAAACTCCAAAGACAGAAGAGACTGCTGAGCAGCAGCAGGATACTGAGTCTACCACAGATACTGGTTCAGAGGACTCAACGTCCTGGACGCAGAAAGTATCCGGATTCTTCAAGCAATTATTCAACAAGAAATAACAGACACCATTGTTTTACTTAGCTAATGAAGGGGGCGCTACTCATCATCGAGTCAGCGTCCTTTTTGTTTATAATATTGAACAGCAAATGCAGATTGATAACGAAACTGAAGTATCGTTTCAATGCTTCAACTGTTAAAGAATACAAAATTCTGAAAAGTTTTTGCTGAAATACTTGCAAGATTCAAATAATTGTCTTATCTTCGCGACAGAAATCAAAACAAAAGGATATGGCATACTACACTCAACATCTGATTACGATTCTTCCACGGAAGAAAGCAACAGTAGAGAATTTCAAGCGTATCGCTACTGCTATTAAAGAAGTGACTGGATTTGGACATTTCCTGATTCATAACGGAGTGATGGATGATTCTATTCTTAACAACGGGCAAGGCTGCGAATGGTACAGACTCGAAAACGTTGATAAGATTGCTGCAAAAGTTCCAGACTTGAAGATATGTTTCCAGGCAATCGGAATGTCTCATGCTTGGGACGACGGTGGAACATCTGACGAAGACTGGTATGAAAACGGAGAGTATTTCGGAAGTTGGTCATTGACAGAAGAAGAATTCTATCGTAAGTATGGCCGAGTTTATAAAGAGTGCTTCTCTTCAGATGATGAAGAAGTTACTCGTCTGAAGAATATTCCGTGTTATGCAACCATTTGTTAAATCATCAAATAAAAAATAACTAACAACAAATAAGATTATGGCTGAAGAACGAAAATGTACGAACTGCGCATTCTGCGATCGATTCAAATACAGTCCGAAAGACCCAGACACTGAACAGATGTTCCGCTGCTGGCAACGTCCAGAAGTCTGCGACCATGCATACGTCCGGAAAATATCCGAAGCAGAACAAGAAAAGGACGTCTGTGATGAACATCGCTTTAAAGAAGAGCGAGAAGCTGAACTATTCGAGAAAGCAAAGGACGATTACGTCACATATAAGAGACGCATCGAGGAACTCGAAGAGAAGTATCCATCTCTGAAAGATTTAGATTGCTCTAAATATCCGAACAGGACTTGAACTGACAAAGAAGAAAATGGATTTGTATAACATGGCAATCCGGATGGAACAGAAAAAGAAACAGCAATAAACAATGGCAGACAGAAATACTAAATTCAAAGATCTTAAAAAAGGAGATCATCTATATTGGGTTAATATAGATCGGAAAAATTATCAGCCAATCTTTTGTGAATATGAATTAGTTGATGATATGACATTTACTGGCCCTGAAAAATATGAATACGAATGTCATATTATTCCAATAAATTATAATCCAGAAACAGATTATTGGTGTGGACCTAAATGGGATGGTACACCACAAAGATATTGGCCGGGTCTTGCATTTGAAGATAATGGGCAAGATTATCAAATGACTACATGTCTTGAATATGCAGAAGAATATTATAAAAAATATTTTGGTGGCTTATTAAAAAAATTTGATAAAGAAATTAATAAACTTCAAGGAAAAATAAATCAGTTAATATCATTAAAAGAATACCACAAAACACAATTTGAACAATTCGATTTCAATAGAAAATTGTGATTATAAACTCTAACTATTATCCAAGAAGCAGGTACAATATATAGAAAATTTATGGCTAAAAGAGGACACAGCGCACTGCCGACATATTCATACAAAGAATTCAAGAAGAAACTTGAGTCTCTTGGGTTCTTTGAACATCATCATAATTCAACCCATACAGTTTTTGCTAATAAAGAAGGTTACTATGTTACAGTTCCATTCGGTAACAGGAAAGAAATTAATGCCATAATGACAACAGTGACTCTTCAGCGCATCAAAAATAACCAGTGCAGAAAATTATAATTTATGGAAGTCATTCAAAGTTTCACGATAGACCATACTTGCTTGAAGCCTGGAATTTATATTTCCAGACAGGACAAAGGCTTCACAACGTTTGACTTGCGCATCACCGAGCCTAATAAAGAGCCCGCAGTTGCTCCGGCAGCAATGCATTCTATCGAACATCTGATGGCGACTTGGTTCAGGAACAGCAAAGTCAAGGACGACGTCGTTTATGTAGGACCGATGGGCTGTCTGACCGGCATGTACATCATTATGACCGGAAATTATACAGTAGAAGATATGCGAGAACTGACATTATCTTGCCTGCTGTGGATTCTGGATCAGAAAGAAGTGCCCGCTACAACACCCGAAACATGCGGAAACTATTTGCTGCACGACTTGCCAATGTGTAAGTGGGAGTGCGCACGCTACTACGAACGCTTGAAGAACGACTTCTACTCAGAATATACGAAGCTTCAAGTTACATTAGAAAACGGGAAGGTCTTTGCAGACGCTTAATACGGAAAATTATGAAAACATTAGGACAACTACAAGTCGGAGATACGTTCTACCTCATCGATTATGATGAAGGTAAGCACATATCCAACATCCACGAGAAAATTGTCAGTATCATCACTGAGATTGCTATCGGGAGAATCATAAAGTACCTGGACGCTGAGGGAAACACCCATGGTGTCACTGTCACTGTCACAGAAGACGAATTCGAAAGCACAGATGCTTCAGTCTACTACTTACAAAAAATCTGTAGTGACAAGGAACGCTGTCTGGAACTCTTGAGAGAAGACAAAAACTCATTCCTCAATAATTACTCTAAAATAATGGCTCAATTAAATCCTTAAGGTAATCTGTTTTCGGGATAACGTGACCGGACGTCTTGAGTGATGATGCTCTCGACGTCCGGAATTTTTATGTCTGTAAATTTTATGTTCGTAAAATTATTCTGGTTTCATAACGAATTCACATTATCGTTTCAAAGCAGCAGCAATAGCCCGCCTATGATTGCTATTGCAAATGAGAACAGTGTTCCCAGGAGAACATATTCCGTTAGACGGAAGTCAGATGAGTTCTTGATGTCTGAGAATCTGAAGACAGACTTCGCTGTTATCAAGAATCCCACTGCCGAGAAGTTGTGCGTCGCTACGAAAGTTACGATTAGTATCCTTTCAATATACCCGATCCACTTGCCTGCGTTGGGAAGACCCGTGTAATCTGGAACATTCGTACTCCACTGCCTGAATATCCGTTCAATAAGTAAGGACGTAGGCATGGTCATCGCTGAGTATATTATTAAATACTTCCAGGCAGATGTTGAAGCCAGGAAAGATTCCACAGACGACCATAACTGAGAGACATCTCCGGTTATTAACATCCATATTGCTGCCAGGACGCATAAGTGAGCAGCCTAATCTGCGAGAAACCACTTCGCATTGTCAGACGTCCAGTGTGTCTTCGCATAATCAATAAGGAAATGAGTGATGAACACTGCCGGAATAATCCACCATAGACTAAACATCCCTAATATAATATACACTGACAGTGCGTTGATGAGAGCGTGGACGCCGAGTGCGATGAGCGAACGCTATTTTGATTTCGCTATGGAATCACTTTGTAAGAAGAAGTCGCCGATGATGTGACCGGCAATCAATTTGAGCATTGTAATCATATCTTTTGTTCGTCAGTGTAAATTTTAATCCGGTCTTCTGACCATTCTATAATCTTCTGCATCTCCGAGTAGTTGGATCCACTCAATGATGTAGACAGTGTCGTCGTAAGGATCTTGAACTTCTTGCATATATCTTCTCTGGACTCTCCTAGCATCATAGTTAACGCAATCTTCGCACGCTTCAACGTCCATTGAGAGATGATGACAGATAATGCTGTCGTCGAGATAAACATATCTGAATTCAATTGTTCATCTACGGACTTGAAGACGAGTCTCTCCTTAATCTTGATTTTATCCAGGCCGTGTCCTGAGAATATAAATGCTTGACCGTTGGACAATGTGACCTTACTGTCCAGTTTATCTGCTGTTCCAAGTCCGATGGAGATACGAACGTCGTAACGTTGAGTGGGAGTAGGGCTAGATGAGATGATAAACGTCCGGATTAATATCGCCAGCTTGATTGCGAGTTCGGGTTGAAAGAGTACGATCTGGAACGCATCTCCCCTGTAGATCTCGAATTTAATGTCCAGATAATTCTTCTTCTGTTGGTTCAGGAACTTATTGAGAGACTTCATCAGACTTACGCCTGCGTCTGGAATCTTGGATGAGTTCACTATATCTCCAGTTAATACAGATACAATCATATATATGTCACACGAGTGAGTATTTTCTCTATTTATCTGTGCTGAAGTCAAGATTCGACGCTGAGTTCGAATTTAAAGAATTCGATTCTGAAGTCGAATTCGGCACCAATTAGGACGATTCTGACGTCCAAATAAAATATTTTTGAAAAAAAGTTCTCCAAATTAGAGACTAAATTGAAAACACTGCGTACTATATACAGAGGCGGATGTCTGGGACGCCGCTTCAAGACTCAAGTTTGATATGAGTTGCTACGGTGGTAGCGAGAGATGTTCTCTCATAGATTCCCCCTGAAAAGGAGAGTTGAAAACTCGGTCTCCGCGAAAACCAAGTAGAGAAGTTCCGACTTGAGTAACATGTTTGGGATAGGGAAACAAATCAGACGTTTCGAAAAGACCCTTCCGTGGGGTCGACTCCTGATAATCGATGGAGAATTACAATAAGAACGTCTTAATCCGGCCCACTATAAGCCCGCCTCATCTGGACGACCGGTGACGCAAACTATGAGACGTTCTCAAGTTCTGCTCGCTGCTCAGCTGGTTAGAAGACGAAGGCTCCGATTCGCCGGAATTTTCCACTTTAGTGCTCTCCCCTGGGTAACCGACTTGATTGTGAGGCTGTGCGTGGACGCACGCAACAAGAAGCATTGGGCAATACAGGCAACGGTTTGTTAACAAGAGCCAAATTTTACCGCGAGTTTCCACTCAAACATCATACTAGTTCCAGGAGAGCCTCAGTGATGAGGCTCTTTTTTATTTTTCAAATATTCGAGCGATATTTAAATATTCGGGTTCATAATCAACCCAGATAATCAAATATAGGTCCGATATTTAAATATCCGGACGCCGATATTCAGATATCTGAGATATCGTAATACATCCAATAATGCAATATCATTCGGATATATAACGAATCTTGATTATGAGATATGAGAATGATATTTCAACGTTAGATGTGAATTTCTCATCGATTCTTTTTGTAGAACCAAAATAATTTCGTATCTTTGCATCGCAAATCAAAGAACAATAGTTTATATGGACGTCAACAGCGTGATGAGTCATCTCATAGCACTGCTCATATGAGCATTAGCAGGCATTGGTCTCGGCCAATGTATGTACTTCATCCACAATCTTATCAAGAAGTACTGGCCGTATAATTGCTTGTCGTCCGAGCAAGATATGGCTATCCACGAAGCAGGCCACATTCTTGCCTGGCTCAAGTACTGTCCCTGGTGGCATAACGAATATGCTTATAGCCAGCACGCTGAGCATATGAACTATGTCTGCATCAACCCTCGAACCAAGAACGGTCATCTCAATATGAACGGAGTCAACGTTGATTCTAACAAGGACGTTCACAAGTATCTGTTATTAGGAGGAATCGCAAGCACAATGCTTTACGATGGTAGACGACCCACACTGCTGAACATTCTCATTTATAAATACTTTCACGGATGCATTTCGGATTTGAATAGAATCCGCGCAATAGGGATGTCGAATCGGGAAGTATGTGCCTGGATCCAAGAACAGATGACTGACATTGATGAGTACGACAGAGAATTCCTGGACGGCGTTGCGAAGCATCTCGTCAAGTACAGTACCGAAGATGATAATGGGACGAAGATTATCTCGAAGACCTGGCTGAAGAACTATGCGAAGTTATATAGAGCCGGTGACGCAATAGTATAGGACGGACGTCCGTATAAAACTAAACAATGACCGCCGAGTATAATTTATATGTTGATAATACAACATCATATCAAAAACTATCATAGTTAAGATTCGGACTGTCCCACTCGTGAGAGCTGGACAGTTTTCTTTATATAGACGTCCGTAGAAAACTAAATACTCGCTGCTGAGTACAATATATAGAAGAACCTGAAAAGTTTTTTATTTTTCATCTATTACAGTCTGCCCTGCTCGTGATGAGTCGGGCAGATTTATTTTCCGGCCATCTTATCTCAACTTCTTCCCCCTTCAGCAATTTCTTGCCTGCATTGAGAAGACGATCGCCTGCGCTCGAAACTTTATGATCCAGATGACTGCTTTTCTCGCTTTTATGCGGAACGATACTTAGGATTCATAACGAAACCAATTATTATGTGGACAATTCGGACTCGAATTCTACAACATGCTTCAGTTTTTATTGAAAGCTGGCAAGCTTTTTTTGCGATCGTGTTGAGAAATTTCTCTTCATGTTGATAAATTTTCCTTCCTGGATGAACAATTAATCATTTGGTTTCGTAACGAATCCAATATATCGTCTCATTTTAGCCGGACGTCTGCGCTATACTCTCTATTATCCAGGTGATAAATAAAGAAAATTAATTCTATACTAGCAACAATGACAGTAGAAAAGAAAAAGGCTCTATACGAGAGCATTATGATGGACGTAGCGAAGATTGTGAAGCGTCGTATCCTGGAAGCAGACTCCGATAAGCAAGTAGTTGTCTTCACCGGCAAGTCCAAGTACTTCGAAGGAGATGCTGTCGAGAAGTTTATCGAGAAAAATACGGACTTCAAAACGACGCACGCACTGAGTGATAAGACTTGCCTGCTTATCACCGGTACCAAGCCTGGACCAAATAAACTGGCAGATGCTGAGAAACGCGGAATCACCGTAATGGGTGAAGATGCATTCTGGAAGAAGTACGGTCTGACAGACAAACTTCCCGAACCCAAAGCATAAATAGGATAAACATCATCTGAAATAGGGACGTCTGAAGCACGATGCTTGAGATGTCCTTTTTGTTAATGACTATTAAATAATTCACAATATAGTTAAAGAGTGTTCAAAAACTTGCAAATTCGAAAACTATTTCGTACCTTTGCAGTATAAAAAAGAATTCACTATTTAAAAATTCAAAACTATGAATAAGGAAGAAATTGAAATGCTGAAACGAGCAATAGACTCACACGTGCATCTGCTGTGCTGCGACATCGAGGCATATAAGAGGACTGGAAACACCGAAGCAATCCAAGATTGTCATTCGGAGATTCGTAAGTACAAAACACTTAAAGAAAAACTATAAAGTTATGGGCGCTTATATTGCAAAACAACCGAACGGATTATTCTGTCGCTTCTCAAGTGTCGTTGATTCAGTGACACACTGGAACATGACAGAAGAAGACTATATCAACTTCCATAAAGAACGTTATGGTGCATTCTCAGGAGAGACTGCTCGTGATACTCTGAAGAATCATCTCAAACCTTTCGAGAGGATTAAAGATGATTTCATTCCAGCAAACGACTCTGTTGAAGAATTCCAAGAGATGCTCAAGAGTATGGGCGACGAAAAGGGATTAAGCGAAGAGAATCTGAAACGTATCCGCGAATGGCAAGAAGAAGTCGACCGCGGATGTAATAATGCATAAATGGTAAATAACATCAGATTATGGCTAAGAAACTGAATAAAGGGGACAATATCTTCTACGAGAAAGACGGTGTATTTTACAGAGACCGAGTGAAAGAAGTTCTTGAAACTGAGGATGGAAATCTCTATACTCCGGAAGACTATGACTGGTGGGCTGTATCTGAAGATGAATTGGTTCCGGATACTGATGAGCGAGTCCGCAATATAACTTGTCTCATTGAAGATAAGATGGTGAATCTCTCAGAAATTCGTCACTGGCTTTCATTCCATGCAAGTGATTATTACGAATCAGATTCATGGTCGTCATTTGACAGCGAACAGATGATTATAGATTTATGCAAGCATATGCTATATAACAAATAACATATATAAGCAGAAGTTCAACTCAGAGTTCTGCTTGTCATAATAATATCGGATATTTAAATTGATAGGTCTGAAGACGTCCTGCTCGTGATGAGTTGGGCGTCTTTTCTATGTTCCGTAAGTCCCTCAGTTTCAGTACGAAACCGAACTTTCTGATTTTCAGAGATAAATATATAACACGACTCAAGATAAGGGTTGTTAGCACGAGTTGCTTTCTAAAACTAATCTAAAAACCGAATATGCTAATTAGAAAACTGAAGAAAACAATGGTCGGCTCACTACTGATGCTAGTGTCGACTGCCGCATCCGCACAGGATTTGCTGGCGAACAATGCTCCCGTTGACAGGAAGATGAAAAACGTAGATTCTCTCTTTCTGCGCAAGTTCATTTATAATTCAGACGTCAACACTTTGAACTTCGCAGAAGAACTGTACGACGAATGGAGCAACGAACTCACTCATTACAGGAACAGCAATTTGCTGCCTGATGAATTCAAGATTGACTTGAGAAACTTCACGATGCCCACAGACAGCAAGCAAGTGACTTCTGTCTACGGACAAAGATGGGGTCGTCTCCACGCCGGCCTGGACATTAAAGTCTATATTGGCGACACAATACGTGCCGCTTTCGACGGAAAAGTCCGCATAGTGAAGTATGATGCCAGAGGCTATGGCAAGTTTGTAGTCATCAGACATCCGAATGGATTGGAGACGTACTACGGACATTTGTCCAAGCAACTTGTCAAAGAGAACCAGCACGTGAAGTCCGGAGAACCAATCGGTCTGGGAGGAAACACGGGACGTAGCACGGGTTCTCATCTGCACTTCGAGACCAGACTCTGTGGAATATCTATTAATCCCGCAGAAATGTTCGACTTCAAGAATCAGGACGCCACTGACGACTACTACGTCTTCACCAAGAAGACTCATCCTCAGAAGACGAATACAGGGATGTACGTCCACAAAGTCAGAAAGGGCGAATCACTGTCGAGCATCGCTCGTAAACACGGGACGACAGTCGCTACCATATGTCAGTTGAACCACGTCAGCAAGAACACACGTCTGATGTCCGGACAAATTCTCAAGTACAAGTGATTACGACGGCAAAGAAGTACCCAAGAAAGTACCCAAGAAACTGCCTGAAATAAAAGGACGTCTCATTCTAGAAGTTAGAGTGGGACGTCTTTTCTGTTGTTTCGTTATGAAACTCAATTAGATACGGTTCGTAATCCACTTTTCAGAACAATATGGACTCTCAACGAACCTAGCATCAACTGTATATCCGGTCAGCCACTTGATGAGTCGAACATCTGTCGTCGTGAGTTCCTCATCAATCTTGATGAGTTTGCCACTGATGTTCCGACAGTCAGCACTGGGAAATTTGCATACGCCGAGCTTGAACAAACCACATTCGTGATTCGTCTTTTCTTCAATTTCATAATCAAACGGGATGTTTATTGGCAACTGCTCTGCGCTGAGACTACTCTTGAACTGCGTGCATCTCTCCTTCAGAGGACATTCGCCGCAACCCACTTCATTGGGTCGATAGTAGTGTGCGTTCGGATCGCGGTCGAGATTATGTTTCCAGGCAATAAGACACGACGTCTTCTTGAATACTGGCACGCCGAGACTATGACATATTGTGCGGAATTCTTTATCGACGTCACGACCCACGTATTTCTTGAGTCCGAACTTATGACCATCATACGGCTTGAACTCAATATGGTCGTCAGCCAAGCGCTGCTTCAGACTATCATTCATCTGAAGTCCGCAGTATCCAATACCGGTCTTATGCTTCGCAGCAATCTCTGCAACTCTGCGGAATATATCTTCCGAATCGTTGATACCGTTGATGATTGGCCGGAACTCTACTGAGTAATGATAGCCGAGCTGCGATGCAACGTCCATATTATCTTCGAATCTTTTCATCGTGCTGCCGTCGTACGGTGAGTCGCATCCGAATGTAGACAACCCGAAGTGCAAGTCAAGGTTGAACTTGCGGTCTGTCGGGAATTTCCGTAAATCGCCCTTGGTAATGATGATAACCGGACCGGTATGATTGTTTGCTTCGAGCTTTTCGAGAATCTCGACAGTGTTGTCTATCTGGAGCATAGGGTCTCCGTAGAATATATTGACTGCTACTGGGATGTTCTTGAACGCTGGGTTCATCTCACCAGGAAGAATGGAGTAACTCTTCCGTATAGAATCATTGGCTCGACAGTAAGAACAGTTGTAGCATTTGGATAGTGTGCTGCCTATCATCATAAATGACTTGCCGAAGTACGCATCTTTGTATTCTGTCATAATTATAGTTTCATTATCAATTTCATTTTGCAATAATATATCAGTTGACATTCTTCTTTATCTAGACATTTCTACTCCATACGCAAGACCTCCAATTATACCCCAACTACCCACTATAGATAATGCGATAGTTATTCTAGTGTCATCTTCAAGTTTATCTATAAAAGATGGGTCAAAACAATACCAAATTGCTATCGCAAAATTTGCAATTAAAAGTATTGTAATTATTATGTCTGCTATTTTTTGGTACATACAATTCAATATATGTTTGGGTCAACTTCTATGATTTAGAGCCAGTCGCACGAGAAGTGCCAACTGATTAAGTCTTTCTCTTTCTGGGAGAGCTGCTCGTAATGTTCCTTGCAATATGTCTCGACGTCAGGACGACATATATTTCCGCATAATTCGTCCCTTTCTTTCAGTTCTTTTCCACAGACACAGCACGTGGGCCAGTGACGCTCCTTCGCTTTCTCGGCTCTTGATATAAAGTCCGGACAATTGGGATACAGACAAGGTTTTTGCTGCTCAACGCACCAATGGTACGTAGGGTCTGCGCTATGGTGATAGCAATCGTAAGGTGTTTCTTGTTGTTTCATTATGAATTCGAATTAGTTTATTTCTTCAACTTTCAATCGCACGGACATTCCTCGTCTATCACCGGCGTGCCATCTATAGTTCCCGTGTATATCGACACCAGAGTCTTCAGAGTAGAAGCGAACAGTATCTGGCGTATAAGGAAAGCACATAAAGTAGAGTTTGATGTTTCCGTATATCATCCGAATATCGAGTGTTCCGTCTTCCTGGAACTGAATCCATCCGAAGTAATCCACTTTGTTAGTGTCATAACTTGAACCATGCTTCATCAATTCATTGACAAGGACGTCTTCTTCGATGATTGTGCATCTGACTTTCCGGATTTCTTCAGGTTTACGTGCTCGCATCCGACAGTGCTCGACATCAATTCCGAAACTGTCGTAGAACGGACGTCCCTCCTTGACGTGTCTGGTAGCGCACGTCGTCTCGAACGTTGTTCCGACTCTGTAATCAGTTATTACCATACCTTACGAATTTTATAAGCCCATCTAATAACTCAATTTTCTGCTCAAGAGCGTATCCGTATTTCTCCCCCCAATCATCTGTTCGAGTTTTGTTCATCTCTAACATCGACTGGAGCGACTCACGTTCTTCTTTCAACGCCAGGACAATATCATTTACATGAATAAACTCACCATCCTTCGATATTGTCGCTCCCGCAGGCTCTAGTTTGAATTTCCGTATTTTTGTAATCATACTTCTTCTGGATCAGTTTTATTATCCTGGACGTCTTCTATGAGGATGTTCGTCTCCTTCATCTCACCGGTCTCAGCGTCCACGTACGTCAAGTAGTCACTCGTAGAAGCCCACGATTCAGTCACCGAAACATCTCTCGGTTCTTTATGCGGACATTTATCACACTGAGTGACATCACCCTCGAAACAGAAGGTGATGCCTTGGTTCACCAAGTGCTGCTTGTGAATGCAGTCGATGTGCTGGACGTATGTCTTTGTTCTCGTTTTCATTTTTCTCAATCAAATGCACTAAATTTAATTTTGCCGTCTCCTACCTTTTTAAATAGATACATTCCGGCAAAGAATATTGCTATTGCGATAAGAAACCAACTTTCGTCACTCATTTGAATTCCAATATCTATTTAGTATTTTGCTACGGAGATTGTCAACGATTACCGTAGATTATTACATTTAATCACCATCAGCACTCGGCTTCTTCCTGAACACATAATGCCAACACGTCCTAGTGAACTTCGGAGCGTCGGGATAACATCCTGCGTAATCCGTATACGTCTCCGTATTAGAAGTTACAAATTTCCAACCAGCGTTGAAGAGTAACTCCCATTCTTCCGCTTTCAGTTCACTGTCCGTTTTGAATGTATACACAGACGAGTCAGATGGTGGTGATACACGAGGTTTTGGTGCAGTTTGGACGTCAGCTTCAACGTCCGAAGAAGAACTGCGAACGCATCTGTTGTTGAACAGTGCGAACCCAAAGACTACTGCACAGACTACGACTATTATGACTATTGCAATGACTAATTCCATAATGAATCTTGTTTAATTGTTAATCAAAAACTTCAGCGTCCTTCAGATAAGGATGATGCATATCTTTCTCACTCAATTTGATGGATGTTATAATAGAAAGATGCTTCCAGTCGATGTTGATGTCCGGGTCGTCCCACATAATTCCAGCATCTACTTCCGGACAATACACATTATCTACTTTATAAAAAAAGATTGCTTCATCACTTCTGACATAGAACCCGTGTGCGAACCCACGTGGTATGAACAGTTGCCGGTGATTGTACTCAGACAACTCAACAGCGACATACTTGCCGAACGTAGGACTTGATTTCCGTATATCAACAGCGACATCAAGCACACTGCCTTGAACGACTCGTACGAGCTTCGCCTGCGCAGCATCACCTTTCTGATAGTGAAGTCCGCGCAGAACGCCGTACGACGACTTAGATTGATTCTCCTGGACGAAGTGGACGTCTCCCACACATCCGCGGAATTCCTCTTCCTTGAATGACTCGAAGAAATATCCGCGATCGTCTTTGAAGACATTCGGCGTGATTGTGTATACGCCGTCGATAGATGTCTTTTCGTACTTCATAATGAATCCTGATTTATTTTACGCCCGTGTGACCGTAGCCGCCTTCACCACGTTCAGTCTCATCGAGTTCCTCGACAACATCCCACTCAGCCCTTTCAAACTTAGAGATAATCATCTGAGCGATACGCTCGCCATCATTGACGATGAAGTTCTCTTGACCGTGATTTATAAGGACAACACCAATCTGCCCTGAATAATCTGGATCTATCGTGCCAGGTGTATTACATACACTTATTCCGTGCTTCAAAGCAAGACCGCTACGAGGACGTACTTGTGCTTCGTATCCATCTGGTAAACCAATATAGATTCCGGTTGGAATCAACTTACGCTCACCAGGAGCCAATGTAATTGGAGCGTCAATGTTAGCTCTTAAATCTACGCCAGCAGCGCCTGCTGTAGCATATTGAGGAAGCGGATGCTTAGACTTGTTTACAATCTTGATTTTCATTTCGTTATCAATTTGTTTTTAATTTTACGTACAAATATCCAAATAATGAGAACAGTCCGTTGAAGATGAAATACGACTTCCACGTGTACTCTATCTGCCCTAACACAAATAGACCAAAGTACACTGGTGTGCCGATGATGAACAGCAGTAAGAATAGAATCACGAATTCTGCTATCCACTCAACGACGTCTTGTGAATCATGTATCTCAATCCACGAGTCTCCCATTTTCTGTAAATAACCCATATAATCTTCCTAATTAGTTTTTGTCTTCAGATGGCATACAAAACCACAGAATTAAATAAATGAGTCCAGCCGGAAAATATGGACATATGAACAGGACGACTGTGATAATCCTCAGAATATCTGAGTCAATCCCAAACTTCTCTCCCAGACCACCACACACTCCAGCAATCCAACTGTCTTTCTTGCTCAGATGAACTTTTCTGTCTCTACTATCCATTTTACTCACCTTCTTTATCCTTTTTAATTTGTTCAGTGTCGATACCGTGAGCTTTCATCTCAGCGTTCATCAACCGGTCAATCTCCGCAGCAATCAATGCGCCTGCTTTGGCAAGTTCCTTGATTCTGTTACCAGGACACGGTTTCCACCATTTAGCATCCCAAGGCCAGCCTCTTGGATACGAAACTTCCTTCGGATAACCATCGTAATGTCTGACGATATGTCTGCAATAATCCGGCAGTGCATATGCTGAGGCTGCTATAGCCATCTCGTCGTTCACGTGCTCTGAATCGTGTTCAGGAGTCCAGCCTTCTTGTTCAATCTGACGCTGTCTTTCGGCAGCGATAATTTCTATACCTGTTTTCATATCTTTATTAGTTTCATTATGAATTTTCTTTTTTGTGTTTCAGTATGTCGTCGCATATCTGGTCGATTAACACATCAACATCAGTGTTGTGGTCGATGACCGTGTGTGGAATCGTCTTCAAAAGATTCTCTATTTTGCGATCCACTTCGAGCGCTTGTTCTTCGTTTTCGTTACGTCCGTTTTGAACATACTTGAGTCCTCTGCGGACGTAGAAATTCAAGTTGTTGAACTTCGAGAACTCCTTATCAATGACTGCTTTAAGCTCAGGATACTCTTCCTTGAGATAGATGTAAGAGTTCTGAAGCGGAGAGTCGCTGATGCAAACGTCTACCTTGCCGTTCACCCTATTAATCCGGTGAAGTTGCTTGGCGAAGATGTAAATCTGCTCATCGAAGTACTGAAAGCGTTCTTCCCAGACCAAGTCTTTTGCGAATTCGGGAGCCATCTCCACTTCAACGCCACGGCACTTGAGATGATAGAACAAGTTAGCCATAAACGTAGACTTTCCCGAACCCGGACCTCCGAAGAGGTTTACTACGATTGTATTTTTCTAATTGGACATATAGCGTTTGAATCAATAATAATTTTGCTGTTGTTCAGTGTATATATCTTGTTCTGATATGAAATCATCGACTAGACTGTATGGACGCAATATACTGCAACAGTTAGCGAAATCCATTCCATACTCAGCAGTCTCAATTAAGTCTTCTCTCTTTTCCTGAGTCAGACGTCCACCACGCTCTTTAACGAATTTGGTTATCAAATCTATTGATTCTACGAGCATTTTTATTTCAAACTCTGTAAGTTCATATATATGCGCTTCTTCAATAAATCCACAAATATACATTATTATTTCATTAGCATTGTTTATATCATTCGGCACATTTGTAAACATATGCTCAAGAACAACAGATGAACTAAGTTTATCTATCAATTCCTGGAGAGTCATATTCCTTCTTTCAATATAATCTTCAAGTATCTTGGCGTTCGGAAAACCGAAAATACATTTATCGATTTTTATACTTCGGTTGGGTCCAGCATGAATCCATCTAGAATAATGATAATCATCATTTTCATATAATTCTACTGTGTCCATAATGTTTGAAGGGAATATTGTTGGAAGATATATATTTGGTATTCTCAACCAGCCGTCAGAGTACTTATTCCACAAATGTTCAACTGCGCCAGAACATTCAGTCCAAACGAAGTCTTGAAAATTGGAGATATCTTCTTTAATTATATGCTTAATAGCATCTTTTGCTAATTGTGTTAAATATTGATTGTTCGTAACAAGTTTAGTTATACCAACGCATTTAAATCCTCCCATACGACCGCTATAAAGAGACATAGCGAGTATTTCTCCGTTAAGAGTTTCAGCAACTTTTAACATAATAGTGTTCTTAGCAACAGAATTTTCATTCTGACAACTTTCAAATGAACCAAGTCCAGCCGCAGCATAACCAGCGTCCATAAAGTTCTTAATCTTTAGTTTGTTGGCCTTTATGTATTGCTCGTCTTCTTTATTATTGCGATTGTATGTCTTAACTAAGTATTTAAGTTTAGAGACTCTCACTTCAACTTCTGTTAAGGGCTTCGATGAGAACCCGTTTAATGCTTCGAGTAGTGCTTCCATATTTCTTTAATTTATTTCGTTTCATTATCAATCTTCAAATTCAGTTCATTGAGTTCATCTGGTGTAAACGAATCGTAGATGTACTGCATCATCTTCGACTCATAGTCGAGCGCTGCCTGAATCTTCTTCAGACGACCAGCGTTCTTCTTCATCCTCTTCTTAAGATGACGCTGACAAGAATGGAATGCGACTTTCTTGTCTGAGAAGACTTTATATCCGCACCATTCTTCCATCCAGGAACCGGCATCGTATCCGTATATTTCCAGGTCGATAGTGCTCGGACGCCCATCAAGCGTCACGACTCTGAACATCCACGGATAAGTGGCGTATACAGACTCGACTTCTCTGATAGAGAACTTCTTCCAGTGCCTGTCTGGATACTTCAGGTCGACGTCCTTCTCAGACATAATCTCATATGCTCGCAGTGTGGGGAAGTCACGACCGGTCTCGACGAAGTAAATTACATCTCCGACGACACAGTCCTTGAACTTCTTTGGTTCATACTTCCAGTTATTGCTCTTGTTGTATCCCATAGTTATATACACATCCTGACCTCTCTGTCTGCTTTCGAATTCTTGAGCATATAAAGTTCCTCAGCGATATGCTTGATTACCTCTACCAGTTCACGTGGATTGTCCGGGTCAATAAAGGACTTGATGTAATCCTGCTTCGCTTTCTCTTCTGCTTCAATCTCTTGCTGTCTCTTAGCTTCCATCCAAGCATCAATCTCTTTACCAGACGGTAGATGAGCAATGCTTACTGCACCGCCCTCTTCTTTTGCGAGTTCCTCGAAACCCTTAGTCTCGTCAATTGGAGTTATATCTTCCATATAATATTTTCCCGTGTACTATTTTCAGATTATACCGCACGAGCAAGCATTTGGTTCTTACGCGGACGCAAAAATAAAACTGACTCTCAGCAACATCTGAAAGCCAGTCTTTATCTTATTCACTCTATGATTAATCGTCTCCTCTACTCATCTTCCAATCGTCAAGGACTTGCAGTTTCGTTACGAATCTCGTTATCTTTCTTTCAACGAACGCAATCTGTGCTTCCGAGTCGTCAGGCAACTCAAGAACCATATTTTCTTCCCAGAACCACTTAATGAGTTCTTTCCGGCAACGCTTAGTCGAATCATCGCTCCAGCGAAACCTAGGAAGGAAGTTTCTATCGAGCAACCCGATAATATCGCTCTTGACTTCTTTTCCATCTATCGTATACAATCTCTACAGACTGTGTCTTCCCCAAGCATTGATATTGAACCGATTTGCGACAGTGTAGAAGAATCTCAGCATTTTGATAATGTCTGGGTCGAAGTTGAAGTAA
>NFZD01016449.1_pt1 | contig 50207 bp, 17 predicted proteins | sample 1095381 | NCBI WGS metagenome assembly NFZD01 (sample SAMN03609891, study PRJNA323583) | gut metagenome | isolation source: feces | host: Rattus norvegicus | place: Denmark: Riget | collected 2013 | reverse complement strand
CCTCAGTTCATTCGTCTTACACAAGAGCAGCTTGACCTCACTCAGGATGTATCACAGATGCTTGAATGGCCTGATTACATTTGTCAGGAAATTACAAACATTCTGGTTAGACTCATCATGGAACGCACAAACGACCCACGTTTGAGCAATAATATGCAGATAAACCAGACTATTGCTAGACCTACTGGAGGCCAGCAACAGCAGGCTCCTGCAGCCCAGTAATGCAGGTAAACTTAAACTAAATTTACATTATGTTTAATTTTGCAACAACAACTATCATCAATTCTGACACAGATGTAAGGTCAGACAAAGCACTATTCTCTAGCATTGAAGCAGACGACAAGCATGGTGCTATTCTACGTATTAAGAGAGATTTCACATTTGAAATGCCTTATATTCAGAAGGTTTACAAACGTGTAGCAGCTGAGGCTGTTCCTGCACAGGTAACAGTTAATTGCGCTGAGCTAATTAAAGCTCTGCCTGCAAACACAATCTATCCTCTTTCAGGTCGTATCGGACTTTATGTTGCACTTGAGGGAAGTGAGGAATCAGTGTTTGCAAACGATTTCTACCAGAAGGGCCTTCCTTTCTCTATCGGCTACTGCATCAAGAGTGCTGATGTGACAGCAACTGAACTTGGTGAGCAGATTGCAAAAACTGCAAACAAGTTCAACCTTGCAACTGTTGGCCGCCGTCTGTTTGATGTAACAGCAAAGGCCGGTGTTGTAACCTTCAAGTGTACTGATGAGTACATGAGATTCAAGGCTGTTGTAGTTCTCACTGACCTTGGTGATTCTGAGGAAGAAGTTGCTCACCTATTTGATGGTGAGCAGGGTAACACTCAGACAGTTATCACTGTGGTTAATCGTGGTACTAACGGTTTCGGAACATTCCGTCATCTTGTTAAGGACCTACGTCTTCCAACTGCAATGAACACTAATTGGACAGCTCTCCGTCAGTCAGAACGTCCTGTTCCTGGTGCACTTTACAACCAGTACATCATTTACTACAAGGCTCCAAGTGGAACTAATCCTTCTCTTGTAGCAGTAGGCCACGAGACACAATCCAAGACAGCTCACGTATTCTGGGTTCGTCAGGATTATGCAACTGCTTTTGAAGCAGTTGTTACCGAAGTAGTAGGTGCTGCAGCTGTTAAGAATGACCCAACAGCAATCTTCGAGGAAGTTTAATCTAACTCAGTAATACTGACAGGGAGGGAGCCTATTACTTCCCTCCCTGTTTTTTTTATTTCTATACAGTCACTAAACTTAACCTTTGAAGAAATGAATATGGAATTAAACGCAATTACAGACATCTTAAGCCTTTTGTTTGGTGGAGGTATTGGAGCAGTTTTAATGCAGCTCTATACTGCAAAAGTAAATAAAAGCAAATTAGTTGCTGAGACAGAAGACACCATAGCAGAAGTTACTCGTAAAAAGCAGGACAACCTTCAGGATGCTTTTGACACCATGTATCAGGAGCTCAACCAATGTATGAAGGACTACACTACAATTTCTGAAGAGTACAGGGAACATCGGGAAAAAATGAGGAAGTATGAGGAATCTGTGCAGGAACAGATACATAGCAAATGTGTTGAACTTGCAGAGTTGAAATCCAAGATTACTTATCTCAAGGGAATAAGATGTTACAATACTCTGTGCCCTCATAGGGTTCGTACAAACCCAGACAGACAGACTTCAGCAGAAACACAGACTGCTGAAGAACAACAATAAACCCTAACACTATGTACATAGAAAAGATAGCAAGCCAAATTAAAAACGACATCCTATCAGGACTTCGTGGTTATCATCATAATCTAAGTCTTAACTTACAGCAGCTTGAGGATGAGGTAGTTCAGACAAGACTATTGATTATCCGGCAACAAATAGCATCCGGGATGTTTCCAATCAAAGACCTCTTGGTTGCTATTAACTGTGTAGATGTGGATTGTGAGTCATTGGAAAGATGTAAGTGTAAAAGTGACGGGTGTGAAACCCCTACTGCACACTTTCAGATACCACAGGTTATGTCTGAGTTTGGCTCTGATTCGATTGACTATATAGGGTCGATTGACAGAAAGCAAAGGTTCACCATTATAAAGTCCTTATCTGAATTTCAGATGAAACGTTATCGTAAACGTGGTAAGGACAAACCTTATGTGTGGATAGACTTTGCACCAAATGCCAACGGAATGCTTGACTGCTTCCTGTTCAACTGCCCGTTTATCAAACAGGTATCAGTTGTGGGAGTTTTCAAAGACCCAAGACAAATTGAGAAGTTCAAGTGTTGTATAAGTCCTGAATATAGTACTACAGGACCTGATGACAACCTTTCTTACATAAACCAGCTTACTAAGGATAAACTTACTCAAGACAAGGTCAGATATTACAGGCAACTTGCTGCTCCCAACTTGCCTAATAACCAAGTATACTCAACCGGTAATTAATCATGCAAGGAATGCAAAATTTTCACTATGCTATTTCCTTAGCACAGACTCTGTATGACATAGAGTTTACTGACATTGAGCAGGCTGAGGAAATTGGTCTGGTTGCTTACAGCCACATAGGCAACCATCATACACACTTATATAGAACTTCGGAAGTTGTTGACCCAGAAACTGGAAGCATTGAACTTCCTTGTAATCTGCTGCACATAGAGAGTGTAACTGAAGCCTGCCATGAGGATTGGGAATCTTCAAGTGCAACTCACGAATATGGCAACACATCGTCTGCTGCTGTTGAGGATTACATTGAGGCTCGTAAGGTTAGAAGGGACCCACTTTATGAAAGTGGAAGGTTTGTCAAATACCGACAGGAAGGCAACCGAATCTATGTAAACCGTCAGTTTGGTAGAGTGAATATACTTTATCATGGAGAAATCCTTGATGAAGACGGTCTGCCTTATTTGAATGACAAGGAAGCAATAGCTATTGCCGAGTACCTTGGTTATATTACCAAGTATAAAGAGGCAATAAGAACTAACAACAAAGCTGCCCTACAGATGGCAAATGACTTGAAGCAACAGTGGCTGTTCCACTGTGATGCAGCCAGAGTTCCTGAGTATATCTCACAGAATGATATGGATGCAGTGCTTGATGCTCAAGCATCATGGAACAGAAAGAAATACCACTTTAGCTACAAGCCAACCCTATAACACTAAAGGAAGCTCTTATTGCACAGATGAAGCAAGTTGTGTGATAGGGCTTCCTTTTTCTATTTTATGCACTATGGACAATGGCACAATACTACACACATTCAAGCTGAGAGAAATGTTTCTCACATTTGATGTTGGTGCCCTTAGAATAACAAAACCTGAGGTAGTCACCATGTACAAAGACGGAAATAAGCGGGACTTTGCAATTTCTGTCTTTAAAATGTCACTAGAAACTGTAATTGACGATATTATTGATAATGGTATCCAGTTTCAGTTTCCTAATTCTAACCAAGGAAAATCCTGGTTCTGTATACAGAGAATCTCTGGTACTGAATATGTTAAGTCACGAAAAAATGGAGCTTTCAAGGACTTTGACCCTGTTGATACTAACTTTAGTGCCTATAGAATCGAATACTGTATGGAGAAATCTGATGGCTCAATAGTCAGAGTTCCTGTTCACCTTGATGCAAAACGAACAAAAAGAATTGCCGCTCTGGCAAGAGCCCATAAGCTAAGAGTCGGAAAAGTTAAAACTTTTCAGGACTACTATGGAGCAGTAAGTGCGAGATATCCGGCCCTATGTCAATATGACATCTACAGAATCCTAAGGTTCGGCTATTTTTCATTCAGATTGCACATGAACTACGGTGTTGATATATATGTGCAGTCAAGGACATTCCTTTTACAGACTGGTAGTGTTTACACAGATAGAACTACTATGCTTGAGTACGTTATGAGGAAGCTCAAGACAAAGGCTCGTATTCTTTATAGAAGATTGCATTTTCTGTGGGATGGGTATTGCTATTTTAGTCTTTCAAAGGAGAGGCTTGAAAGTATCAAGCAGGACCTTACTCAGGGTAAAATGATAGACTTCGGTGATGTTATGCTGCACAAGTGCTACGACGATGCTTTTGCAAGTGCCCTTTACAGGGCTGCTATCTTCAAAGTCAAGGCTGGTGATGAAACCAAGAAGTTTGCCAATATGGAGCACCTCGTAACTGACAAAGCTGAACTTGTTGAAGTGTTTCATTACTGGGACTGGGATACCTTAAGCTTATCAACAAGAAACTACATGACAATTTTACCTGTAGAACGCTCTGTTCAGCAGGTATATAAACAAAACCTCAAGCCCTATAAAGAGTGGCTTCGAGCTAAAAGATGGAAAGAATTACGAAAATAGATTCACACAAAACTATTTAAATTTGTATAGATGGCTAACACACGAATGACCGCACCTAACACCTTTACAAAAGGTTTGGTAATGGACTTCAACCCAACAGTCACAAAAGCTGACTGTCTGGTGAATGCCCTCAATGCTACATTGCTTACATTCAATGGTAACGAAATGCAGCTGCAACAGGATATGGGTAATGGACGTGTAGAAACTGCATTTCTGCCTGAAGGCTATGTGCCGGTAGGAGCCTGTGAGTTTGGTGATATCATTTACATTGTAAGTTACAACCCCTTGGAAAACAAGTCACAGATTGGTTGTTTCCCCAGTCCTGAACGTAACATTACAAGTGATGAGGTAACTGATTTACAGCAGAGTCTGGCAACAGGAGATTTTCAGGAACTGAACGGCTCTACACCTACAGGTGTCATCAAATCCATGTCTGTCAAGAAAATCGTCTATGGCAACAAGAATATGAACCCTGGTGACAAGTTTATCATCTATGAGGAAGCTGCAGCTAACCAGAGTGTTCTTCAGACAAATCAGGGCACACTGTCAGATTATGGGAATACTCTACACACTCATAATGAGTGGCCAAAACTTCTTAAACTCAAGGTAGTTTCTATCGAGGACTCAGGAAGAATCGTTGACCTTAATGCTGCTGTCAAGTGGTATGATAATGACTATTATCTCACACATCTGCAAACACAACCAGCACAATCAAAACCTGATATTGATTCATATAGGTCATTGGTGTCATCAGCATACTCGATTTTCCAATCGAAGGTGTCTGGTAAGCTGGCAATTCTTGCTGAGCTGGAATCTATTGATGGGTTCAGTTGTACTTATGACGTATACACAACACTTGACCCTGATACAAATGAAATGACTTACAGAGTGTATTTTTACACAGCATGGGAAACTAAGCACAATGACATTAACCCTCTCGGATTTATTTTCACAAAGTCTGAGTGGTCCAAAGACATTGATGGTGGTTATGTTTATATGCCAACTCCTAGTAAAGATGGCACCTATGTTGAATATGTGAAGAGCACAAACCAGACTAAACTGCCCTTTGAAAGCGCAGCTACACTTGATGATGAAACACCTGGCTATGACTTTACACAAGTAAAACACTACACTAGAACATACGAGCTTGAAAATCCTTCAGCTACATTTGATATTTATATTGGACAGGATAGCTACAATGCTAAAATTACGAACATTCTTGACTGGAACAAAGTAGGAGATTCTTATACTGCTGTAGCAAATCAGTCAGAGTATGACAACCTTCGTCCTGTAACCAGAGTCACCAGACTGCTTGACACAACTTCTGGTGAACCGGTACTGACAGATGACACTTACCAATATATGTATAACCTCGATTCTTATGAAGTTGATGACAATGGTAATGTTACCTACTTTACAAAAGGTATCAATGGTCAGATAGTTAAGGTTATTCCTACAGCCCTGAAGGATGATGTTGTGAACAACTACTTTCACAAAGACGTTCCTACACTGGTAACTGGAGACTTTAAGCTTCCACAGAAGGCATCTGTGAAGGTTGGTAATACTGAGACACTCGTAGACACTGACCTTACAAGAATGATTTGGAATTACTCAGTAGCTCCTGTAATGCCTTATGGTGTTCTCGACCATCTTGAAATTTCAGGAAATATCGACTTCAGCAAACTTGGTACAGGTCTGATTGACCTGATTGCATGGAGATATTACAACTCAGGTAACGTGTCTACACTTACTTGGGGACTTGATGCCTATGCTGAACCCAACAAGGGTATTGCTGAGGTAGTGTTTGATTTCTTTGATAACCAGGGGTGTGCTGCAAGTTATCACATTGCAGGCAAAACATCCTATGCTGGAATATTCACTGAACAGATTGTCCTTGACCAACAGAACTCAAGCTACAGGCTGAACTCTGTTGATGCACAAGGCAAAACATATATCCATGCTGGGGTTGAAGACCCCGATGGTGAAGTTTACCTGACACCAAACAACCAGCCAGTAACTAGAGAAACATCTTTTGGTCCTTACAAGAACGACGCAGGAACACTTTATCCAAATATTTTGTATCTTGTAAGAATCACAGTGAAATACTGTCCAAAGGATATTATTGGAAATTTCAACACTGATAATACTTCAGGATACAAGACATTCTACAGGTGGTATTGGACAAACGGACTGTTTAATGAGATGTACTACAATACTGCGGACTTCAAAACACTGCAACCTAGACTGGGCCTTGATTTTTCTGCAACTTTCAACACAAAAGGCTCAAAAGGAACAAATACTTTGACACCTAAGCAGTACATCTATATGGGCACTGATGAGTTCCTTTATAGTGAGGATAAGGATGAACTTTACAAAACTCTTGGAGCCAATGTATATGCTATCAATCAGAACTACGAGGATGATGCAAATGGTAATATCAGACTTACTCTTGACCCTGGTCTGTCAGAGGGGTTCAACACTTTCAACCTGAATAAGGACAAGCTAGACCTAATTTCAGACCTATATGTCAAAATGGGTAAATCTACAATTACCAAAAGTATTGATGCTCCATCAACCATTCACACAGGAGACAGTTTCACATCACCTCTTGATGATAGTATTCAGCCAATAGTTGCTCCAAGTCTATGTAGCCATGAGACTGCTACAAGTTTTGATAGGTCTGGTTATGCTGGCTATAACTATGGAACAAACAACTGCACTGTGAGTGATACACTACTGAAGCTTATTCAGGAAGTTGAAACACCTAACAGAAAGACTGCTTCCTATACTGAAACAATGCAGACACCTATTGGTGGAAATGATATAGAAATCTATTCATCTCAGAGTGCTTATGAGTCATACCTTGATTCATTCTCACTGAATTTGTTAGGTGCTACTCTTAAGAGAGACGAAACACTTATGTACTATGACTCTGAAGGAAAGCAACAGACACTTGACCATTATCAGTATCAGAAAATCTCTTTGGCTGATGCTGGTGAGGAAGGCCCAGGAATCAGACTTGTTTTAGCAGGCACAGCTTACAGTAAAATGTATGCTTCTGAAATGACTAAGGACAGCACTTCAAAAGTGCTTAGGTCTATCATACATAATGCTAGCCCTGATGAAGAATACAGCAGCCTGAAGTCTGCAGGGCTTCACTATTACAATGGACACTTGTACTTCAATGATGTTATTACTTGGCACATGGGTGAGTCTGGTGGTAAATCTACAAGGTGGGGTTCATACCACTCAAAAGGTATTACCACTGACACATGGAGGGGCACAGATATCGGTGGTGATTCAAACTCTAGTCATAATGAATGGAGGCCTGATTTTACAGATGGCCAAGTTCAGGAGCTTTGGAAAAAGCAGTTAACTTCTGCACTTGCAGGTTTTATGATATGCAGGAGCACTTCAAGTAATGGTAAAATTAACAGAGTTGATTCAGATGTAAGTTGGGATAAAATCCGTAGTGCTTTTGGTCTACCTAGGATAGGTAGTAGAATTACCAATTCCAAAGGTGAAACTACTCCACAGGACCCAAATGATTGGACCAGTAACGAGTGCTCTTATATCCACTCATTTATGGTGTATGACCAGGAGCAGAATATAGTAATTCCTGTTGCTGACTACTTTGTAAGTTCAGGCTCTCCTGTGACACAGAAAAAACGCAGCGGTTACAGTGTTCCAACTACTACTCTAGCCGACATGTTGGGAAGTATGTTTGCACAGCTTTATGTTGTAGACACTTCCACAGAAAGTGATAATGGCCTACCTGGAAACTTTGTTTCTTTGCAACAGTTTTCAGAATACTGGAACAAGGATATTATTATTGAGGTAGACACTGATACAGACACTCTGAATAATCAAGATAATTTACATGAGCTTATTACTATTCAGACCCAGACAATAGCTAAGTACCTGAGTTGTCTGAAAGCAAACACAGGACAGGCCTATGCTGAAGATGAGATAGACTTAAGTAACGTGACTATTGTTCTGTATGGTGCCCAAAGAGTGTTCTCATTCAAGTTTGAAGTACCTTATGCACTAGGCAACCTAACATATCTAAACAATCAGAGAAGTGAGCCTAAAAATAAGATTATGTTGACTACCCTTGATGACAAGGGACAGCCACAGACTGGCTCATTTTCAGGAAACGTAATCCCTAACACATTGTACACTTGGACTGGTACAAATATTGTACAGTTTGGTCAGGGTACTACAATGTATTATGCTACAAGTTTTTCAACTCAAGATGGTGAGCTGTATATGACAGCAAGCAGGACTACTCTTAAGAGTGGCTCGTTTGTAACCCTGTCAAAGGTATTACAGTATGATGGTGGTGAAATCTCTTGGCATAACCTGTCTCAGTTCTCTACATGGAACTCAAGATATAATCTTCAGTACAGAGGTACAGGTGATGACCCATATCTGAAGAATTTGCCAAGGGTTTCATTCTTTAACTTATATAAACCGGGCTCATAAAATGAATAATTGGATACCAGTACTAAAACCCGATAAAACCGTAGACCTGAAAGTCCTTACACAAACTCTTCCAACAAAAGGAAATCTAGTGTATGAGTATAATGCTTTCAGAAACTACAGACTCACAAAGAATATGTTTGAGTTCAAGGAATCTTTGTATTCATTATATGAACTCTACAGCGTATTCAACGTTTGGCTGGACATTAGCTCAAGCAACACAGGCAAGAGACTCTACAAAATGTCTGGTAAGTCAGGTACAGTATACTACAAGGCTGCTACAGCTCCTACCGAAGGGTGGGAGGCTGTAACAGACTTTCGTGATGAACTTGACTATTGCTACAAAAAGTCAAACAATGCAAGCAGGGATAGCTTGGAAACAGCTATTGTTGATGCTAGATTTAATAAGTGGACAGACCCAGACAACCTTCTGAAGACAAATACCAACCCGATACTACATGAGAGGGGTGAGCTTACAGATTTTATTACTGATGAGCTTCAATTCTCACTTGAGCATCCGGTGTCTATTGTCCCTCAGTATAGTTATGATGGGTCTGTGAACCTAATTTTGAATGATGGTGTGAACATTCCCAGGCTTGTGAACTCAAGATTTAGTGCTACAGGTAAAGACACCTATGAAATTGTTGACCGTAAGGGTGATAATGACACAAACATTTATGACCAGGGTGAACAGTTTGATATAGATACCTCACTCTACAAACGAACTACAAAGATTCCTAAACTGCAGTTCGGTGGTGTAAGTGCTGGTGGTAATCTACCTGTTGGTAACTATCACTTTTATTTCAAGTTTGCTGATGCTGATGGAAACGAGACGGATTTCGTTGCTGAATCAGGCCTTGTAAGCCTGTTCATAGGCTATGATACTCCTGCTGCAATTTGCACGGGAATCAGTGAGGAAAACAGTGTCAAGTCTGTAAGATTCTTCCTTACAAACATTGATGCTTCCTATAACTTCGTACATGTGTATTACTCACGTAGTTCTGCACAGCCCAACCAAGCATCTACGACTCAGTACTGCAAAATTGAAAAGAACTTTGTGGTAAATAACTCACAGCAGTGTAATATACTTATCACAGGGTTCGAGACCACTACAGATGTGTCTTCTGCAGATATTAACTTACAATACAACATTGCAAGTGCTGCACAGACAGCTGTAGAATGTCAGAACATGTTGATGATGGGTAATATCCACAAGCCTGATATTCCTTATGAGGAGCTGGCTGACCTCTCACTAAGATTCCTTCCTTATGTGAAAGAAGTTATATATCCACTTGACATTGATAAAGACTACAATATCAGGTCTAATATCAAGGGTTACTATGACCCAAGTTTTATCTACTCAAGTGTGGGCTACTGGAATGAAGAGTATTACAGGTTTGGTATTGTTTACATCATGCCAAATAATGAGCTTTCTCCAGTATTTAATATTCGTGGTAGGTGTGGTGTGTTCCCATTTGGAACAAACACTATTGCCGGTGAAGGCAGTGTTTTCAAAGATAACAAAGTCAATGACGGACAGTATAATCACTATAATGTTTACAAGACTGAAGATGATGTGAAGGAACGTGTGAAAATTCACATGAATGAAAGCACATTCTACACTCTTGACCCTAATGGTGAGACTGGCGAGGGTGAGGTTGCTATTGACAGAAATTACTACGAAAATACTAAGGGCGTCGTCACTTTCCATCCAATCCACGATACCGACAAAATATTTGCTTTGGATGTTAGGGTTGATGATGATACCCTACAGGAGCTTAAGAAATATGTGAAGGGCTACTTCTTTGTAAGACAGGAACGTATTCCTACAGTGCTCTGTCAGGGTATTACAATAGGTGTTGATAACAATGCACATACTCCTACACTGCCTACTCAGGGAGGTTTCCTGACTGAGCTCGCAGACAGCCTTGATGGGAGTACCTATGTTGAAGTCGAGGATATCAACGATGTAAACTACATCAGTGAGGGTTTCTTAACTAGATATACATTTTCTCTGAAAAGGAAAAGCACAGGATTCTGGGGTATCCTTGGTAAGATTGTGACTGCTATTGCTATTGTTGCAGTAGTAGCTGTAGCTACGATTGTTACTTGCGGTGCAGCAGCTGTTGCAGCAGGTGTAGTAACAACTGCAGCTGTTATGTCAGCCGCAACCACAGTAGCCGTTGCAGGTGCAGCAGCAGTAGCTGCTACAGCATTAGCTGGAGCCGTAGTCGGAGCTGTTGTCGAGGGGGTAGTAGCAATAAAACGAACCTTGGCAACTAAGAAACTTGAGGGTAGAAACACCAAAGTTCCTGATGGCTACTATCGTAAGGAACAGGAAGACTCTCGAAAAATAAGCACTGACTTTAGAGACCGTGTGATTATTATGAATCCTGGAAGGAACACAATCAGTGCTGTATTATGTCCAGACTATGAAGTAAATCAAGCATATTTTAACCAACTGTTTACAGGAAACAGTCACGTTATTCAGACAACAGAATCACAGAGTACAAACAGACTGCAAGGATTCAGCAGTGATTTCTTCTCAAACGAGGAAAATCATTTCTATGTACCTTCATACTATGATACAAATACTCGTACAGCCTACACCTGTCAGGTACAGGGAGTTCCTGACGATATTCCTATGGTAGGTATTGGAAAGGAGAAGTTTCGTAGCCGTGCTGGTATGGCTGAAGAGGCTTGGCATTATGAAGCTGTTGGCCGTGATTGGAAAGATAATGATAAGAAAATCAACTCTGATATTATCAGAGGAAGTTTCGGTCCTTACCTTGCTATTACAGGCTATCCAAAGAGTCCTTGTGATACAGTAAACATTATGATTCCTGGTTATTCAGATAACCGTATGGCTGAGTATGTTGCTATAAGGATGGATGACTCATCAAGCTACTTTGCAATCTCTGACAGATATGCAATGGCTGACAGTGACGAGCATTTGACGGAGCCACTTGCCAAGCTTTCAGGTTCTGAGGACAGGACTAGTGGTTACTCTTGGGAGCTCTACAGAGGTGACTGCTACATTTGTCAGTTTACTCACAGGTTAAACAGAAACTTCAATGACCCATCAGCACCATACAATCATACTGTTGTTGATGAAAATACTTGGAAAAATGGCTATGACCCTGACGATGTTGAGAAGTATCAGGACATCAACTTAGGTGATGTCAATGCTGTTAAGTTAGGTATGTGGGTGACTTTCAAAATAAGAAGCTCATATAATCATAATGTCAGAACAGTGGATAATTCGCACACTGATGAGAAACTCATGTGTGGTCATGGTCGTGGCTTCTTTCCATATCTGCCAATGGATACTGAGGGAAATTTCAAAGTTCCTGAGTCATCTGTCTACAATGCTGGTTTCAAGAAGTCAGTAAGTGAAAGGTTCAACTTTGCACTACCTGACTCACCCTATATCAAAAACTGGTTCGGTACAAGAATCATGTACTCAGATATTCATATCAATGACGCTTACAAGAACGGATTCCGTGTATTTAAAGGAACCAACTACATTGATTGTCCTAGAACCTACGGTGAGATTGTCAAACTTGTAGAGATGAAGGGTAGTCTGGTTGTCATCTTTGAGCACGGTATCGGGGTCATTCAGGTTAATGCTTCTAATGTAGGACAAAATCTTGCAAGTGGATATGACTACATGAATGTTGCAAATGTACTTTCACAGCCTACTATTATTTCAGATGTTCTAGGCTCACAGTGGCCTGAGAGTATCTTGAAAACTCCAGGAAACTTTGGTGATGGAGTATGTTACATCTATGGTGTGGACACTGTTTCCAAAAAGATTTGGAGGACCAATGGTGTGTCTGTGGAGTGTATTTCCGATACACGAGTACAAGAGTTCTTGAATAACAATATATCTCTTGGTGAACGAGAGAAAACACCTATCATAGGTATTAGGAATGTGAAGACTTGCTACAACTCATTCAAGAGGGATGTAATGTTCACATTTTATGACAACTTACAAGGCTTTGAGGAGAAGGTCTGGAATCTCTGCTGGAATGAGCTATTGCAGATGTTTATCACATTCTACAGCTGGGTTCCTTCGTATATGGAAAACATCAACAACCTTCCATTCTCATTCAATAGAAACACTTCAAAGTGGATAGCTAAGCTAGGTGTAAGTCATGCAGGTAACTCCTTTGCTGATGGTATTACACTGACTAACAATATCATTGAAAACTCATGGACAGCTGCATCTACTGGCACATCATCTGTAGCATTCAAGGCAGAGGTTATGAAAGAGTCCTCAGCTACACTTACTGAGGTAACACTTGAGCCATCTGATAGCTCTTCAAAAGGTTGGTTACCAACACTTGCCAACTACAGAAATGGGCTTGTTGGTATCCTTGGAATTACAGGCATCAATCTACCTTCTGGTAAGGATATCATTTACAAGGTTGACTACTCACTTGAAAGAGACAACTTCCGTAATGACAAGTTCTTTGAAGTTAAGCAGATTGGTTACTATAATCACAGATACTCAAATGATGGTGACACCCTTGCAGGTATGGCTAAAATTAACAGTGTTAGAATCCCTGTTTGGGGATTGTATATGAAGGCCGACGTAACTGCAAAACAGCTTGCATCAGAACTTTACTATAGAAACATCAATGGTAACAACTATGCTGACTGGGAAACTAGCAAAGTCACACCTTCTGTTGGAGGAGCTGGGGATACCATCGCTCTCAGTGAAGTAATTGACAGAAATCTTCCAATCTTCAAGAATAGAGCTGGTAAACGACTTACACTTGATAGAGAAGATATGATTAACCCAAGTCATATTGTAAGGTTACTGAACATTAAAGCCAAAATCTACGGTTACTATGGTGGTATGGACCAATCAGTATCAGAGTACTTCTACAACTATGCGAAAGAACATGCTTCTTCAGATTCTGAGACAGCAGGAACACAGCCTGTTGAGACCAATGACAGCACAACAGGACAGTGGGTTGACTGTGGTTTCTATGAGTCAGTTGTAGCAGTTATTACAAGGTGGAACATGCAGTTCTTATCTACAGACTTCTGGAAACATGGTCAAGGGGGACTGATTGACATTGCTGATAAAATCTATCCTGCATACTGGTATGGTGAGCAGCACCCATTTGAGTTTGAGTTTGTAGTGGTTAATGATGCTTCTACACATAAGATTTTCACTAACCTGGAAATCATTTCAAACAATGTGAAGCCTGAGTCATTCCACTATGAGATAGTTGGTGATGTGTATGACTTTGCAAAAGACAAGGTGAACATGTACTTCAGACAAGAGGCAATGAAGGCACTGTATCAGTACAATGGTGCTGATATTCTTTACAACAGAAACTTCCTTGAAACACAACCTCGTCAGCAGAAAGTCTCAGCAGATTTACCACACGATTATTATGCAAGACAAGACACATTTAACGAGATTTATGATAGCTACAAACAGGCTACATCAGTGAACAAGGACTATGACCATTTAACTGGCTCAGAAATTGTTTACTATCCTTCAAGACAAGAGTATAGAATCTGGACTCACCAGAAAGCTGTATCACTTGATGATTTTGAGGGAGACAGCACATCAAGACTCAAGGATGAAAACGGAAAGTATATCTATGAGGATGATGGCTGGGAAGGTGCAAGAGCCATTGTAGCCAGCAACTGTAAATATCAGGAGGACCGTTGGAGGGTAACCATTAATCCTATTGTTGTTTGCTACAGAAATGAGTACAATATGAAGAACTTGAAGACTAAAGGTTTAAGTCCTTCAAATTCTCTATGGACAAGCCCTAACAGACCTCCGCTTCCTGTATTCAACAGCCCACTTCCGCTTGACAGGGAAGGTGACCGAATCTTGCCTAATGGATTAACTGATGAGGACTGGCCTAAGGAACTGAAGGATATTGGTTATTCTATTGATGACCTTGACAGTGTAAGATGGCTTGATGCCATTGATATTCACGGGTATCAATGGGGTGGTGAGAACACTGCCTGCAACCGTGAGGAAATAGAAATCAGAGATAAATTTGTTAAGGTCAGAATACGTTACACTGGTGACCAACTGGCAGTTATAGATTTCATTAATACCATATATCAACTTAGTTTAGCATGATAAATTACAATACATTAGGAAGAACCCACCGCATAATTCAAAAATGTGCGGAGGGTTCCTCTGTACAACCTGCTTCTGATAAAACTAAACAGAAGTATGCACAGAAGAACGGATTAGTATATCAAAACGGACAGTTTTTCAAGCTGGATGCAAGTGGTAATCCTACCACTGATACAGTGGATGTACCTGATTCAGACTTGCAGAATTTCCAAACAGAAAGGGCTGCAGGTACCGCTGCTATTCTAAGTCAGGTAAATCAAGGTTTAGATATAGCAAGTGCAGCACTTTTTAGTAGTAATCCAAGACTTACAAACCAGGCCCCTGAGACTCAAATGCTGAATGGTGCTTATGATATGGCAACTAATGTTGTAAGCAAAGTCAACCCTATGGTTGGAACTATTATGAAGGCTGGAGGTTTTGCTTCTGATGCAATGCACGCAGCTGGTATTGGAACTGACCAACAGACAGGTTTTGATAAGTTTGCTGACAGTAAGATTGGTATGCTTACAGGTATCGGAATAGTAAATGGAATTGGTGCTTCCAAGACACAAGATTTCTCTGCTGATACAGATACTATTGAGAAGGTTGGTAGTTCCTATGGAGGTACTGTTGCAGGTATTGAAAAAGCTGCTGACAAAGCTGGTAAGAAGTATGGTCTATTCAGCAGTGGTGCTAAGAAACGGGCTAACAACTACATCAATGAAATGAGACGTAGACAGAACATCATGGCTGGTATTGCCAGTGAGGCCACTGACCAGAGAGAACTTGTTGATATGATGGGTGATGTTGCCTCTCAGGCCTACTCTTCACAGATTTCAGGAGGTTTTGATGCAAGGTATTTCCGTGCTGAGGAAGGTGGAAAGATTCCTGAGGAATTTGAACCAGAGCTACTTGACATTGAGCCTATTATTCCATGCTCATTTGCTGTGGGTGGAGTGTTTGAAGAGATTATCAATCCTACAACAGGTCAGATAGAACCTTGGACACCTGAACTTATTGATATAGATGTTGATAAGTTCAAAGAAGGTGGTAAAGTTGAGGAACAGCTTGATGCTCCTGAAATTGAGGAAACTGAACAGAAGAACATTATCCCTGAGGGTGCTTTACACAAGAACAAACACCACATGGACAATGCTGAAAATCTTACAAAGAAAGGTATTCCTGTAGTTGATGATGAGCACAAACAGCAAGCTGAAATTGAGAAAAATGAAATTATCTTCACAAAAGAGGTTACAAAGAAGCTTGAGGAACTTTACAAAATATTCTATTCTGAGGACAGCACAAACAAGGAAAAGGAGGAAGCAGCAATCCATGCCGGTAAACTTCTAACCAAGGAAATCATGCTGAACACAGATGATAGGACTGGCCTGATTGATACATTGCAGACCGGTGGTTCAGTTAATCTCAAGAAGCCTGAATACAAGGAGTGGTTAGCCACTGTAAACCCTGACTTTATCAGTGAGTATTATGACCTTGAAACAGCCTTTAAGCACCTACCGTTTGAAGCACTCGAACGATGGAGAAAGGAGGGCCTAAAGGAAACTCAGTCAGAGGGTGATGAGTGGCACCTCCCTTCTGTCACACAAATTGATGATGACACTATCATATTCCTGAAGAAAGGTAAAACTGCAAAAGACAATCCTGAACTACAAGGTGAGTTTGATTTCTACACCAGCACACCTGACTTTGCTAAGGAGTGGAAAATGCAGTATAATAAAGATGAAGGCAGGTGGTACTACAGGAAACGCACTCATCCAAATTCCAAAAATTAATCATAAAGTAGCTTGGGTTCAAGCTCATAAATCGTTATTATTGACTTTAGAAAGTTATAACGAATTTAAAAAACTATAACAATTATGATTAGAGGAAATATGACTGTTCAAGCTATTAGTCCTAAAGACCTGCTAATCTACCTTTGTCTACGTCGTTATCGTAATAGCAATACGGGAGAGTCCTCTGTATCAATAGCTAAGATAGCTGAGTTAACAGGGGCATCTCCTGTTACCATTCTGAGCAGCCTTGAGAGGCTAAGGACATCAAAGCATATAGAGTATAACAAACGTGGAAGACAGAATTTCTATATGTTTCTGTCAGACATTGAGGCACACTCTTATGATTTCCTTGACAAAGACCTATCTCACATTGACAAAATCAATGAAGCACTCAAGACAGCTTATGTTCCAAACGATGAATGTACACCTGAACAAAGTGAGACTAGGCTTTATGCTTACATAGCAAGTTTAGAGACTACTATCGACCTGCTTAAAGGGCAGATAGAAACACTGACAGCTGAGCTGAATAAAACCAATCGGTATGTATCGGCTATAACAGGCCAACCATACATACCAATTACATCACTCGGCTAACTAAACATTTACACAATTTATGGCAACACTAGCAGATTTATTTGTATCCTACAAAAGTGTACAGCCTGAACCAACCCAAGACCCAGACCGTATAGACCGACTTGCCAACCTGCTGGTTGCAAGAAGCAGACTCCAGCAGATTGAGGAATCTCAATCAACTGATGATGGAGAGGAGGAGCCTCTTGAAAATCCAGATGAAGAAACAACTGAAGAACTTCCTGAGGGTGTTCCATTTTTATCTAACCCAGAAGATTTCCAATGGTTTACCAGACCAATAATACCAAAACCTGTAGGTCAGCCAGTTGAAGAGGTAGCCGTTACTCCGTACAGAGCTGGATTTATCCCAAGAGGTACAGTAACTAAGTATAACAGAGGCCAACTTGACAAGGAAATTAAAGCACTGTTTGATAGTGCTGGAATTAACATCAAGGTAACTTCTGGAAAACGTAAAGCTGGGGCTGTTGGCAATGCAGGGGCAAGGAGCCACCATGTTGGTGGAAATGCTGTTGACATTGTTCCTGGTAATGGAGAAACATTCGAGTCTATCAAACGCAAAATGACACAGCACCCTGAGATACTTCAGTTCTTCTATGAAAATGGGCTCGGAGTTATCGATGAGACGACAGCTGCAACGATGAAAAAGACTGGGGCAACTGGTAAGCACTTCCACATTGGTCCAGACCAATGGGCCCTCAGAACTTGGTCTAATTGGACAGGTACCTATAGACCTGTAGATAGTCGGAAACCTGCAACACAGCAAGAATGGGCACGTAATGTCCATAGTGCATTTGTTAAAGGTTTGAAGGATGAGTATGGCTCTAAATACACAAATGACACCTACAACAGAATTGCTACCTATATGACTTACCAAGCAGCACTTGAAAGTGGTTACGGTGAACATGCAAATGGTTTCAACTATTCAGGTCACATGCGTAATGGAAAAACAATCCACTACAGCACAATGAATGAGTTTGTAAAAGCTCATATCAAGACTCTGAAGAAGTGGGACATTATGAAAGCAAACTCATTACAGGAGTATGTAAATAGCCTGTATCAGGGTAAATATAAATACAACGCACATGACCCGGCAAGTACATACTATGCTGCTATTAACGGTACGTCTTCAAGAGTAAACAGATATTTAGGACTTATGGATAAGTTCGGAGGAAAATTTCAATCTATTAGGCAACTACATGAACAAAGTTTTGGTGAATATAGGTGATAAAACCTTCAGATGCGAGTTTGCTCAGTTATCTGAAGATAGGCACAAAGGACTAAGTAATCGGGAAATTTTAGCTCCAGATGAGGGTATGTTGTTTGACTTTTCAGACTATGATGAGGTTCCCGAAATGTATATGAAGGACACAACAATTCCACTCGACATGATTGGAATTGATGAGGATGGAACCGTAGTCCAAGTTCACACACCTAAGGTTGAGTCTGAAGATTTGATGCCATTCCCTAACTGTAAGTATATTCTTGAGGTTAATGCAGGCTCAGATATCAAAATAGGTGATGACTTTGAGATTGATGACGATGAAGACCTTGACAAGTATGTGATGAAGGTATTGGCTCCCGATGGAACAGCACAGGCATTACTTCAGGGTGGTGAACGAATCTTCTCAAGAGTATCAACCAAAATGCTTATTATCCGTGCAAAGAGAGCCTTTGCACATAAAGACGACAAGGAACTTTACGAAAAAGACTGCAAAAAGTTGGGCAAGTATGTGTTCAAGGAGCTTTATGCTCAAGACCACAGAGACCCACAATTTGTAACGCTTCCTGAAAATAAAAAGGATATCTAGATTCAGATATCCAATACTTGAGATGAATTGCAATTTATCTTTTAACAAAACCGTAAACAAAATGAATCTAAAATTCTTACAAGAAGGTGGCCCAATCGGACCTGCTGAGCAGACTCCACAGGACCCTATGGAACAAATTGTCGGTATGGCAGCTCAGGCTCTGCAGAACAATGACCCTAACATGGCTATGCAGGTATGTCAGGCACTGGTTCAGATGGCAGAACAAGCTGCACAGCAAGCTCCTCCAGCTGAGGAACCTGCTCCTGCAGGTGGTGAACCTGTCTTCAAAAAGGGAGGCAAACTTGTTCGTAGAATCAGTAAGTAACGAACAACGGGGGTGTCTCACTAAAAACAGTGACACTCCCGTTATTTTGTTTATAAAAACGAAAGTATTATGGTAGAAACACAGAAAACTTACAAGTATATTGATACTGACCTGGACTCAAATCTGCTGCTGACAAACCTTAAGCACAATGCTCAAAAGTATGTAAAGTTTAAAGGTTGGGATGAAAGCAAATCAAGAGAGTTCTACTCAGCTCTTTCAGAGTTTGAAAAGGCTATTGAGGAGGGTCGTTTATCTTCTGACCAGTCAGGAGATATTATTGATTCAGGAGGTGTACTTAACAACGGTGCAGCAGACTGGAGAGATAAGGACGGCAACGTTCTATCACAGGAGCAGTATGATGCCCTTGGAAAACGTGACAAGAAAAAGGCAACTAAGGATTTTTTTGCAAACAGAGAAGTAGCTTCCTACTTAGGAGTTATTGCTAAAAGTCTATATACAAAGAAGTCTGCAAAGGATAACAAGCCAGATGCTGAGAAGCCTAAGTTTGACTTTACAAAACATGGCCTTTGGAACAAGTTTGTTACCAACATGGCTCCTGGAGGAACAGGTGACTTGGAAGCCTGGCTTGACTCTGACCCGTTTGATGCAAAAACTAAAAAGAGAGCTACTACTAACAGGGCCAAACTTTTCAGTGATTACATCAATCAATATATGACAAATCTAACAGAGGATATTGACTTCTCTGATACTACATTTGGAACAAGAGAGAACTACTTACAGAAGCTACAGGCACTTCAGGGTGAGCTTGCTAATGGAGTTACTGATATTGACTACAGATTAATCAACCAACTTGGTGGAAATCCTGAAGAGTACAGGGCATTTTTTACTACTGATAAAAAGTACATCCCTGTTCAGGAAGGGCCTGAGGGGGGTCAGGCAGGAACCAGTTCAGCTTCTACAGCCAATGATACAGAAACAAGGACGAGACTCAACAACCTTGATGCACAATACAGAAAAGCGTTCACCAACGCTAAGTTCAAACACTACAAGCTATCTTCTGCACCAACAGGTGTTAAATATGACACTACAGCATCTGACAAAATCAAGGCATACCAAAATGCCCTTAATGCTGCAAACGTCAGCTTCTCTGTTGATAGGCTTAGAAGTTCAAATGGTAGAGAATATATCAACTATCTTGAGCAGTATGGTGAAATGAACCCAAGTGCTTTCAAAAGAGTTGGTGTCGGAAACTATGCAGGATGGTATTACATTCCTGAGTCATTAGACCAGAATAACTTCTCTGTACTTGGTTACAATCCAACTACACACTCTGTAGGACGTATCTACTATGGTTCATTAGGCCCTCAGGCTAGACAGGATTATTCAAACATTCTGAGACAGATTGACTCATGGAACCAGCAGTCAGGTCAGCCTCTGTTCCAGGAAGGTGGACAGATGCCAACTGGGTATCAGCAGAGCCCTACATCAATTATGGACATTATAAATAGTGGTGGGGCTGCTGCAATGTTTGACCAGGCTCAGAGAGACCTATCAGCACAGACCAAGTCTGACCCTAAAAACAGACAGCCTTGGAAAGAAGAGAACAACTATTCAAGTAACGAACTTACATCTAATGACTATGTTCGTCTAGGCTCTATTGCAGCAGACATTGCTGCCCTTGTAGACCCTGAGCCCATAAGTGCCGGAGTGCTTGGTTTAAGTAGTGATATTGCTAACCTGTATGCTGACCTTGATGAGGGACAGGGCTTCTGGAACTCTATGGGTAACTTTGCAGGTAATGTTGGACTAAGTGCTATTGGTCTTATCCCTGTAATAGGTGATGCTGCTGGTAGTGGAACTAAGGTTGTAAAGAGCCTCATCAAACTTGCTCCAAAAGTAAATAAGATACTGCTTGGCTCAGGAATCTTAGCAGGTCTATCAAATGCTGATGAAATTATCAAGTCTTTCAGCAAGATTGGTAAGGACGGACCTGAGAACGAAATGAATATGCAGGACTGGAGAAACATTGGAACTGCCCTTCAGCTTATTCTCGGTGGTGCAAATGCAGGTAGAAACATACATGCTTCCAAGAAAGCAAAAGCTGCTAAGGCTGCAAGTGAGACAGGTCACATGGATGTTCGTGTGAAGGACTCTTCTACAGGCAAGGAAAAAGTTCTTCGTTTTGGTGGTAAGAAGGACGTTGAAGCATTAAGAAGTGCTAAGACCCCTGATGAGGTTAATGCAGTAATTAACTCACACCCATCAATGAAGGGTAAGTACTCTGTAGTAACAGATACACAAACAGGACATGCTTGGATGACTGACCAGTCGAAGTGGTACAAGCCCTGGAGCTGGAGACAGAAAACTTCAACAGATATTCTGACTGGAGGCTCAGTTTCTCCTGTATATAGTGCAAAGAAATTTCGTAACAATTATACACCTAGTGGTGGCCGTGATAGATACCTTGGTGGTATGGTTAAGAGAACAGGCTCACCTGATGAGTTTGTCAAGTACGACTTCAACCCTAACGGTACTACAAGAGCTGAAAGAGGCCGTGCCCGTTATGAGGAACTCAAAAAGAGGCATAAGGGCCAGGGTGGCACACCAACCCCACCATCAACACCTCCCACACCACCTGCACCCAGACAAAAACAGCATCCTGGTTATAACAAAGGACAGGGCTATTCAGGGCCAGGCCAGAAACCTCAGAAAACACCTGAGTACAACAAAATGCAGGAAAAGACTCTGATTGACAGAGCAAGACAATATAGACAAACAATGAAATCAACTGTCGGAAAATCCCATAGTCAGGAGTGGAAAGAGCTTATCAGCAGAGGTAACTCACCGTCATATCTGAAAGGCATGGGAATCTGGAAACAGGGTGGCAGACTTATCAGAAAAGCTGAGGGTGGAATGTTCGTAATGCCTCCTATGCAGCCCCTGAAACTTCCAACGTTTGATGATTATATAAAAGAGCATTTCGGAGGGAATCAGTATGGTATTAAAATACCGGAAATCAAGCTAAATCTTCCAGAATTTAAGTCCCCTTTTGATACAGGACGTAGCCAAATGCAGTATAAAAGCACTCCTAACTATGGTACCGGGTATACGTCCTCAATCGACTATAATAACAAGGAGTACGGTACCACAGACAAAGTAAGCTTGTCACAGATTCAGAGGTCAAATGCAGGCCTGAGAAGCAAAACCTTGTATCCTGTTCATGGTGACGAAGGCTATGACTTTACTGATGCTCAGAAGAACACTGATATAGCAAGAGGTAAGTGGCAGTCAAATGCTTCTAACAGAACTGCTGACTTTATGAACTGGGTAACTAACTGGAGAAAAGAAAATCCTAATGGAACCCAGTCTGATATGCTTGCTGCCTATAACAACCTTATCGACCAGATGTACCAGTACAAGAGAGAAATGGCAACTCCTGAACACTCAGGTGCAAATTCTTACAGACATGACGATGCTGTAACTGCGTTTAACAGAACTAATCGTGCTGTGTATAGTACAGCTAACTCATACCCTAGTGGTGTACATGGTTACTCTGAGAAGCAGGAGGGCTGGAATGGTTCAACTACTGCACAACGATTCATTGATATCACAGATGATGATGTGACTGACCTTAATTTTAACTTTGCAGACGATACTCCAGACGAGTTCAAAAACTTGTTCTCTGGCCTTGTAAAGGATAAAACAGGTCGCTACTATGTCAATGACCGAAAACTCATTCTGCCTGAGTTGAAACTACCAGACTTTGACCCAAGCAACATCAGACTTACACCAGCTCCTGCACCAGGCCCGTCTACAGTTAATCCTACTGGAGAAGAGGGTGGTGACAATGGTGATAAGGGTAATGGTGCTGCTAAGCCTAAAGTGAACATTGCAGGACTTATTCAAGAAGCTCTTCCAAACGCACTTGCTATAGGAAGATATCTTGCTGCAAGGCAGCATAACAAAGAGCAGTATGAAATAGCCAAGCAGATGCCTGTAATGCTCTATGACCCAATGGAAGCACACAGATGGATGTTTGGTGATGAACAGGCTGTTATATCTGGAAGAAGGGCTGCTGGCAGACTAAACCACTTATCCTCACAGTCTGTAACTGCTGATGGACAGCAACAGCAAGCTGCTCAGATGGAAGGCTATATGAAGGGTGTTGATTATATTACTCAGGGTGAAATGCAGGATGCTGCAAGACGTATTCAGACAGCAGAAGCTGAGTGGCAACAGGAACGTAAGAACCAGGAAAGCCGTTACAACACTGCTATGAAAAACAGACAGAACCTGTTTGAGAAACGTTCAAATGTTCTTACTGCCCTTGGTCTCAAAAAGAGGGCTGATTATGAATCACTCAATGGTCTTCTTGGTCAGTTTGAAACTGCTGCAAGAGCCCATAATGAGGAACTTCAGTCAATGCGTGATGCAGCTGAAAAGGCATCTCTACAGAATGATATTTCTGCAAACATGGAGAAATATGGTATTCCTGTTACAGCTGCTGAACAACAGATGATGAATGACCTGCTTATAGGAAATCGTAAGCTGAGCAGCTTATCTGAAGACGAAAAGAAGTCCTATGAAAGGCTGTCTGGAGCTATTCAGGAAGAAGTAACCCGACGCACATTTGCTGCAAAGGGAATTTCGTATAGACCATTCACACCACAGGTTACAACACCTACAACTTTCTCACCCGATATCACAGAAACATTAGTTACTGCTGACAGACAGGGTGGTGTTATAGGTGGTGACAGTGAAAAGGTTACAATACAGAAGTTGAAAGGAAGGCTTAAACGAATGGAAATCTATCAGAGGCATCTTGAATCAAGGCTTAATGCCTATGAGAGAGAGGCTGACAGAGCCCAGAAAAGTGCTTCCCAATATATAAGAGGACAAAAGAAGAAAAAATGAAACTCAATCTAATTCCTACATTTCAGCAGGGAGGAGCTTATGCTCCTCCTTACGCTGTTTACCAACCACTGCCTGCAGCATCTCAAAGGACAGCAGCTACACAGCAAGGGGCCTCATCTTCATCGGGTTCTTCAAAAGACCTGACAGATAAAGACCTGTTAGAAATGCTGGAGAAGTTGGACGGTCTGCCTAGTGATATGGCAGTAATAACTAAGCAGTTACAGAATTTCTACATCAACAACACAAGACCTGGTGTCCTTGGAAGACCAAACTCATCAAATATAGCAGTAAGATACATTGGTGTCCTCAATCAATTAAAAGTTGCTAACTTCAACAAAAAGGAATATGATAATGCTTATGCACAAGTTAGTAAAAATGGAGGAATTAATGAGGTTGCTATCAATGACAGAGGTCAGTTTGTTTGTATGAATGAGAAAGGTGATTTCAAGCTTATGACAGCTGAACAGCTCAAAAGCTCCGAGGGATATGTAGCACTTACAAACTCTGAGCTGCTGTACAGAAGAGCACAGGATAGAACCCTTGCAAACAACAACCAGTTGCTTTCTGTTGTTCAGAACGGTATTGGCATGGAAGTTGTTACCAAACAGATTCAGGATGCTCTTGCTAATCTTGGAACTACTGAGACAACCCAGGAAGGCTATACTTCCACACAGAAAGGCAGAGTCATCCAAGGTCTACAGGACTTTGAAAAAGCAGTACAGGAAGCTGCCGGCAATGTTAGGTATGACGGTACTGTAAATGACCTTTACAAGTACAAGTTCCTTACAAAGACACAGGCAAACCAAGCTGCTGAAGCAATGACCTACATATATAACTCACTTGCTCCAAATGCAAGGGCGTTGCTTAAAGCTAAGTCGGACCTGACAGAGGCTGGAGCCAAGAAGCTCATGCAAACATTGATAGCCTCTAAACTTGACAATACACAACAGTTTGAGATTGACCTTGAGGGTGGCCCTAGTGCAAAAACTGCTTCTAAAACAAGTGGTGGTAAAGATGCTACAGACCTCAAATCTACTCAGCTTGTTGAGATGGTTAAGTCTATCAGTGGTGTTAGACAGCCAATGACTATTGACCGAGGTGACGGTATTCAAATGACAGTGTTTGGTAGACAATTTAACCTTGTTACAGGAACTGACGGTAAGCCTATTGAAAATACTTCACTTTCAAATATGTTGAGTCAGTCAGGTATTCAGGGTATTGTGAAAAACATGAATAATATCACATTCGGTGACCAGAAAATATCTTCTGAAGCCCTAAAGAACATTACCTATAACAATACCGGGGTAATGAGGGTTAATCTCCCTATTAATCCTGATGGTAGTGTTAATCTTGGATTGCTTGAAGCATTCCAGAAAGTAGAGGCTCAGCTTGAAGCACTCGGTAGACAGCCCAGTGCTGAGGACGTTCAGAGGGCTTATGAGGGGGCTGGGCTTTCAATGCTACTTAAAGCCGATGGCTCACCTGATGAGGCTAAATTTGGTGCTTTCCTTGTAACCGAAGGATATACAACTGACAGTCTATCTGGTATTAAACCTTCCCCATTTGTTAGAGAATATAAGGGAGACACTGATAGGGCAATACAGACTATAAAACAGAGCCTCACTGTGGGTACTGGAAAAGATGCTGTAGTTCCCGAAATTGACGAAGATAGCTGGTGGCCTGGTGACTGGTTCGGTTGGTACGATAAGATATACAAGGCAGCTATCTATATTCCTATAGATAACAGCACATTGCTTGCAGCAAGGCTGGATGGACAAAATCTAGATTATGACGAAGCTCTTGGGCTTGAACAAAAGTATCAGAACTTTGATAAACAAGTTGGACTGAGGCAGACTTCTGCGGATGCTCTGAAAAATAACTAATTATGGCAAAAAACGATTGGATAGTAGCCGGATTGAATAATCCTGATTTTACAAATTCAGATTTCAGCAACATTGCGGAAATGACAATAGATAACACACAGTTACTAAGCCGTGATGAGTATCTGAAGTCTGACTACATAAAAAACAATCCGGCATTTAAAGACAACAACGGTAACTTTTCAGAAACTAAGTTTACCGAATATTATAAGAAACGAGTACAGGACTTTGGGGATTTCCAAGAACAGGAAATTTCCCAAGGGCCTGCCCTTGATATGTTCGACATTGATAGAACTTCAAAAACACCTATCCAGGATATACACTTTGATATTAAAAGAGGTGTAAACCCTGACAGACAGGCTATTGGTATTGAAGGTGTCAATGTGTGGAGTGACCCTGTTTTCAGCAAGAGAGAGATTGCTAAACAAAACAAGGTCTACAACACTGAAACTGGAAAGTATGAAGACTACACAGTCAACGAGCATACCCTTGTTTCTAACCCTATTGAGTGGATTAAAGACCAGTTCCGTGACCCACTTGTACTTGCTACCTATGATGAGGATGGCACTCATGTAGACCCAATCACAGGTATTGTACAGCAGCATAAGAAAGGTGATGCAAAGCTGAATGACAAAGGCACTTACTACTATGAAACACTTGGTGGTAGGTCAGTTCTTGGAAAAGAGGTGTTGTCAGTATTTGATACCTTTACTGTTGATGGACAGGGTATTAACAAGTATGATTTCTTTGACTCAAACGATATAGAAAAAAGTGTTTCCGGCACCATTGCAAAGAATGTTGCAGCTGTGTTGCCTCTATTCTGTGGGCCTGTTGTTGGTGGAATCTATGCAGCAGCACTTATTGGTAGAGAGTTCAGTAAGTCACTGCCTATGCTTTATGGTATGGCAACAGCACTTACAGACTCTGAAACTCCTTCATGGATAAACAATCTTGCAGCCTATGGAACAAGATTTTCTACCTCAACATCTGACTATGCACAGGGTAACACATTTTCATTTGAAAACTTTGGAAACCTTGTATCAGATGTTGCACTGCAGTGGGGACAACAGAAAGCTATTGCCTCTGTGTTCAACAAAATGAGAGGAGCACCTAACTACATTGAAGAAGCTAACAAAAATGCTAAGGCTCTATATGATGCAAAAAGGGCCACACTTGGTGATAGCAAAGAGCTGTGGGAAGTGTGCCAGAACAGATTCCTACCTGCTGCACAAAAAAAAGCTGAGCTAGCCAGTCAGCTTGGTAGAGATATGTCACTTGCATATATGGCTATTGTATCTAACACTGATGTATATGCCGATGCACTTGAGCATGGTACAACTAAGAAAGAAGCTGCTGCTATTGCTCTTGGCAGTACACTTGGTATGTTTGCTTTTGATAAGTATTCAAAGCTTGGAGAAATCTTCTTTGATGATGCTACAGGTGATGCTACAAAGGCAGCAAGACAGGCTCTTCGTAATGAGTTCAGACAGGCTAGAGAGGCCTTCAGTGGAATACACTCTTCTGAAGCTCCTGCAAGAAACAAATTCATGCAGTTTATTGCAAAGGGAGCTGAAACAAGTAAACGTGTTCTTAGCAAGTTCAATGAGGACCTGAAGTACCATTCACTTGATATGGCTGGCAAAATGGTTGGAGAAGGTCTTGAGGAAGTTGGTGAAGAGTTCATTGCTGATGTAAGTAAGTCAATGTACGAGCTTGCAGGTGAGTTTGGGTTCAACACTTCTACTAAGGATGTAGGTGCTTGGGATAATGCCTTTGACAGATATGCGATGAGCTTCCTAGGAGGTGCAGTCGGTGGTGGTGTGTTCTACGGTAAGGAAGTTTGGGATAAAGGAACCTTCCACAAGCCTAAACTCGATGAGGATATCGCAACACTGATTCGTAACGGGCATGTTGATGAACTTCGTAAGCAGCTTGCTGTTATGAATAAGGAAGGAAAGACTGGTGACAAACACTTGTCTGCAACTGACTATGAAGTGACCTCTGACAACAAGACAGTATGGAAAACTACTGAGGATGAAGCAGCTTCACAGAGTCAGGCTGTTATGAATCTTGTTAATGACAGAATCAATAGCATTGAGGAAATTATTATTGGCAATCGAGCTAATCTGTCTGATGATGAGCTGTTTGATAACATGGTTCTTTCTGAAAAACGATATAACCGTTACAAAAACATTGCTCAGCTGACAAACTACTATCAGGATTTTGCATCTGTGCTTAACAGAGTGGTAAATGATGAAATGGCATACAGGCATGCTGCTGACACAATGGAAGGTACTGCTGATGGAACCAAAATTCCAAATGATACAGCACTTGCCCATTTGACTGACCAGCAGAAGCAGCAGAGACAGGCAAACCTTGATGCACTTCAGCAGAAAGTTCAAGGCTCAAAGACAGCTCTTCAGAACTTCTTGGCAGGTGAGACCTCACTTGACTACACGAGAAAGCTGAACTTTGCTATGGATGCTGCATTACACACTCCATTCCTTGAGGTAGACATGGATTCATATCTACAAACTCTATATTCTGGCAAGACATTAAGTCAGCTTACTCCAGAGGAATCTATTAAATTCCTAACACAACAGTGGCCTGAATATGTGCAGACACAGTTGAAGACAAAGCTGTCAACCGCATGGGAGAAATTCAAATCACTTGAAGCAACAGTAAATCCTCACTTGGAAACCCTGAGTCAGGACACCCCTGCTTACAAGACATGGGTTTCAAACATGGAAGCATTATTCAGCTCTGGTGTGCTTAATACAGATAAATTACAGCAGTCATATAAAGGGATTAATGATAAGCTTGACACAGAATCTGATGATGAGTTCAATAACCGTGATACAAAGGTAATTAACCCTCTTACAGGTGAGATTGAAACTGATTCAGAATTTAACCTTAGAAGGTTTAACAGGCATAAGGCTATCAAAGACTACAATGAGCAACTTGATAAGCAGTGGGCTGATGCAGTTGAAGCCGAGTTACAAAAAGTGGGATACAAGGTGGACCCACAGACAGCCCGTTTCCTTCGTAGGATTATCCCTGCAAGTGGAAGACTTAAGGCTGTTATTGACAGGACTGTAAACTTTGGGACTCTGAGTCCTATGTTGAGGTCAGTACTGAAAACTCTTAACCCCGACTTGAGCAATGCACAGGAGATTTCAGACACAGTTCGTAATACTATAACTACAGACACTAAAGCTTCAGTTAATAAGTTATTCAGTGCATTCCAAGACTTTACTGTCAAAGATAATACTGGTGCAGAAATGTCAATGGTAGACTTTTTACAAAGTGACCCTAACTTAGATGGTCTTACAGTTCAAGACCTGATTGATGACTTTGAAAGTAGTGACGCTGACCCTGACTATGAAGGCTATCTTAGTGACCTTGAGGAGTCTAACAGAGAGGCTCTGAGAACTGTGCTTTATGACCTTGTAAATACACAGCTTCAGGGTGTAGAGGACCTTGAACTCAGTAATATAGCTGATGGCATAATTACAGCGGACTACTTCGACACAGAAGTTACTGCTATGGTGGACCAGAAGTTCACTCCTCTACAGAACACAATCAACTCTATTGTTTCTGACATTCAAAACAATGCACTGTTCAAACTCCAATCAAGACTACAGACTTCTATTGTAAACCCAGTAGGTGAGCTGTTAAAGCAGATTGCAACTTCTAACAATGACACACTACCTGAAATAGACACCATTCTACAAACTATTCAGGATGACTATGAAGGTATTGACGACATTCATCAGCTGCAACTTAATGATGCACAGAGGGAAAACCTTGAAAAGGCTCGTAATTATATGAATCTGCTTAAGGTGTATATGACAGCTGCATCAACACTACCAACCACAAACACACCTATAGGTCATAACAGAACTATCAATGCTTTTGCAGAAAGCCATGCAGACAGGCTAAGAACTCCGTGGACTAAACTCCCTGAGATTGAGGCTGACTATGCAACACTTTACCAGCAGGCACTTGATGGTTATACTGAGGAAATTGATAACTGGATTCAACTATCTGACTCAAACAGTATCAACAAGATAGCTAGATTTGCCAGAACTGACAAGGCTTTGAGTAACTCTCTGTGGGATGTACTCTCAAAATTATCAAGGGACTTTAATTTCAATGGCAAGACCTTGGATGTTCTTGAAGGAATCGATACTATTGATAAAGCACAGCTAGACTCTAACTTAGCACAGGTTCCACTGTATAGTCTTGAGAGACTTATCTACAAGAATGTTCATCAGTTTGCTGCTGATAACAACATCACAGTATCTGACCTTATTAAAAACAGCAATCTGCTTGAAACACTGATTACCGGTCTTAAACAGTTGAACAACCAGAAGAGTTCTGCCGTAACAGATACACTAACATCTGATAGTTTCACAGACTTTGATAAATTACAGTACATAGCAACAATCCTGTCAACGGACCCAACAGAGTTCTACCAGGCCCTTAACCAGAGAGTTAGCACGAATAACCAAATTGCCCCTGTTGCAGTTCAGGAGTTATCTGCTCGAATTGCTCAGGCCTCCATGACTCAGACATTCAGAGACATTCTTGCCCATGCAAGGTCTCTTGCTGACAATCAGGAGACACCGATGCTTACTAACACAACTATTGTATTTGGTGTTGCAGGTGCAGGTAAGACACAGGTTATTCTTAACTCAATAGACTCTGCTATCAAAGGTGAGGAAGTATTCATCGCTGGTCCTACACAGGAGCAGGCATTAGCAATGCAGAAAGCAATGGGTAGAAGCAATTCTACTACATTTGAAGACTTGCTTATTACTATCCTTGGTAAAGACCAGTGGGATAGAATCAAAGCTGAGTTCGATAAGTATAACACTGATGAGGCTTTCGATGGAACTTACTTCTCTACTGCAAGAGGTAGCGATGGTCTGATGAAGCTCAGACTGAAGCCTTCTGCAATTCAGTTCAATCAGGTTACAAAGGCCCCAAAAGCTATTTATATGGATGAAGCAACTCACCTTACAACACTTCAGGCCCAGATTATTGATGCTTATGCAGCGTCTGTAGGTGCTCAAGTGTTTATGTGTGGAGACCCTGCCCAGTTAGGTTATAACAATCCTAATAACAGTGTACAAAATATAGACGAAGGTGCAGTGTTTGCAGCACGAACACCTAAGCTTACAATATCATTACGTGACAACAATCTGCAAAAATTCCAGAATCAGGAAGCTGTCAGAAGCCTTCTTGAACAAGTTCTGGATAAGAGACTTTATGCAACAGAGACCGAGTATGAAGCATTCTTCCCAACTGTACAGAACCTGTTCTCAAAGTTTAACTTCAGAGTCTACAATGACACTGAATTAAATGGTGATATGATTACCGGTCAGCTGGATGATGGCACTATTGCAAAACTCAAGGCTGGTGTTGCAAATCAGAAAACTATAGCATTTATAGGAAATCCATCATCGGCACACTTGGCAAAGCTACAGGCTGCTGGTATAGATATTCCTAAGAATCATATACTGAACCTTGCCACAATGCAGGGACAGGAGTTTGACTATGTTGTCATTGACGAAAAGTTCACAATGCCTACCAACATTGCTGAAGGTAGAGAGTTCTTACAGAGACTTTACACTTTGATGACTCGTGCAAGAGAAGCATCAGTGTTTATTGACAATGGTCTTTCCCAAATCATTGGTAAAAACCTTATATCAAGAAATAAATCAAAAGCACCTTCAATTAGGTCTGGTATTACCCAGCTTATTGACCAGAAGCTTGAGATTCTGAAGCAGCTTGACTACAACCCTATAGTGATTAACAACCCTGCTACACAACAGACTCAGACTGGTTCACAGCCAACACCACAACCCACTCCAACCGTAATAAACACTGAGGAGGACTTCAATGACCCTGACCAGAGGGCAGATACCAAAGCAACTGACATGATTCAGGGCTTAGCAAACGAAGATACAGCCAGTGTTGATGATACTGCTCCAGTAAACATGGATGCACAGACAGCACTTGACTACTTCCCAATCGAATGCTACGGTGACACAACTTACCTTTCAGTATTTGTTGAGAATGATGTTGAAATGCTTACTAAGAAGGGTGAAAAGAAGAAAGGGACAACATGGACTGTTCCTGTTGTTGCAGAAGGTGAGCTTAGAAACCTTCAAGCACTCTTAACTGAGGACGAAGAAAAAGCTGGTGGAGCTGAGGCATTCTGGTATAAGGATAAGATAGCTCTACAGCGTAGGATTTATGAGGTTAAATCGGCACTACTATTCCAGCACTCATGGCCTACAGCTACAAATCCTAAGTCACTTCCTGTAACTATTACAAGGAACTTCAACAAGACAGACTGGGAAAATGGTACCTACGAACTTGAGTTCAGAACACCAACTGACCAGGATGTTATACCACTTCATGGAAATTTCAGAGAAGCTGGTTTTGAGTATAATGGTCAAAGAATTATTGCTAACATCATCTTCAAGGTTAAAGACAAACGAGGCAGAGTCTGTAAGTTTGACCTTGCAGGAATCAACAACCCAAGGACATTGATTGATGGAAAAGCAACTCTCAAAGATAGCCTGAATGCTGTCATCAATAACCCAAACACTGACGATGCTACAAGACAGAAACTTCAGAACATGGTAGCTAGTGTAGATTCTGCTGCACTTGCTTATCAGAACTGGTTTGAAGAAAGAATGCTTGAGTTTGCAAGAACCGGTAGCCTATCTATTGATGTAAGCAATGCTATCAGACATACACAAACAACTTGGTTCAAAAAACGTACAGGTAAACCGATTAGGTTAGGGGGTACTATTAACCCAGATAATATTGATAAGAGTGATATCAATTCTTTAATCGGACAGAATCCTGACAAAGTATTCTCACAGGTTTATACCTTCTCAAATAATGAAGCCGATTTCTATAATTTAGACCCATCACTGAGGGGTAAAGCTGTTATCTTTGTAACAGATGACATATTAATGGAGCCATCAGAGCTTATCTCAACATACCTTGCACAGAAACGTAATCCTCAGGATAATACTCCTAAGGTTCGTATGATAGTCCTTGATAACTACGGTATGTCATTCTCACAGTTGAATGATACAGAGTATATCAAAGCTTTCCAGCAGGGTAATGAGGAACGTAAACCATTCAGACAGAACTTCACAGGTATCCGAATGTTCACATCAATGTGGAACACCCGTGCATCACTTATCAAGTTCCTTGATGCTTATAATTCTTGGAAGACTAACAATAACTTGAATGATGCACAGGTAAAAGCTCTTATGCGGGCACAGAATATGGCATACAACGGTGATTCTGAAGAAAAGATTCAGCCTGTTCTACAGAATGCTGGGCTTACAAAAGAATCATTGAGTCTACTTGATGAGTTCAACAATGAAATCTGTAAGGATATTCCGATGTTCAGGCTTGGTTACAATACCAATGCAAACGGTTTCCACATTCAGAGATACAATGTCAAAGATAGCATTGCTTACAAAGGCAAGGATGAGGCAAATCTTTGTGCAATCACACCTGAAAAAGCAATACAGTTCTTGGGCATGCTGAGAGCAGTTATTCAGCCCATTTGTCCTAGTACAACATCTGGTACTTATGGTGCAAAAAACTCTTTGGATGTAAGACTTACAAAACCAGGACCTAATGGAACTACCGTTGAATGGGCAGAGGATGAACTTATTGACCTTGAGCAGGCAGACCACAAAAGAACCCTGTCAGGCCTACTTAAGGTTGAAGGTGGAACTCTGAAGGTTGAAACTACTGACACTGATGGTAATACTCAAACATTAGCTTATGCAGAGGGTGAAGCTTGGTCTATTATACCTTCACTAGTGTCAAGAGTTGCGAGAACAGTTGCACACTTCCAGCATGAGCCTGACCAGGCAACAAACAGGGCTGAGCTGGTTGCAAGACTCGCTTATCCTAAGAACGCTGGTCATGGTCAGATAACTGAAAAAGTATTTATAGAAATTGACATAAGTGCATTCTTTGGTCCTGAAGGACTGTTAGCTCCCACTCCTGAAAATGGAAAGACAGACCATAGTCTGTTTGATATGTTCAACTTGATGTTCCACGGAACTACAGAGGATATTCACAGACCTGTTGGTGATGGTAAGACTCAGTACACTAACCCAGACGGAACTAAGGAAGTAAGATACCCACTCATGCAGTTGGATGATGCTTACTTCAAGAAAGGTTTCTTTATCAACCCTGATATAAGCAGAAAGTCAGATGGTGCGGATGCTACAGACATTGTTGGTCACAGAGGTCACAATGACAAGCTAATCTTCTTTGAGATTGCAACTAACCCTGCACTGTTTACTGCTGATGTGGACCTTCGTTCTGCTGGTCTGCAACTAATGTTAAATGAGGTAATCAATCCTACAAGACAACAGGCTGAACCCGAAACACAGGCACAGGGTCTGCCAACACAAGAAGAGCTGTTCAAGCAAAACCATCCTATGATAGTATCAGCAATAGACCTACTCAACAGCATGAACAAAACTGATGATATGGGTAATCCATTCACATACAGTGAAGACATGGTTGAGGATGCTATTGATGCTTACAACCAAATCACTATGGATGGTTTCAAGAGTGTACTGGTGGCAAGTACTCCACAGGATGCTTTGAACCAGATTTACATGATTGACTCAAATGAGCAGCCACTTTCTTATGGTCAATACTTAGCTAAACAATATCCAGGTGCCAAAATTGGTACTGAAGGTGATAATATCACTATTGAGACACAAGATGGAAAGCTCTACAGAATTGATAAGCAAACTGTTAAGCCAGTACTTATTTCTGAGACAACTCCAACCACCCAGTCAGTTTCAAGACTTGATGGAAAATACCAAGATACGACAGTAGGACAAGCTCTGCTGGCATTACTCAACACTCCTGAGTTCAAGGAACTTGCTATAGAGTGTGGGGCTACAGATGAAATACTAAACTCATTCATGCAGGAAATGAACAAGGCTATTCAGTTAGGTCAAACACTGACAGACAGTGAAGACCCACTGATGGATAGGCTTAATGAAATTATGAACACTGATGGAAATGAAACAGTGCTGGAGGCACTTTCTACACAGAATGAGGACTTGTACAACATCATATTTGAAAATTGTTAAACTATGGCAGGATGTGATATTCTTTACAATTCAAAGGATAAAATCAGAATCAAGATTCCTTTAAACAAAGCATTAAGAGCCGGTAACATCGGACTCTTTACAGAGTTTATCACCAAGTATAACACCTCTCGTCAGGTGGTAAGACTAACTCCTAATGAAGGAGACCCTGAGACTGATATCACATTATCAATGAAGGCCTTAGACCAAGATATTCAAGACATACTGAGGAGTTGGGATGCACAGCATCCTGACTCACCTCAGTTTGACACTGCCTTGGCTGATATTAGGGCCGCACTTAATATCGTTGATGAGTCTCAAACAACCACACAGGACGATGATATAGAAACTAAAACTGAGGCTGAGGCAGCTGATAGAAACACTGCCAACCTTAGAGAACACATGGCAGAGTTCTATGGACTCGAAGCATTTGACATAGCAAGTAGCCTGAAGCAAACCTTCGGTGATATGATGGCTAGTGTTGCTTACTATGACATAAATTCAGGAACTATCTCAGACCAATCTGTTGAAACACTTAACAGTAACATCAGAACTGAGAAGGACAAGCTCTTCAGAATGCTGGTCCAGTACCTGAAGATGAAGTTTCCAGAAAACACTACAATACAAAATCTGCAAGATACAATGTATCCTGATGGCAGGTTTAACTCACAGAATTATTATAAGGCACTTAGTCTGTTCTACAGTAATGTAGCAAGCTCTGAATCATTCAAGGATGACCTTAAAGCTGCACACGTTAATAGTGTGAAAAGTGCTACTCGTGATGATAGAACAGCACTCTACAAGAGCCTTGTAGCAGAACTGATGAGGGATGAAATGTTCAAAACTAGAATGAGTCGTAGGTTCACTGGTAACAGATTTGTTAATCTCCAGTCACAGCTCTACACTGCTGACCACTATTCAGAGTATTACGCAGCAGTAAAGAACTATGTTGAAAAATATAGACCTGAACTGTCTGACAGACTTATTGCAGTAGAGGCTCCGTCTCTTGATGTGCTTGTAGCCGCAAATGCCTACACTATGCTGAGACACTTTGACAGTCTGCTGAAGGATGTTTATGGTGACCAGATTTCTATTGCAAAGAACACTGAAGGCTATGAGGCTGACATAGAAAACAAGTATACCTATCATAAGGATACTGCACACGAAAGAAAAGACTGGCAGACTTCTGAAGACATGGGCTCTGAAAAGCACATCTCACGGTTTACAAATGCTGTCATCAACATGATTCGTGTGTATAACTACAAGACAGGGGAGTTTCTGCACCGTAGGGCTGATAACACAACACTTATTGTTGCATCAAGAAACCTAATCAATGCTGTTCTCACAAAGAAGGTTACATTCCGTAGTGAATCTAACTCTGTAAAGACAGCTGTTGAGGAACTTAACAGGCATATTCTTGAGTTACACAATGACCCTGTTGTACACCTACAGAAAATCCTGGAACTACTCTTTGAAAAGCTACCAAATGTAGACCACTCACTTGAGTATTATATCGAAAACCGTCAATCAATCAATGACTACGATTTAAGTGTACTCAAATCAGTATATGACACTGTGTTTAATGCCCACACTCCACAGTCTTTCTATAGACAGAGCATTACAAAAATACAGAACAACAGTACCGCTACACAGAGTCTTCTTGAAGAAATTGCAGGCTTCGTTGACAGGAACGTTACAGCAGCCTATCTTGAAACTGTATATGACTTTGAGTCAGGTGCTGTTACTGTTCGTGCAAAGAAGAAATTCTTCAATAACAAACAGCTTTACAAGCTTCAGACAGGTATCAACACATTTGTGAACAAAATGCCTTGGTCTGACAGAACAACACTACAAACCACATACAACCTACGTATTACTGAGGATGCAAATAACACCAGATACACAGTAACTATCGGTGGTGAGGATATTACTCTGAGAGTTCCCAACAACCTTAGAGGACAAATACTTTCAAAGAACCTGAAATCCGGTACACAAATGGGCTTTGAGGTGTCTGACAAGCTTTTTAGCAGACTTAATGGAATCAATCTTATAGAGTTCCGTCAGAAAGTTGAAAATAGTTCAACATTAAATGATGATGAGACAACATTATACAACATTCTGCAGTTCCTTGACAACACTCTTGGACTGAACATTCTGAGCAATCCTAACTTAGGACTACAAACACTGTATTCCTATCAGTTACTCTATAATCCTGTTGATGGTTTCAATAACTATCTACAGCCACTGTTGAAGCTTGGTCTCCGTGCTGCTTATGCAAACTTGAAGTATGTTGAGGCAGGCGAGAATAATGACCTTGCAACTTATCTATCAGACTCAAAGGATTCTGTATATGAGTTCCATCAGTCAGACAGGAAGTCTAAGCTCTTTAGTCAGAGGTTCAACAATCTTCAGTATCAGATTGCCTCTTATGCCGATGATGTACTTGGTGTTTGGACCGATGCCCAATCAGTACTTATGGGTGAAGCCTCAAAAGCTACTACAAAGGACAAGCAGGGTAACTCAATTCCTAACAACAGTGTTGCTAAGTTGGGTGGTATCTTACACTATTATCTTGGCAAACAGTGGGATTCCAATACAGACTCATTGCTGTTTGTTCAGAACCGTGATATGATTGTAAATACATTCCATGACCTTGAGGTTACTAATATGCAAGACGAAAGCAAGTCTGTTAGAGATTTCTCAAACGGTGAGCTGTTCTTCCATGCAATCTTCAACAAGTTCTGGGGAAGTTACTTGAACAATGGAACAGTGATTGTCCAGCCTACAACATACTCTGATAAGACAACATTCTTGAACTGGGAAATCAGGGCCTTACTTGAAGGCACAGACCTTGTAAGAGCAGATAAGGAATTTATCCTGCAAACATACGCAAGGACTATTGGTACTGCATATAAGAGGGTGTTTGAGGCAACTACTGAAAAGCTTCAGAAGATTGCTACACAATATGCTGCAGACAATAACATTAAGGGTATCAGCGATTTTAGACAGATTCTACACCTGATGAATGAGCAGAGTCTTGTAAGAACTGCTCAGAAACTTGGTCTTGATGTAGAACTCAACAAAGACTATCGTATTATCAAAAATAAAGAAGGCAAGAAAGTTATTGGTGTGAATGGTTTGCTTGAATACAATGCCAACCTGTTCACAGACCTTGATGCACTTGACCTTAAACTCAATCAGGAGAAGAACCTTTTCCTTGACCAACTTCTACTTAACGGATGTACATATCAGGTACTTGAAGGCAATGATACCATTGATATGTATGAAGAAGACAAAATCAATGAAAGAGCTAAGTCTCGTAACCCTATACTAAACACTATTCTACAATACTTTGCAAATGACCTTGACGGTCGTAAAGCATTTATGAGAGAATGGGTAGATGCTGACACTGGTAAAATGATTCTTGCTAAACAAGACGGTATAAATATTGTCAGTGTCAGTGATGTTTATGACAAGGAAGCTACAGTTGTACTAAACCCACTGCTTGACAAGTTCTTCTATGCAGAGGGTCTGTTAAGCAACAACCTACGTTTCAGTCTTACAGGTTTCGAGGTCAACCACCCAGCCGGTAAGAAATCACCATTCAATAATGCTCTTTCAGCAAAGACACTTGAAGATTGGAACAAACTTGGTATTAAGGAGCTTTCTCAGAAAGACTGGGATAAGGTTAAAACCCTTCTTGACAAGTCTCTCGATGTAGATGACCTCAATAGAGCATTTGCGGCTGAACAAAAGAGTCTGTCAAAAGAGGCTCAGGAGGCTGTAGGCAGATTACTTGAGATTGCTTACACCTATGCAACAAATACCTCACAGGGTACACAGTTCAAACGTAACGTAATTATCCCCGCTACACTACAGTACTGTATGCAGAATATCAAAGATGGAATACCCCCACAGATTAAATGCGCTGTTATTCGTGATGAAGGTGCTCCTGTTTATAACTACCGTGGTGACCATGAGGATGATATCGACTCCTGTGACGGTTCCGCAAAGATTACAGCTTTTCAATGTATTCTTGAGAACAAGGCACTTGGCTCTCAGGCAGTAGGATTCATCAAGAAGCCTATCTGGCATGCTTATGATGCAAATGGTGGTACGGCTTTCCTTGCTAAGTTTGCTACAGACACAATGACAAACGAGGAAATGCGTATGTCAATTATGTCAAATACCAGTGTGTATAATATTTTCAAGAAAGCAACTAATCTACAGTGGGACATTCCTATTGACCTTACAAAGAGCCTGATTGTAGACCAGTCATTTGGTGGTCAGGAGTTAGGAAATGCTGCTTACAATCAGTGGTTCCAGAATGTTATTCTTGGTGGAAACAGACTATTCTATGAGAACAAATATGGGGATAAGATTGAAATCTTAGGATTCAACAAAACCACTACTCAGGATGGTAGAGTTCTCTACTACACTCTTGAGAAATCTGACACCCAGAGCACTCCTGTAAAACGCTATCATCTGTTCCATGATGAAGTAACTGCTGATGGTAAGATTGTCAGGTCGATTCATACTACAACAGATACTTACCAGCAGGCAATCAAGGAGCTTGATGCAAGAAATGCTACCCCTCAGGAAGGTCTAAATGCTGCACACACAATCAACTCTCTGTTTGAGTTACATGCTGCACTTGGTGGTATTTACTGTGTTGACAGCAGAGGAAACGGAAGTGAATTTAACAACGAGGTTGTCGTAAACTTTATGAACAATGTTGGCTGGCTTAAGGACCCGTCTAAGAAGGGTCAGTTTGTAAACCAGGAAACTTATGTTCAACCTCTAAAACAGTTCCACATTGGATATGTGCTGAACAGTAGTGCTGTAAAGAACGGTGCCAAAAATATGAATCAGGCATCAGCATGGTCTGATGACTCTGATTTGACATATTTTGAGGTAGACTCTGATGGTCTTGGTATGCAGATGAATGCTGACCACGACATTGTAGACTCAGAGCTTACAGAGTTCTCTCAGGTAATTGCTGCTACTGCTGCTTATGGTTACACATTTGACCAGAACTTTGAGCTGTTCCACGGTCTTGCAAAGACTGCTTTCCAAGCATCTGAAAAGACACTAAAAGCAGTTGATTCATTCCTTGAGAATATTGATGCTGGTAACGAATCTAAAGCAATCTCAGACCTATATGATTCTATCGGTAGAATCATTCTGTTAAATCAATCAATCAAAGACAAAGAAAGTCTTACTAACATAATTATGGGAGCTGTGCAGGAAGTATTCAACAAGTACAGTGACCACACACATGATGAAGTCAAAATCCCATTCAGTGACCCAAATGTTTACAGTGAGTTTATCTCAACATTGGCATCAACTATTACCAAACAGTCTATTAAACGTAAACACCCTGGTAGTGGTTGTGTTATGGTTCCAGGCTACAATATGATTCAATATTTTGAAGTTCCAGGACCTGACGGAACATTCCAAAAACTGATGTCAACTGATATTATCAAGAGAGCAAGAGTTGACTACAGAAACCAGCTTATTGCTTTCTTACAGGGACAATCTGGCTATGATGCTGCAACAAACTCGATTGTTATCAATGGTAACCAGATTTATCTGAGTGCTGAAACAGTTGAAAGTCTTGAAAAAGTAGCACTGTCAATAGACCCTCTGGGCACATTCTCTAAGTACTACACTACAGCACAGAACAACACAGATGTAAACACACACCTGATGAAAACATACCTATCACAGTTTACTAACACATTCATGGACAAATCCTACTTCATGCCTTCAGACATTGTTGAGGTAGTTGATGAAGACGGAACTGTGAAAGATATTGTTGACCTTGACACTCTTGACAAATACTACAGATTCAAGCAAGGTTTTAGCACTGATGGAAAAATCTATCCTCCTACATACAAGTACAGAATCAGTGTAACACAGCCTCACAACTTGAGACCATCACTTATTAGATGGAGATATGTTGAAAGTATTGATAGTGAAGGTAAGCCCATTGAAAAATATATGAATGCCTTTGACCTTGCTCCTATACAAAACGCATACCTAAACAACAGAAACAGGGATGCAGACTATCGTAAGCAGGTACAGGATGCGCTGCATTTACTACATGCTGGTCAGTTCATGGATGCTGAGGGCAATGTACATGACATCATAGAAGGCTCACTTGAAAACAGTGAAGCTGAGCTTGTAATGAGTAATATCTACAAAGACACATTTGGTGTTGAAAATGAATCACTTCCTGAAATCTTAGAGCAGGGTGAAGAGTTCTTCCTCAAGCAGACCAAGAACCTGAAAGCTCCTGCAAATATGATTTATGACATGGTGTTCTTAAGAGGTAACGGCAACCACACAATGGTTACTATTGGTAATGTAAATCTTGATGATACTGTTACAGAGGAGCCTATTACAAGCACAGTTACTAATGAGAAAGATGAAATTGTTCTTGTAAGAGGAGGTCGTGAAATCTTTGAAGTTGGTAGATGGGCTGAGCCTGTAGATGGCGATGTTCAATTCAATCCAGAAACTGGTAAGTTTGAAAGCCAAAAAGGTGATATGATTGACCAGACTCAGTATAGACTAAAGGATGGTAAAGTACAGAAACGTTATGACTATGTAAAGAAGTATAATGTAATTACCAAGAAGACTACAAAGAATGGTATTGTTTACCAGACAAATGTTCTATACAAAATTGCAAATGTTGATGTATTCAAAGCTGCTCTTCGTACAGATAAAGACACTGATGCTATCAGACAGCAATCAAGTATCATCAGAAAAATTTACCATGCCGGTGACTATAAACTGGCACAGATAAATCCAATAAAAGCACCTTCTGAAGGAAAACGAAATGCACTTGCAAATGCACTGCAGTTTCTGCTAACAGACAGGACTATTGACTCTGATATCAAACAGCTGTTACAAACACAGATTGATGACTTGGGTGAAAATAGAAAACAGAACCTTGCAACTCTTACTAAAGCTAAAGAGGAACTTATGAGGAAAGAAGCACACAAGAAGTGGGTTTCATTCCAAGACTCTCTAAAGTTTATTGCTTCCCGTATTCCTGCACAGACTCTACAGTCATTTATGGCTATGAAGCTTGTTGCTTGGACAGAGAATAGCAAGAACATGTGCTATGTAAGTCATTTCCAAACATACCTACAAGGCAGCGACTATGATATTGATAAGGCCTACGTTATGGGTCAAAGTTATGACTCAAATGCAACTTATGTTAAGTGGAGCCCATATTTCGATTATACATCAGTAAAAACACTTGAAGCAAGTAAGATGCTCACTGTTCCAAAAGGAATGGATGTGAATCAGACAACCGACGGTGTTGATATAACAAATGAGATTGATACCTTGGTATCAAACTCAGAAGTCGATACTATTGCAAAGAGGCTTACAACAGCCGACATGGATGAAAGTAAGAAAATCACATATCTGAAGACTCTTGCTATTGCCCTTAGAAAAATAGAACGTTCCAATGGTAACTACTCTTACAACGGTATGCTTGACAAGAGTACTTTAGGCTATGTGCTACAAACTTTCATAGGTCACGAAAAGTACACTGCACCTGCAAGTATAGCAGAGGCCGCTTACAAAAACGTTGCATCAGCTAACATTTATGCTGTGTCACATGACATCAGAAATCGTGACCAGGCATACACTGCCATTGCAATGAACCTTATGCGTAAAGCAGCAGAGAACTCACCTAAGGGTGAGCAGGCAGCACACTTGAATATGCTGAACCCTCTGACAAAATATATTATGCAGTATCAGAACCTTGTTGGTAAGGGAGTTATTGGTATCACTGCTAACGGTGAAAAATTCTGGTTCAATGCTTATTACTATTGGACCCAAGCCCTAAAGAACGGTTCTGAACAAGACCTGAAATACTTGCAGTTCAAAACTACTTTAAGCAGAGTACAGGGACGTGGTGAAGCTCTGAAAAACAAGGATTTAAGCCTTGTTTCTTCAAACACTACAACACACCTACCTGACCTTGATGCAAGGGACCAAAAAATTAGAGACCTTCTGATTAACCAGTTCGGAGCTACTGAAAGCAGTCTTGAGTACAGATATGTAGACCAGTTGATTTCTCAGCTTTTGTCAGCTGCAACCGATAATGCTAAAGAGCTTATCCTTGCAAAAATCAATGCCGGCACAAACTTTGCTAAGATGTACTTGTATCTGATGACAATGGGTTACAATCTTGATGACATTGCTGCCTTCATGGTTTGTCCTATTGCTGAGTTTATTGATAGTAGAGCATCTACTAACATGTTCCAAGAATCAAGTGCCAACAGCAGTCCACAGACAGCTATTAGTTCTGCACTTGGTACAGTAGCAAGTAGACAGTTCCTACATGGAACTATATCAGAGTATGACCCTGAGGCTGACGAGACATCATCAGTTGCAAAAAGCAGAGTTGTTAGAACACTGCTTGAGCATGTACTTGATGACAATAAGGCTCTCAAGGAAAGTGCTTTCAACGCACTTGGTTTAAGCCCTGATACAGCAGGTTTCTTAGACCTTGATACCATGATGAAGGGTGTAATCCTTGCTGCTGCGGGTTCATCAAGAACATTTAATCTAACTAGCCTCATCGGACAAACATCCGATGCTGAAATAAATACATATCTGAGATACTGTCAAGACTTGATAATGCAGCTCAGAAGTGTAAATGCAAAGTATAATTACAACTTAAACGAACTTTTAGCAGATGCAAAGGAGTTCAAGAAAATATATGATTTAGCATCTGAAATGTCAAGTGTTTCAGCTGGTTATCTTGGGCTGAACCAAGGCCTCCCAACTGATAAATTAGGAATCTTAAAAAGGCTTAATGCCATGAGAAGAGTAATCTCTGATAGAGAAACAGCTATGGAAATCAGTGAGACTGAACTGTTTAAGGAAACAAATTCTGATGAACAGGCACAGCTACAAAAGGCTGCTTGGGACACAGTTATCAACAACTTGATTGACAACAACAGCATGCTTACTGAGGATGAAATCAGAGCTGCCCTTACAGATGCTCACGAAGCAGGAATTATGAACCATTTCGATGTAGTGAAAATGCTTACTGACCCTGAGTACAAGCAGAAAGCTAAAGACTACCTGCACGTTATCAAGGGAACAGTCAATGCAATCGACATGATGGATAAAATTCCTCATTACACAGAAATCATTAACTGTTTAAGAGCACTTGTAATTGCCGACAAATCATTGGCAACAAAGAGTAGGCTTATAGCTGAGCTCACTACAGAAGGTAAATCACTGTCAGATAAGCAGCTTCAGGGAATCATCAGATACGCAGACAAGCTCAACATTGTCAACTTTCTAGACCAGTGTGCTATTGTTACAACACATAAGTCTGTTGACGGATTTGATGCTTTCTTTGACACTGTTAAGACTAACAAGTTTGACCTATCAACACTGGAAGGTGTCTCTGGTTTCAAGAAATTCATAGAAACAGATTTCCTATCATTTCTCAAGGAAAACTACAGGACTAATCCTCTTGTAAGACACCTGCAGAATATTACTGTTGATGGAAGAACTAACCTGTCAGTTGATATCGACCTTTTGAATCCAGAGGTTACAACAGCATCAAAACTGGCCTATGATGATATTCTTAGAGGTATTGCTGCTTTTGAGGCAGAGCCTTATAATAACCAGTACACAATCACAGATATGCTTCAGCTTTATAACCTGATTGTAAACAGCAATCAGTATGGAGGGGAGCGTTTAACTACAGCATTTAAAGTTTGCTCAAACAAAAACAGTGTACTTGAGCAGTTTCTTGCCTTCACCGGTGATAGAGACTATGACTTTACATTGGTTCCTGAATATAACCAGTATGATTACCAAATCAATGCTGCACCTCTTGTATCTCCATCAGCTATAAGATTCCACACTGAGCCATTCATCAAAGTAAAGGACCCAGTTTGGGACTATGTGATTATGAAATACAATCCACAGATAAATGCCTACGAAGAGTATTCAATACTACCAGCTCTGACTGACCAGAGTATTGATGAGACACAACAAAACAGACGTAGGATAAACTTTATAGAGAACTGTCCATTTGAAATGCCAGAAAGAACAAGGATTGCTTCAGCAGCCAGGGCTATTGATTTTGAGGGAGAGTTCACTGCAGATGTTGCTGCCCAGATGAAGAGCATATTAGAAAATATGTCAATTTCGGGTAAGATACTAATTGTAAAAGACTGCTAATATGGCTTGTGAAGTCAAAATTCTGACAACCGTATACAACACGGAAACACAGCAGATGGAATCACAGCCTGTAACAATCGGTATAGTCGATGAGACAGAAACTGTTACGATGGACAGAGTGGTGGAGCTTCTATCCACTCTGTCTCCATCGGACAGAAAATCTCTGGCATCCAGCATTGTTAGGGCTAAGAGACAAACTATTACTGCAAAAATGATAGGAGAGCACCAGTTTGTGGGTAATACTACAGTAGGTGAAATCCTGTCAAAGTATCCTCAATTAGCAGAGGTCTATAAAATCAACCCTAAGTTGTATGATAACTACACCATTATTCGCAGTTCCAACTTTAAGCTCAATAATGTGAACTATAACGGTAGGGTTTTGACAGCAGATGGTCGTGAGATGTTTATTATCAAAGACATCTATGGAGCAACTGCCTTTATCAAATATCTGCAAGCAAAAGAGAGGGCTGAGGCAATTTTCGAGAACGAAGATAGTATGCCTGAGGCTCTTCTTCCATATATTGAGGACCTGAAAGTTATTGCCAAACGTTATGGCAAATCTGTTAAAGATACTGTAATAGAGTATCTTAACAACAAGGATGCCTTGAAGCCATTTGTGTATAAGGCAAATACTATCACACCAAGGCAAATCTTAGGGAGAGTTGTAGCTACACTTACAAATGACTACAACTTTGATGAGAATATGACCGACCTTGAAATAGGTATATCAAGTATCAAATCTGAGGGTACAGGATATGACTGGAAGCTTCCAAAATCAGAACTATATACAATACTCACAACATATTTTCCTGAGTTAGGAGAACAACTCTCTCTGGAAAATTTCAGAAACCTGACTAATGAAGAGCTAGACAACCTATTTACAGGACCAAATGGCTTGTTCGTAGGTCACCCAAAATTGGGAAGGGCTAAAATCAAATCATCAACTCGTGGCTCACAGAAAGTTATACAGCCTAAAGAAGCAACTACAAAGAAAGTAGGTAAGCTCACACATGAGTATTTGAAAGCAGCATGGGATGAGGTTCGTTCACAGGCCTCTGCAGCTGGTATTGAATTGCCTGCAAAGTATTCAGAATATGCAAAGGAAAATCCTGAGTCAATGGCCAATATCTTTAACTCTGCTAACTTCCAGTATACTGATAGCAAAACAGGACAAACTCACACAATTCATGCAAGAGTTGTTGAAGATAAAGCTGGACGAAAGAAAGTTGAGTATTCTTATGAGTATGAAGTTGTAAATGAACCAAAGATACAAGAATCTGCATCATATATTACACTAACATTCCCATATTCAACAATAGGAGAAGTTTACAACTTTGGGTATAACCCACAGTCAATCTTCTCACCAGTTGATGAGGGCGAGGTTGTTGCCGGTAAGTACAAGGGAATGTATATGTATAAGGCATCTATCCCAACTGTTAGGGGTAATAGAACTGTATACGCAATCTCTCGTAGTATCATTTCACCTAACTCCTATATGAGTACATATCCATCATTGGAAGCTGCTATGGAAGGTATCAATCGTAAAGCTGCAACTGATAGAATCGGTGCTAACAGTCTTATCACTATCAAGCAAACTGGAGACATCCCAAGACAAAGTAATATTGAACTGGATAGTATTCAGGATGGGCAGATTATCACAACTTTAGCTATTGACCTACCAAAGATTCAAATAGAGAAACTTCCGAACTCTCTGAAACAAATGCTTAGTCTAACAGTTCCTGAGTTCCAACAGTTCTTATCAACAATACCTAACATAACCAAGCTTGACACACCAGAGAAGGCTGCTGCTTTCTTATTGCTTGTGTCTGATAAGTTCTCAAGAGCTGACTCAAGAGAGATTGACAAAGCAAAGACTATGAACACTCTTACAGAGTTGCTCAAGTCTGGCACCTATGCTGAGGTAATTGACAACATCATAAGCACAATAGACACAGCTCCTACAAGGAGCTACTATGTTGAGAAACTTGTTATATCAAAGGAAACTGAACATAGAGCAAAACGTAAGATTGCCACTCTTAAACTGCTTGAAGATGGGGGTAACTCTGTTGATGTAAGTGGCTCCAAGGTTGGTGATATTAGCATTGATGAGTTCATCGGACAGACTATGGACGGAGCCATTGAGTTTTTCAATAGACAGTATGGTGTTGACGTTGTGTCAATGACCTCTGACGAGTTACTTGTGTTTAGTCAGGAGAATAATCTGGGTCTTGAGAACAATATTGACGGTATTAAAGCATTCATTTATAACAACAGGATTTATATAAACACTACAAACGCCAAAACCTCAGACTTATTCCATGAGATTTCACATATTTTCTTAGGTGTGCTTAAGGCTAGGTATCCAGAAGGCTACCAGCAAATCATACAGGAATATCAAAGAAAGTCAGGTTATAAACGCAAATTTGACTGGATTTCAAGTGCATATAGCAACTTTGCTATGCAAGACAAGGTTGAGGAGGCTATTGTAGATATGATTGCAGATGAAATGTTCAGAGATAATAAGTTGTCTGTTGGCTTCAATGCTGACAGATTTACTGAAATTATGCAGGACATTATTAACAAGGTAGATTCATTCAAGCAGGATATGATGGACAATGGTTTAGGCTTCAATGACTTTATGAAAACACTTATGGATGCTGAGTCTGACAAAATGAGAAGACAACGTATCGTCACAAACTTTATCCACTCAAAGCTTGGGAACGAAATTGTAGAAGACTGTAAGTAATTATGGCATGTAAATACAAATACAATGGTATGACTTATGACAGCTATCAGGACCTAGTTGCTGCACTATCTGATGAGGATATGAGCAAACTGACTGATATGCTGTTCAGTCAGCAATCCAAACAGGATGCTATCTATGACAAGATTATAAGGCTGAGAACAGCTGTCAATCTAAGTATTGACAATACTGAAATCATTGATGGTAGCCCTGATATCGAACACGGTATAGACTCATTTACCACACAGACATTTATTGATTCACAGTATTTCTCTATAGGGGATGAGGCTCCTATGTTCAGGCTTAGCACAAAGGACTACGTTGATACAATGAAACGTAAGTTTGTTGCTGACAAGGAGAAAACTCAGGAGCAGGCCGATGCTTGGGGTGACTTAGTGCAGCAGCGATGGGATGAGATTGCTAAGAACGCACTTGATTTCCACAGGCTGATTCTTGGTGACTCCTCAGACAGCCTGTTTGAATGGAGTCAAAGAACTGCCAACACTGCTTTTGCTGGTATCACTGAAAAGGTTAAACAGGCTGAGGACAACATCTTCTTTGAAGTGATGAAACGTAATGGTCGTGACCACAGGGGCACAGGCAATGTTGGTAAGGTTATCAAGGGTCTAAACTTTGAAGCGGACCTACGAGGCATGGCTGAGAAAATTCTTGGTCATGTTGATTACCTTGTTGTAAGAGATAATGGAGATATTGAAATCTTCAATGTTAAAACTTCTACAGAGCCTTATAGCCAGTGGGCTACAGCTAAGAAGGAAAAGTACAAATATCAGCTTGCCCTGCTCAAGCAGATGCTTGCATTTCATGGTATTGATAGCAGACATATTCGTGTAAACATAGTACCGGTCAGGTTAACTTACAATGACCAATACAATACTATCACAGACATTGAGGTTCAGAAGGCAGTTCCTTTTGATACTAAAGACCTTAGGTATGTGTTCCAGAAATATGATAATGTTGCTTCACAGTTCATTGATTCTACAGTGGATTTCTCACAGGTTGATAATGCCTCACTGCTTACGGTAAGCAAACAACTACAACATATATTCCCTGGCAAGGATGTCCGTGCAGAGGGTATTGCTGAAACTGCAAAGGAGTGGCTTGTCAGAAACTGGAAATACTGCAAGCCAGAGGCACTTCCTGGTGGTGGTTACAGAATAACACTACCCGACACAAAAGAAGTTATTGAAGTCTCTGATTCACGAAAGGCCGACAAAAACGAAGAGCTTATAGCTATTATACAGGATAGACTTAACCAATCAAACAGACCATTTGCAGGCGAACTTAGTGCTTACTACCTGAGAACTGACTTAGAGAACTCATTTAGAAACGGTGTATTCTCAAGTAATAGCAAAGGAGCAACCTATCAGTATGTAAGTAGCCAGTTCAGCAAGTATATCAATGACTACAAAGAAGACACAAACACAGGTACAAGGACTTACACATGGGAACTACTCAACTCTCCAGCACTTGATGCTGCAAATATCATAGCTCTCCGTCACAGAGTAACAGGACAGGTTGATGTATTTACTGTTTCAGGAACTAACCCAACAGCAACATACTCATTCAAAGGAAGAAAGAATCTGCTTGGATACTATCTACCAGACCTGAATAATGAAAGATTTGAAATGGAGTGTAATTATGGTAATATTGATGCTGTTAGAACACTTGCCATCCTCAATGAAGTTTTACCAAGTATTGGGGGCAATATCAAACTGGGACAGCTTAAGGTTATTGGTTTGAGCGGTTTCCAAACAAGGAAGGGAACCTTCTATGAGTTTGACTCACTGCTTAAACAGTGGAATACTATTGTCAAGGTTGTAAATCGAAACAGTAATGCTGTTATCAACAACAATTTCCAGGAGCAG